>Ga0335069_10009394_pt1 | contig 13922 bp, 10 predicted proteins | sample Lox_Sample_11_FD_206714 | JGI IMG/M metagenome (GOLD analysis project Ga0335069, IMG submission 206714) | Soil microbial communities from Loxahatchee National Wildlife Refuge, Florida, United States - Lox_Sample_1.1 | ecosystem: Environmental > Terrestrial > Soil > Wetlands | place: USA... | reverse complement strand
AGAATCGTTCCTTCAGCCTACAGGTCTTCTCAGGTGGGACAAGACAAAGGCTTTCAATGGCTACACACTTTACGCAACTCCATACACTAAAGATGTTTACCTGATCGACATGGAAGGGAACCTTATTCACAAATGGGAGACCGATAACCTGAACGGACTTTATGCGGTGCTCCTGCCGAACGGCAATATCCTGCGCGGCGCCTGTGTCAATGAAAGATTCGCGGTCTACTTCGGCGGGTCCTCAGGTTCATTGCAGGAGCTCGATTGGAATGGCAAGGTCGTGTGGGAATACAAGATGAATAGCCCGCAGGGCTTTTATCATCATGCTTTTGACGTCATGCCCAATGGTAACATACTGCTCATCGCATGGGAGCAGAAGAGCTGGGACGAAGCAATAAAGAAAGGGCGTGACCCGAAGACGACCAAGCCGGACGGTGTCGTCTCGCCTGCGGACCCCAAAAGACAGCCTGTCCAGGGTATCTGGCCTGACTTTGTCCGCGAAATAGACAAAAGCGGAAAGATGGTCTGGGAGTGGCACGTGTGGGATCACATCGGCACAGGGCCGGACCAGATCAACATAAACTTCACCCTTCCCTCAACGCTGGGGCCGCTCTACGGAGGGCCTGACTGGACGCACTTCAACACAGTACAGTATCTTCCAAAAACCGACCAGGTGCTGGTCAATTCCCGCAACTTCGGCGAGTTCTACATCATTGACAAGAAGAGCGGCAAGATCGTCTACCGCTGGGGCAACCCGGGTACGCACGGAAAAGGGCGTCTGCCAGGCGGTTACGTAGACGACGGCGACCAGATCCTCTTCGGCCCGCATCATGTGCAAGTGCAGGAGGACGGGAATATCACCATATTTGATAACGGCACCTTCAGGCCTTCCGGAAACTATTCCCGCGTCATAGAGATGGACCCGAAGACGGGAAAGATCCTCTGGCAGTTTGCCGGAAAAGGCATCCCGCGCTATGGAAACTCATTCTCTTCGGCGTTTCAGTCAAGTGCTCAGAAGCTGCCGAACGGCAATTTCCTCGTGACGTCAACAAACTGGGGTCACATGTTTGAAGTGACACGGGACAAAAAGATTGTCTGGGAGTACATCAACCCGGTCAATGAAAAAGGTGTGAACTGCACGAGGGATGATTTTGATGTCACCTACGAGGTGCATCGGTCTTACCGCTATGCGCCGGACTACCCCGGTCTTAAAGGCAAGGACCTGACGCCGAAGGGGCCTTTGACTGCGGGATGTCCTGACTTTCGCAAGGCGCTCGATGAAGGAACGGCAAAGAACCCCAAATAGAAGCACGGGCAAATAGATCAGGGGCTGCGGTTCACTGCAGCTCCCTGATCTGGACCCAAGGACAAACAGATGATTGGTCCTTGCGCACGTCAGCTGCTGCGACTTGTGAGCTCGGGCAGAGTATGGTAACCTTTCCGCAACAGAGGCTTGTGTGAACCGCTTCAGGCCGATACGAGCGGCCTTTATTCTTGTTCCTCTCGTCATTTTCCTTCTTCCGGTGGCAGCTTATCCTCAGCGAATACTCAGGGTAGGTGTCGACTCCTCTTTGCCCCCTTTTTCCTTCATCGATGCTGAATCGAACTCGATTCGGGGTTTCGATATTGATCTGGCAAAGCTGCTTGTTGCCAACCTGGAGGCACGACTCAGGCTCTTCCCGGCAAAGAGCAGCGAATTAGAAGAGCGTCTCTATGACGGTAAAGTGGATTTAATAATCAGCGAGAAAATCCCGAGTGCCAGGCTGCAGTCGCTTGAACTGCCGCTTCAGGTGGAAAGAAAACTCTTTGTAAATAATTCGTGCGTGACCGTCACCTGTGTCCGGGATCTCCCGGGTATCTCGGCAATTGTCCTGAAAGGTAGTGATCTGAGAACACTGGTTCCCAGCTGGGAAAAGGTCAAGTTTATTGAGGCCGAGACCCAGGAGAAGGCCCTGCAACTTCTCAATGCGGGAGAAGCTCAGGCTTACATTTCACCCAACGGCCGCGCGGCGATCTACACGATCCAGAAAAACAATCTGCGAAACATCAAAGAAGTGGGCATGCCCGTTGAGTCGGTGCCTTTGACCGTCTCGGTGCGGGCCGATAACACGCAACTGCTCACAGAGCTGAGTGTTGCTTTCGGCAAAATAGTGGAGAACGGAAGTTTCGACACAATCCATAAGAAGTGGTTCGGACACGAGATCGAATTTGCAGACCTGGAAAAGTACATCAAGTTCGGGAGCGGCGCAGCCGGACTTCTTGCTTTGATGCTGCTGGGATTTATCATCTGGAACAGGACACTGAAAAGAGAGGTGCGCCGGGTAACACATGACCTTAAGCTTTCAGAGCAGAAACACAGGGACCTGATCGAGTTCTCCCCTGAGATGATCCATCTTATTGCGCCGGACGGCAGAATCATGCATGCGAACAAGATCGTGCTGCAGAGGCTCGGTTACTCGTTGGAAGAAGTATGCTCCAAAGGTATCGGCGATCTTGTCGCGCCTGAGAAGAAAGCGGAGATAGAAAATTTTATTGAGTCGATCTTCACGACAGCGGCGGGGACAAGAGAGTTCTCTCTTTGCAGCAAGAGCGGCAGGATGATCGATGTAGAAATGAGCGCCACAGTCGTGAGGGGACCGGACACCGTATTGGCCTGTTGCTTTTCGCGCGATATTACAGAGCGCAAACGGTTGGAGGAAGAGCTGATCCAGTCGGAGCGCCTGGCTATCATGGGCGAGATGGCCGCAGGGATCGCGCACGAGATCAATAATCCGCTCGGGATCATTCTTGCGAACACAGAGGAGCTGCTCCAGCAGAAATTCGATGACGGCGATACAAAGGACAGCCTCGAGGCGATCGAGCGCAATGCGCTGCGGGCGGGCAAATTCATCGACGATCTGCTTACCTTTACCCGGCCGACCCCTCCTGCAAAGGTGCGTATCGATTTGACCGGCCTGGTTGAAGAATCGCTCAGCCTCTGCAAGCAGCAGCTCAAGCAGAAACAAGTCCGGATAGAAAAATCGTTCCCTGCCGGACCTCTCTTTTTTGAAGGCGATGACAGCCAGATTCAGCAGGTTATGATCAATCTGATTCTGAATGCTGTGCAGGCCATGCCACAGAAAGGAACTATCACGATACGTGCAGGGCACGAGCGTAACAACGGCACCCAACTGATTCACCTTGAGATCGCCGATTCCGGCACCGGTATTCCCGAGAAAGACCTGGCGAAGATATTCGATCCTTTCTACACCGCGCGCAAGAACAAAGGATTCGGGCTCGGGCTTTCTATTTCGAAACGCATCATCGATAAGCATAACGGGACTATTCGCGTCGAATCGGAGGCCGGTCGCGGCACCGTGATCTTCATCGATCTTCCCTTCTGTCCGCCTCCGGATGCGCCTCCTGCAGCCCAAAAGGAACGCAGCATTGGCTGAGAAAATCCTTGTTGTCGAAGACGAAGCTGAAATGAGACAAGTCCTGGCGCGGTTCCTGACGCGTCTCGGCTATGATGTGCATACTGCAGGATCCGGCGAGGATGGGTGGAAAGCTCTTGAACAGACCGAATTCGATCTTGTGCTGTCTGATATGGCTATGGACGATCTGAACGGTATCGAATTACTCGAACGCGTAAGAGCCGTAGATGCCACTTTGCCCTTTATCATCATCACAGGCGTGGGCACGATTGAAACTGCTGTCGAAGCCATCAAGCTGGGCGCCTTCCACTATATAACCAAGCCATTTAAGCAACGCGACGTCGAGATCCTTATCCGCAGAGCCCTGGAGTATGGGAAGCTCAACCGGAAGCTTGACACATTGCGTCTGCATGAAGACGACGAGGAATTTCCTAAGATGGTGGTCGGCTCCAGCAAGGCGATGCATGAGTTGCTTCGGAAGGTTGAAAAGATTTCCGATTCACAGGCGTCCGTGTTGATAGAAGGAGAAAGCGGGACAGGTAAGGAGTTGCTCGCGCGCATGATACATCAGAACAGCTCGCGCCGCGACCGTCCGTTCGTGCCGATCGATTGCGGTGCCCTGACAGAGACGCTCTTGGAGAGCGAGCTTTTCGGCCACGTCAAAGGCGCGTTCACCGGCGCGATACGCGCAAAACGCGGCCTGCTGGAAGAGGCCCAGGGTGGAACAGTTTTTCTCGATGAGATCTCCAATATCAAGCTTTCCACGCAGGTGAAGCTGCTACGCGCCATACAGGAACGGGAGATAAAACCGGTGGGTGGTAATCAAACTATACAGATAGACGTACGTTTCATATCGGCCACGAACCGGAATCTCCAGCCCGCAATTCAGGAAGGGAGTTTCCGCGACGATCTGTATTACAGGTTGGCTGTTGTGCCGCTCTTTCTACCGCCTCTGCGCGAGAGGCTTGAAGACATTCCTCTGCTCATCGACCACTTTCTTAACAAGTTCTGCAAATCCTACAAGAAAAAGATCAGCACCATCAAACCGAACGTGCTGGCGGCCATGCGCAGCTGGCCCTGGAAAGGGAATATCAGGGAACTGGCCAATATTCTGGAACGCGCGGTCCTTCTCGCAGAGGACGAGACACTCACCCTCGACTGCCTGAGTATCGAACAGACTCTCGCCAGAGAGGTGGGTGCTTTGACGGACAATACACCGCTTCCCCTGAAACAGGTGGTGGAAGAGGCTGAAAAGAGCGCGATCGTAAAGGCGTTGAAGGCAGCGGATAACAACCGCACTATGGCTGCAAGGCTCCTCGGAATCAGCCGTCGCGCGTTCTACGACAAGATGGCGCAGTACGGTGTGGATCTCTAGTGTGCTGCAAATCCAGCGACATCCCTCTCCCGAATTATCTATGTTGCGCAGTAACCTGCACGGCTGTGCAACACTTCGCACACTTGAGGCAATTCAGACTTTTCTTGTGAAGACGGAATGCTCTCAAAAGCCATGAAATCACGGCTCATCACCGTGGATCGGGTATCACCATACTCGGCACACGGATTGCTTTAAGAATGTACGGAAATAAGCGGCCTGTTTCTACGAAACCGAAAGAGAAGAAGGCGATCGGACCGCGAAGATAGTATGTTTACGGGCAGTGCGAAGGAGAGGGGGTGGGAACGTATTCTGAGCAGTAGTTTCTGAAGCGTGATGGTTTTTTGAGACTACATTATCATGAGAGGAGGGTGATCATGTCAAAGAAGGTGTTCTGTGCATTGGCAATTATAGGATTTATCGCAGCCTCGCTGGTGACGGCCGAGGCATATGAGTTGCTGTATGGTCCCACAGGATTAATAAGGTACAACAAAGAAAAAGCGTACGATGGTTACATGCTGTTCGCTCCCAGTTTGAGCACGACAACGTACCTCATTGATATGGAGGGAAATGTCGTTCATACGTGGAAGAGTAAGTATCTACCAGGGCTCTTTGCGATGCTTCTGCCCAATGGAAATATTCTGCGCGCTGGAAGACCTGAGCCCAACCCTGAAAAGACGCCCGTTGCGTTCGGCGGCACCGCAGGGCTTATCCAGGAGATCGACTGGGATGGAAACGTGGTATGGGAATACAAGGAGTACAGCCCGACTGCGCTCCAGCACCACTGTTTCAATGTTATGCCGAACGGCAACATTCTTTTGATAGGCTGGGAGTACAAGAGCGCCGCGGAGGCGATCAAGAAAGGGCGCAACCCGAAGACCATGCCCAAAGAATGGGAGTTTGAGGGCAAGAAATACACCGGACTCTGGCCGGATTACGTGAAGGAAATAAGCAGGGACAAGAAAGTGGTATGGGAGTGGCACGCGTGGGATCACATCGGGAAAGGACCCAAGAAGCTCGACATCAACTTTCAGCTTCCGAAGGCCTCCGGTTACATGCACATCCCCGACTGGACGCACTTCAATACCGTCGACTACCTCCCTGCAACTGACCAGATTCTCGTCAATTCCCGGAACTTTGGTGAGTTCTATCTTATCAACCATAAGACGGGGGCTATAGAGTTTCGTTGGGGCAATCCCAGCGCCTACGGAAAGGGAAAGCCGCCCAAGTTTCTGGATGATGGAGACCAGATCCTCTTTGGGCCGCACCATGTAACGGTGCTGGAGAATGGTCATTTCCAGATATTCGACAACGGATGGAAGAGACCGGAGAAGAACCGCTCGCGCGTAGTTGAGATGGACCCGAAGACCGGGAAGATTGTCTGGCAGTTCGAGCCTGTAATAGGCAACAGTTTCTATACGACGTATCAGGGATCGGCGCAAAAGCTTCCGAACGGCAATATCCTGGTGACATCGAGCAACCACGGTCATGTGTTTGAGGTGACGTATGGTGAAAAGCCGCAGGTGGTCTGGGAGTGGGTCAACCCTGTTTTTCCCGGTGATAAAATCAAGTGCTTCTATGACGACGGCAAGGACAGCGTGTCGGCAAGAGAAGACCTTGCGGCAAACATGATCCACCGTTCTTACAAGTATGGAAAGGATTATCCGGGACTCGCGGGCAAAGACCTGAGCAAGAAGGAACCCTTCGCAGGAGAATGCCCGGAAATATGGAAAATGGCGAAGTAGCATATCGTAGTAACCATAAGCGTGAGCAGGACCGGAGAGCCGAAGAGGCCGAAACCCGTTCGCAAGGCGCTCCGGTCCCACCAAATAAGATCAGATAAGGAGGAACGGAAATGAAGCGGAGATTGCTTTTGGGTTTTGTGTTTTGCCTGGGCTTTGCTTTTGTAGCGGCAGCAGCCCTCCACGCTCAAGCCCCGGCGAAGGTGAACGTGAATGCGGCGACTGCGGATCAGCTTGCAAAAGTACCGGGTATGTCTGCCGACATGGCTAAGGCGGTTGTTGATACACGGGCGAAATCGGGTGCCTTCAAATCGGCTGACGACCTGATGAGGGTCCCTGGCATGACGAAAGAGAAAGCGGACGCTATCGCACCAGCGCTATCCTTCGGACAGGCTAAGAGCGCAGGAGACGAAGAAGAGACCAAACTCCCGAGATACTAATGCAGTATCGCAGCAGCACCTGGATAGTAAGTAGATAGTGCATAGATGGTAAACCGTGCGTGATGACGCATGGCGAAGCGGATGTCCTGTGCGCTGTGCGCCATCACACCAAAAAAGGAGGTAGAGAGATGCGTATCAGAATATATTCTCTCCTGGCGCTTGTCCTGGCGGCAGCGCTGTTTCTGCTGGGCTATTCCGGGGCAGCGGTTGCGCAAAGCTCGGGGAAGGCAAGCCTGAATAAGGCGAGCGCAGCAAGGCTCGCAAAGGTTCCGGGTGTCACCCCGGCTCTTGCGAAGGCAATAGCGGATTACCGCACCAAGAACGGTGCATTTAAGAAACCTGACGATCTTTTGAAGGTACCAGGCATGACTCAAGACATTCTTAAGAAGATGTCGCTACAGGTTGATTCAAAAGGCGACATACTCTTGCCCGCGGCCAAAGGTGATGGCGACGATGAGGAAGAGCCGAGCCTGAAACCGTCGAAGTGTTAGCTGGCAGAGTTTTTGAAATCTTACGTTGAACATTCAGCCCGTAGGGCTTGTCATACAAGGAGGGTGTGCCATGGACGAGAAGAAGAACGATGACAATCAGGATGACAAAAAAGGCATATCACGTCGTAATGCCTTGAAGAAGCTGGCCGGCGGCCTCTTGGGAACCGCAGTTGTTGGGCTCACTGCGGATAGATCAGGTGCTGCCGCTGCCAAAAATAAAGCGGGAAAGGCCACGAAAGCTCACCAAAAACCGAAGATCCTGCTCATGGGTCTTGACTCATGCAGCATGGAAAAAATACTTGAATGGTCCAAGCAGGGCAAACTTCCCACATTCAAGAAACTCCTTACCCAAGGAAGCTACGGTGAGTTTGAGAATATTTTTCGCGGCATGTCTGTGGATGCCTGGGCTGCCTACAACACGGGCGTTGGCCCGGGTCAGAATAACTTCTTCGGATCGCATCCATGGCAGATCTATGACAAGACGGCCTATCAGACCTCAGGCATAAACCGCTTCTTCAGGCTCCACGCGGCCACAGTGCCTTTCATGCTCGCGGAAGGAGGCGTGAAAGTGGGTCTTTGCGGTACGGCAATGTCCTGGCCGCCGGAACGGCTGAAGGATGGCTTTATGATGTCGGGCAAGGGCGCGCCTGGCCCCGGCGACCAACCCTTCAACATGGGGCATGTATACTACACCCAGGAAAAACACAGGGCAGCGGGCCCCTTAAAGACAAAGATTGCGTTCTCCAACGGAAAAGTTTCAACCATGATCCGCAGGAAGGACCAGCAAGTGCCGCTCGATCTGACGCTTAATCCTGGAAACACGGTAACCATCGCATACGGCGACGTGAAGATTACACTGAAGGAAGGAGAATGGTCAAAGTACGTCCCCATACAATTCCCTAACGGGAGAAGAGCCATCGTTCGCTGGAAGCCGGAACGGGTCAATACGCAAGAAGGCGACCTGCAACTCTACCGTTACCGTCTTCTGCAGGATCCCACGGCACCCGAGCGGCATGAGCCGATAGACCCGTTCTTTGACGGACCGGTCGTCCCGACTGACCGTTGGACCTATCCTGCCTCTCTGCAGAAAGAAGTGTATGACGCGGTCGGCTACTATCGGACACCGAATGTCCCCTTCGAATATGATTACACGTCTTTCATCGCGTACGTGCAGGAAGAGGAGACGCTGATAGAGGATTGCTATGATGCAACGCGGGAACAGAACGACATCGTGATCTGGCTGACGAAAAATAAGCCGTGGGACTTCTTCTGGTTCTCCAATATGCCGTATGACCGCCTTAACCACAATATGACCCGCATCGAAGGCAATCCAGACTGGTCAGAAGAGTACGAAGAGAAGTACGGGAACGACAAAGTGATGCTCGAGTTCACGCAGTACGTTGACAAGGAACTGGCACGGATGCTGAAGGAACTGCCAAAGGATTCCTGTTTCATGTTGATTTCCGACCACGCCTGGGGTCCTACCAAGAAAGATTTCGAGCCCAACTCATGGCTGATGAAGCTGGGTCTCCTCAATGTGAAGCCGGAAGTTGAGGGTAAGAAACGGACCTATGATAACGATGATATCGACTGGTCAAGGACCAAAGCATACACGTCCTGGAACCCCGGCATATTCATCAACCTCAAAGGCCGGGAACCGAATGGCATCGTGGAATATAACGAGTATGAGAAATTGCGTGACTTCATCATCGCTGAACTGAAGAACCTCAAAGATCCGGAAGGGCAGCAATACACAAACATCGCAGACCGGGTCGAGAACATTTATAAAGGCGATTACGGCTGGTACGCCGGTGACGTGCAGTTCTGCGGGTTCCGCGATGCGTCCGGCATCAAAGTGCCCGGCAAGAAAAACGACGGGCTCTACCAGATCAATTTCGGCGGGTTCGGCCGCGACGGCGCAATATGGGACAATCCGCGCAGACATTTTACCGGCTATCATGGCAACGCGCTCACTTCTTTCATTGCGGTCGGCCCGGGTATCAAGAAGAACAATGACGTGTCGAAGGGCGGTCACATGATGAACGTGATGCCGACAATTATGCACATGTTCGGGTTGGTGCCGCCGCCCAATTTTGAAGGCCGCATCATGTATGAAATTTTCGAGCCCAATTCTCCGTTTGCGAAGAAGACGTAGAGTGCGTGCGCAGCGTTGGGTTGCGGGATGGAAGACAGCAGAACAAAGAGGAGTATAAGCCGCAGGAGCTTCCTGAAAGCAAGTGCGCTGGGTGCGGGTGCGCTAGCCGCCCCCAAAATAGTGCAAGGTGATGCCGGCGAAGCGGCTCCTCCTGCAGCAAATCACATTGACCGCGAGGTCATGAGCTGCTGCCAGTTCTGCCAGGTACGATGCACCACAATCGTTCAAGTGAAGGATAAACGGGTTGTCAACGTGTATGGCAACCCGGAAAACGCCTGGACTGAAGGGAAGATGTGTCCTAAAGGTCAGGCGCTGGTAGAGCTTACCTACAGCCCGCATCGCTTGCTTTATCCCTTGAAACGCGAAGGCGCCGGCTGGAAGCGTATCTCCTACAGTGAGGCACTTGCCGTGGTGGCTGAACGCATCCTGAAAATCAAGAGCGATTTTCCGGAGGATTTCACACACCGCCTCGTTCTTTTCGCTCCGTTGTGGGAATCACACGAAAGTGAAATTACAGCACAGATGGCTCTGTACTCCGCAGGTTTTCCGGACATCTGCTCACCGGGAGACACGTGCATCGGGAGCTCGGCAACGGCTCTCCGCATCTGCTTGGGAAGCCCTGTTTCCACGACAACGATCGACGAAGTAATGAACGCGCAAACGCTTGTGCTCTGGGGAGCCAACATCGCAGAAATGTACCCGCCGTATATCCGCTGGATAGACAGGGCGCGCGAGAAAGGCGTGCGCGTCATTTATCTTGACCCCCGGAGGACACCGACCAGCAATCACTGTGATGAGCAGATCATGGCGCGACCGGGCACGGATGGCGCGCTGGCTCTCGCTCTTATCCGGATGCTGATAAAAGAGAGCCTGTATGACCGCAACTATGTGGCCCGTCATGTCAACGGTTTCAAAGAGTTGCTAGACGCGGCTGAGACCTATACCGCGGATAAAGTTGCGGGAATAACCTGGGTACCGGAAGAGAAGGTGAAGGCACTCGCAAAGCAACTCGCTGCGAGCAAGCGAACCGTTGTGTGGCTTGGCGGCTCCATATCACGCTACACCAACTCAATACAGAGTGTCCGGGCGATCATCGCGCTGCAGGCGCTGACTGCAAACCTGAGCGGCCCAGGCAAAGGCATCATGAATGTTCAGGGAGGAAAGCCCGGAGGCACCGAGGCCCTGGAAGAGAGTTTCAGTGCTCCTGATCTCGGGAGTGCCCTGAGTTTCCGAAAGATACTCTTCGCTATGGAACAGAAACGCATCAAGGTGCTGATCCTGAATTCCAGCTATCGCCGCTATCCGGACGCGAACAGGGTCCGTAAGGCGATAGGAAACGTCGACTTTGTCGTCTATCGTGGGTTCTTTATGGATGACGAGGCAAGCCTTGCGCACCTGATAATCCCGGGCACTATGCCATTCGAGAGTTCAGGCTCTCAGTACGGGGCGCAGCGACAGGTTGTCTGGCGCAATCAGGCCGTACCTGCGCAGGGCGAGACGACAGAGGACTGGCGATTCTATTCTGGCCTGGGAAAGAAGTTGAACGGAGAAAAATTTCCTGACCTGAAGAGCCCGGAGGAGATATTTGAACTGGTGAGGAGAAATGCTCCTACGTGGTCAGGTCTTACGCTGGAACGCTTGAAAAAAGAACCGGCAGGCATTTGCTGGCCGTGCCCGACGGAGGAGCACCCGGGCACCCGCGGCACTCTCTATCCTGAAGATCGGTTCTTGACCGGTGATGGGAAAGTGGAGCTTCGTTCACCGGCTCTCGGGAACATAGAGTGGAGTGAGCCCGAAGAAAGCCCGTTCGCAGCGCCGGAGCAAGGTAAAGCCTTTCCCCTTATTTTTCTGCAGGGCAAAGTGGTGCAGCACTGGCAGCACACCTACACGAACTGGTCCGCGTATATGGCTCAATTCTCCAAAGGGAATTACGTGCAAGTACATCCGGATACGGTCAAGGGAATGGGAATCAAGGACGGTGACTGGGTGTATCTGGAAACCGGCATTGGGAAGATCAAGGTCAGATTAGTCGTAAGTGAAATGATCCTGCCTGGGCTTGTCTGGACACCTTCTCATCCTGCCGCGACAAGTCCCTTTGCGGAGAACAGGGGAGCCTCCATCAATACGATCATTCCCTCCAACTGGGACAAGGTATCGGCTCAATTTAACGGATTCGGTTGCAGGTTGGTAAGGGTGTAGAATGACAAGTTCTAATTACGAAATTCTAAATTCTAAACAATCTCAAAATTCAAATGTTCAAAGCGCGGCACGCATTGCTGCCTGTTTGAAATGTAAACATTTGGCTATTCGGGATTGTTAAGGAATTCGATATCAGGATTTGGTTACGTAGCTTGAGGTTGTATGGTTGAGCGGCTTATTTTATTCGACGAAAAGAAGTGCATCCGGTGCCACTCGTGCGAGGTGGGGTGCCAGCTGGAGAACGATGCGCCTCCCGGCGTGCAACTCCGCTGGGTGAAAAGCCGCGTGGCGGGCCATCTGCCGACGGTACAGGAATGGTCTGTATCGACGGCATGCTTCCACTGCAATGATCCTTCATGTGCCTCCGCATGTCCGGCAGGTGCCCTACGCCGCAGAGCTGACGGAGTGGTGGAACACCTGCGAACGAGATGTATCGGCTGCGGCTACTGCATTCAGTCCTGTCCCTTTCACGTTCCAAAAAAGAGCCCGACCCAACATACAATGCGCAAGTGCAGCTTTTGCGTTCAGCGAGTCGACACGGGTAAAGCGCCGGCATGCGTGGCAAAATGCCCCACGGAAGCGCTTACGTACTATCCTGACGGGAAAACACCTGACGTGCGGGCTTACGGCAAAGCCGAACGTCTGCATATGGTCTACGCGCTTCAAAGCTTGCCCGGTGATTACAGGTTGCCTGAACCTGTGCCGCTCAACACGGTGCGCGCATTTCAGGTCTGGAAGTGGCTCGGCGGGCTTCTACCCGGAGCCCTTGTGCTCGCGTGGCTCTGGAGAAGGCTTGGTCCGCAGGAGGGCATCGATGGTTGAGTCAGTCGAGGCCTGGGGACTCCCTGTAGCGCTGGATCTTTTCTTCGCAGGCCTCGGGGCGGGGAGCTTCTGTTTTGCCGTACTGGCGTCACGAAAGAAAGGGGATGCATTCGAAACATCTGCCCGAGGCGCGGCGATTTTTACCCCGCTCTCTCTCGGCTTCGGTCTCACGATGCTGATACTCGACCTCATGTACAAGACGCGTTTCTGGTTTACATTGGTTGTTTTCAACATCGACTCGCCGATGTCGTTTGGTGTCTGGCTGCTCACGATTTTTGCGTTGATATCTGTTGTTCACGCTCTTTTCTTTGTTCCTGAGCCGCTTTGGGCAAAGATACCACTCATCGGCAGATGGACGCTCCCGCGGCAAGCAGCATATCGCCGCAGCCTGGGACTATTGGGGATTCCTTTTGCGCTTGCGGTATCTGTCTATACCGGCGTGCTGCTCTCTGTTTCATCTCTACCTCTCTGGAGAAATATTGCCCTTCCAGGTCTCTTCTGCTTCTCGGCTCTGGCCACGGGATTTGCAGCCGCCGGGCTGATTGCGCTCAGAATTGCCCGAACAGACATGATGGAGCAGCCCATTCTCTGGCTCCGCAGAGGCTATCAGATATTGTTACCCGTTTACTTGCTCTTCACTCTGCTCTTTGCTCTGTTTGCGTATTCTTACGCACCATGGAACGATGTTCGCCATCTGATTGCGGGACGAATGGGTGTGGTCTGGTGGGCGGGTGTGCTCGGTCTGGGCATTCTTTTGCCGCTTGTTCTTGTCGTGGGCAGAGGACAGATGAATAGAATTAAGATTTCAGTAGCACTATACGCGTTGCTGCTAGGCGGGTTTCTCTTGCGGATGGTCCTCATCTTTGCGGGGCAGGCATCCGTATGACCAGCGCACCACGAGCAGTGCGAAGACCGTAGTATAAGGAGGATTGTGCAATGGCAAAGAAAAAAATCGCTTTGGTCTGTGTAACAGTAATCGTTTTTTTTAGTGTTGCGTTCAGTCTCTGGCCCTCTTCATCCGGTTGGTCGGCAGAGGAAAAACTTAAAGGTAAGACAGTCAATATCAACAAGGCGACCACGGACGATTTGATGAAAAACGTGCCCCTCATGACCCCGGAGCTGGCAAAGAATATTGTTAAGTACCGTAAAGATAATGGCGATTTTCAGACTGTGGAAGAGCTGCTCCAGGTACCGGGCATGGACCGGACACTCCTTAAGCGAATCAAACCATTCTTTATTCTTGAAGGTATCGGAGGAAAGGACTGTACATGCTGAACTCCTTCATTTG
>Ga0335069_10009391_pt1 | contig 13925 bp, 21 predicted proteins | sample Lox_Sample_11_FD_206714 | JGI IMG/M metagenome (GOLD analysis project Ga0335069, IMG submission 206714) | Soil microbial communities from Loxahatchee National Wildlife Refuge, Florida, United States - Lox_Sample_1.1 | ecosystem: Environmental > Terrestrial > Soil > Wetlands | place: USA... | reverse complement strand
GGCACGCGCCGCGTGAACCCATCGGCGCAGTGAGGAAGAGACATCATGCGAGGCATCGGAGCGGGCTACCCCCGCGTCATTGGCTACCATCCGGGCGTCGGCTACGTGGCCGGCGCCGATTACGTCGTGGGGGCGGACCCCTCGACGGGCGCTCCCATCGCTCTGCCGGTGCATCCGGCTCCGGCTCCCGCGGTGCACTCTGCGCCGTGGCGTCCGATGATGGCGCCGGGTAACCCTCCGCTCGGCGAGGGCCACGTGCCCATGCCGCTCTCCGCGGAGACGTACTCGGGCACCTGGACGGCGACGGGCGGAACGGGCGCACCTCCGGGCACGCTCATCACCTTCAGCGCGCGGCCTCAAAAGCCGTTCAAGCTGACGCGCATTCTCGCGCGCACGACGATCGTCAGCAACACCAACGGAACCGCCATCGGTACGCCGGTCGGTCAGCTCTTCGTGGGGACCGACTTGCAGCAGGGCGAGTTGGGCTTCATCGACCTTGCCACCATCGGCGCCGGTGGAAGCTTCGACACGTGGGTGAGCTGCAAGCAGGCGGAGCCCGGAGTCCTCATCCGACTCCAGACCGGCCTGACGGTCTACCCGAGCGACACCACGACGCACACCGACTCGGTGCTGGTGACCATCACGGTCCTGGGGCACTTCCTCCACTGAGCCACGCGGCGCGAGATGGGGCGGGACCCTCGCACCGCCCCCGTGCGCCTTTTTCGTCTCGCGCGAGGGAGAGAGGTTCTCCCATGCGTATCCGCGTTTCGGTTCCCGAAGAGCAGGTCAGTCCGCACGTCGTCAACGCAGCGCTCGAAGCCGTCACGCGGCTGGACGAGCAGTTGATCCGCGACGGCAAGAGCCCCACCGCCTCGCAGCTCATTACGGCAGGCGCGGTGTGGAAACCCGAGCCGCCGGGTGACGAGTGCTTCGACCATGGAGGGACCATCGCGACGCGCGGCTGGGGCGATTGCGACGACTGGGCGCCCCTCGCCGCCGCTGAGCACCGCGTGAAGGGCACCGACCCCAACGCGCGCGCGATCGTCATCCCCTCGGGCCCGAACACGTACCACGCGGTCGTGCAGCGCACCGACGGCTCGCTCGAAGACCCGAGCCTCGCCGCCGGCATGAAGCCGCTGAAGCACTCACGCGTCTCCGGTCCCGGCGACGGCGGTGAGCACGGCGCCATCTTCATCCAGGCATGCGACCCGCACGACCCTTCGCGCGTGTACGAGGGCTCGCTGCTGCCGACCACAAGCCCCATGAGCCTGCACTGCGGCCCCCAGGTCGCGGTGCGAAAGAGCGCGAACGGGTGCTTCGAGGGGCGGTGCGATGTGCCCCTTCCCGGGAACATGGCGCCGGTCAAGAGTCGCGCGGTGATGGGTGCAGCCCTGCCCTACTCCCTCGCGCACCAGGCGTACGCTCCGCACCCGGCACATGCCCTCGGTCACGCGGTGGTAGGTGCCATCGAGACTGCGAACGCCACGGGCTTCGCCACGTCGGAGGACTATGCGAAGCTGCACGCGCTGCACGGGTGCCTGCAGGGCTACGACCCCCGCGAGGTGTACCAGGGCCTCGTGGGCCTATGCGGGCCGGACATGGCGCGCGCCGCGGTCATCGGGGCGCATCGCATCGCCAAGCACTGGGTGCGTCGCCATCAGGCGCGCAACCCGCGGCGTCACGTTCACGGAGTCGCCCACGCGGCGGTGCAGCCGACATGGTGACGAACCTAAAAAGCTGGCTTCGTCGTCAGCCGCAACCGGCCTCGATTCGTTACACGACCTCGGACGATGAGGAGCGCACCCTCGAGCTGAGTGGCAATGCGCGCAACCGCTGGAGCGAAGCGGCGGAGGCCCTGGAGAGCGCGAACGCGGTGCGCATCGAGGCACTCTCGAAGGACGGCTCCGTCCTGCGCATTACCAAGCGCGAGGAGGAGGACAACGGAGAGGTGCACGACGCAATCGAGCGGCAGGAGAAAAACCGCGCGAAGGAAACCGCGTCACTCGCTCTCGTCCTCGACGCCCAGGGCCGTCGCATCTCCGAGGCGTTCAACGCAGGCGCCGACGCAGCGAGCCGAGGGCAGGACAACCTCGTCCAGGTCGTCAACATCCTGACCGCGCAGTGGTCTGCGACCATGCAGAGCCTGCACAACGTCTCCATGAACCTCGCGAAGCTCGCGCGAGGGGCAGGCGTCGAGGAAGACGACGATGGCATGGGACAGCAGATGCAACAGCTCCTCGGCATCGCCGCAATGAAGATGATGGGCATGAACGGAGCACCCACCGACACGCCCCCCCCGAACGGGAAGAAGGAGAAGTGACGCCGTGGACATCGCAACGTTCTTTATGTTCCTCGCGCTCCTCAACGAAGAGGGCGGCGGTGGAGGCGGCGGAGGTGGCGCTCCTCCCGGGCCGGGGCCGATGCCCGGTCCTTCTCCGACTCCGGTGTACCCCCCTACGCCGGGCCCTTCGCCGAGTCCTACGCCCTTCGTCCCTCCGCCTCCGGGAGTGCTGCCCAAGCCGCCCCCGCACATCCTTCCCATCCAGCCAGGACCTGCGCCATTCCCGACTCCGGTGAAGCCGCAGGGGCTTCCTCCATTCCCCGGGCCGCAGTGGACTCCGTGTCCAACCACCGCAGTCATCACCGCTCGCGCGCTCTACTGGAATCCCATCCTGTGGAACTACGCCAGCAAGACGATTCGGCAGGCGACTGCGCAAGAGCAGCTCGGGGGCCAGTGGGTCACGTTCAAGGCAGCTTGGCACCCGGACGCGAACGGCAACCCGCAAGGGCTGATGGCGACGGAGGCTTACTGCCTCGGCGGAGCTCCGCCGGGCCCCTCGCCGCAACCGTCGCCCGGGCCGACGCCCGAGCATCCCGGCGTGAACTACTCGTACACCGGGCAGCCGCAGGACCCCGCGACGCAGCAAGAGTGGGCGGACAAGCTGAGCGCGAGCGACCCCTACGACATCAACAACGCCTGGATCGTGCGCATGTTCCAGTGGGCTGTCGGGCTCACGCAGAACAGCTACCCGGGCGTCGACTCGGTCACCCCCTCAGGGACCGATGGTCGCTACGGGCACGATACCAACGCAGCGCTCGCGAAGCTCGCGCCCGCGCCCCCGGTCGCTCCCACGCGTCCCTCGTGGTGGGGCCCCTCGGGCACGTACACCAACCCGGGTGAGCCTGCAGCGCCCCCGGGAGGCATGCCCCCCGAGGCGCCGATCTCCGCGATGCAGCGCGGACCGGCGCCGAAGCTGAAGCCCATCGCCATCAAGGTCGCACCGAAGAAGTGAGCCCCGTTCTCGTCAAGCACTGGCTGATGTTTCTGCTCCTCGCGCGGCGAGGGGGCGGCGGTGGTGTCTCTCCGCTCCCCTCGCCGTACGTGCCTCCCACCCCCGGCCGCAACATGACCCTCGCGCAGCTCCAGAGTCTCGCCGCTCACCTCGGTTTCCCGGACCCGGTGCTTGCGGCCGCCATCGCGTACGCGGAAAGCCTCGGCAATCCCAACGCGGTCAACATCACGACGCACCCCGCACCGGGCAACGCTCCCGAGCGCTCCTTCGGTCTCTGGCAAATCAACACCCTCGCGCATCCGCAATACGACGAGACCCAGCTGCTCGACCCCACGTACAACGGTCAGGCAGCGTTCACCATCTCCGACGGGGGCCGCAATTGGACACCCTGGAGCACGTACAATTCCGGGGCGTACAAGCCCTACATGGGAGGCTGACCGATGTCCCGTCAAGGCGAAGCGCTCGACACCCTCAGGTGGGGAGACAATATCCCGGTGCAGCTCACGGGCACTGCTGCCCTCGTGGGCATCTCCGCCGCGTCGTCGCGTCAGCAGATCGCGAAGGCGCAGTGGCGATGGCCCCTCTTGTGGGGCGTCCGCTTCATCCTGAGCGTGCAGAGCCAAGACGGGGGCTCCCCCGCCTTCACGGCGAAGTATCAGGTCACCATCGGTAGCGGTCAGAACTCATCGACGTGCGAGTTTGACCTCACGTCGACCCCCACGGCGGTGGGCGTCTACCCGCTCGTGACGGACTTCGAGCAGCTCCCCGCGTGCGACGTCCAGGTCACCGCGACGGTCGCGAGCAGCGTCGCACTTGCGGTCGGGGTGACGAGCACGATCTACGTCGGCGCGTACCTCGCGCCCGTGACCGAGCCGCACGCCATGACCGAGATGTTGGAGCACATGCGCGGCGACGCGGAGGCGCGCGGCTTGCGGTGGATGGACGGAAACCCGCACCACCCCTCGCACACGAATCCGGGGACAGGAATCTCCTTCCCCGTCAACCCTGACCCGCTGAAGTACCAACCGAGGTGAAACATGGCATTCGGAAGCGCAGGCGCGAGACTCTTCGACGGTAGCGTGCAACCCACCCCTACCGGCTTCGTGCAGTTCTCGACCTATCAGTACTACGTCGACGAGAACGGCAATTTTCTCCTGTCGACCAACCCGCAGACGTCGTCTTCGTCTGCCGTCTCGCGAGACGTGAAGCTCGCGGGGGGTGACCAGATCGGCAAGTGCAAGTAGCCATGGGCCCCACCACGATTCAGGGCGTCCACCTCCGAACCGAAGACGGAGCCCTCTACGTCCCGACCACCAACAACGTGCAGCTCATCACATGGCGCTATATCCGCCTCGAAGACGGGACGGATTTCTTGTGGGGGCCGCAAGGTCTCGTGAACGACGGGCCCGTTGCGGAGTTGCGCATGGGACCCGGTGACGTCGGAGTCCTTGAGCGCGGCCACGCAACCTGAAGGAGCCTCCCGCGATGCCCCGAATCCTCACGACCACGCAGAGCAACCCCGCTTCACTCTCGACGACCGATGGCAACGCCTACCCGGTGACGCCTGTGGACGGTCTCCCCCCGAGCCCGGAGAGCGCCTTTGCTTTCGTGAACGTCAGGGACTTCGGCGCCCAGGGCGACGGTGTGCACGACGACACGGCAGACGTGCAGGCGGGGCTCAGTGGGACGGCGCCTGCGGGACAAGCGCTGTGGATGAGCGCTGGCACCTACAAGACGACGGCGCCGCTGGTGACGCCGACCGGGATGATCCTGTGGGGCGATGCTGGGGCGACGCTGAAGAGCACAGTCGCCCCTGGCGGTAACGCCCTGCAGTTCATCCCGCAGTCCCTGACGAGCGGCACCGTCTCTGCTGACGCAAGCGTCGGCAGTGACCCTCAGACGATCGAGCTATCGTTCGCGCCTGCCGTCGGTCACTTCATCAGCATCACGCGCGCGGACACCAACATGTTTTTTCGCGTGCTGAACGTGGCCGGCGCGATGGCGCCGTACACTGTGACCGTCGATCGCCCCTTCTGCATCGAGTGGCAGATGGGCGACGCGGTGTCCGAATACGCGACGCTCCCGGAAGACTGCGTCGTGGAAGGCAACGGCATGGCGGTCAGCGGGACGGGCGATCGCGCCATTCTGCTCAGTGGAGTGATCCGGCCAAGCGTCCGTCGACTCAACTTCACCACCACCTTCGGGGTCCCCACTGTCGCGGGCTTCGCGTTCGACGGCTGCCAGGAGGTCACCGTCGAGAGCTGCGCCGTCGACCTTTCAGGCTCGTCCAATGCTCCGTGCGTCTTCATGCAGGGCTGCGAGCGTGGCGTTGCGCGATCGGCCACGGGCCTGAACGCCTACTACGGCGTCACCCTCTCCGACTGCTACTCGTGCGGGCTGGATGACTGCTGGGCCTACAATTGCCACGAGGGCTTGCAGCTCATCACCCTCAACGCGGCAGGAGTCAATTACGGCTGCATCGACTGCTGGGTTTCCGGGGGCGGTGCCATCGGCTGTCAGGTGGGGCTCACGGTCTTCGGCTCTACGCGTGGCGTGGTCAGTGACTTCGCTGCAACGTATTGCTCGGCGCAAGGTGTGCTCGTCAAGCCGGGACCCGGTGGCGTTCCGACGCTCAGCAATCGCTTTGTGGGCGTGGCTGCGACCTTCAGCACGCGCGGCTTCTGGGTGCAGTCTGGCGTCAAGGGAACGGTTCTTCAGGCGTGTGACGTCTCCGGTTGCGGACCGGATGCCGGGATCTGGGCGGACGACGACACCACGATCGATGGTCTCTACGGGCATGGCTTCACCAGCGGCATCGCTCTGAACGCCACGGCAGGCGTACACCGGTGGTCAAGCCTCGATGTTGAATATTCCTCGGGCAACGCGCTGACCGCGCTGCTGTTGGACGCGACTTCGCATCGCATCGAGGATTCGGTCATCGATATGACGGGCACCACGAGCAGCGTGGCGATCGTCTGTCAGGGTGGGCTCACCGTGTTGCGTGGCGTCACCGCGACGGGCGCAAACGTGGGGCTGCAAGTGCTCTCGGGCGCCGTCGTCATCCTCGGGCGCGACTGCGACTTTTCGGGTTGCACCAACCCGATTCAGCTCCTCAATGGCGGGACCATCCTTGCGGAGCAATCGGGCTTCCTCCAGGTGCCGCTGACGAGCGCAAACGTCACCCTGGACTCGCTGCAGCAGTTGAACGCGGTCCTGGAAGCGACGGGCGCGTTGACTGGTGACGTCGTCGTCTACATCCCAGAGATGGTGAACAACTCGATCGCCGGTCTTCAGTACGACTTATCGAACGCGACCACGGGCGCGCACACCGTGACCTTCGCTGGGCTGGGAGGGGGGCCGGGAGTCACCGTCACGCAGGGCAAGCGCTGTAGCGCCTATATGGACGGCGCCAACAACCTGCAGCGCGTCAGCCCTGACACCTGACCTGAGGCGCGATGCCCTTCGACGTTCCGACCCTGCTGGTGCTCAGGCGCTTCGCGCAGCGTCAGCAGGCGGCGCGCGCGGTGAGGCAGGCGCCCCTCGCTGCGCTTCGTTCGTCGCCGGTACACCAGACGCTTTCGCAGCCCCAGCCCCACCCTGCTGCGCTCGCGCCCCCAGGGCATCCTGCGAGCGCTCCCATCGCGGCCGCGCCCCACCTCGCCGGCATCAAGGTCAGCGTGCCTGTTGCGAGCGACGCAGGGGTGAAGCACCCGACCCCGCAAGAGGTCGCGCAACAGATGGTGCAGAAGAGCATCGACGAAGCGAAGGCGATCCTTGCGCAGATGGCAGCGAAGGCGGCGGCGTACCTGAAGGCTCACCCTCGCCCCGGTGCGACGGCGCAGCCCTCGGACATCGCGGCATGGCTGAAGGCCGGAGGGTTCTCGCCGCGTGCGATGTTCCCGGAGTGGCAATGGACGGTCATCAAGAAGACCCCCACAACGGGCCTTGGTGCCATCTTCGGCAACCTCTCCGCCATTACGGGCGAAGTCCTGGAGCCCGGCGAGGCGATCGCTGTGGTGCAGCTCGGCTCGAACGACGTGGTCACGTGGTACGACCACCCTTCGGGCGCGTGGAGCTATTATCACCACTGGGGCCAGGACATCGGGCAGGTCCTTGCGTCGATGGGGAGCACCATCGCGAACGCCATCAGCGACGCGACGAAGGCTCTCAGCTCGGCAGTCAGCGCTGTGACGAGCGTGGTGGGGACGGTCCTGCAGTATGCGCAGATCGCTGCGAGCCTCGTGCCCGGACTCGGTCAGGTCGTCAACGAGGTGGTGAGCGTCGCTGAAGCTGCCCTCGATGCGCTCTCCGGGATGAGCGCGCTCGCCATCGCGTTCGACTCCGCGTACCACGCGATCCTCGCGAGCGTGCCCGGACTCGAAGCGCTCGCGCCTGCCCTCGGGCCCATCGTCGACTTCCTCAAAAACCTCATCAGCAAGGGGGTGAAGGGGATGGTCGCGAGCGAGGTGCACTCAGCCCTCGGTGCTGCCCTCAAGCAGGTGCCCGACGCTCCGAGCGTGGGGGCGTACTCGCCGCGGTCGATCGCCGCGTCCCTCGCCGGCTGGGTGCTCTCGAAGCTCGGGGTGCCTGCCTGATGCTCTTCTTCTCGACGACGCTCTACACCTTCGCGCGCACGCACGGGCCCGGGTGGCACGAAGAGCTGCGCAAGGAACTGCTGCTCGGGCTGGAGTCGAAGATCGAGGCGGTGCGCACGCTCACCTCGCTCACCCTCTTGCGCGAGGAGATTGCGTCAGCGTTCAGCGCGCCCATGCGCCTTGCAGCGGGGCGAAGCGACGACGCGGGCCGCTTCCTTGCCAGCAAGGCTGACGTGTGGGTCTCCTGCGACAACGACGCGCAGGCGGACTCCCTTGCGCTCCGTCAGCTCGTGGAGGCGGCACGTACGACGCGCGGCATCGTCTCCGCCCCCTGCCTGCAGCGGGGCGACGTCGAAAAGGCTCCCACGAGGGAAGCCCCGGGGCTGCTCAACATCCGGTTTCACCCCGGGCCGATCGCAGTGGAGACCCACGAGGGCTTCGCGCTCTGCCCCGTCTACTCGACGGGGTTTGGTCTCGTGGCGGTGCACCGCGAAGCCGTCGAGGCGATGCGCGCGGCTCACCCCGAGCTGGACACCTACGATGAGGAAACCGGACGCCTGATCCCTGCCCTCTTCTTCGAGCGGCTGACGGGCGAGGGGGTGCTGCGCCGGTGGCAGGGCGAAGACATGGCGTTTTGCGCGCGCGCGCGGGAGCTGCTGACGCCCATGCATGCCGTCCTGGGCGTCGACGTCGTCCACGCGGGGCGGCGCCTCCGGCTGGAGCAAGACGCCGAGGGCTTCGTGGGAATGCGCGTCTTCGACGTCTGAGAGCCCCTCGTCCGCCGGCGTGCGGGAGTAACTGCGCAACCGTTCCTCGAGGAACAGATGCTCAGTAGCTCGGTAACTGGGTTGCTCGGTACCCCGCGGCGTGGTAACTCCGTTGCTGGAGGTGCCACATGATGGCTGAACATCGATCGCGCAACGTGATGCTGAGGTTCTCAGAGCCCGAGCTGACCCGGGTGATGGCGGCGTGGGAGCAGTCGCAAAAAGCGAAGACCGCGTGGGAGCGGACGCCCTTCGCGCCGTGGCTGCGCCAAGTGATCCTGAACCTCTTCCCCGTGAAGGTCGCGCCCCCGAAGGACGGCGAGACCCCCGAGGCGTGGGCCGCTCGCATCCGCAAGGCGAAGCCCCTCGTCAAGTCGCGCAAGCTGCGACGGGTGAAGTGATGGCGCGCGCCTACACGACCTCGAAGGGCGGACGCACGACGAAGCTCGGCGCGAAGTTCGTAGCGACTCAGGTTCGCCTGCCGGCGGTGCTGCACGCGCGGATCGTGCTGCTCGCTCACACCGAGGGCTTCGCCCTCAACGCGTACGTGGTGAAGCTGCTGGAGCTGGCCACGTCGGAGCGCCGTCAACCGTCCCTCTTCCCTGAACCGAAGGAGCCCACCGATGAACCGTCGAGGTGACTGCGTGTGCGCGATCCCGTGCCTGCCCCCCGAGCGACACCACCCTGACTGCCCGGTGCGCCGTCGCGTCGAGCGCATCGAGGAGACCCCTCACCTACACCCCCGCTGCCCCGTGTGCGGCCACGACCACCCCGGCATCGGAGGGTGCATCACGGCCCATGCCTTCGTGCTGCGCGAGCACTGCAGGGCCTGCCGCTTCTCCGCGCAGCTCTCGGGGGCTGGGGCCGACCAGGCCCCAGGAGAAGCGTCAGAAGCTCGTCCAGGCGCCCCGGGCGAGCGGCCGCGACACGACGCGGGCACCCCCGAGCCATCCCACCCTAACCCGCCTCTCGACGGCGGCGAGCACACCGGCTGCGGCGGGCGCTGGAAGCCCTACGCGAAAAAGTACGGCTCGGCTGCACGTTCCGTGTGGCGGTGCAGCGCATGCGGCGAGGAGCGGGGGGCCCCCGAAGGGGGGGCGTGAGCCCCTCGGAAGATCACAGGCTGTGTTACCGGCAAGGGAAGGAGTCTTGACCATGGGCATCGCTAGGTCGGCGGAAGAAGCCGAGAAAGCGTTTTGGAAGAGAGTTGATAAGGGACGAGGTCCGTGGGGCTGCTGGTACTGGCTGGGACCATGCCGTGGCTTCGGGTACGGCTCGGTCTATTGGCACGGTCGAACCGTCGCGGCGCATCGGGTCGCGTGGGAGCTCGTCCACGGAAAAGCGCCGCGTCTGCAGCTGCTGCATTGGTGCGACGAACCGAAGTGCGTGAACCCAGCGCACCTACGCGAAGGAACGCAGGCGGAGAACGTGGCGGACATGTGCGCAAAGGGAAGAAACGTCAAGAAAACCGTCTGCATACGAGGACATTCAATCGCTCGCCCGGAAGAGCGAAACACCGTGGGGGCCTGTCGCCTATGTGCTCGATACAACAGCCGGCAGGCTCAACGCCGTGCCAAGCGAGTGCCGCAGCTTGTGGCGGCCGCTCTTCGTCTGGGACTTGAAAGGAGACCATGACCATGACCAGTCGAAACCTGTGGACGACCGGGGGCTTAGCGGTCCTCGCGATATGGGCGGCGTACGTCCTGGCCTGCACGTCGTGCAGCGGGTGTGGCGCGCCCCCCACCCCGGCCGAGGCGTCGCCCCCTCCCGTCGAGGGGGGTGTGGCGTGTCGCGCCAATGACGCGGGGTCCTACCCCTGCTGCGACGGTGGCCGGTGGGTCTGCACCACCACGGAGGTGCCGTGCGTCTGCCCCCCCTGAACGCCTGAAGCTTGTGCAGTGACGCCGTAAGGGCGTAAAAAAAGACCCCATGGGCCGGCTAAGCCTCATGGGGTCTTCGTCTTGCTTGGGCGCTCGACAGCTCCCAAGGTAGCGGGCCTGCCCCTCCGGGGCAAGGTTCTCGCACCTGAAAACCCCCGGGTGGGGGCCTACCGACTTCGTGCGCGCATCCGTCGACTCGCGCCAAGCGCGCGCGAGCGACAGTGCGGGCTCATCCCCGTCGCGCACGCGACCGACCACCCCGAGGTAGTCGTGCGTCGCAACGACAAGACGGGCGAGCGTCGCGCGTGCTGGGCCGGCATCCTGACGTGCGGACACGTGTGGACGTGCCCGGTCTGCAGCGCGAACCTTCGCAGCGAGCGAGCCGAGCGCATCGCGCTTGCCGTCGAGTTCCTCCACGGGCGCTGGCAAATGCTCACCCTGACGATCGCGCACCACCGAGGGATGCAGCTCAAGGAGACCATCGCCGGCATGATGAAAGCGCTTCGCCGGATGAAGCAGGGCGGAGCGGTGCAGCGCCTGTGGGGCGAGCACGTGACAGCGAGCGTGCGCACCCTCGAGGTGATGCACGGCGACGAGAACGGATGGCACCCGCACGTGCACCTCTTGCTGCGCACCACCGAGTGGAACGCGATCGACCGCGCGGTGCTGCTGCGCCGGTGGCAGGACTGCGTAGCGGCAGCACTCGGTGAGGACGCTCGCCCGAGCAACGCGCAAGCCCTCACGTGGTCGGAGCCCTTCGACGGCGCGCAGCAGTCGAACCGCTCCCTGTACGTGAGCAAGCTCGGGCTCGAAGTCGCCGGCATTGCGAAGACCGGCAAGCGCGGGAATCTAACCTCATGGGGTGTCGCGGAAAAAGCTGCGCAGAACTCGGCGCAGCACGTGTGGCTGTGGCGAGAGTTCCACGCCGCGACGCGCGGCCGTCGCATGATTGAGATGGACGACCGCATGGCAGACGCCGCGAAGAAGGGCGCCGAGCAAAAGGCGTTCGAGGCGCTGGAGGCGACGGCGGCGGATGCCTCGACGGAAGCACCGCCCGAGTTCCACACGACACGCATTCGCGTGATGCGCGACGACTTGCGCGCGCTGCGCATGCAGGAGAATGCGGGGCGCCACTGGATACTCGCCGCGGTGCTCAGCGCGGCTGAAGAGCGCGGCGAGCTGGGGGTGCATGCGTGGGTGCAGTGGGCGAGGGATAGGCAAGTGCGCCCCACCCTCCAGCCGGACCTCGGGGGGGAGGGGTCCGAAGAATGGGGCGCATGGGATAGTCTAGACCCATGCCGGACCTCGCAAACAGCCTCCTAGCCCTCGACGACCACGAAGAAGAGCGACTCGCCCACGTCGCGCCGAAACTCGACATGCCCGGTGAGCGACTTGAGCGCGTCGCGCGCGTCGCGTACCGAATCTCGCAAGTCGAAGCGGAACGCACGCGCAAGCGCCTTCCCCCCGGGACAATCCTCAAGCCGTGGCGTGGCTTCAGCGAACGCGAGCGCGTTGAGGCGTGCGCCACGGTGCTGCGCGTGCTCCAGGCGCTCGTCCTGCTGGGCGAAGCCGAGGCGCCCGAAGATGACACCGCTGTGCAGCACTAGCGCGACGCAAAGCTGACGCGCTAATGTCTCGTCATGGCTGCCAACAAGAAAGACAAGCCCTCTGCCGACAAGTCGTCCTCCATCGAGGCGTTCGAGAAGTTCCAGAAGCTGGCGCAGCTCGCGCTGAGCGAAGAGGACGGCGAAGCGACGGAGGAAGCCCGCAACGCTGCGGTGCTCGCGATCGAGATGCTCGAAGGCGAGGACCCCGACCTCATCGTCTTGCCGCGCGCCGAGGTGGAGATGCTCAAGAAGGGCATCGACGGCGCGAAGGACCTCGCGACGAAAGCGAAAGCCGCCAAGCGCGAGGGGATGATTATGGGCGGGCTCCTCGGGCTCGGTCTCGCCAAGTCGGGGTTGCTGAAGTAGCCTTCACGCGTGCCCTTCGTCACACCGGACGACGTTCACGCGTTGCAGCTCGACGTCCAGACGGAGGCGGAGGGCCTCGGCACCGCGCTCAAGAATGCGCTGGTGAGCAACGACGTCTCGCCCTTCGACCCCATCGTGCCTGCGTGGCAAGGCATGATGGATCGCGTCCAGAACTTCCTTCGCGAGAACCCCTCGTGGTTGAACACCGCGAGTCAGATGGACCGCGGCCAGCAACTCCAGCGTGAGCTGGGGCCATGGCATGCGCGCATGACCCGCGCGGGGGTGAAGAACGTTCCGGCGATGCCGCCGCAGCCCCCCGCGCCCCAAGACCTCTTCGGCAACATCCAGGGCATCGTGATTGCGATTGCAGTCATCATGGCCTTGCGCGAGATGCGATGAGGACCGTCAAGGTGCGCCACGTCGAGGGGCAGTCGGACTCCGGTCTGCTGTCGACGGGGACGGGGGCGCTGCTCTTCCTCGGTGCGATGTGGCTCTTCACCGAGTACGCGCACCGGCGACTGCGATGAGTCGCTCAGTAGCTGCGTATCGCGGATGGGAGCACCGGCGCGAGCGCGACGAACGGGTGGAGGGCAACTTGCCGGCGGACCTCGTGCCCCTCTGGCGCAAGGTCAAGCGGGGGCTGCGCTGCACCACCGCGCACGACTGTTACGAGGCGATGATGCACTACGCCCACGAGCATCCGGGCGAAGCCGTCGTCGCGATGGCGGAGGACGCGGAACGCGACCTCGAACGCATGCTCCGGGCGGAGCGGCGCGCAATCCAGCACGAGGGAGGGGGCTCACTTGCGTTCCCTCCGAAACCGCGAAAGACTGCAGCGAAACCCCCAACCCGAGGTTCCCACATGGCTCGTTCACGTTCGCGCTCACGTTCGCTCGCCCGTCGCACGGTGAGCGTGAAGCCCGTCGTCATCCGCCAGACCAAGGTGGTCAAGGCGAAGCGTCGGCACCACCACCGCGGCGGAGGCTTCGGCGGCTTCCTCGGCGGCGGACAGGTGGAGATGCTGATGGCCGGCGCAGCCCTCGGCTTCCTCGACAAGTCGTCGTTCGTCGCGTCGCTCCCCAAGCTGCCGTTCCTCGGCGAGCACGGGACCGTCGCGGTTGCCGCGTACATGCTCGGCAAGAACATGCGCAACCCGATCCTCAGCAACATCGCGAAGGGCGCGATGTTCCTCAGTGCCTACGAGCTGGTGAAGCAGGGAAGCATCACCGGCGACGACCCCTTCGGCATGTAATCTCACCACCCCCAGCGGGTGGAGTTTCGACCTCGGGGCACGGCACGCGCCGCGTGAACCCATCGGCGCAGTGAGGAAGAGACATCATGCGAGGCATCGGAGCGGGCTACCCCCGCGTCATTGGCTACCATCCGGGCGTCGGCTACGTGGCCGGCGCCGATTACGTCG
>Ga0335069_10009390_pt1 | contig 13926 bp, 24 predicted proteins | sample Lox_Sample_11_FD_206714 | JGI IMG/M metagenome (GOLD analysis project Ga0335069, IMG submission 206714) | Soil microbial communities from Loxahatchee National Wildlife Refuge, Florida, United States - Lox_Sample_1.1 | ecosystem: Environmental > Terrestrial > Soil > Wetlands | place: USA... | reverse complement strand
CTGTATACCATCTTTCATATTATCTGACTGCATACATTTCAAAACAGAGCGAAAATAATAGGTATGGGTGCAGGGTATGGCATTGCTCGCGTGTGGTATCGCGTTTGTTTACCAGGGCGGCAGTGGCACGTTCTTGTTTTTCATTTACGCAAACAATGACAAATGCTATGCTAAATAGAAAGACGGGAGAATTGGTTCCGCCGGTAACGTATAGGGGCGATTTTTTTTTGATGACCTACATAAACAACAAAGTTTTTTTTTATAGGTATCTAAAGGAAATGGAACAGGTCAATACATGGATTTTGGGCGGCTTGCATGTGTTGCGTGAAGATGTTTTAATTGATAATTACACATACAAAAAATTGTTTTCGGGTAATCGTGAGTGTTATGATACTAACGTTAAGAAGTACCCGAAAATAAATATTGCAGGCAAAGGGGAATTGTTCACTTTAAATTAATAACGATGAATGATTTTATCGGTGTACTGAACACGAAAACAATCACCACAAAAACCGGGCGCAAACATTTTGAGGTATCATTTAACGGAGTACCCATTGCAATGATATTGGACGTTGGGGAACAAATTTGTGAAGGAACTATATATGCTCTTTGTGTTGCTGCGGTTCATTATTGCTCACATACGGGTGCATTGTCATCAGAAGAGCATGACATTATATTGCGTGCGTTAGAGGTAAGATATTCAAGCAGTCATAGATGAGTAAGTTTGAAAAACAAAAAGCTGATTTGTGGTTGCGTGCGTCGTTACGCAATGCAAAAGATGAAAATTATAAAGATCAGCAAAAAAAAGTTGCGAAAGGAATTGAGGCGGTTGCCATAAATAAAATTTATCAGCAAGCTTTGCATTTGGAAAAACATTACCTGCCATCAATTGAAAGGAGCAGGGGTATTGATAGTGCGGAGTATAAGTTTTTCAAAGATGTTTTTACATCGCTTATGTGGGCAATTTGTTTGGCAGATCGTAACGAATTTATAGAGGTTAGGCACCATAGGGTTTCTTTACAACTGGAATTTTATATGCAGCATTGTGAAAAGTTGGAGCGGCAGTTTAATAAATATGCGACACTTGAAGATTTGTTTTTAAGTAGCACGTTAGATGAGCAGGCAGCTATAATTGCGCAGCGTGTCCGCGATCAGTTGGAATTAGATAATCTAAATAAAAAGATAGCATCTTTACAGAGGCTGAATGATGTAATTAACAACAAAAAATGACTGTCCGCTTATAAAAAGTAAATTATAATAATATGAAAAAAAATATCTACCCTGGGGTAAAGCGTTATTATTTCAGTGAGGATGGAGTGTTTAACAATCGCGGCGCGATATGGGGAAGAACTGTTTTTACCTGCGTTGCATTGAATGATCGCAATGCGAAAAGAAAGTTCGATAACTGGAAAAAATTACAGCAGGTATAATGTATTTTATCCGGGTAACATATTTCAATGAAAATGCTATTATCGATAAGATGTACAAGTGTATTTCACTTACTGCATCTCGTGAATTTTGTAATAACAGAATGAAAGATCGGCGCACTATTGTTTGCGTTTTGTATTTTCGGAATCACAAGGGAAGAAAGGAGATACTGGAAATTTTTAATTAACAATAAAATCGAAAATCAAATGAAGCAATTTATTATCGTGAAGACAAAGCATGACATTTTAGATGTTGCATTAATGGGGCTGGTTGAATATTGCAAGACGGTTTTTGCAAAAACAAAAGATGCTGTTGTGCATACGCCTGTTGTTGTTCCTGAATTAGGGCAACATCATTTAACAAATTCGCTTGTTACTTCTTATTCCGTCGTTGCCGTTGTGGATAGTGAGCGCGGATTTACTGAATTACCTGAAGGCGTAGAGCATGGAAAGTTGATGATCGTTTCCGTAGCTGCTGCTGCGCCTGTAAAAAAATTAAATGCTGAAGCATGATTGAAAAGGAATATTTTTATTTTATCGCGTTCTTGTTGTGCGTTGCTGTTCTCTTCGGCTCGTTGCAATATCTCGTTAAAAAAATGTTGTTGGATGATCTGCATTGGTATAAAAATGAATGCGAATACTGGAAGCAAATGAGTGAATACTGGCGCGATCTGTGCGAAACATATCAACAGACTACCAAAACTGATACTGAAAAACCGGGGGAATAAGTGCGTTTTTTGTGAGGCACAGCGAAGCTGTGAGTATAAAGGTAAGAATTTTCTTACCTTTATTTTTTTTACAAATTTTCTTGCATGGTTTCATTATCACAATTGAAGAGTGCGTTGCCACCCTATGCGGGGGATGTCGTCGTTATCAAAAAAGAACAGACTACAAAAACGATAGTGAACGAAATATTAACGGCGCATACGTTGTTTTCGCGGCAGTATGATTTGATATGTGAGTACTTCAATTATGAAACGCCGGAAGATGTTGCGCATGTGTTGTTTGATTTCTTGAAAAAAAATATTCCGTACATTGTGGAGGATGAAGATTTTCAAAGTTCACGCAGCCCTGCCGGGATTTTGGAATTGGCAGGTGAAGCGGGAACGGATTGTAAACATTATGCTTTATTTTGTGGCGGCGTTATTGATGCGTTGAATAGGAATTTCGATTGTGGTTATACATGGTTTTATCGGTTCGCTTCTTATGATCGTATAAAATCTCCTGGTCATGTGTTTGTTGTTTTGATTGATGATAGCGGCAAAGAAATTTGGATAGACCCGGTATTAAAAAAATTAAATCAGCGCAGCCCATACCCGCGCTATAAATTAGATAAAAACCCGAGTATGTTAGTACGTATGTCTGGCGTTGGTCGCCATAAGATGGGGGCGGCAAGTCAAATTAATGTATCTGAAGTGCAAACGGGCGCGACGGGGCAACAGAAGATTGTTGAAGTTGGAAGTGCTATTACTGCCGTCGGTGCTGCTCTTGCAGAAATTCCTGTCGCGGCGGCAATTGTTGCTGCTGTCGGGGGGTTAGTAACGTTAGCGGGAAAGTTGTTTGGCAGCACGTGGAAATACAATAATGAAATTCGTTGGTTAATCCAGATGTATGAGTATTATGTATTGGGCAATGCCTCTGTAAAAACGGATAATGATGCTGATGAATCGTTGTTAGAAGAGGCTTGGCAATGGTACTACGCTGTTCTGGGTGTTCCTTTATACGATAGGAATACGTTAGCTATTCTTGCAAATAAAGCAGCAAGCAATGGAACAGATCAGAATTATTCTTATCCTGAACGGGCTGCGCGTTATTTGTCGTATCCTGAAATTGCAAAACTCGCTTATGATGTTACAGAGGCTGAAGCGGAAACGGCTGCGCATTTGGCAGATCAGTTTGTTTTTTGGCTTGACCCTGGAACATATAAAAAGCCTGCTCCACCCGGTGCGTGGGCTAAAATCCCTTTGGCGCAATATTGGATAACGCTTGCAGAATCACAGGCGGCGGCACAGGCGGCGCAATCAATTGTGCCTACTGCTGTGGCAGAGGCTTCTAACCCGTCAACGACAACTGCTTCGTCCGGTAGCGGTATTTTGAATTGGATTGAAACATATCTCGTACCTACTGCAATAATTGTGTTATTGATCGGCGTTGGTATATATGAACTTTCACAACCTTCAAAAAATAAAAAACATGGCTAACGTTTTCAAGGAAGCAAAAAAAATTTCGCGCGCACATCCTCGCATGCCGTGGCAGGAGTGTGTAAAGAAAGCGGGTGCGCGTATTCGGCGCGGTGTTTCGGGTACGCATAGACGTAAGAGTGCGAAAAAAAGCAAACACGGAAGAAAAAAAGTAGGAGCCATTTCGCGCAATACGGATAAAGTTGATCGTAAAAATGTTTCTGTTAATATCGGTAATGTGTCAACTGCGACTGTAAAAAGTTATTTGAAAAAGCAAACCGAGGAAAAAATTGCCTGGGCATTGCTTGCAAAATCACAGGCAAAAACAAAAACGGCGAAGAAAAAAATTCAGGCAAAAATCAATGCGGATAAGAAGTTATTGAACCAGCTTTAAAAAAATAATTTTTTTGGTAAAATAAATTTTACCTTAACTTCGGTTTTATAATTCCTCAATAATAAATTTCTTCTATATGCCAAATCGCAAAAAAAGGGGCGCGAAAAAAAGCCATTCAACCAAACGTAGGAAAGTAAGCGGAATTAAAAATGATGGCACGTTGGAGGCATTGGCTGGGGGCGTGTTGGGCTTGGTTGCGGCGCAAATCATAGAAAATTCATTACCTGCACAGGATACTTCTTCAAATACGGGGATTTCGGATTATGCGGTGAGTTTGGGAGAGGTTGTAATTGGTAGCGCGGTTGCGTATTTCAGCGATAACTGGTTCTTGAAAGGTGTTGGTATTGGAATAGCTGCGCAGGGTGTAAGTGTTGGGCTTGTAACTTTCGGCGTGATTTCAGGAGTTGATAAAGCAGTAACGTACAACCCGCAAAGAAAGGTCGCTGGTTATCGTGATGTAAAAAAGATCGGTGATTTTCCAAAGCCGAATGCAGTAGGTGAGGCACGCAATATGCAGCGTAGGGCGCACGCTTCGATGTATAAAAATTAATTGCTGAATGCAGTTGATTTTTTTTTGTTTAGTTGTTGATCGTTTATTTACTTTAAAATAAAAACTCTGTTATGAACGGAATGTTAGCACGCGATAATTTTGAGATCGCAGCCCGGATGTTTAATAACGCCTTCAATCCTCGTACTGTTAATGGGCAACAAAATCCAAAATATGACCCCAATTGGAATGCAGTGGATGAATTCCGTTTGTGCCAATCCACGCTGCGACTGGAACAACCTGTTGTTACAACATCAACGAAATATACTTTTCCGGTTTTGGTTAATATCCAGAACCAGGCAACTGGTTCCTTCAATACGGAAATTCGGTTGAACATGCAAGACAGTTTTATACCTACCGAAATATTCATCGGTTTGGGATTGCCTGCATCTTCTACGGATACCACATTTCAATTAAAATCTTATCCCGCTCCGGCAACCTTCGCGCAATATCTGCAATTGCAGGCATTGTATGCAGGCACTATGCAGCTTGCTATAAATAACGTGAATTATATCAACAATTGGGATTTGAACAGGCACTGGTGCATTAATCAAACGCAGCAAACTGCTGCTGTTGGTGCGGGTTCTCCTGAAGATCAACTGGCACTTTCTGACGATGGGTTCTATCCAATGCAGCCTTTTGTATTGTTGTTGGGTTCACAGAATATTAATCTTACAATTAATGTTCCTGTGGCTCCGTCTTCAGTAGATAGTAATACCAGGTTGGTAATTTTGTTGCGCGGTATCTTGGCACAGAATTCTACTGTAGTGAATTAAAAAATCTCCTTTCGGGGAACGCTATACAACGGGCGGCGAAATACGCCGCCCGTTTTTTATTCAGATACAAAATAAAAATTTATGTGTATGTTCAAAAGTGCAATGTTTCAGATGATCGAAATAACGATTAAGGCAGGCGCACAACCGGGCAACCAAATCCCAATTCAGAACCAGCCGCAACTGCAATCTATCATTAATGATGCGGCAGTATATATAAAAGCGATTGAGGCTTTTGATAGTGATGCTATGGCGTTTTCTCCGTTTACTATTGGGCAGCCGGTGATAACTCCGGCAGATTTGGCATTATGTGCGTTTACGCTGTCCGTGGGCGGCGTTTTGGCATTTAATGTTGTGCCTCTTGCAATGATGAACCGGTTGCAGATTTCAAACGGTACAACGGCAACGGCATATCAGATTTGGTTGCTAAAAAATGTGTATAAAACAGATTGGACAAAATCTTATGTGCAGTTCTCGCAAACTCCGGCGGCTGAAACAGATTTCAGTGTGTTGTTGGGGGTGCATTATTCATACTGTGCGGATCCTGGGGATAGTCAGGAAGAAAGAAGGCAGCGTTAATAAAAATGCGCATGAGGGGGCGCAATAAATAAAACCATGTCAAGAGTAAGCAGTGAATCTGTTCAATATAGAGATCGTGCAGATATTGTGGATGCGTATGCGCAAAGGGGTATTCCCGCATTTGCGATATGGCAGCAAAAGCAATTCATGTTTGAATTTTCTGACGATGATATTGAAATGGGGAAGAAAATGTTAGCGGAGATTTTGCAGCGGCTGTATAAAAATAAAAGTGCTGCAATCTATACGCTATGTGTGTATAAACAAAAGGTAATTCCTGAAGATGGGATAGATAGCGATACGCCATATCATGGCTCTTTTAACTTCAGGTTGTCAGATGAAGTATACGGATTTAATACCGGTGAAAATTTGGCGTTGAAACAGGAAATTGAATTGTTAAAAGCGAAGTTGCAGGAAATGGAAAATGCGGAAGATGATGAACCTGTGCCAATGCAAAAGACTATTATGGGTCAGGTACAGGAAGTGTTGGCAAATCCATTATTGCAACCTTTGATTGTTCCATTGGTAGAAAGGATTGCCGGTTTTATTGTGCCTCCAAAAAAAGAGCCCGGCGAATTAGATGAAGATGGAAAGGTGCGAAAAATTTCGGGTATGCCTAACAGTGAGGATAGAATAAGAGCGGCAGTCGAAACATTGAATAAAAAAATTGATGACCTGCCGGATGTGTTGGAGAAATTGGCATTAATGAGTGAACGTAGTCCGTTGACATTTAAAATGTACATTGTCGCATTTCGTGCGATGCAAATTTGATGTTATGCAAAGAAAGAAAATTGTAGGCTGTGTTGTTGATTGCGATTGCAATAAAATTGTCGGTGCCGAAGCTATGGCTGTCGATTGCCAGGGGCGCATGCTGGATAAATGCCAAACAGATGAATATGGGCAGTTTGAATTAAAGCCTTCAAATACAGGAGAGGGAACTTTTATATTGTTTAAGGCTAACGGATGCCAGCCCGTGTTAACTACTGCTGATGTTGTGGAAAAATCTTCACAGATACAATTGAAGGCTATGAATCCGGCTGCTAAATATATGCCTGCATTGATTATAGTGGCGTTAATTGCGGGTATATATGCGGGTGAGAAGGAAAGGGGGGATAATGCTGTGGGTTCTGTTAATTATACGCCGTTTATTTTGCTCGCAGTGTTGGGTGCGGGTGGTATCGCATTATATATGTGGCTTACCGGCGATAGTAGCCCGTTCAAATCCGGGCAGGCGCAAAATAATTCACAGACTACTGCAACCAATACAACGGCTACACAACAGGATGCTGCAACGCTTGCTGCACAGGGGGTAAATCCAACGTTTACGCAATCGGCATTTGCACAGGCTGCAAACGATATTTATAGCACTGCGACGGCAACGTGGGATTCTCCATTGTCGCAAAGCGATCAGGATGCTATTATGTGGGATGTGATGAATAATATAAATAATGCCGCTGATCTGAATGCGTTAATTGCTGCATTTGGTACAAAGAAGATTGGTGATAACTGGTATAGTGTGTGTTTCTCCCTGGGCTTTGGTTGTGATGCTGTGGGGCTTGGTTCGTTTTTGAAGATTGCTTTGGATAGTTCGCATATTACGGAGATTAATAATTATCTAAACAGTCTTAATATCAACTATCAATTTTAAAAAATGGCTGAAGTTTTAGCATATAATTTTACTGCACAGATTTATAATACGTCGCAACAATTGCAGGTAGTAGAATTTTGTAATTCTATTACCGTTAAAAATTTGGGCGATGTACTTGTAAGGGTAGGGAATGTGCCTGTATTGCCTTCGCCCGGTGCGGGGCTTAGTGGGGAAAGTTTTACTACTCCAGGAAATTTTGGTGAAATTTTTACAGGTAATAATGGAGCACTGCTGATTGCTTTTGATGCAAGCGGTGGAGGGACCAATCCGCTTGTGTTGATTATACAGAAATATTACATTCCAAAATATAAGTTAGTACCAAAAGAATTGTAAATGTTTGTAGGTTCAAATTTTTCTCCTGTAGTAAAAAGCGGCGGCGTTAGTGCGGGCGATGCAGTGAATGGCGTGAGCGTTAGCGCTAACAAGGTTGTATTAGGTCAGGATATTAATGAAACTGGCGACCCGGCGCAATTGTTGACCGCGAGGGAAATTCCGTTGCGTAATTTCCAGGTTCGCTTCACGAATAGCGGCGGTTTTGCGGCGATAGATACAACAGGGAATGCTGACCTTTTACCGTACTTTCATATCTTTTGCAATGTTGGTAATCCCGGGGCTATTTTCGCTTGTGTAATAGAAGGGAATGAACCAGCTTCTGACAATAGGATTGGCTTCTTTAATGATCTTGGGCATGCTTTTGCGCTCATTTCAAATAATAGCGGAAATGGGGATAGTTTTTTGTTAGAGTGTGAGGGTTATGTTAACAGTTTCAGGCTTGCTAAACATAGCGGTTCGCCTTCAGGCAATAGTTGGTTGTCGCTCGCCGTTGATGGCATAACGGATGGGCATGATCGGTTGCGTGTTTATGAGGGGTTGGGTACTGTTGCTATTGATAAAACAGGCGTATTTGCATCTGTTGATAATGTGAGTGCGTTGCAGTGTATCGGCATTGCTCGTATCACGGTATTACAAACGCCGGCGCTGGGTACAAATCCTGTTGTTGATATTGCACAAGATAGTGTTACGGGGCAGATAATAAACCGCGGAACATCGGGAACGGCTACACTTGTGGGTAATGGGGTAACAACAACGTTTACGGTCGTTATTCCCGGGCTGAATTATGCACCTTCGCAAGTTTTCACACAGGCGCGAAATGCGGCGGCAACTGCTGCGCATTTTACTACGAATTATGTAGCTGGTTCTTTTGATATTACATTCCTCGTTGCGCCGTCGGCGGGAAATGTGATATTGGATTGGATAGTAAAAAATTCGTAAGAGCAAAAATTTATTTCTTTAACTTCATAAAAATTTTCACTATGAATAGTCTTATTACTCCGGGATTGCGTACAATTGTTACAGTGGGAACGGCAGGCGTTGCCGGTGATGTGGTGATCACATCCAGCGCAACTTTACAAAGTGTAGGGTTGATTGCAAGTATCGCTAAAAATGCGCGGTTGCGTTTGCGTGCGTGGGTACCCGTTACAGTTGGGGCTACCGGTGGCGTGCGCTTTGAAGCTGTTGCCGCTAATAACGCGGTATTTTCATTGTATCATCTGACGTTAAAATTTTTTAATACTGTTGCTCCTTCATTGACATATAATTCCTATGCTACCCCAACTGCTTTTACGAATGCGGCAGCGAATGCGGGAACGCATTTTTTGGAAGTGGATGCGATAGTGATCGCTTCAACTGCCGGGGCAATAGATTTCCAGTTGGCACAAAATACAAGCGATAGTAATTCTTTGACGGTATTACAAGGTGGCACACTTGAAGTAACAACTTTTTAGGCATGTGCGCCGCGATATGCCTTTGATTGTTGTTATCGTGTGTTTGCTTGTCATGCTTTTTGTACTGATAAAATTTTTAGTGTATGAGTAAGAAAGAAAAGATAATATTGATAGGTGCGGGGGCGTTGGGGCTGGGCGTTATTGCTTTGTTGCTTTATAAGACAAAAGCGAACACTACAAACGCAAACCTTACTGCCGCGCAGATCGCGGCAAATGCTGCTGTTAAAACGGCGCAGGCAAATGCTGCTGCTGCAAATGCAAATGCTGCTGCTGCAAACAGTACTGCTGCAACAATCGCTGCCGGGGCTGCTGCTGCCGGTTCTCTCGCAAATACGCTAAGTGATATTTTCGGAAGTAGCGATAGTGGATATAGTGATGATACAAGTTATAATTCCGGATATGATTATAGCGCAATGAGTGGTGTTATGCCTGGACGAAAAAAAAGCATTCCGCTGTTAAGATAAAATAGATATTGTGGATTATGTTTCCATCATACAAAAGGAACTTTCAACAGGCACTGCTAATAATCCGGCAGTGCCTGTTAATTTAATTCCTTTGGTGATCGCACAGGCGCAGCATGAAAGTGCGAACTTTACGTCAAACGTTTTTCTTAATTCAAATAATCCTTTTGGCTATACCTATGCTAATAGTTCTTATCAGATCGGAGATTATGAAGGGTTTGGAACTTACGAAAGTGTTGCAGATGCCGCGAATGAAATTAATGATTACTTATACCGGCGCGTTGCTGATAGTTCTTTCCCGGCATTAGATACGATTACAACGGCAGATCAGTATGCACAGTTGTTAGCTGATGCAGGGTATTATGCCGATAGCGAGGCTAATTATGCGGCGGGTATCCAAAAATGGCTTGACATTGACGGCGGCAGCCCTTTAGCCATTGCGGAAGAATTTGTTGAAGAAAACCCTGTTCCTTCCATTGTGGGCGTAATAGGGTTTGGAATAGCCTTATATTTTATTTTTTCTGAAACATCATAACTATTTCCTGTGGCTGTGTTTCCCTTCAACAGTAACGGCACATTTGATTATGTGCCGTTTGTTTTTTATATTGCACACGATATTTTTAGTTATCATTTTCTCGCAGTTAGTCAAGAATTGCTTTAAAAGTTTAAAATCTCCTTTCGCCCCTTTCAAGGGGCGATCTCATTTATGTCTTTCTTTTTGTGGTTTCAGAGGTAAGTAAAGCGCCGGGTTTCTACCCGGCGTTACTTCGTGCGAAATTCTATTTAACATAATATAGAGTACTTTTACTCGATTTTTTGCCTGCTGTTGCAAGTGATTATTTTTGTATTTATGTTTGTTGAAACTTTTAACAATGACAACTGCAACAATATCGGCAGCCCTTAAAATTCTCTCTCTTTATTCGGGGCTTGCATCGCTGGTTATGATTTCCCTTTTTATTGAACTTCGAATTACTAAACGCAAATTGCGCAGATTATTGAATGATGTATGCGATTGGTGCGGTATGGAATCACACAAAAAAAATTGATTATATGACTGAAATAAAAAAGGTTGAAGCAATAGTTTACAATCCTGAAGCGCGGTAGCATTGTATTTATTTAAGGCGCAACTTTTCAAACGAAGGATCCAGCCTGTTGGAAACCAATTGGTTGATTTTTGATCGATGATATTATGTTAAATAGAAATAGAAAATTTGAGGTTTTGTATGTCGATCCGCCCTGGTCTTATAAGAATAAAAGAACGGGCGGATCTGCAATGATATCCGGCGCAGAGGCAAAGTATAGTACAATGTCTATCGAGGAATTGTGTGCGATGCGAGATCGTGAATTGCGTGATATCGTTGCTAAAGATGCTGTGTTGTTTATGTGGGCAACAAACCCTCTTTTAGAAGATGCCTTTTCGGTTATTAATTATTGGGGTTTTAAATATAAAACAACTATCGTATGGAAAAAGGTTATGTCGTTAGGTATGGGTTTTTGGTGGCGTGGTCAAACTGAATTTTTGTTATTTGCTACTAAAGGAAAGGTCAAGGCATTTAGAATGCAAGAAAAAAATATCATAGAATGTAAGGTCGGTAAGCATTCTGAAAAGCCTGAAGAATTTAGGCAGTTGATTAACCGCGCGACTATTGGTATGCCTAATAAATTGGAGTTATTTGCAAGGAAAAATATTGAAGGTTGGTCGTGTTGGGGTAATGAGATTGTGAGTGATGTAGTCTTGTAATTGATATTATAATAACTACGTTATGTTAAAGGAAAAATTATGAATGTGATTGTTTTATGCGAAGAATCGCAAACGGTTTGCAAGGCATTTCGTGATAAAGGGCATCAATCTTTCAGTTGTGATATTTTACCTGCTTCGGGCGGGTTCCCTGAATGGCATATTCGGGGCGATGCTATTAAAGCAATGCGGGCTCGGAAATGGGATTTGGTAATTGCTCATCCGCCTTGCACATATCTTGCAAATAGTGGTGTTTGTTGGTTACATACTTACCCGGGCAGATGGAAGGAAATGCAAAAAGCAGCAATTTTTTTTAAAAAAATATTGTATTGTGGTTTACCTGTGTGTGTTGAAAATCCTGTGATGCACAAATATGCAGTGGAAATAATTGGTTCTAAGCATACGCAAACGGTACAGCCCTGGCAATTTGGGCATTTAGAAGTAAAGCGAACTTGTTTTTGGTTGCGTGGTTTGCCGCCGTTGATTGCAACAACCGATTTGAAGAAAGAAACTTTTGCATTGCCTGACAATGTACGGCAGCGATTACATTATTTGCCGCCGTCTGAAGATCGCGCAAAATTAAGATCGAAAACTTTTTTCGGTATCGCTGTAGCGATGGCTGCGCAGTGGGGTTAGTCTTGTAATTTATATTATGATAACTACGTTATGTTAAACTGAATTTTATGAAGAAGAAAATTGTTTATTGGTTGCTCTATGTTTTGGTGTTCGGTATTGTCGTTTCTGTGTTCATTTTTGTTGATCTTTTTTTTAAGTTAGGAGAACCTGTAGCTGTGGGAATTATATCGGGGATTGTATCTCCAATTATTGCGGATTGGTTTTGCGATTTGATATTCAATGTTAAAAAATTATTATGAAGAAAATATTATTGCGATTGTTCGGCGTTAAGCCGAAACATAAACATGATTGGGAATTTGAGGGTGCAATTGGCAGGCATGTGTTGGGTCGTGTAGATGGCAAAACAATTACAAAATATTTCCGTTGCCGTACCTGCGGTGGAAGAAAAAAAATAACTGAAAGTTTATGAAAGCAGAACGGACATTTAGGACTAAGACATACGGGCGTGTTGTTGTATCGTGTGATGTCTTTAAGGTGTCGGGTAAGATGCGAACTATTGAATTGGCGGTATCTGTAGAAAATGGGATGCCGTTTGATCGAAAAGCATTATCCTATGCGATGCGTGAAATAAAGCAGCATTTTATTGAATCGGGTGAGGCATTAGATATTCTTTCTACACATTTAAAAAGGTAACAGTTATGAGTAAGCGAAAATTTACTGAATTAACCGATCAAATGAAGCAGGCTATTGATTTTTTAAAAGAGGGCGGTATGATTGCCGTATATCCTGGTAAATGTAGGATTGTGGATAAATGCTTTAATCCTGTGCAAAAAATCAATCATAGAATTTTTGAAAAGTTAAAACCGGGATTACGAAAAAACCGGGTTGGATATTTTGAATTGATACCTGAAGGGCAATTGATAGACAGAGTGGGGGCGGGGTTTATCTTATATCATTTGAGAAACAAATTTATTGATGATACCACAACTAACGGCAAAGAAGATAACGCCGAAGGGAATAATTAATCGTAGAGTCGCGCCGGATAAAAAGGCTTATATAGCAACAATGGGTTATCATGTTGCATTGTGCCGTTATATGGGTGGTGAAGATTACAAATTTTCGGGTTCTTCAATTAATAGAAAAAAAAATGCAGACAAGGCACAGTATAAAGAGAAAATTTTTGCGCCAATTAAGGAAACGACTTTCAATTCAATTAATGAATTACGTGAATGGGAATGTTATATCTATGAGCAACGGAAGGCGATTAGCGATAATTGGAATGGTAAAGCGTTTAAATCAGGAATTAGTTATTGGGTTTCCCCCGCACAAGATCGGAAGCGCGTGCCGGTATATGAGTTTTCCAAGCGATCGCGCGCAAAAGTCAGGGATAAATTCACAGCATTCTACAGGGCTTGTAAAAGAAGAAAAGCCTTTATTACCCTTACATTCATCCAGTCAGTTAGTGATGAACTTGCGGTAAAAATTTTAAATAAATTTCTAACGGTCATGCGTAGTGAATTTTCCGATTTTCAGTATATCTGGGTTGCGGAAAGACAGGAAAACGGAAATATTCATTTTCATATTATTATCAATCGCCGCACTCCTAAAAGCAGGCTTGCTTATTACAATGGGCTTTGGTTGTTGGAGCAGTATAATAGCGGATTGAAAAAGGAAAAGATGATCTTTTCGCATTTAACGTATGATATTTCTGGAAAGGAAATTCCGGTGTATGAAGGAACGGGTGAGTTTTATTCCGTAGGGGATATACGTGCGGCATTTATTAATGGCACCTCTCAAACAATTGCTAATCCATTTCATATAA
>Ga0335069_10009388_pt1 | contig 13928 bp, 11 predicted proteins | sample Lox_Sample_11_FD_206714 | JGI IMG/M metagenome (GOLD analysis project Ga0335069, IMG submission 206714) | Soil microbial communities from Loxahatchee National Wildlife Refuge, Florida, United States - Lox_Sample_1.1 | ecosystem: Environmental > Terrestrial > Soil > Wetlands | place: USA... | reverse complement strand
GTATCGTCTCGTTCCATATCTCTACTCGCTCGCATATCGCGCCTTCTTGTACGGTGAGCCGGTGTTCCCGCCGCCGGTGTTCTACTACCAGGGCGATCCCAACGTGCAGCAGATGGGGGACGAGAAACTCCTCGGTCGCGACCTCCTCGTCGCTACGACAAGTACGCTCGGGCAGACCGAGCGTGACGTCTATCTCCCCAGCGGCGTGTGGATCAACTACCGCACCAACGAATGGTTCAACAGCAATGGCGACTGGATCCGTGGCCTCTCGCTGCGCGCGAACGGACTGTTCACCCTGCCGCTCTTCGTCCGCGCCGGAGCAATCATTCCCGAAATGTACGTCGACGACCAGACCATGAATGCGCTGGGGCAACGCCTCGACGGCAGCAGTCGCGACGAATTGGTGGTGCGTGTCTATGCGGACGAGACGCCCAGCCAATTCACACTGTTCGACGACGACGGTGTGACGACCGCGTACCAACGAGGCGCGGTGCGCACGACCATCATCTCGCAACACCGATCGGGCGAGGCGATTGTGGTCAGTATCGAGGCAGCTTCCGGAACCTACGACGGTGCACCGGCGCGTCGCAATAACGTGCTGCAGATTGTGGCGCGCGCCGCTTTGCCGACTGGCGTCAGCCTGAATGGAGTTCCTCTCCCTCAACGACCGAACGCGGCAGCATTCGACGCCGCCGAGAGCGGCTGGTATGTCGCCGACGGCGTCATCACGGTCAAGTCCGGCTCTGTCGACGTGTTTCGCTCCAAGAAGTTTGAGGTTCTTCTGACCCGCCCCTGAGCGGGGGGCGGAGCTGTTGGCGCGCCGGGTTACGAGGCGCGGCAAACATGGTGCGCTGCCGCCGCAGCCTGGTTCATCAGCCGGTCAGACACTGCTATGCTGTCACGCAGTAACGTTGCAGTGACCACGACGCCGGTGCAGTTTGATGAGGCGCGGAACATGCGTCCATGACACGATTGTCGCACACGGCTAACTGCTCTCATCGACCGTGGCTGTACGCCGTCGCGGGGATGCTGCTGCTCCCCGGGCTGTGTTTGGCGACCGAGGTGCGGGTCGTGGCGGTCACGGCAGGCCAGAGTGCGGATATTGTGATCGAGCACGGGGCGCCGGTGACACTCGAGATCGGTGAGACGGTCGAGGGGGTAACATTGCTGAGGGTGGATCGGCGTGGTGCGGTCGTGCGCATCGACGGGATCACGAAGACGCTACCGCTCGTGGCTGCGCCGTCGTCGGGCACAGGTGATCCTGGGAACGCCACCGTGACCCTCGCCGCCAACGCGCAGGGGCAGTTTCTGACCAGCGGCGCCATCAATGGGCGGTCTATGCGCTTCGTTGTCGATACCGGTGCCGATTTGACGACGCTCTCTCGCGCAGAGGCGCAGCGCATCGGTCTCGACTATCGTGGCGGCACGCCCGCTCTGGTCTCGACCGTAAACGGGATGGTGAACGGATGGCGTATGTCGCTCGACTCCGTGCGTGTCGGCGATATCACGGTGCGCAACGTCGAGGCGATCGTGGTGGATAACGACACGCTGCCGATGGGTCTGCTTGGGATGAGCTTCCTCGGCCGCTGCGACATGCAGGGACATGGCTCGACACTCGTGCTGCGTCGTCGTCGCTGAGAACTAGACGCAGCGATCAAGGGGCCGAAGCAATGAAGAACCGAGCCCCCAGCCTTGCTGGTCCGGTCGTGTCCCGAGCAGCGCGAGATAGCTTGCCCTGAGGCGCCTTCCCGCATACATGGCGGCGGCGATCACACTTTGTAACCCTAGCCAATTTGGAGTAGCCTCTCCCCAGTCTGCAAAACGAAAGGGAGGAACCACATATGAAGATCAGAATGCTGCTGCTGGTGTCGGTGACCGGGGTGTTGTTTACAACAGGCTACGCAGCGGCTGAGGATGCTCAGCAAGCCAAGATGAAGACCTGTAACGCCGAGGCGAAGCAGAAGGCGTTGAAGGGAGCGGACCGTGAGTCCTTCATGAAGACCTGCCTGTCTGCGGGTGGTGAAACGACGGCAGCGAAGCCCATGACCGCACAACAAATGAAGATGAAGACCTGTAACGCGGATGCGACAGCGAAGGGATTGAAGGGGACCGACCGCAAGGCGTTCATGAAGACGTGCCTGAGCGCGAAGTAGGCGGCTCGCAACGTCGCTCAAGAGCCCCGCGAACACGGCAAAACCAGCCCCAACGCCAGGGTGCTCAGCCGGCCCAACACTGCTGAGCGTCGGGAAGAGTCGTTTCACTCCCGCACCGATCTACTGCTTACGGCTGGAAGGCCAAGTAACCCCGACGAGCAAGATGCCCACAGCGAGTGCCAGCAGCCCGTGCTTGTAATGAACTTTCTCCATATCGGGGTCAAATCCGGGCACGAATGACGGCAAGTGGTTGGCTGGAATGAAGAGATAAACGACAGCGAGAAGGATGAATGTGACGCCAAGCGCCATCGCTAACAAGGGAAGGTGTTTGCTCATTTGAACACAGACTCCAACGATTCAGCTATGCGGGAGTTGATGCCGATGAACACCACGGCCACATGACTCCGCCAAGTCGACGGCCAGGCTACTCCGAGTCGCCCGACTCTCCGTCATCATCTCCTGAGGCATTGTTTTTGAGCCTCCAATCGCATCGTCCCTCGCACACTTGGGCAGATATCGAAGGCCGTCAAGGTACTTGCTGGCGAGCCTCGCAAGCCTAGCTGCCGCCTGAGCCGCACGCCGGTACCCGCCGGCTGCCGGGCGGTGCGCACGCGATCGGACTAAATGCACCCGTCGCATTGACAACGAGCATCTGTTGGGCAGAGGATTCACCGCGGACGACAATCTCACTCAGAAGGAGGGAGCTATGGTACGAGGAACGAAGCAGCGTGCGCTACGGATCGGCATAGTCGGAATCATTTTCTCCGTGGGTTTCCTTTGCGGTTCGGTCACCCAGCGGCGGGCGGACGCACAACTCGGAGAGCTTGGGAAAGAGGCGATGGAAAAGGCGGGCGCGTCGGGCGGGCCGCTAGGGTCGGCCGTGAAGCTAGGAGAGGCAATTGTCGATATGCAGCAACACGTGGACGGGTTGCAGAAGAACATTGATGTCTTGAAGAAGGTCAAATCCAGCCTGGGCGGCTAGATCGTATGAGCGCGAAGTAGCGCCGCACGCGCCGCCACGGCATCGCAGGTGCGCACAAGACGAGCAAGTCCGGACATCCTCTATACGTCGTACCTCAACGGAGTAATGCGTGCGTCGCGCCGGCTACAACCCCACATCGGTGATCGGCCGCTACCTGGTGCGTGAGTTCATCGGCATGCTGATTCCTATCGTTGTGGCATTCGTCATCCTCTATCTTGTCGTGGATGTCTTCGATCGGCTCAGCTTCCTCCTGAAGAACGATGCCTCCGCGGGGCCAGCGGCGCGATATTTTCTCTTCAAGATCCCGCTGATTCTGACCCAGATCATGCCGGCGGCCGTTCTCGCAGCGCTGCTGTTGAGCCTTGGCATGCTGTCACGGCAGAATGAAATCACTGCGCTGCGTGCTTCCGGGGTGAGCCTGGTGGAGACCGCGGTGCCGTTGCTGGGGCTGGCGTTGCTCATGAGCCTGGCCACTTTGGCGTGGAATGAGACGATTGTTCCCTATTGCACGCGACACTCCCTCTACGTGAGCAACACTGAGATTCGCAAACGCCCGCAACGTGGCATCCTGAGCGACCACGAAGTGTGGTTCCATGGCGCTGATGGTTTCTACAACATCGATCACATCGACGCGCAGCGCCGTACCCTGTTCGGACTCACGATCTACCAAACCGACGCACACTTTGAGCTGCGCAGTATCATTCAGGTGCAAGCCGCTGAATGGACTGACAGTGGTTGGCGAGCTACCAATGCCGTTCGACGCACGGTCACCAGCGATGGCAAGGTCGCAGCGGAGTCGGTCCCCGACGGTCAATTGTTGCGTCACGAAACGCTGGGCGACTTTCTCGAGTTGCGGCCGGACGCGGATGAGCTCAGCTATATGCAGCTCCGGCAACGTATCGCCGACCTGGCGCGCAAGGGTATCGACGCCTCGAACTACTTCGTCGATCTGCAGCTCAAGCTCGCGGTGCCGTTCACGAACTTGATCTTCGCCTGCCTGGCGATTCCGCTGGCAGGCCGGGTGCAACGACATCCGAGTCTCGCGACGATCATTGGGACAGGCCTGGCTGCCGCGTTCGGCTATTGGGTTACGCTCGCACTGACCAATGCCCTGGGGACGAGCGGTGTCCTACCCCCGGTGGTGTCGGCATGGGCAGCCAACGTGGTCTTCCTGTTCGTCGCGGCGGCGATGTTCCTGACCAACGAGTAGCGCCCGAGCGCCAGCGACAAGCGACGGCAAGGATCATCCGCTTGCCGTTGCGACTCCGAGGGCAGTGCGTCCGTGGCATTCGGTCTCACCGCTGTGCGCGCTCGGAGAACAAGCACATCAGAGCTAAGTGGCGCCACGATGGCAGGCCAATTGCTCCCGCCCTGCAAAGGAGGCTGACTATGCAGGTCCCGCAGCGGTTCACAATGCGTCGGTCAGGAGACGGGGGCACGCCGCACGATCACCGGTAGAAGCGGCGGTCGCGCTGCGCACTCTTCTCGCTGTGTTCTGGAGGACACGACTCGTGCGGGTCCTGCACTACATTTGTGCCTGCATCGGTCTGTTGGTGTTGACGTCGGCGTGCGCCCGGGCTGGGTCGGCGGAATCTCCGATGACCGTCGAGGAGATCGTCCGTGTGGCATTGGAAGCGAACCCGCAGGTGCGCGGTGCGCGCGCGCGATGGTCGTCCGCCGTTCATTCGATCAACCAGAGTTACATGCCCGCCGATCCGCTCTTCAGCTTCTTCAATCTCGACAGCCCAACCAACGGGTTCAGCAAACCGGCGTCGCGCTCGTATCAGGTGACTCAAGCGCTGCAGTTTCCGGGGAAAGGATTCCTGCAGGGCAAGACTGCGGAGCGTGCAGCGGAGATCGCACGCTTGGAGTATGAGGCCACGCTGCGTGACACGCGCGCCCAGGCCGAAGTCGCCTTCTATCAGGTTCTTCTTGACCGGGCGTTGACCGAAGTGGCGGCGGAGAACGCGGAGAATCTCCGCAAGGTTCGTCAGGTCGCGCAGGTTGCCTATGCGGCGAATCGGGTGACGCAGGCCGATTTCATCAGTGCGCAATTCGACGTTGCCGCGGCCGAGCAGCAGCGCCGCCAATTCGAAGTGGCTGAAGCCAACGACTGCACCGCCCTGAACCAGGTTCTCGGGCGTACTCCCGGCGAGCCGCTGAGCCTCAGAACGGAATTGGACTTGCCGGCACTGCAAACCGCGCTCGAGCCGCTGGTTGCGCGTGCTGCGCAGGTGCGGCAAGAAATCATGCAGGCGGCGCTCAGCGAGGAGAATAGTGCAACAGCGCTGACGCTGGCCAAGCTCGAGTACGCGCCCGACTTCAGCCTCGGGTACACTTTCAACGATTACCGGACCTCGACGGCGCCGCCCAACCCCGGGCAGATGCAGACGCACGGTCTCGCGCTCTCATTCAACATGCCGCTGTTCTTCTGGGAGAAACAGCGCGAGGACGTGACGCGTGCCAGCTTTGATCTGGAAGCCGCTCGCGATGACCTCGAGTCGATCAAGACGCAAACCGCGGCGCTGGTCACCACCCTCTACCGGCAAGCACGGCTCGCGCAGCAGACGGCCACGCTCTACCACGATACGCTCGGCCCGCTGGCGCAGCAGGCTTTCGAGGTGGCGCTGGTTGCGTACCAGAGCGGTAAGGTGGATTTCGTGACGTTGGCGACGACGCTCCGGCAACGCAACGACGCACGCGTTGCCTACCTGCAAGCCGCCAATCAATTTCTCGCCCAACGCATCGCGCTCGAACAGGCAATTGGCGAGCCGTTGCCCCAATGAGGCGAACGTGAAGCGCAGGATGACGCGCCTCTTGCCACTTGCCCTCGCCGCCGTGCTCGCGGCCGGTTGCAGCGGGGAATCCGCGCGTGGCGCCCCTGACGAGCCCGACGTCTCGCCACGCCTGGATCGCCGAACCGATGGGTCCGAACTGATGGCCCTGCAGCCAAGTGCTGTGCCAGGAATGTCGGTCACCAGCGTGAAGGAAGTCGAGCTGCCGCGTGTGCTGGAGACCACCGGGCAGGTGAGTTTCGACGATCGTCGCGTCGCCAGCATCATTTCGCGCGTCAGCGGTCGAGTCGAAGACGTGCGCGTATCGCAGTGGGATGCGGTGCAGCGTGGTGAACCGGTGGTGGCACTCTACAGCCCCGACTACATGACGGCCGAGGCCGAGTATCTGCAGGCGCAAGTGACCTCGACGCTCAGCGGAAGTCCGGCGTTTTCGGGCGACAACGGCGTGGCACAGGCAATGGTCGCAGCGGCGAAGCGCAAGCTCGAGCTGCTGGGGCTCGAACCGGCGGACATAGCGGCCATCAAGACGCCGACTGCGACCTGGCTGATGCGCGCGCCCATCGGTGGAACCATTATCGAGAAGAAGGTGGTGCGCGGTGCACAGGTCAATCCCGGTGACGTGCTGTTTACCCTCGGCACGCTCAGCGACGTGTGGATCGGCGCGGACATCTACGAGACCGACCTGGCCCGCATTCACGTTGGCCAGGAACTCGAGGCGGTACCGGCGGCGTTTCCGGGCCTTGCCTTCAAGGGGACGATCAGTCGCGTCAGCCCAAACATAGATCCCAACACCCACACCCTGCAGATCCGCTGTCAGGTGAACAACCCGGACGGCGCGCTCAAACCGCAGATGCTGGTGCGGGTGCGCATCGTGACCACGCCGGGCACGGCGTTGGTCGTGCCGCAGAGTGCCCTGGTGTTTGAGACCGACGGATTTTACGCCTTCATTCAGCAGGGACCCGATCAGGTAACGCGCCGCCGCGTGACGATCACGTCGTGGAACGAGGCCGGATACGCCCGCGTGCTGTCCGGTCTCAGCGCCGGCGAGGCGGTCATCGAGCACGAGTCGGTCCAGGTCAACGGGCTGTGGCATCGCGCCCACGGTGAAAGCTCATAACGGAACGCCGTCGTGCTCCGCGCCTTGATGCAACTGGCGATTCGCCAGCGTGTGGTGGTGTTGGGTGTGACACTCCTGCTCGTGCTGGCGGGCGTCTACTCGTTTGAACATCTCGACATCGAAGCCTATCCGGACCCGGTCCAGCCGCTGATCATCGTGCTCGCGCAGCCGACGGGACTGAGCGCGGAGGAGGTCGAGAAGCTGGTGACCGTGCCCATCGAGGTCGGACTCGCGGGCATGCGCGGGCTCGAATCGATGCGCTCGAGCTCGCTCTTCGGGCTGTCGAGCATCCGGTGCTACTTCGTGTGGGACAGCGATTACTATGAGGACCGCACCGAGGTCATCAACCGCCTCGGCTTCATCAACCTGCCGCAAGGCATCACCCCGGTCATCTCGCCCGACAATCCCATTGGCCAGATCTACCGCTATACGGTGGAAGGGCCGGACCATGACCTCATCAAGGAGAAGGAGGTGGAGGATTGGATTCTCGAGAAGCAGTTGAAGACGGTACCCGGCGTGGTCGATGTCAGCGGGTTCGGCGGTTTGACCAAGCAGTATCACGTCAACGTCGATCCGGAGAAACTCACCTACTACCAGATTCCGCTGTCGACGCTCACGACTGCGATCAGCAACGCCAACACCAGCGTCGGCGGCAACTATCTCAACGTCGGCGAGCAGGCCTTCAACGTTCGCGGTATCGGCTTCATTCATTCGTTGGACGACATCCGCAACGTGGTGCTGTCGGTGACGAACGGGACGCCGACCCGCGTCGCCAACATCGCAGATGTCGACGTCGGGTACGCGCCGCGGCTTGGCATCGTCGGCATGAACGATCGCGACGAGGTGGTGAGCGGCATCGTCTTGATGCGCAAGTACGGCGACACGCTGAAGACGCTGCGCGGCGTCGAGGAAAAGGTCGACAGCCTGAACACCTCAGGCGTCTTACCGAAGGGCTACGCGATCAAGCCGTACTACGACCGCACCGGGTTGGTAGAGACCACCTTGCACACCGTCATCGAGAACCTGGGCGTCGGTATCGTACTTGTCTTCCTGGTGTTGGTCTTCTTCCTGGGCAACCTGCGCACCGCGATCATCACTGCGGTCAACATTCCGCTGGCGCTCTGCGGGGCGTTCACGCTGATGCGCGTCGAGGGCATCCCGGCCAACCTGATCTCACTCGGCGCCGTCGACTTCGGCATCATCATCGACTCGACGGTGATCGTCATGGAGAACATCTTCCGCCACCTCACGACCGACGAGATGGCGCACGAGAGCACGCAGCACCACATCCTGCGGGCGGCGCAGGAAGTCGGCGGGCCGATGTTCTTCTCCACCTTGATCTTCCTGATCGCCTTTCTGCCGCTGTTCACCATGCGTGGCGTGGAGGGGGCGATCTTCTCGCCGATGTCGCACACGTACGCCTACGCACTCGGCACGGCCATTCTCCTGGCCGTCACCCTGTCCCCGGTGCTGAGCTCGTTCGTTCTCCATAAGGGCATGAAGGAGAGCCACAACGTCGTGTGGGAGCTGATCCGCCGCTTTTATCATGGCTTGTTCGTGCGCGTCGTGGCGTGGCCGAAGCTGACGCTGTCGATCGTTCTCGTGCTGGTCGTTGCCGTCCTGGCCCTGTTCCCGATGCTCGGCGGCGAGTTCCTCCCCAAGCTCGAGGAAGGCAATCTCTGGGTGCGCGGAACGATGCCGTTGAGCATGTCGTTGGAGCACGGTGCGACGCTCGCCGAGCGCGCGCGCCAGATCTTCCTGGCGGTCCCGGAGGTAAAGACGGTCATCTCGCAACTCGGCCGGCCGGATGACGGCACCGACGCCACCGGCTTTTTCAACCTCGAGCTCTCGGTCGATCTCAAGCCCGCCGCGAAGTGGCGCGCCGGGCTGACCAAAGCGGCGCTGGTGCAGGAGATCGACACGCGGCTCACGCACGACTTCCCCGGCGTGAGCTTCAGTTATTCGCAAAACATCGAGGACAATATCAACGAGGCGGTGTCGGGAGTGAAAGGCGACAACTCCGTCAAGGTATTCGGGCCCGATCTGGTCACCGACGAGGCGGTCGCCAATCAGGTGCTCGCAGTGCTGAACAAGGTCCCGGGCATCGTCGAGACCGCCGTCTACCGGTCGCTCGGACAGCCGAATCTGTTGATCTCGCCGGACCGCGAGGCCGGTGCACGCTATGGACTCAACGTCGGCGACATCGCCAACGTGGTGCAAGCGGCCATCGGCGGGCAGGCGGTGACCCAAGTGCTCGAAGGCGACCGGCGCTTCGACCTGGTGGTGCGCTGGAAACCGCAGTATCGCGAGAGCTTGGATGCCATCCGTCAGATTCGTGTGTCGGTCCCCGGCGGCGGCTTCGTGCCGCTGGCGCAGGTCGCGGACATCCGCACGACCGAAGGCGCGTCGTTCGTCTATCGTGAAAGCCTTGAGCGCTACGTGCCGCTGCGCTTCAGCGTGCGTGGGCGCGACCTTGCCAGCGGTGTGGAAGAGGCGAAGCGCCGCATTGCCCAAGAGGTCACATTGCCCGAAGGGATGCACCTCGAATGGGCCGGCGAGTACGGTGAGCTGCAACAAGCGAACCGGCGCCTGATGATCGTCGTGCCGCTGGCGCTCTTGCTGATCGTCGGCGTGTTGTACGGCGCTACCGGCTCACTGATCGATACGGGCATCATCATGGCACAGCTGCCGGTGGCGTGCCTCGGCGGCATCGTCGGATTGATCCTTACCGGAACGCCCTTCAGCATCTCGGCGGCCGTCGGCTTCATCTCCATCTTCGGGATCGCGGTGATGGACGGCATTCTCCTCAGCTTCTACATCCGCCAGCTCTGGGACGAGGGCCATCCCTTCGTGGAGTCGATCATCATGGGATCGGACCGCCGTTTACGCGCCACCATGATGACTGACCTGGTCGACGCGTTGGGTTTGCTGCCGGCGGCCATCTCGACACGCATCGGTGCGCAGACGCAGCGCCCGCTCGCGATCGTGGTCATCGGCGGCGCTCTGGCAATCATGCTGCTCACGCGCGTCCTGCAGCCCGTGTTGATCTACCTCTGCCACCGGCGCTTGCGGCTTACTGAGAAGCCGGTCTGACGTCCACTGGTAGCACGTGACCCGATGTCACCTGGGCCGGGACACTTCGCCGCACAAAAAGGCTGCGTCTCGTGGGCCCAGGTGTTCTGGCAGGTCAATTTCGCCTCGGCCCATGGTTTGCTCCTGGTGCACCAACCGGAGGAAGCTGATGAGATCGTCGACTTGGATACGAGCACTGACGCTCGCCGTAGGATTTGCCGCGCTAGGGATGTTGCTATCACCGCCTTCCTTCGCACTGGTCCACCAGCCAGGACGTGTCCATCAACCGGGGCAAACGAGTGCGCCGAGCAGTGTCCACCAGCCGGGATCCGTGCACCAACCGGGGCACGCCCAGACCGGCCACGTGCACCAGCCCGGCGGGGTTCATCAACCGGGGCAAGGCCAGAGCGGCCACGTGCACCAACCGGGACAGGTTCATCAGCCGGGATCGGTCCATCAGCCGTGATGCCTGCGGGCCGCGCCACCCGCGCTCGTGTGCAAAACCTCGTGACACAGCCGCCGCTTTGTCCGAGCCGTTGGACCGCGGCGATTCTGGCACTCGGGCTGGTCCTCAGCGCGCCGGCATTTGCGACAGGCCGCACGAGGCACAGTGCACCACCACCACTACACGGAAGCACCCCGTCGGCTCATCATACGCCGTCGCCTAGTTCACACACGCCGCCGCCGCACACGCACACAGCTCAAGCGCATGGTGGACACGCGGCACCGCCACCGCATACACATAATCCCTCGACGCATGGTGTGCACGGACCGCAGGCTCACACGCACGGCAGCCCGCCGCCTCACAGCCACAGCCGACCAGCCCATACACGCCCAGTACCGATTCGGAGCCATTCGCCACTGACACACCAGCATACGCCCCACGTATCGGGAGCACATCACCCATGAGGAAGAGCACAAGAGCGAGGTGAACCACCTTCAGGGCTCTGTCCCGCGGTCGACAGCGACTTTCGCTCCCGGCCTCTCATGTTTGCGGTGGTGTTCCCGGACAATCTTTGCAGGCCTCGCTCTGCGTTCGTGGAGGGCGTTGTAACTGCTTTCGCTGAGCACCCGACGCTCGATGCCGTGCGCGAATCGGACGGCAACCGGCTCGACGAGTTTGTGATAGGCGCGCCAGAGAAGGCCGGCTCCCACAATGACCAGCAGCGCAAGCAGCAACCGTCGACGCCGGGTCTCGGGGTACACCCTGACAACGGTCTTGGCGCGCACACGTACATCCGCCGTCGTGGGGGAGGAAACCGCCTCCACGGCCGGCGGCGCGTCGACCACAACGATGGTGAGCGGTTCGCGTTCGGTGACCGGCGGCTGATCGCGCGGAGCTGGCTTATCGCCTTGGGGAAGTCTATCCGACATGGAACCCTCGGCCGGCGATCAGTGTAACCCGTCGCCAGACACAGGGACAGCTCCGCCGCGGCCATCTGTCGGCAATCATGGCCTGGCGGTGTCCAGGGAGACATCCGGCCACATCAGCTGTCGCTCGACGTCGACGCCTTCGAGGCACGATGTCGCTGTACATGCTCAGAAGCCGTTGGCTCGAAGGGTGGCGATTGTTTTGCTCGTCTCCCATTTCGACGTTCTGAGGAGGACAGAGGCATGCAACGCTGTCGTACCGTGGCTGGAATAGTTGCGATGTGTTGTCTCGCGCTGCCCGCGGTGGCGCGGGGGAATAGTTCGCCTGTGTTAGGCGCCAAGCGGATGAAGATCAACCTGGTTGCGCCGCCCACCTCGCCGATTGTGTTCAAACGGGGTCTGGTGACGCTCGGTCCACCCGCTGCCCCGAAGGGAGCGACCCCGCTGCCCACGGCAACTGCGCCTGACACGCCTGCGGATGTGCTCTTGCAATTGACGCTGACTGGGGCTGCCAGCGGGGGAAACCCGGTCACAAACGCCGGCAATCATCTCGTTCTGAACGGGCAGTTGGTGTTGGCGAGCGGCTCGAGCGAGCCCATCGCCGTAGACGGTGAGTTCTCGATCAACAACGGTTCGGCCGTGCTGCAGGTACCGGTTCAGCTTCCGACATTCACCGGCTCCGGTGCGCTTGAGATTGACTCGGTGGCGCTGAGCGATGCGAGTGGGCAGATCTTTGCCGTCGGGGGATTGATGGTACGCAAGAAAGCGCCTGCGGTGAAGACGCCGAATACGCGCCACTCACCGCAGCCGAACGCACCCGTGACGCCGACAGCAGTTCATTGAATAGCGCTCGCAAGCAAATTTGCCGGCGACCAACAGGACTAACCTGTAGCGCCCGACAGCCCGCCCCGTGCTTCGACAGGCTCACCGCTCACCCCGACCCTGTCGAAGGGCTCGCCGTGTGTTTCGACGAGCCTCTCCTACTAAGGCTGCGGTACGGATCCCAAGTCGATGAATTCGACGAGGGTGGTATCCGCCAGATCCGTTCGATCGACGACACCATCCTGATTGAAGTCGACGAGCGGACACGCATCGCCGGCCTCGGGTCCAAGTACCCTGACGACCGCGATGAGGTCGGCCGCGCTGAGGCGACCGTCGCAGTTGGCGTCACCGGGCAGGCGCCGCACCGGGATGGGCGTCGGCGTGGATGTGGTGGTCTGAGTCGGCGGCTGCGGTGCGGTGCTCGTCGACGATGCGGTCGCTGTCGGACTAGGCGTCGATGACGCGCTCGGCGTCGAGGTGGGCGTCGACGTGGTGGTCACCGTCGATATCGACGTCGGTGTGGGGGTGATCGTTGCGCTCGCGGGGATCGTGCGCGTCGGCGTCGGCGGTTCCGTGCACGGTGTCGGCGCCGGCACGTTGCGGCAGCCGAGTCGGTTGTCGCACGAATCAAGGGTGCACACTTTCCCGTCGTCGCAGTTCTCGGTCTGACAGAATGGATTGCAGCCGTCGCAGCTCCTGGCGGACCCGACGGGACCGTCGTCGCAGGTCTCAGGGAACTCGACGATGCCATTCCCGCATATTGGACACGGTAGCAAGCAGTTCAGCAGGCTGGCGGGTGTGCACGTGGCCTTCCCAACCAGCATCGGCGCGGGCATCACGAGATTCGCGCTGATCATGGGGGTCTTCCGCAGCGGATACGTGACGACGTTCCGACCGTCAGTCCCCGCAGCAGTCGTCGCTGCCGCGTTGACCTTGCCGTTGACGGTCAGTTGCTCACAGACCGTGAGGTCGATCTCGCCGCCGGCTGGTGCACCCGCTTTGATGTCTGCAGATGACGCGACGATCAGGTTACATCCCGTCAGGCAGGCTTGCCCACCGGTCCCACAGCCGCTGTCTTGCATACAGCCGCCGCCACTCACGTCAATCGTGGTGTTGATGGTGAATGAGCCGACACCGCCTTGACCCGCCTCGGCCGACACGGTGCCGCCCACGCTCCCGAGGCCACGACCGCTCACATCCAGCGGGGCGTTCAACGTGATCGCACTGCCCGCACAGATATCGACTTCGCCGCCGCCGGCACCCCCGCTGGCATCTTCGCCGCCGTTGTCGGTGACCGACTGGTTCGCCTCCATGGTGATCAACCCGCCGGTGCCCTGGGAGCCCTCGGCGCGCGCGTTCAGCGTGCCGCTCTGGATGTCGATCGCCCCTTGGGCGCACAGATCAATCTCTCCGCCGCTGCCATCTGGCAGGAAGCCAGAGGCATTGATGGCCGCGGCGATCACCACGTCACCGTAGTCGGCTTCAATCGATGCGGTTCCGCCATCACCAGCACCGGTTACGGTACTGGATGCTTGTCCTTGCAGGAGCATGGTATCCATCAGCTGCACGGAGGTAGCCGCGGTGATGATGACGGAGCCCCCAGCGCCCCCGTCGCC
>Ga0335069_10009387_pt1 | contig 13929 bp, 11 predicted proteins | sample Lox_Sample_11_FD_206714 | JGI IMG/M metagenome (GOLD analysis project Ga0335069, IMG submission 206714) | Soil microbial communities from Loxahatchee National Wildlife Refuge, Florida, United States - Lox_Sample_1.1 | ecosystem: Environmental > Terrestrial > Soil > Wetlands | place: USA... | reverse complement strand
GACCGCCGATGGCCAGCCGCTCACACAACATCGTCGACACCCGACGCGCAAATGACTCGGCACTTTCCGATGACATCGGCTCGTCTGGAATGACGACGAATTCGTCACCACCCAGCCGGGCGATCATGCCCTGATCTCCCGCACAGACCCGGATCCGTTGCGCGAATACCCTGATGAACCAATCGCCAATGGTGTGGCCGAGATAGTCGTTGATCGGCTTGAGCCGGTCGAGGTCGAGGTATAACACCGCAACCGGCCCGGACCGCTCGGCGGCAAGTCCTTCGGACAGATGCGCGACCAGCGCCCTGCGGTTGTACAGCCCCGTCAAATCGTCGTGCTCAGCCAGATAGCGAAGCCGTTCTTCGGCCGCGATGCGTGCCTGAAGCTGCGCGAACAGGGCGGCGACCGCTTCGAGTGTGTTGAGCTCGTCCTGCTTCCATTTGCCGCCGCCGACCTTGACGAATCCGAGTAAGCCGGTCGTCACCTCCCCGGACACCAAGGGTGCGGCGGCCACGGCCGGCGAACTGGGCTGCTTGGCTCGACCAAACCAGCGCCGCACCGAGCGTTTCGGCTGATCCGCCGGATCACCACCGGCTTCTTGCCGTGTTCGCAAAGTGAGAGCAGGGAGTCGGTGGCGCCGAACGGGACTACGGCCAGCGGATCCCGATCGGGAACATCGGCGCGCGGCGGCCATTCCGCAACCAGCACCGAGGCCCTGATCTCGTGGTCGTGGTGACGCAAGAAGCCGGCGTCGAGACGCAACTGTTCAACGAGCTGCGCGAGGACCGTTTGACTCACCAGGGTCGAAGTTGACGCGGTTGCCTCCATCAGCTGAGCGGCAACGGAGGTGACGACCCGGTCCAGGCTGCTCGGCATGCGCTCCTCCGATACGGGCCACATATCCAGTCTGGGCGGCCACCGCAATCACTAAACTATCTTGGCCCCATCCGGAGGCGCGGTCGGTCACGAATCCTATTGGTCAGAAGTTCAATTATGCACGACCAATCCCATCGGGGCTACGAACTTTTCCCACTGCGACGTCGGGACAATGGTATGAAACTGGGCGGCAAATACTTCTCCACCCGTTCGTTGACCCCCGCTAGTTGCAATGTTTCGCTTGCTGCCGTAGGCGTCTCGGGCGTGCCACATCTCATTGGCCGCCGGCTGGCGTGGAATCGCCCGTGATGTCAAGCGTGGCAACGGGATACAATCCGGTTGAGTCCCGGCCGTCCCGAGCCAACGCCATGGGCGCGTAGTTGACCACATGCGACGCGCCCGCTTTGTGCTGTTGCCATTCCACCGAGGCCCGCAACGTATAGTGACCCGGTGCCAAGCCCGTCAGGTCGACGTGCACCGATTCGGTGGACGACTCCGGCACCGCCTCCTCACGTGACTCGCTGGAGTCGTCGTGGACCAGCGTCTTGAGATTCACCGTTGCCGGCAGGCTGCGAACCACCGTGCCGGGGAAATCCACCAGCTTGTAGCCCGGCACCCAATGCTCGGTGGCCGCCGCCGAGCCGTAGTTGGTCCAGATGACCGAGATGCTCGCCACCTTGCCCTGGATCGACTGCGATCCCGGCTGCGCCTGCACCGAGTAACGATAGCCCGCCGAGGTATTGGCTTGGGCCCACAACGCATAAAGCTTGGGATCCATCACCGACATCGAATCCCGGTCCGGGAAATCAGCGCTCGACGTCATCGACACGTGATACCGGATGATGTCATGCAGGCCCTTTTCGTAGTACGACCGGGAATCGGCTCCGTTGGGCAACCGGCACCAGTCGCTGATCACCAGCGCCGAGGTGAGCCGCTGCTTGATCGCGTTGACGACGGCGTCGTTGAACCGCACGTAGTGAGAGTCGTTGGATTCGGCCCATTCCGGCAACGCCGATTGCACACCAAGGCAATCCAAGCGGATGCCGACCGGTGCCGACAACTTTTTCGTGACGTCGTCCGCGAGCAGTTGCCGCACGATCTCCGGGTTCTGCGGAGTCACCAGCAATTGGGTGTGCGGGAAAGCGTCGACGTTCGCCGCGACCAGCTGCCCGATGGATGCTTTGATGATGCTTTGATCGCGGAACTGGCTGTAATACCCCAGTTTTGCGCTGCTGTCGTCTGCGCTCGGCCCAGGAGCGCCCAGCGCATCACGCAAATATGCGACTTGGTTCTCGCCGAAATCGCCGTACCCGGAGAACTCGAAAACGCTGAGCCGCTCGTCGCCGTCATAGCGGCGACCCAACGCGGCGAGCAGCTGGCCGAAAGCGTTGAGGTAGTTGGGGTCATTCCAGTTGGGTACCACCTGCGTCGCCCCCGGGTGCGAACCGGTGGGCGGAGCGGGATATGTGTTGGCCGCCGAGCGCATCCAGTCAGGAATCGCGATATTGGTGTTGTCCGGATAGGAGTTCTCGCAACACGACCGGTAGGTGTAGACACCAAGGACCAACCGCATGTTGCGGTCGGCGAGCTTTCTCAGCGAGTCGTCGATCACGCTGAAGTCGAACTTGCGATCGTCAGGAGCGTCGGGGGGCAGCGTGTGAGGATCGACGGGCTGCAACTGCCGCCACGAAACCCGCAAACTGGCGTCATACGAAGCCGGCCAGGCGGCGTACCGCTGCTGAGCGGGATTGCCTTGCGGGAAGAGGGGATTCAACATCTCCTCGTACTGTCCCCGCAGCGGATTGGCTATCTCCGCAGCGGTGGGCGCAATGGCCGGACTGACCATCGCCGACAGCGGCCCGGGGTCGCGCTGGTAGCCGCATGCGCTCAGCACCACCGCCATGCACAAGACAGCGGCCAACCCGGATTTCCTCAACGCGCAAAACATCGTGGTATCAGATCGCGTCCGACGACAATGCCGCGCCGTCGGTCCTGAAGTGCACGCACACCGGCTGGGCGCCCGGCCCGATCGCGAAGATGGTCGTCTTCAAGGTTTCTTTCTCCCAATAGACACCGATGCGCACTGAAGTGGCCCCATACTTTGCGGGTTGTCTGGTGGGTATCCGGCCCGGGCCAGGTCTCGAATTGGCGTAGCGGAGCGTATCACGGCGGTTGCGCACCACCGGCGCACCAGCGCAGCGACGGGCCGACCGCACATCAGGGCGATCGGAGTGAGACGGGTCACAATATCCCGCAGGCCTGTCACGCTCAGCCGGCCTGCGGTGTCTCAAGGGCACAAGTCCCGTGAGAGAAGAGACAGCAATGACTGAGGTGGCCGCCCCAAGAAATCACGTCGTCGTCGTCGGTGGCGGATACGCCGGAACTCTGGCCGCCAACCATCTGCGGCAGCGTCCCGACATCGACATCACCGTGGTGAACGCCCGCCCCGTCTTCGTGGAGCGAATTCGCTTGCATCAGCTGGTCGCCGAGACCGGCACCGCGACCGTCGATTACGCGACATTGCTCGGGGACGGGATCCGACTCGTCGTTGACATCGTGGACCGCATTGATACCGCCGCGCGTCGCGTACAGCTGAGCTCGGGTGCCGAACTGAACTACGACTACCTGATCTACGCCGTCGGGAGCACCGGCAACATGGCGTCTGCGGTGCCCGGCTTGGCGGAATTCGGCTACTCGGTAGCCGACTTGGATAGCGCGCAACGGCTGCGCTACGCGCTCCTGGACTTGGCGTTGGCCGCGCCCGTCACCGTGGTCGGCGGCGGCTTGACCGGTATCGAAACCGCCTCGGAGCTTGCCGAGCGCGGACGCGCGGTGACGCTGGTCTGCGGCGGCACCCTTGGTCCCTCGTTGAGCAAGCGCGGCCGGCGATCCGTGGCCAAACAATTGCGCGGCCTGGGTGTCAACGTGCTGGAATCCGTTGCCGTCAGCGAGGTGCGCCACGATGCGGTGCTGCTCAGCGACCGCGTGGTGTTGCCCAGCGCAGCGACCATATGGACGGCGGGATTCGCCGTGCCAGATCTGGCTGCGCGGAGCGGGCTTCGCACCGATGCGCTGGGCCGGCTGCTCACCGACGAAACACTGACCAGCATCGACGACCAATACATCGTCGCCGCCGGTGATGCGGCCGCGCCGTCGGGTCAGCCGTTGCGGATGAGCTGCCAGGCCGCCGGACCGTTGGGCGCCCAAGCCGCCAACACCCTGCTGAGCCGGATCGCCGGACGCACGCCCGCGACGCTGAACCAGGCGTTCGTAGGGCAGTGCATCAGCCTGGGCCGCTCGCACGGCACCGTCCAGCTCGCCCATACCGATGACACCCCGGTGAACCTGGTGGTCGCGGGCCGGGTGGCCGCCTCCATCAAGGAAGCGATCTGCAAGGGCACGTTGTGGTACATCCGGCGCGAGGCGGCCAAACCCGGCTCGTACTTCTGGCTCAAAGGCGGCAGGCGGCCCGCGCAGTCGCCGGCCGACCAGCAGGCCGCTTTGCGATGACGCGCGCAGCGAACGGCCGCGAGCACGCCGAGCGGTTCACGCTGTTGCGGCCGCTGCTGTTCACCATTGCCTACGAGATGCTGGGCTCGGCAACCGAAGCCGATGACGTGTTGCAGGACAGCTATTTGCGCTGGGCTCAGGTGGACTTGGCGACGGTGCGCGACACCAAGTCCTACCTGGCCCAGTTGGTCACCCGCCAGGCGCTCAACACGCTGCGGGCCGACGCGCGCCGGCGCGAGGACTACGTCGGACCGTGGCTGCCCGAGCCGCTACTGCTGGACGACCGGGATCCTTCGGCCGACGCGGTTCTGGCCGAATCGATCTCGATGGCAATGCTGGTGTTGCTGGAAACACTGACCCCCGACGAGCGGGCGGTGTTCGTGCTACGGGAGGTGTTCGGTTTCGACTACGGCGAAATCGCCGAGGCGGTAGGCAAACCGGCGGCCACCGTACGACAGGTTGCACACCGGGCACGCGAACACGTACGGGCGCGACGACGCAGATTCGACGCGACCGATCGGCAACGCAATGCGCGGATCACCGCCCAGTTCCTTGAGACCGCGGCCAGCGGCGATGTGCAGGCGCTGATGACGATGCTCGCGCCGGACGCCACCTGGACGGCCGACAGCGGCGGCAAGGTGAGCGCGGCGCGCCGGCCTGTGGTGGGCGCCGAGCGGGTGGCCCGGGCCATCGTCGGCCTGATCCGCAAGGCAACGGTGCTCGAGGAGTTCCGCGTCGAGTTGGTTAATTGCAACAGCGCCCCGGCCGTGCTGCTCTACCTCGGCGATCACCTGGAAGGTGTGATCACGCTGGAAATCGCCGGCGAGAAGATCACGCACTTCTACGTGACGCGCAACCCCGACAAGCTAGCCGCACTGGCGACCGCCCGCTACGTCAGCCGCGGCTAGGCGAGCGCCCTTCTGTCAAGCTAGGGCGGTGCGAATCGACCGGCTCGGCGACCTTGGCGCCGCACCCGCGGTGCTGCGTGCGGTGGGAGACGCCACGGCCCGGCTCGGTCTGCCGCCGCCGGCCGCGCTGACCGGCGAGTGGTTCGGTGCCCTGGCAGTGATCGCCCCGAGTGTGTCGGTGCAGCCGGTGGACGTGGACGGCGCCTTCGCCGTGCAGCAGCGCCCGCCGACACTCGAGTCGCCAGCGGTGGGCGGTGGCTGGATCGGCTACCTGTCATATCCCGATGCCAGTGCCGATGGGGAGCCGAACCGCATACCGGAAGCCGCAGGGGGCTGGACCGATTGCGTGCTGCGCCGCGACTCCGACCGACGGTGGTGGTATGAAAGCCTGTCCGGCGCGCCGATGCCGGACTGGCTAACCGGTGCCCTAGCCGTAACGGCGGCGAAGGCGCGCGATTGCCGCATCGACTGGCTCCCCGCCGACCGCGCCGCGCACCGCGACGGGGTGACGGCCTGCCTGGAGGCGATCCGCGCCGGCGAGGTGTATCAGGCCTGCGTGTGCACGCAGTTCACCGGGGCGGTCACGGGCGCTCCGCTGGACTTCTTCATCGACGGCATGGCCCGCACCGCTCCGGCACGCGGTGCTTATGTCGCCGGGTCGTGGGGTGCGGTGGCGTCGCTGTCTCCGGAGCTATTCCTGCGGCGGCGCGGGGCGGTTGTCACATCGAGCCCGATCAAGGGCACCCTGCCCTTGGATGCGTGGCCGTCGGCACTGCGGGCATCGGCGAAAGAGGTCGCCGAAAACATCATGATCGTGGACCTGGTCCGCAATGACCTTGGCCGCGTAGCGATCGTCGGCACCGTCACCGTGCCCGAACTGTTGGTCGTCCGGCGTGCCCCGGGTGTCTGGCACCTGGTGTCCACGGTGTCGGCGCGGGTTCCGGTCGAATTGCCGACGTCAGCACTGCTGGACGCGGCGTTCCCCCCGGCCTCGGTCACGGGAACTCCCAAACACCGTGCGCGCCAGCTGATCTCGCAATGGGAGCAGACGCGTCGCGGCGTCTATTGCGGCACAATCGGTTTGGCTTCACCTGTGGCCGGTTGCGAATTGAACGTCGCCATCCGCACCGTCGAGTTCGACGCCGCCGGTGGCGCCATCCTCGGTGTCGGCGGCGGCATCACCGCCGACTCGGAACCGGACGCCGAATGGGCCGAATGCCTGTATAAGGCCTCCCCCATCGTCGGGCTGCCGTCCGTCGCGTTCTCGGCCGGCTAATCCTCGCCCGCGCGTGACTGCAGGACCGCCTCGTAGAGCTGGCGCGAGCGCACCCCCGGATGAGCGTCGGCCACCTCGCTGCAGGCGTCTTTGACCCGTATACCGCCCGCGACCAGGTCCTCCACTTGTGCTACGAGGATCGTCAGGTCGGCGCGCGGGGTGGCGCCGGCCAGCACGACGGTGACTTCGCCGAGCACACCGTCGGCCGCCCACCTCGCGAGCTCCTCGAGGGATCCGCGCACCACTTCCTCGTGCACCTTGGTCAGTTCCCGGCAGATCGCCGCTCGGCGCGACCCGCCCAGTTGGTCGACAGCGTCGCGCAAACACGCGGACAACCGGCGCGGTGATTCGAAGAACACACAGGTGCGCCGCTCGTCGGCCAGCGAGGCCAGCCAGGTTCGGCGCGCCGCTTTCCGGCGCGGGGCAAAACCCTCGAAGCAGAACTTCTCCGCCGGCAAACCGGACAGGGCCAACGCGGTGAGCACCGCCGACGGCCCCGGCAGACACGTCATCGGGACCCCGGCATCAGCGCAGGCGGCGACGAGCCGGAAGCCCGGGTCGCTGATCACCGGCATCCCGGCATCGCTGACCACCAATACCGTCGCACCGGCTTCGATGGCGGCGACCAGGGATTCCACCCGGGCGGCCTCGATCCGGTCGAACAGGCTGATCACCCGACCGGTAATGGTTACACCGAGGTTTTTGGCCAGCGTCCGCACCCGTCGGGTGTCCTCAGCCGCCACCACATCGGCACTGGCCAGGGCGTCGATCAGGCGAGGCGAGGCATCCGACGGCTGGCCGAGGGGGGTCGCTCCCAGCAACAGGCGCCCAGAGGTCATGACGGACAGCCTACGATCGACACCGATGTCCGCTCCGCCCCGCGAAACCGCCTTGACCGTGCAAGACGCCGACCAGGAGCGTGCGGTGCCCGTCGTCAGCCCGGGACCGTTGGTTCCGGTGGCCGATTTCGGGCCGACCGACCACGTCCGCGGCTGGGTGGTGACGGGAGTGATCGCCTTGCTGGCGACGGTGACCCGGTTTTTGAACCTGGGGTCACCGACGGATGCCGGCACCCCGATCTTCGACGAGAAGCATTACGCACCCCAGGCCTGGCAGGTGTTGCACAACCACGGAGTCGAAGACAACCCCGGGTTTGGCCTGGTCGTCCACCCGCCGGTCGGTAAGCAACTGATCGCGATCGGTGAGGCGCTCTTCGGTTACAACGGAGTCGGCTGGCGGTTCACGGGAGCGCTGCTGGGCGTGATCATGGTGGTGTTGGTGATGCGGATCGTCCGGCGCATCAGCCGCTCCACCCTGGTCGGCGCCATTGCCGGCGTGCTGGTGATCTGCGACGGCGTCAGCTTTGTCGCCGCACGCACCGCGTTGCTCGACGGCATACTCACCTTCTTCGTGGTCGCGGCGTTCGGGGCGCTCATCGTCGACCGTGATCAGGTTCGCCAACGCATGCACGTCGCGCTGCTGCAGGGCCGCAGCGCCGAAACGCTGTGGGGCCCGCGGCTGGGGGTGCGATGGTGGCGGTTCCTGGCCGGTGTGATGCTCGGGTTGGCTTGCGGGACAAAGTGGTCCGGCCTTTACTTTGTGGTGTTCTTCGGCGCGATGTCATTGGCGTTCGACGTGGCGGCGCGGCGTCAGTACCAGGTGCCCAGACCCTGGCTGGGGGTTCTTCGACGCGACCTGATCCCCACCGCGTATGCGCTGGTGCTCATCCCGTTTGCGGTCTACCTGGCCAGCTACGCGCCGTGGTTCGCGTCCGAGACCGCGATCGACCGGTATGAGGTAGGCCAGTCGATCGGCCCGTACTCGGTGGTCCCGCTCCCCGACGCGATTCGCTCGCTGTGGCACTACACCGCCAAGGCATTCGATTTCCATGCCGGGCTGACGAATTCCGCGGGCAACTATCACCCGTGGGAATCGAAGCCGTGGAGTTGGCCGATGTCGTTGCGGCCGGTTCTCTATGCGATCGATCAGCAAAGCACCAGCGGGTGCGGCGCGCAGTCGTGCGTCAAGGCCGAAATGCTGGTGGGCACCCCCGCCATGTGGTGGCTGGCGGTGCCCGTTTTGATCTACGCGTGCTGGCGCACGTTTGTCCGCCGCGACTGGCGTTACGCGGTGGTGCTGACCGGTTACTGCGCCGGGTGGCTGCCGTGGTTCGCCGACATCGACCGGCAGATGTACTTCTTCTACGCAGCGACGATGGCGCCGTTCCTGGTGATGGCCATCGCGCTGATTTGCGGCGACATCCTCTACTCCCCTGCCCGACGATTCGGCTCGGGGGGCTCGGAGCGACGCACGCTCGGGCTCATCGCGGTGTCGTGCTACGTGGCCTTGGTGGTGACCAACTTCGCGTGGCTGTTCCCGATACTCACCGGGCTGCCGATTTCCCAACAGACCTGGAACATGGAGATCTGGCTGCCCAGCTGGCGATGATTTCGGCGTCTAGGACAGGCGGTCCCGGGCGACCGGGCAGGACATACAGCGCGGGCCGCCGCGGCCGGTGCCCAATTCCGAGCCGGCGATGGTCAGCACTTCGATGCCGGCGTCTTGCAGCCGGGCGTTGGTCAGCACGTTGCGCTCATAGGCGACCACGACGCCCGGCGCCAATGCCAGGGTGTTGTTGCCGTCGTCCCACTGCTCACGTTCGGCGATGACGGGATCTAACCCGGTATCGATGACGCGCAGCTTGTCGATTTCCATGGCATTGGCGGCTGCCTCCAGAAACGGGGCCTCGTCGCTGATGGTGACGCCGTCGGGGGTGCGGCTGATCGTGAAGGCCGACAGCGTGTCGACGATGTTGGCGTACATCACCACGGTGTCGGTGTCGACCATCGTGCACACCGTGTCCAGGTGCATTTGCGCCCGCCGCTGCACGATTGGCACCGCCAGCACCGTGTTTGCGAGATCGTCGTCAAACAGGCTGCGCGCCAAAGCTTCTGCACCGGCCGGGGTGGTCCGCTCACCCACGCCGACGGCGACCACACCGGGCGCCAGCAGCAGCACGTCACCCCCCTCGACCGGCGCGGTGCGGGACTCGTAGGCCCGCCGCACACCGATGAACCGGGGGTGATGGGCATAGATGAGGTCGGTCAACGACGCTTCGCGAACCCGGGCGCGCAACGCCAGGGTGGGGATCACCACCCGCGGCCCGATCCATATCGACGAGTCCCGGGTGAACACCAGGTTCGGCAACGGCTCGATGACGAAGTCGCCGCCCTGGTGCATGCGCAGCACCAACGACACATCGGAGCGGATGTCGGGCGGCAACTCGTTGAACGTCATGCCGGCCATCAGCACCTGAGCCAGCCGGCCCGGGTCGAGCCCCCGCAGGTACGCCGAAACGTCTCGCGCCAACAGCACTCCCAGCCGGCGGGCATCGACCGCGGCGGCGACACCCTGCATCCGTGCGGCCCCGCTGTGGGTCATCGCCTCGGCCAGCAGGTTCGCCAGCAGCAGCACCTCCACGCCGCGGGAAGCCAGCAGCTCGGTGAACTGGTCGTGCTCCTCTTGCGCCCGGGCGACCCAGGGCAACCCGTCGAACAGCAGCTGGTCCATGTTGCGGGGGTTGAGCCGACGCAGCTCGGCGCCCGGGCGGTGCACGATGACCACCCGCAGCGCGCCCACCTCGGAATCGGTGCCCAGCTCGACCACACCCACGGCTCAACGGTAGCCGCGGCCGGCCCAAACAGTAGCGGCACGCGCCGGACGCACGACCCCAGCCGTCGAACGAATGTGCGATAAACTGGGCGGCGTGGAGATCGCGGTTCAGGGCTCCCTGTTTCAGCACACCGAACGCAGAGAGCTCGGTGACGGCGCCTTTGTCGAAATCCGCGCCGGCTGGCTGACCGACGCCGATGACCTGCTGGACGCCTTGCTCTCAGCGGTGCCGTGGCGGGAGGAGCGTCGCCAGATGTACGACCGGGTGGTCGACGTGCCGCGGCTGGTGAGTTTTCACGACCTCACGGCCGAAGATCCGCCGCACCCGGCGCTGGCCCGGCTGCGGCGGCGGCTCAACGACATCTACGCGGGCGAGCTCGGTGAGCCCTTCACCACGGTGGGGTTGTGCTGTTACCGCGACGGCTCGGACAGCGTCGCCTGGCACGGCGACACCATCGGCCGCAGCAGCTCGGAGGACACCATGGTGGCGATTATCAGCCTGGGCGCCACCCGGACCTTCGCGATGCGGCCGCGCGGTGGCGGCCCATCGCTACGGCTTCCGCAGGCGCACGGCGATCTGTTGGTGATGGGCGGCTGCTGCCAGCGCACCTGGGAGCACTCCGTGCCCAAGACGTCGGCACCGGTCGGCCCGCGGGTCAGCATCCAGTTCCGCCCGCGCGGGGTCCGCTAGCGACGGACCCTCAGCTGCGGACCGCTTTGACCGCCTTGACGAGTAAGTCGCGGGCACGTTGGGTGTCAACCGCAGCCACCGGCTGTCCGGGGATCACCAACGGATTGGCGGTGACAATCACCTGGTAAACACCGAATTGAGCCGAGTAGTCATAGAGCTCTCCGGTGCGGGTGCTGCCTGCCACCAGCGCTTGTATGACGCGATGCACTCCGAAGGTGCGAGCCCCCCCGATCTGCGGCGCGTCAACCACTTCAAGGCCGCCCCGGATTTGCGGCCCGGAGAACGCGACTTTGTTGCAGTCCTTGCCGGGGTCGTTGAACGGCAGAGCTTTTGAGGTCTCCACCGCGAAGACGACGAACCGATTGCCGTTGCCCTCGGCGGACACCGCGGCCATCTTGCCCTGCAGGTCCGGTGGCATCTCCGGTCCCGCCACCACTTTCGCGCAGTTGGCCGGATCGAACGTCAGCCCGTCGGGCAGCTTGCGGCCCGCCAAGATTTTGGGGTCAATCGCCTGTTCGCTGATGTCGGTGACCTTGTATTCGGGCCCGAAACTTGACTTCACGTCGGCGACCTTGCCGATGTCGGCCTTCGTCGAGGTCGCTGCACCCGATGAGCAGCCGGCGAGCACGCACACCGCTGCGGTCGTGAGCACCACCTTGAACATCGTGGCTAATCTACCGAAGGCAGCCGCTTCAGCCGCGCAACGTGGACACCGTTTTCACCAGCAGATCGGCGGCGAATTGCGGCGGCAGTGCCGGAAGCACTGAACCGGGGTCGGTGCTCACGGTGGTGAACGCGTAGTAATTGCCCAGGTAGGCCGTGAAGGTATATGCGCGCGAGTCGATTTCGGTTCCCGATTCGACGGACGACTTGATGTCGACCACCATGCCGAGGGTTTCGGCACCATCAATATGCGGGGCGTCGGTGAGCCGGACCGTTGCCGTGGCATGCCCGGCGGTCATCGTCCACCGGTCGCATGGCACCACCAGGTCACGGGGAAAGTCGACCGGCCCTGGCAAACTCACCACGACCGCATCGACAATGCCGCCGCTACCGGACCCGGACACGCCTTGCGACGACTGGGCGTGGCCATTTCCGGGGTCGGCGAGTGTCGCGCATTGGGACGGTTTCGTCGTCGCGTCGGCGCCCAGGCTCCAGCTCACTCCTGGTGAGGCTCCGCTGGGGATTGCCGTGGTCACTTCATAACCGGGCGGCAGGTCCCGAATGACACGCTTGATGTTGGCTGGGTTAACGGCAACGGCGGTCAGCGAGGAGGATTTGGGAGGCGCCGCCGACGGCGCGGGCGCGGGCGGATGAGCGCAGGCAGCCACCATCAACGTCAGCAGGGGAGCTGTCACCGGGCCAAACCGGAACGGCCGCATGCCCGTTCATAGCACAGGACGTGGGCCTGGTACCGGCGCCGGACTCAGCCGGACGCCTCGATTAATTGACGGGCGACGCGCTTGATCTCGTCGGCGGTGTCCCGCCGAAACGGCAGGTGACGGCGGCGGGGCACGTCGATCACCGTGGTGATGACCCCGATGTCGTCGCGCTTCCAGACCGCGCCGTAATGGTCCATGATCGCACGCATCGGGCCGTTGTCGGAGAGCATTCGCGCCGAGAATCTTTCAACTCCGTCGACCCTGGCGGCGATCGAGAGTGCGCTGATCAAAAAGGTACCGATGCCCCGGCCCTGGTAGGCGTCGGCGACGGTGAACGCGATTTCAGCGACCGTCGGGTCGTTTTCGTCGCGCACAAACCGGGCGTCGGCCACCGGGTCCTCCCCGTCGGTCACCACCCACACGAAGTGGTCGACGTAATCGACCTCGGCCAAGTACTGCAGCAACGCCGGTGTGGGAGCGCGGGCGGTCATGAACCGCCGATACAGCGTCTCGCTGGAGAATTGGATGTGACCGTGCATGGTCCGCTGGTCGTCGCCGGGCAGGACAGGGCGCAACATCAGGTGGGTCCCGTCGCGGACTTGTATCGGGATCGGCGTGATGAAGGCGGCCAGGCGCTGGCGGACGGTGCGCAGCAGCCGCGGCATGACCCCGGGGATGTGCACCATTCGGGTGAAGGCGTCGCTGTCACCGATCCAGCCGGTTAGCGGTTCGGCCGTGGTGACGGTCGCGATCCGTGGGCTGTTACGCAGCAGGGCGATCTCTCCGATTAAGGTGCCCGGAGCAGCCCGCCCCACCGCGATCGCACCGTCGTGCCCGACGTGCTGGATGTTGGCGGTACCCGAGGATATGAGCAGAAAGGACACCGCGTGCTCGCCCTGTTGCATCAGAGTTTGGCCGGCGGCCGCGCGCAACGGCTGCAGGCAGGCCGCCAACGGCACCAGGTCCTCGGTGGGAACTCCCTCGAAGAGGTCCATCGTCGCCAGCTCATCGGCTCGCGCGCCGGTCAATCCGGCCACATTGACGTCCCATGGTTTCGAGAATTTTGACACCAGCCGGGCAATTGCGGTGTCCGCACTGCCATGAATCCGCCGCCGTGTTCTAGTTCAGCCGCGACAGGCAATCCGGCCCGTCTCCCGGTCCCATCCGACCCAGATTATGGCCTCTGCTGGTATGCGGCAAGACAAAGACGGCGCAGGCTCGCGCACCGTCATCGTGTTGAGCCGGTTGGCCGGTCCGCTGACACATCTGGGCGTGTTTGACATGGAACATGCGACAGTCGCTGATCTTGCTGGACGACCAGAAAAGCGCCCGGCTACAGACTCGACGAGTAATTTTGCAATAGTGCATAGGTGTCATGTATTGACCGTGGGGCTCACCCGAAACCAGTGCAGCGTCAGCCCAGTCGCATCTAGGAAATGCTCAGCCAACGACCAGAGTGAAATCGAATCTCGTCGCCACACGTCGAAAAAACGTCTGATCAGCAATCACAACACATGTAGCGACGAGACATGCACCCGGCAAAACCGTCCTTATGCGTCTGTGAGTAGACTAAAACGAAGCTTTTTAATGTTCGAGATATAACCCTGAGTCACG
>Ga0335069_10009386_pt1 | contig 13931 bp, 11 predicted proteins | sample Lox_Sample_11_FD_206714 | JGI IMG/M metagenome (GOLD analysis project Ga0335069, IMG submission 206714) | Soil microbial communities from Loxahatchee National Wildlife Refuge, Florida, United States - Lox_Sample_1.1 | ecosystem: Environmental > Terrestrial > Soil > Wetlands | place: USA... | reverse complement strand
CGAGGCGTTCCGGCGGCCGCCCGGCGTGCCCGGCTACGAGAACGAGCGCGATTTCCGCGAAAAGTTCGAGCATGCGCTGTTCGAACGTCTTTTCTTCACGCCCGGCGCGCCGGTCATCTTTGCCTCCGCGTTGACCGGCTACGAGATCGACCGCCTGCTCAATGCGGCCGTGAAGCTGCACCGCCAGCTCGACGCAAGGTTGCCGACCGGGCGCCTCAACCAGACGCTCGCCCGCCTGGCCGAGCGGACGCCCCCGCCGGCCATGGGGAACAAGCGCTTCCGGATCTACTACGCGGTTCAGACCGGCAACCGGCCGTTCCGCCTGCGGCTTTTCTGCAACGAGGAGCGGCGGCTGAGGGAATCCTATCGGCGCTATCTCGAGGCCGGCATCATTGCCGAATTCCACCTCGACGGCTGCCCGGTGCATTTCGACCTCGTGGGGAAGCCGCCGCGCGAGGCGGACGCCCGCCCGCGGCCGGCGCGGGCGGCCGAGGACTGACGAATCCGGCGACGAGGGCGGCGCCGCCCCGTCGGCGGATCCCGGTCACGCCTTCGGCCGGCAGCCGTCGATGGCCGCCAGGAGCCGCTCGCAGGTCGCATTGAAAGCCGCGTTGACCTGGCGCCGCGCCGCGTCGGCGTCGTGCCAGGCCACGATCTCCTCGGCGCCACGGCTGAACGGAACCTGGCAGATGAATTCCGGCACGAGGCGTTTGATCTTGGCGTTGTCGAAGATCATGCTGTGGGCCTTGTCGCCGAGCAGGCCCGCGCCCCAGGCCGGATCGTGGGCCGCAATCAGGTCGGAGGGCACGTGGACGAGGCGGGGCTCGGCGCCGGCCGCGTGGGCGAGGATCCCGAAGATCTGATTCCAGGTCAGCCAATCGTCCGAGGTGATGTGGAAGACCTCGCCAATCGCGTGGGCGTTGCCGAGCAGGCCGACGAAACCGCGCGCAAAATCGGCGTGGTGGGTGAGCGTCCAGATCGACGTGCCGTCGCCATGGACGATGACGCGCTGCCCGCGGCGCATGCGGTCGATCGCCGTCCAGCCCCCATCGAGCGGCACCACGGTGCAGTCGTAGGTGTGGGACGGGCGCACGATCGTCACCGGGTACTTCTCCTCGCGGTAGGCCCGCAGCAGCCGCTCTTCGCAGGCGATCTTGTCGCGGGAGTACTGCCAGTACGGATTGTCGAGGACCGTGGACTCCGTCACGGGCAGCGCCGCCGGCGGCGTCTGGTAGGCCGAAGCCGAGCTGATGAAGAGGTACTGGCCGGTCCGGCCCCGGAAGAGATCGAGGTCCGCCTCGACGTGCGCGGGGGTGAACGCGATCCAGTCGACCACCGCGTCGAAGGACCGGTCCCCGAGCGCGGCGCGGACGGCCGCCGGATCGCGCGCGTCGCCGCGCAGGACATGCGCGCCCGCGGGAACGGGCCGGACTGACCGCTCGCGATTGAGCAGCCAGATGTCGATGCCCTGTTCGAGGGCCCGCTGGGAACACGCCCCGCTGATGACGCCCGTGCCGCCGATGAAGAGGACTTTCATGCGGGGACGGTACGCACCCGGCCGCAACAGGCAACGGGAATGACCGCGGCGCCGGGCCGTTCCCTAGGGGCGCGCCCCGGCGCCGGCCTGCCGCCGGACCTGCTCGATCCGTTCGCGCAGCCCGGGGATCTTCGGATCGAGCCGCAGCGCCAGCTCCCAGTGCTCGATGGCCTCGTCCGGCCGCCGCAGGAGCAGGAGCGCGAAGCCGAGCCGCGCCTCGACAGATCCGTCGCGGGGCTGCAGGCGCAGCGCCTGCTCGTAGCGGGCCGCCGCGTCGGCCAGGTTGCCCTGCCGCGCGCGGGCGTCCCCCAGCAGCACCAGCGCGGTGACGTCGGCCGGGTTGGCGCGAAGAGCCTGCTCCAGGCTCGCCGCGGCCGCGTCCGGCTGGCCGCGCTCGAGCAGAATCCGGCCCAGTCCGCAGAGGGCGTCGGCATCGTCCGGCTGCCGCCGGAGCACCGCCGCGTAGGCGGAGCTGGCCTCGTCGAGGCGGCCCGTCTGTTCCAGCGCGTGCGCGAGGCCCGCCTGCACCGCCGGATCGTCTGGCTGGAGCGCGGCCGCCTGCCGGACCTGGGCGAGGGCCTCCGCGGTCTGGCCGGCATCGCCCAGCATCCGGGCGTAGGCGAGGCGAACCGGGAGGTTGCGGGGCGCCAGCCGCAGCGACGTCTCGAAGTGCTCCCGGGATTCGGCCGTGCGGCCGAGGGACGCGAGCAGGCCAGCCAGTTCGCCGTGCAGCATCCAGTCGCGCGGCTCCAGCCGCAGGGCCCGCGTGTAGGCGGACACGGCGGACACGTCGGACCCGGGCCGGCCGCCGGCCAGCTCCACGCGCGCGAGGGTGGTGTAGGCGAGGGCAACACGCGGATTGATCCGCAGCGCCTCCCGCACCTGAGAGTCGGCTTCCGCGAGCCGGCCGAGCTGCAACAGCAGGTCGGCGAGCTCGCGGTGCGCCGCGGCGGAACCCGGATTCAGCTTCAGCTCCTGGCGGTAGGCGGCCACGGCCTCCTCCGGGCGCCCCCGGGCGATGTGCACCAGCGCCAGCGCCTCGTATCCGGTGGCGAATCGCGGGTTGATCTCCAGCGCCCGCCGGGCCTGGGCCTCGGCCTCGGCGACGCGGCCCTCCGTGAGCAGGGTGTAGCTGAGGAAGGTGTGGGCCGGGTAGTTGTCCCGGGTGACCGCGAGGGCGTGGGTGAACAGCGTCAGCGGGTCGCGCCACGTGGCCTGCTGGCCCCAGGTGCGCGCGCCGCAGCCGGCGAGCACGAGCGCCGCCGCGCCCGCCGTGACCCAGGCGGGTGTCCGCTGCGGCAGCACCGTCCGCACGGTCCACAGCAGCGCGAGGACCACGCCGAGCATCGGCAGGTAGGTGTAGCGGTCCGCCAGCGCCTGGTAGCCGACCTGGATCAGGCCGATGTTGGGCAGCAGCATGACCAGGAACCAGCCCCAGCCGATCAGCAGCCACGGCTGGCCGGACGGCGCCGGGCGGAACCAACGGACGGCCGCGCCGGTGATGACCAGAATCAGGACGGCGGCCGCGATGGTCGCGCCGGCCGGCCACGCGCCGGGATGCGGGTAGAGCACCGCCAGGCCGGAGGGCCAGAAGAACCTGCCCAGATAGCGCGGGATCGAAACGAGCGCGTTGGCGACGCGGGCCGGCGCCGGGATCTGCGCGGTGTACGCGCTGCCCTCCGCCTGGAAGAGCAGCGTCAGGATCCCGCCGCCCGCCGCCAGGGCGAAGAACGGCGCCTTCTCGAGCAGCAGGGCTCCGAGGACCCGGCCCGGGCCGGCCCGGGCCGCCCCGTCCGGGGCGGAACCGGCCGCCGGCGTCGATTCTCCCGCGCCGGGCACCGGCAGCCGGCGCAGCGGCCAGACGTCGAGCAGGAGCAGCAGCACCGGCAGCACGACGACCACGGGCTTGCACATCAGCGCCCCGACATACGCGGCCAGCGCCAGCGCGTAGCGCGACCGGGCCGGCCGGCCGGCGGCGCGGCGCTCCGCGTAGACCACGTAGGCCCAGAGCGTGAGCAGGAAGAAGCATCCGCTCATGACATCCTTGCGCTCGGTGATCCAGGTGACCGATTCGACGCGCAACGGGTGCCAGGCGAAGAGCGCCGCGGCGAGCGCGCTGGTCCAGAACGCACCGGTCAGCCGCCGCAGCACGAGCAGGACCAGCACCGCGTTGGCCGCGTGCCAGAGGATGCTCGTGAGATGATGTCCCCACGGCCGCGGTCCGAACAATTCCACATCCGCCATGTGCGAGAGCCAGGTCAGCGGCTGCCAGAAATCGATCCGGCTGCCGGCAAAGGCCCAGCGGACCCCCTCCCAGCTCAGGCCGCCCTGCACGTGCAGGTTGCCCGTCACGTAGATCGGATCGTCGTAGTTGGTGAATCGGTAGCCCAGGGTCCGGCTGAACAGCGCGAGGGTGCCCGCGAAAAGCGCCACGGCCACGAGACCCGTCCGCCGCCGCCCGGCCCCCGCGTCATCCGGAGGCCGGGGGCGGGGAGCGGCGAATTGCCCGGGCGAAACAGGCGGCATGGCGGGTAGCGTTCCCGGTTCTGCCGGGACTGACAAGGCGAACCATCACCGCCGCGGGCCCATCAGGGCGGGTACTCGGTCAGGTAGCCGGGGAGGATTTCGTCGGGGTCCAGCGAATAGCGGGGCGGCAGGAAGACCGGATCGTCGCGGCCCGCGTACCGATCGATGCGGAGCCAGAGCGGCCGGCGGACGAAATAGACGGCCACGTAGAACCGGACGAGGCGCTTGCCGATCGGATGGGTCGCGACCACCTCGGTGTCGATCACGACGCCGAGGCCCCGGGTCAGGGCGGAGACCTTCTCCTTCAATTCCGCCGCCAGCACCGGGCGGTCGGCGTAGAGATTGAGCAGGGCGGTCTCGAGGCCGCTCGTCTGGCAGATCTGGAGGGTCTTGGCCAGCACGGGGTCGTTGACCGGCACGGCGCGGACGGCCGGCGGAAGGAGCAGCAGGGCGGCGAGGCAGGCGAGGGCAGGGCGCATGGCGGGAGACGGCGGGTGATGGCGGCGCGGCTCTTCGGACAGCCCTAGTGACGCCGGATTTCCGGGTTTGTTTCAAGCGGCGGCGGGGCCGGTCGCTCGGAGACGGCGGCGGGCGCCGCCGCCGGCCCCGGCCCGGGCCGCGCGCGGGACGCGCCTTGACAGGTGATCCAATATAGTGGACGCTATGTCCACTATGAGAACAGAGCTGCCGGATTTGCGCCAGCGCGTTGCGGGGCGCGTGCGCGGGCTGCGCGCGGCGCGGCGGCTCCCGCTCGGAGCCCTCGCGGCGCGCAGCGGGGTCAGCCGGTCGATGATCTCGCGCATCGAGCGGGGCGAGGTCAGCGCCACCGCGGTCGTGCTCGAGCGGCTCGCGCACGGCCTCGGCGTCGTCCTCGGCGCGCTGTTCGAGGCGCCGGCGGCCGCGCGGCCCGCCGCGCCGGTGGTCCGCCGCGCCGACCAGCCGGTTTGGCGGGACCCGGGTTCGGGTTACCTCCGGCGGGCCGTGTCGCCGCCGGGCGTGGCGCAGCCGATGCAGATCACCGAGGTGGTGTTCCCGGCGGGCGGACGCGTGGCCTTCGACAGCGCGGAGCGGGCGACGCGGGTGTACCAGCAGATCTGGGTGCTCGCGGGAACGATCGACTTCACGGCGGGCGCGGAGCGGCACCGGCTGCGGCAGGGCGACTGCCTCGCGCTGGTGCTGGACCGGCCGACCGTGTTTCACAATCCGACGCGGCGCGCAGCCCGCTACGCCGTGATCATCGTGTCCGAGGCCCCGCCCCCGCCATGACCGCGCCCGCCTGGACCGTGCGGCCGCTCCCCCGGGTGGAGGCGGCGCACCTCGAGGGCCTGAGCGACGTGCTCATCGACTGTGTCGAGGGCGGCGCCTCGGTGAGCTTCATGCATCCGCTGACGCGGGCGCGCGCCGCGGCCTTCTGGCGCCGGGTGGCCCGGGGCGTGGCCGCGGGCACGCGCGTCCTGCTGGTCGCCGAGGACGCGCACGGCATCTGCGGCACCGTGCAGCTCGTGCTCGACCTGCCGGAAAACCAGCCCCATCGCGCCGACGTCGCCAAGATGCTCGTGCACCGCCGCGCGCGCCGCCGCGGCGTCGGCGCCGCGCTGCTGCGCGCCGCGGAGGCGGCCGCGCGGGCGCACGGCCGCACGCTGCTCGTGCTCGACACCGTCACCGGCGGCGACGCCGAGCGCCTGTACGCGCGGCTGGGATGGCGGCGCGTCGGCGCAATCCCCGGCTACGCGCTGTTTCCGCGCGGCGGCTTCTGCAGCACGACCCTGTTTTACCGGAGGCTCGCGCCCGGGCGCCCCGCCGGTTCCGCTACGAAGCCGCCTCGAGCCGGCGGGCGGCGGCTTCCCAGGCCTCGGCCGCGGCCTGGATCTGGTCGGTGAGGCTCATCAGCTCGCGGTTGAGCTGCTGGGGTTTGCCGGGGACGGCGTAGATGGCCGGGGATTCGAGCTCGGCGACCAGCTCCGCGTGCCGGGTCTCGAGGCGGGTGACCTCCTCCTCAAGGCGCCCGACCTCGCTGCGCAGCTTGCGCAGCTCCTTCTGGCCGAGGCGCGGCGCCGGGGCCGGGGTGGCGGCGGGCGGGGGCGGGCGGCCGTCGGCGAGGCGGGCGGTCAGCGCCGCGCGGTCGTCCGCGGCCCGCGATTTGTCGAGGTAGTAGTCATACCCGCCGGCATAGGGTGTCAGGCGGCCGGCCTGCACGTGCAGCACCTGGCGGGCGAGGGCGCGGATGACGTAGACGTCGTGGCTGATGAAGAGGAGGGTGCCGGTGTAGTGGGCGAGGGCGTGCAGGAGGGCGTCGATCGAGGGGATGTCGAGATGCGTGGTCGGCTCGTCCATCAGCAGGAGATTGGGCGGGTCGATGAGGAGCCGGACGAGGGCGAGGCGGGATTTCTCGCCGCCGGAGAGCACGGCGACCGGCTTGAAGACATCGTCCTTGCGGAAGAGGAACGCGCCGAGGAGCGTGCGGGCCCGCTCCTCGGTGAGCCCGTTCCTCGCGGTGCGGAGCTCCATGACGTTCTCGAGCACGGTGGTGGCCGCGTTGAGGGTGTCCGTGCGGTTCTGGGCGAAATAGCCGGGGACGACATTGCTGCCGAGGTGGCGGCTGCCGCCCTGGATCGGCACGACGCCGCCGAGGATCCTGAGCAGGGTGGATTTCCCGGCGCCGTTGGGACCGACGAGCACGATGCGCTGGCCGCGCTGGGCCTCGAAATTCAGGTCGGCGTAGACGACCTGGTCGCCGTAGGCCTGGCGCACGTGTTCGAGCGTGATGACCTTGAGGCCGGACCGGGGCGGCGGCGGGAAGCGGAAGTGCACGCGCCTGAGCTCGGCCACGGGCTCCTCCACGGCCTCGGCCTGGAGGCGCGCAATCTGCTTTTCCTTGGACTTGGCCCGGGAGGCGAGGGTGGCCTTGGCGCCGAAGCGGTCGACGAAGCGCTGCAGGTGGGCGATCTCGCGCTGCTGGTTCTTGAACCGCGCCGCCTGCTGGGCGCGGCGCGCCTCCTTTTGCGCGACGTAATCGTCGTAGTTGCCGGTGTACCGGTGGAGGCTGCCGTCGCGAAGCTCAAGGATGCCGTTGCAGAGCGCGTTGAGGAAGGCGCGATCATGCGAGACGATGACCAGGCCGCCGGGGTAGGCCGCGAGGTGGTCCTGCAGCCAGAGGAGCGTCGCGAGGTCGAGGTGGTTGGTGGGTTCGTCGAGCAGGAGCAGCGCGGGCCGGCGCACGAGCAGCCGCGCGAGGTGGGCGCGCATGACCCACCCGCCGGAGAAGGTCCGGGCCGGGCGCCGGTAGTCGCTCTCGCGGAAACCGAGGCCCGCGAGCACGGCCTTGGCGCGCGGCTCGAGCGTCCAGTCCGGCTCCGCGGCCGCGGGGGGCCGCGCGCCGCCGGTGGCCAGTTCCAGGATGGTTTCCTCGCCGGCCGGGGCGGTCTCCTGCGGCAGGTGCCCGAAATCGGCGCCGCGTTCCCAGGTGATCGTGCCCGCGTCGGGCGTCTCCGCCCCGAGGATCAGGTTGAACAGGGTTGTCTTGCCGGAGCCGTTGGCGCCGACGAGGCCATAGCGGTCCGTGCGCGCCACGAAGAGGGAGACCCCCTCGAACAGCCGGCGCGGGCCGTAGGACTTGGCGATGTCGGCAAGCGTGAGCATCGGGCCGGACAACAAACCGGACCGCCGGGGCGGTCGTCAAGGTCCGCCTGCCGGGCCGGCGCTGCGGACTTGCAGAAAAGCGGCCGGGGGTCTGTCGTAGGAAGTCCGGCCGCCGGCCGCGGCCCCGCCCCTTTCCCCCGTCCATGCATCCCCGCCTGACCGAACTCTTCGTCCGCCATTTCGGCGCGCCCCCGGCCGCGGCCAGCCCGCTGCCGCCGCACGGATCGGAGCGAAGCCTCTTCCGGCTGACGGCGGCCGGCGGCCGCACCGCGATCGGCGCCGAGCATCACGACGCGGAAGAGAACGCGGCGTTCCTCGGCTTCTCGCGGTACTTTCGGTCGGCCGGCCTCCCGGTGCCGGCGATCTACGCCGAGGACCTCGCCGCCGGCGTGTACCTGGAGGAGGACCTCGGCGACACGACGCTGTTCGACCTGCTGCCGCGGGAACGCGCCGCCGCGCCCGCCATTCCGCCGGCGGCCGCCGCGGTCTATGAGAAATCCGTCCGCCTGCTCGCGCGGATGCAGATCGAGGCGGGGGCCGGCCTCGACTACGGCCTGTGCTATCCGCACTCCGCCTTTGACCGGCGCTCGATGACCTGGGATCTGAACTACTTCAAGTACTACTTCCTCAAGCTGGCGCACGTCCCCTTCCACGAGCAGCGGCTGGAGAATGATTTCGACGCCCTGGTCAGCTTTCTCCTCGAAGCCCCGGCCGGCTACTTCCTCTTCCGCGATTTCCAGTCCCGCAACATCATGGTGCGGGACGGCGAGCCGTGGTTCATCGACTACCAGGGGGGGCGCCACGGCGCGCTGCCGTACGACCTCGCCTCGCTGCTGCTCGACGCCAAGGCGAACCTGCCGTTCGACTTCCGCGACCGGCTCAAGGCCCGGTACCTGGAGGCGGCCGCCGCGCTGACGCCGATCGACCGGGGCCGGTTCGAGGAGTTCTACCGCGGGTTCTCCCTGATCCGCATCCTGCAGGCGATGGGCGCGTACGGCTACCGCGGGTTCTACGAGCGCCGGGCGCAGTTTCTCCAAAGCGTACCCTACGCGATCCGGAACCTCGAGCACCTGCTCGCGGAAGGCGGGCCGCCGGTCGCGCTGCCCGAGCTCCGCGAGGCGCTGGGGCGGGTCGTGGCGTCGTCGCGGCTGCGCGCGATCGCGCCGGCGCCGGGGGCGGGGCTCGGCGTGCGCCTTGAGAGTTTCTCGTATCAGCAGGGCTACCCGGCCGACGCGTCCGGCCACGGCGGCGGCTTCGTTTTCGACTGCCGGGCCCTGCCCAATCCCGGCCGCGAGGCGCGGTTCGCCGGCCTGACCGGCGCCGATGCCGCGGTCGCCGCGTGGCTCGAACAGCACGCGGAAACCGGGGAGTTCCTCCGGCGGATCCTCGAGCTCCTGGAGCCGACGCTGACCGCGTATCTGGCGCGGCATTTCACCTATCTCTCGGTGGCCTTCGGGTGCACCGGGGGCCAGCACCGCAGCGTCTATTGCGCCGAGGCGCTCGCCCGGGCGCTGCGCGGCCGCCCCGGCATCGCGGTGGAGGTCCATCACCGCGAGGCCGGACACTGGCCCGCCCGCGGGGCGGCGGCACCGCGCCCATGAAGGCGATGATTCTCGCCGCGGGCCGCGGCACCCGCCTGCGCCCGCTGACCGACACCCGCCCCAAGGCGCTCGCCGAAGTGAACGGCCGCCCCCTGCTCGCGCACGTGCTGGGCCGGCTCGTCGCGGCCGGCGTCACCGAGGTGATCATCAACCTGCACCATCTCGGGACGCAGATTCCGCCCTTCCTCGAGAAGCACGGCTGCTTCGGCGTCGGCCGCGTCGCCTACTCCGAGGAGCCGGTCCTGCTCGGCACCGGCGGGGGCCTGAAACAGGCGGGATGGTTCTTCGACGACGGCCAGCCGTTCCTGGTCCACAATGTCGACGTGCTCAGCGACATCGACCTCGGGGCGCTCTGGCGGAGCCAGCGGGACTCCGGCGCGCTGGCCTCGCTGGCGGTGATGGAGCGCCCGACGTCGCGCCCGCTCTTTTTCGACGCGGACGGCCGGCTCTGCGGCCGCCGCCGGGCGGACGGCGGCGAGCAGCGCGTGCGCGCGCCGCGGGGCGCGGTGACCGCGCTCGGGTTCGCGGGCATCCACGCGATCTCGCCGGCGATCCTCGGCAAGATGACCGAGGCCGGGGCCTTCCCGCTCACCGACGCCTACCTGCGGCTGGCGGGCGCGGGCGAGGTGATCCGCGCCCACCGCGTGGACGGTGCGCGCTGGCGCGACTGCGGCCGGCTCGAGGACCTGCGCCCGCTCTAGAATAGGATTGAAGGCGGCCCGGCCGCGGGCCGTTGTGGCAGGTGGCAATCCCCCCGTGTCCGCGCCGCTGAGAGTGATCTTCATGGGATCCGATCCCATTGCCCTGCCGCTGCTGGACTGGCTGGCGGGCGAGGGAGGCGCGCTGGCGGGCGTCGTCGAGGTGTGGACCCAGCCCGACCGGCCGGCCGGCCGCGGCCAGCGGGTGGCGGCGGGGCCGATCAAGCAATGGGCGCTCGGCCGGGGCGTGCCCGTGCGCCAGCCGGAGCGTCTGTCCGCGACGGACGTGACCGCATGTGCGGCGGCGGGAGCGGACCTCGCGCTGGTCCTGGCGTACGGGCATCTGCTCAGCGACGCGCTCATCGCCACCCCGCGCCTCGGGACCCTGAACCTCCACGCGTCGCTGCTCCCGCGGTACCGCGGCGCCTCGCCGATCCAGTCGGCGGTGGCCGGCGGCGAGCGCGAGACCGGCGTCACGCTCATGCGCGTCGTGCGCCGGATGGATGCCGGTCCCGTCGCCGATTGCGAGCGTGTGGCCATCGGCCCTCTCGACACCGCGGCCGAAATCGCGACGCGCCTCGCCCGGGCCGGCGTGGCGCTGCTCGCCCGCTCCCTGCCGCTCTTGCAGGCGGGCCGCCTGACGTTCGCGCCGCAGGACGAGGCGCGCGCCTCCTATTGCCGGCGCCTGGCCAAGGCGGACGGCCTCCTCGATTTCGCGGCGCCGGCCGCGGTCCTGGCTGCGCGCATCAACGGGCTGCATCCGTGGCCGGGCTGCGCGGTGGAGATCGACGGCCTGGCCGTCCGGCTCGGATTGGCGGATATCGCCGCCGGGGCCGTCGACTCCGACGCCGCGCCCGGCACGGTCCTGGGCGCCGACGGCGAGGGCCTGCTGGTGGCGACCGGGGCCGGCTGCCTGCGCCTGCGCCGGCTGCAGCGGCCGGGCGGGCGGATGCTGGCGGCGCCGGAATTCCTGCGCGGACGCGCGGTGCCCGCCGGCACGCGGCTGGCGTCGCATCCCATGACCGTGCTGACAGGTCCCGCACCGCTGCGGTGAGCCGAACGCCGGGCCGCCGGCCGGGCGGGACTCTTCGCTTGTTTTTGCGGATGTTTCTACCAATGCTGGCGGCCCTATGGCGCGTCGCCCCTGTCTTCTTTCCGCCGCCGGGTTGGCGGCCGCGCTGGCGGTGTTCCCGGCCGCGGCTGCGGCGCAGGGCGGCGCTCCCGCGAACTCGCCGGCCTACGAGCTGGCCAGCCTGCGGGAGGACGTCCGGCTCCTGAACCAGCGCGTGAACGACCTGAGCCTGCGCCTCGAGCAACTCGAGCGCTCCAACAGCAACCTCGAGGCGAAGGCCAGCCAGACCTACGTCACGCTCGCCCAGCTCAACGAGGCCATCGCGGCCGCGCAAAGGACGACCCAGGAGGCGCTGCGCGAACAGAAGCGCGAAACGCTGCAGCAGGTCAGCGTCCAGCTGGAAAAGCTGGCCGCCGAGACCCAGGCGGCGATCAACGCCCTGGCCAAGGGCGCGGCGACGCGCCCTCCGGTGACGCCGCCGAGCTTTTCCGAGGAGTATCCCAAGGAGGGCGTGAGCTACACCGTGCAGCGCGGCGACACGCTTTCGAGCATCGCCCACAAGACCGGCGCGAAGATGCAGGACATCGTCAACGCGAACAAGATCGTGGACCCGACGCGCCTCCAGGTGGGCCAGACCCTTTTCATCCCGGGGGGCAAATAGCGCGCCGGCCATGTCCGCACCGAAATCCAGACTGGGCCGCGGGCTCGGCGCCCTGATCGCGAGCGGGGCCACGGCCGCGCCGAAGATCGAGCCGCGGGCGGTGGCGCCGGCGGCGGGCGGCCACCCGGCGATCGGCGGTTTCCAGGAGATCGACGTGCGCCTCGTCGAGCCCAGCCCGTTCCAGCCCCGCAAGGACATCGCCCCGGAGCAGCTCGGCGAGCTCGCCGAGAGCATCCGCGCCGAGGGATTGCTCCAGCCAATCGTGGTGCGCCGCGCGGGCGACCGTTTCCAGCTCGTCGCCGGCGAGCGCCGCTGGCGCGCCTTCCAGCTGCTCAAGCTCCCCGCGATTCCGGCGCGCGTGATCGAGGCGACCGACGCCTCCTCGGCCGCGCTGACCCTGATCGAGAACCTCCAGCGCGAGGGCCTCAACCCGATCGAGGAGGCCTACGGCTACGCCAGCCTGATCCGCGACTTCGACCTGACCCAGGAGCGCGTGGCGGGGCGGGTCGGCCGCGCGCGCGCCACGGTCGCGAACGCGCTGCGGCTGCTCACGCTTGACGCCGAGCTCCAGGGCTTCGTCGCCAAGGGGCTGCTGTCGGTGGGCCACGCCAAGGTCCTGCTCGGGGTGGAGGACGCCGGGCGGCGGGCGATCCTCGCCCGCCGCGTGATCGAGGAGGGGCTCAGCGTGCGGACGCTCGAGAAGCTGACCCAGGGGCACCGGGTGTCGCGCTCGGGCCGGGTCGAGGGGCGTGCGGTGCCGCCCGCCGAGGCCGCGGCGGTGGCGGACATCGAGAAGCGCCTGACGACGCACCTGGGGGCGCGGGTGTCGCTGCGCCATGCGCCCAAGCGCGGCCGGATCGTGATCGAATATGCGGGCAACAGCGATTTGCAGAGAATTCTGGAGAAGATTGGCCTTCCGGGATAGTCTCCGGCGGGTGCACGGATGAGTGTTGCCGAAACGGTCAGGGAGACGTTGTCCGACGCGCAGGCGCTGCGGGCCAAGATGTTCCGCGTGCGCTTTCCGTTCGTCGCCGAGTTCCGGAACTACTCGTGGGCCAAGCTCCGCGCCGACCTCGTCGCCGGGGCGACCCTGACGCTGGTCTCGGTGCCGCAGGCCATCGGGTTCGCGCTCATCCTTGGGCTGCCCCCGATGACCGTGATCATGTCGGTGGTCGTGGGCGGGTTTTTCAGCGCGATCTTCTTCTCGTCGCACTTTCACGTCTTCGGACCGACGACGTCCGTCTGCCTGATCACGGCGGCCACGGTCGCGGCCAACGCGGGGCTCGGGCTGCACCCGCTGATGCTCGCGGCCTACATCGCGTTTCTCATCGGGCTGGTGCAGTTTGCCGCCGGTCTGCTCAATTTCGGGGAGGTCACCAAGTTCATCTCGCGGTCGGTCGTCATCAGCTACACCACCGCGATCGGCGTGCTCCTGATCGCCAGCCAGACGCCCAATCTCCTGGGATTCCATGTGCCCGCCGGCCAGGATTTCCTGACCGTGATCGGCGAGGTGATCGCGGCGGTCCGGGCCGTCAACGTATCCTGGTGGGCGATCGGAATCGGCCTGCTCACCCTGGCCATCTTCTGGGCGGTGCAGCGCTGGCGGCGCTCGTGGCCCGAGGCGCTCGTCGGCCTCGCGGTTCTGGGCCTGGCGGCGCGGCTGTTCAGCATGCTCGTCGAACGGGATCACCCCTTCGGGTTGCAGACCGTCCCGTTCCTCATGGTCAAGGACGAGGGCGCGCTCACGGCGGCGCTGCCCAGCCTGGCCTGGCTGCCGCCGCTGGCCCAGCAGGTCCAGCTGCTGCCCCGCCTGGCCAGCACGGTCGTCGCCATCGCCATGATCGGCATGCTCGAGGCCACCGCGATCACCAAGTCCCTCGCGGCGCGCAGCGGCCAGCACCTGGACCCGAACCAGGAGCTGCTCGGCATGGGCGCCGGCAACATGGCCGCCGGGCTCTTCGGCGTCACGCCGGGCTCGTCCTCGTTCACCCGCTCGGCCGTGAACTACCAGTCGGGCGCGGCCTCGCAGCTGTCCGCGATGCTGAGCAGCCTCGTCGTCCTGCTGATCCTGTTTTTCATCACCCCGGTCTTCAACTACATCCCGGTGGCGGCGCTGGCGGCGCACCTGATGCGCGTGGGCTGCCGGCTGATCAACCGGGCCCAGATCCGGATCGCGCTGCGCTCGACGCGCGCGGAC
>Ga0335069_10009385_pt1 | contig 13931 bp, 16 predicted proteins | sample Lox_Sample_11_FD_206714 | JGI IMG/M metagenome (GOLD analysis project Ga0335069, IMG submission 206714) | Soil microbial communities from Loxahatchee National Wildlife Refuge, Florida, United States - Lox_Sample_1.1 | ecosystem: Environmental > Terrestrial > Soil > Wetlands | place: USA... | reverse complement strand
CAGCACATCGTGGGCAACTACCGGCCCCGGAGCACACTGCTGCTCTTGTCCCGGCTGGTAGGCGAGCACTTCGCCAGCACCCCCTACGGGGGGCACTTCCTCGCCAGCGAGCCGTGAGCGGACATACCCGCGACCACCAGCGCCGAGCTGCAGTACGTCCAAGGAGACCCTCATGAGCTCATCTGCCATCCCGGAAGGTCCCGGCTCGGTCTCCGGGGCGCCGCACCTGCCGGACGGGTTCGCCGGCACGTTCACCAGCCGGTACGTCGACGCCGGCGGGCTGCGCCAGCACGTGGTCAGCGGCGGCGACGGGCCGCCGCTGCTGCTGGTGCACGGCTGGCCCCAGACCTGGTACGCCTGGCGGCTGGTGATGCCCGGGCTGGCCCGGGACTTCACCGTCATCGCCCCCGACCAGCGCGGATGCGGGCTGTCCGGCAAACCCGGGGACGGCTACGACACCGGCACCCTGGCCGCCGACCTGGCCGCGCTGATGGACGCGCTGGGCCACCGGCGGTTCGCGGTGGCCGGCCACGACACCGGCATGTGGATCGGCTACGCCCTGGCCGCCGACCACCCCGGCCGGGTCGCCCGGCTGGCCGTCGCCGAGACCCCCCTTCCGGGGGTGTCCCCGTCCCCGCCCCTGTTCGCCAGCGCGCACCTGAACAACGCGCTGTGGCACTTCGCGTTCAACCGGCTCGCCGCGGTGAACGACCAGCTCACCGCCGGCCGCGAAGAGATCTACTTCGGCTGGCAGTTCGCCGCCAAGGCCGCCCGGCCGCTGCCCGGTTACGCCGTCCGGCACTACATCGGCACCCTCGCCGCCAGCCCCGAAGCGCTGCACGCCAGCTTCGCGATCTACCGCGCGCTGGACGCCACCATCGCGCAGAACCAGCAGCGCACGACCCGGCGGCTTCCGATGCCCGTGCTGGGCATCGGCGGAGAGAAGAGCCTGCGGGAACAGGTCGCGGAGACCATGAAGCTCGCCGCCGGCGACGTGCAGACCCTGGTCATCCCCGGCTGCGGCCACCACCCCCCGGAGGAGGCTCCCGAACAGACGCTGGCCGCGCTGACCGCGTTCCTGGCCCCGTACCGCGACGAGCAGCCCCCGGCAAACCACCCCGGGCCTCGGGCGGCCCCGGTCTAGCCGCGCCCCTGGGGCCAGGCCAGCCCCGAAGCACTCACCTTACGCGAGCCCACCCCTGCACGCCCGGGGGTCACGCGAACGCCTGTTCCCGTCCTGATCGGGGCCACGCTCACCCCACTGACCAGCACACCAGCGCCGCGCGCAGGGCATGGCGCTAGATGCGAGCCGCGGCGCCGCACCGTAGGTTCGGGGCCTCATCTATCGCAGCCGCCTGCCGGGCAGCGTCACCGAAAGGAATCCGTCATGTCCGTTCACGCCTCGCGGCCCGCCCGGGCCCGCCTTATCATCGTGGTCGTCGTGCTGGCCTTGGCCGGCCTGCTACTCACCGCCATCCCCGGCGGTTCGGCCCGAGCGGCGGCGCATCCCGTCCGTGCCGCCACGGCAGAAGGGGTCAAGCCCACCATCGTGCTGGTGCACGGGGCCTGGGCCGACTCCGGCAGCTGGAACGCGGTCACGGCCTTGCTGCAGGCGGCCGGCTACACCGTTGACGCGCCGCCCAACCCGCTGCGCGGCCTGTCCTATGACGCCAGCTACCTGGCCGACTTCCTGTCCACCATCTCCGGGCCGGTCGTCCTGGTCGGGCACTCCTACGGTGGCATGGTCATCACCAACGCCGCCACCGGCAATTCCAACGTCAAGGCGCTGGTCTTCGACGACGCCTACATTCCCGCCGCCACCGACACTCTGCTGGGGCTGACGAGCGCCGAGCCGGGGTCCTGCCTGGCCGTCACCCCCGCCCCCTTCAACCTCGTGCCCTACCCCGGAGCGCCATCCGGGGACGCCGACCTGTACGTCAAGCAGAGCGTATTCCCGGGCTGCTTCGCCAACGGCCTGCCCGCCGCCGAGGCCAGCGTGCTGGCCGCAACCCAGCGCCCGCTCGCGTACAGCACGCTGACCGAGCCCTCGGGTACCCCGGCGTGGAAAACCATTCCGTCCTGGGCCATCATCGGCACCGCCGACCACGTGATCCCGCTCGCCGAGCAGCTCAACATGGCCCGCAACGCCGGCGCGCACGTCACCGAGATCAACGCCCCGCACCTGTCCATGATCTCCGACCCCGCCGCCGTAGCCGCGGTCATCATCCGTGCCGCCCGGGTCACCGGCTGACCACCGCCCATCACCGACATCCAAGGAGAGATCCATGCCCATCTACCAGTGCTCGGCGGCCGCCGTCATCACCGACGCGCACGTCGAAGCAACCGGAGCCCCGCGCGTGTTCGTCCACGTGTTGACAGATGCGAACTGCGCCCGGGCCGGCGAGCATCACCGCAGACCAGAAACCAAGAACCGGAAGGGACCAGGCGGATGAGTGACCTGCCGAATATCGTCCTCGTCCACGGCGCGTGGGCCGACGGCTCGAGCTGGAGCGCGGTGATCGAGCGCTTGCAGGACAGCGGCTACCACGTCACCGCACCGCAGTTCCCGATGACGTCGCTGGCGGCTGACGTCGCCCGGCTGCGCCAGGTGCTGGCCCGTCAGGACGGCCCGGCGATCGTGGCCGGCCACTCCTACGGCGGCCAGATCATCACCGCGCTGGGTGCCGACGCGCCGAACGTGGCCGGGCTGGTGTACATCGCGGCGTTCGGGCTGGACGAAGGCGAATCGATCGGCGCTCTGCTGGGCCAGGGACCGCCCAGCCCGGCGCTGGCCCATCTGATCATCGACGAGTGGTGCGTGCCGCCCGCAACGAAGGGAGCACAGTGACGCTCAGCCACGGATTGGCGCCGGATGCGGGCCCGCCCCGGTGAATGGGGGGACCATTTGCGGGGGGATGGTGACGTCGGTCCCTGCCCGGGACCGGGTGGCAGGCTTACCGTCGTAGCGGGTTACAGATCCGACGGGAGGCCACGATGGGACTTGGGGATCGGGCCCGCCGTCCCTCGGCGGGCGCGCGGCGGGCGGGCTACGGCGTCGCCATTATGTTCAGCGCGGCGCTCTTGATCATCCTCAACGGCTCGCCCGGGTGGCAGGCGATGCCGTTCCTCACCAGCGCTACGGACCAGGTGCTGTGGCTGGTCAACCTCTCGCTGGCGGCAGGGATAGCAGCCAACGTCGTGTACCTGGTCCATGATTCGCCGGGCGTGAGATTGCCTGGCGACCTGGTAACGACAGGGATCGGGCTGATCACGGCGATCCGCATCTGGCAGGTGTTCCCCTTCGACCTGTCGTCCGGCTGGTCAACCGCCGTGCGGGTGCTGCTGGTCATCGGCATCGCAGGCTCCTGCGTCGCGCTGGTGGTCCAGATCGTGTCACTTGCACGCTGGCTCACCGGCCACACCCCGCATATGCGCACAGGACACTGATGTGGCGCCACAGGCTGGGGCCTTGCATGACGGCGGTCGCTACGCCCAGGCTGGCGGCGCAGGCGGCCTCGATGAGCCCGCACGCTGAAGGAGCGAACCATGTCCGACACCCGACCGAACCATGCGGGGAATGAAGGCCAGCACCGGCCCCAAGACCACATCGATGCCAGGACTGACCCCCCCGGCGGGCACAACCCGGCCCGGCCGGTGCGCGAGTTCAGCATGCGCGGCGCCGACCGGGCTGGCAACGCGATCTTCAGCCTGCTCACCCGGGCCGGTATCGGGCCGGCCCACCTGCTGACAACCCGGGGCCGCAGGACCGGCCGGCCACGCACCAACCCGGTGATCCTCGTCCGGCAGGATGGGCAGCGATGGCTGGTCGCCCCCTACGGCGCGGTCTCGTGGGTGCTCAACGCGCGCGCGGCCGGGCGGGTCACCCTGCGCCGCGGGCGCGCCAGCCGGGACTATACGATCCGGGAACTGCCGCCCGCGCAGTCTGGCCCGATCCTGCAGCGTTACATCCGCGTCGCCCCTGCCACCCGGCCCTACTTCCAGGCGGGCAAGGACTCGCCGACAGCAGACTTCATCGCCGAGGCGGACCGCCACCCGGTATTCGAGCTCACCCCCATCGGCGAGGACGCCGCCCCGTAACCTGCTCCCAGGCAGGACAAATACCGGATGGGAGCCGAGCCCCGTCCGGCAGTGGTTCTGGGCCTTTCGCCTCTAGTGTCCCCCGTTCTCCGGCCAGACCATAGGAGCCAGACATGGTGGCTGCTGAGGCTGGTCAATCAAGTGAAGCTACCGCCGATGGTGCCGCTGGCAGTGCGCCTGTCCCTGGCCGCGGGCCGGGCAGGCCCGAGGAGACGGCCCCAGCACACCGAGCTAGCTGGGGCGAGGCCAAACGCCAGCAGCGCCGATAGGTCGGGACGAAGAGGCCGCCGTGCCCGCTGCGTGCCCGATCGGAGGAGCGCTTACGGGTAGTAACGATCGCTTCCGGTCAACCATCAAGATCCCCGCAGGTCACGGAATCAGCAGGCAGTGCCACAGACTTCCCAAGCTGATAGCGTGGATTCACCTCGCCGCCGTAGCGACTGATCATCCCTACCGGCGCGGGCTCATGCGGCCCATCCGGGCAACAAGGAGGTCGGGCCGATGACACAGACACCGGTCATTATCGGGGCCAGCGCCAACTGTACCGATGGAGCCTGTGGTCAGGTGATCCGCGTGGTCGTTAGCCCAGTCGGCCTTGCGGTCACCCACCTGGTAATCGGCTCCAAGCACGCGCATGGGCATCATATTCACCGGCTCGTTCCGGTGGATCTTACCGAGATCACAACGGATGGGATCCTTCTGAGCTGCACCAAGGGCGAGTTCGACAAACTCGACCCGGCCGAAGAAACGCACTTCGAGGAGGTCTGGGAGCACCCGGCTTACGAGCCGGACCAGGTGTGGTGCCGGCGGCGGACGGTCACCTACGACTCAGTGCCCGTAGGTGAGGTGCAGGTACGCCGCGGTGAGCACGTCCATGCCACGGACGGGGATATCGGGCAGGTTGAAGGCCTTGTCATCGACCCCGATAGCCATCAGGTGACGCATGTACTCCTGCAAGAGGGGCACCTGTGGGGACGCAAGGAAGTGGCCATCCCTATCGGGGCGGTCACCAGGGTCGAGGCCGGAATTCGGCTCAACCTCTCCAAGAGACAGGTCGAGGATCTGGCGCCTGTGGCGATCGAGCACGATCCTCTCGTCGTCATATACGGCCGTAGACGGACGCGTGATGCGGGGACTTAGCCGGGACTTAGCCGAACTTCGGCGCGAGAGTGAATCTGGACAACCGAACCCCGCGGCTGGCCTGAAATGGATGAACCCGTGTTGGACACCCCTGCACTCAGCCCTCGGCTGCGCAGGGGCGCGGCATGGGGCAATAAGGTAGGCCCGCAGAGAGGACCAAAGCCCCTGGCCCGGCCTGGCGGCATTGGCGGTATGCCTGGGGTGGAGGTGGGAACTGTGATCACCGTGCTTACCGTTGATGAGGCACTCCAGCACATCTGCGCGATCTTCCGTGAGCAGGCTGACCGGGGCGATATCACTCCTACCGAGCGTGATCTCCTGATAGATGGCGCCATCCTGCTCGCCATGCGCGTCGATGACCTGGGCAGGGATGGCCGCGGCAGCTCGGACTCCGGCTGGCCAGGAGGGGCGCTACCGGAACCGGTTGGGCGGCACGAGCGACGCGCGGTCGCGGCAGCCGCCTGAACTGACGCATCTTCCGGCGCTACTCGGCGGATCGCCCGAGGCTGCGGGGATCCCGGCCGGGTTAGCGTGCAGCTGGTTGCTGCGGGTCTGGGCGCCAAGCGGGCGGGATTGGTGGAGCAACGGCGGAGGCGCTGTCGCTGGACGTGGCCCTATTTCCAGAACGCTTGGGGTGCGTGACGCCGCGAGCGCGCCCAAGTCGCAAACCGTTGATCGGCTGAATGAGCGCATTAGGCTAAGGCGTGCCCACATCGCCAGCTCCGAGTTCGGAGGAAGTGCCTTCCGCGCTCCGGCAAAGGCTGGTGGGGAGATTCCCGGGCGAGGTGACCGACGTCGAGGTCCCCAGCCGGGTGGACCATCAGCGGCGCCACCTGCGCCCCCGGGCTGAGCAGAAACCGGGGTTGAGGTGGGAATCGGCACGGTGGCCGCAGCGCGCACACGGCGGTGTGTCGTCCTTGACCGAGGCTCCGGGTATCCAGGCCGGCACGTTCCAGCTCATCTTGACCCCTCCTCACGCAGGGAGCCGCCAGCTGCTCTTAGGGCATTCATCCTCTGCTTACAGGATTAACCCCCTAACGCTGAGCTGGACAGGGGGCATAGGTCCCCTGCCGACCTGTGAATGGCCCGAGTGCGTGTCACGACGGTACAAGTCTGTGTCGCGCAGATTGCCAAGCTGATAGTGCGAGTTCGATTCCCGTCACCTGCTGCACGGTGAAGCCTGAGGTGCCGGTGATGCTGGAGAGCGGCGCGCAGATCAACGTGCTCACACGTCACGCAGGCTCGTTGCGGCGTGCAGCCGTCTTCCTCGGCTCTCGCTGTCCAGCTCGCGGGCTTGCCGCAAGAACCGCTGCCCGGGTACAGGGCAGGTCGAGACAGCCCTGCTGACGGCGTTTGCCGGCAAGGGGATCTGCAGTGCTTCTGTGGGTAAGACCGTAGACAAACGGCGGGTGGCGCTGTTCGGGAGGAGGGCTGGCATGTTCGAGGCGGAAAACATCCGGGATTGGCGCGGGCACGATGTGGTCGACGCCGACGGCCACAAGATCGGCGAGCTGGAGGCCATCTACGTTGACACCGGTACCGACCTGCCGTCCTTCGGCACGGTCAGGGTCGGGATGGTTGGCCGGCACCGGCTCGTGTTCGTGCCCCTTGACCGGGCGACTGTCGGCCCGGGGTATCTCAAGGTCGCCTTCGGCAAGAAGCAAGTGAAGGACGCGCCGTCGATCGATACCGACGGCGAGCTGGTGGCGGTCGACGAAGAGGCGGTCTTCAAGCACTATGGCCTGACATATGAGCCGGGCGCTGGCGGTGAGCGGAGGCTAGGCCGCCGCTGAAGCCGGATCAGCCGGGACCAGACGAGATCACCCTGCCATTGGCGTCTTGTGACCTGGACATCAGCGGGAGGCCACAGTCACCTACCGGCAGTCGTCGGCCTCAGACCGAAGGATGGCAGCTATCGAGGAGAACAGAGAGGAGCAGGGCATGGGATCGGCGCAGGTGAGGCCAGGATCACCAGGCCATTAGTGGGCTATTAACCACGGTCAGGGGTTCCGGCGAGCCAGAAATGGCAGCGGACCCGGTCAGGCCGCCGCCTAGGATCGCCCTATGACGGACGCGCTTCCCCTGTCGGCCAAGACGATCCGGATCGGGCGGCAGCTGGACAACGACATCGCGCTGACCGGGGATCTCGATGTCTCCCGGCATCACGCTGAGCTGCACCGCAATCCGGACGGCAGCTTCGAGATCATCGACCTGGGCACCCACAACGGGACATACGTCAACGGCAAGCGGATCACTGGCACGATGCTGACGGAGCAGGACATCATCAGCATCGGCCACGCCACGTTCCGGCTCAGCAACGGCGAACTGCGCCAGTACGCGGACGAGGGTGCGATGACGATCGCTGACCGGCTGGATTCCCTGGGGATCGAGCTTCCCGCGCCGTTTCCCCCCGCTGGTAACTACCTCCCCTGCGTTATCGACGAGGGGCTGGTATACGTGGGCGGGCATGGCCCGATCGCGGGTGACCAGATGATGCGCGGCAAGGTCGGCGGCAATCTCACCCTGGAACAGGGCCGCGAGGCAGCACGGATGACGGCCCTGTCGATCCTCGCCACACTGCAGGCTGAACTCGGCGATCTTGGCCGGATCCAGCGGATCATCAAGGTCTTCGGCATGGTGAATGTGGCCCCCGGCTTCGACCGGACCCCCGCGGTCATCGACGGGTGCTCGGATCTGCTGGTCGAGATCTTCGGTGATGCCGGGCGCCATACCCGTTCAGCGGTCGGCCTCGCCGAGTTGCCGTTCGGCATTGCGGTCGAGATCGAGCTCATCGCCCGGCTCCGTACCTGAGCACACGGCCCCGGCGGGAACCAGGGCCGGTGGGGTCTCTCGTCGTGGGACGCCAGGGTATCGACTAGGGACTTTGACGGGCTCGAGCGACCTGCCGCCAGTGTGATCCTGAAGGCAATCGGTACAACAGCGTCGTGCCCGGCACGGCTGGTGTCTGGTCTACAGGACGGAGGAGCACGGACATGACGGAAGGCGCGCAGCAGACAGGCAGTGACAGGACCGCTATCCGCCCGTTTCGGGTCGGTTTTCCGGAGGCGGAGCTCACCGAGCTGCGCAGGCGCGTAAACGCGACCAGATGGCCTGAGCGAGAGACGGTCACCGACGACTCGCAGGGCGTGCGGCTCGCGATGATGCAGGAACTCGCCCGCTACTGGGCGGCAGACTACGACTGGGCCAGGTGCGAGGCGAAACTGAACGCCCTGCCGCACTTCATCACCGAGATCGACGGGCTGGACATTCATTTCATCCACGTCCGCTCCCGGCACCAGGACGCGCTGCCGCTGATCGTCACGCACGGGTGGCCTGGCTCGATCATCGAGCAGCTGAAGATCATCGAGCCGCTCACCAATCCCACGGCGCATGGCGCGACCGCGGAGGACGCGTTCCATCTGGTGATTCCCTCGCTGCCGGGGCATGGGTTCTCGGCCAAGCCGGCCGCCACCGGGTGGGATCCCGTCCGCATCGCACGGGCCTGGGTCGTGCTGATGAAACGCCTCGGATACACGCGGTTCGTCGCGCAGGGCGGCGACTGGGGTGCGGCCGTCACGCAGGCGATGGGTGAGCAGGCAGCGCCGGAGCTGGCCGGCATTCACTCCAACATGCCTGGCACCGCTCCAGCCGACATCAACACGGCGGTCCAGCGCGGCGACCCGCCGCCACCGGATCTGTCCGCCGAGGAGAAAAGCGCGTACGAGCAGCTGCGGAACTTCTTCGCCAAGCACGTGGCCTACGCGCAGATCATGGCGACGCGCCCGCAGACGCTGTACGGGCTGGCGGACTCACCCGCCGACCTCGCCGCGTTCATGCTTGACCACGGCGACGGTACCGGCCAGCCCGGGCTCGTGGAACAGGCCCTCCAGGGACACCTGCAGAGCGCCCTCACACGAGACGACATCCTCGACAACATCACGCTCTACTGGCTGACGAACACCGGGGTTTCCGCAGCTCGGCTGTACTGGGAGAACAAGGCGGACTTCTTCAACGCCAAGAACATCTCGATCCCGTTCGCCATCAGCGTCTTCCCCGACGAGCTCTACCAGGCCCCGCGGAGCTGGGCCGAGCGCGCGTATCCCCGCAACCTCATCCACTACAACAGGCTCGACCGAGGCGGCCACTTCGCGGCGTGGGAACAGCCGGACCTGTTCGCCGCCGAAATGCGGGCCGCCTTCCGGTCACTGCGCTAGGTAGCTGGCTCTGGCGGTTTTCCATGCCTGGTACCGGCTGGGCAGGCATACGGCGCAGGGCCGGTATCCGGCGGCGATGGCGGCGGGCTCGTCGGCGAAGAACACGCGGTTGGGGACGTACCCGCCGCTGGCCAGGGCCCGGAGCGCGGCCGGGCAGTCCAGCCGTCCGTAGACCTTGGTGGCGCGGTGCCCGCCGTAGTGGCCGGGGACCGGGCTCGGGTACGGCCTGCCGTCCGGTCCGGTCAGGGTGTAGCACCGCCATGCCGCGGCCCGACGGTGGCCCGGAAGCGCTCGTCACGGTCGTAGAGCGCGGCGATCTGGTCGGTTTCGTCCGGGGCCAGCAGCTGCGGTGTCAGGGCGCAGCCGTCGGCGTTGAGCTGCCCGGTCAGCTGGTCCCAGTCGGCGGCATCGACCCGGTCCGCCCACCGGTCACGCCGCGCCTGCGTGGTGGTGATGGTCATGCTGCCTCCCGGTTCAGTGGTCGTGGTCACGCTGCCTCCAGGTCCAGGAGCAGTTGCTTGGCGGCCGGGCCGCCGAGGTAGCGGCCGGGTGACCCGTCGGAGCGGATAACCCGGTGGCAGGGCACGACGATGGGCAGCGGGTTGGTCGCGCACGCGGTGCCGACCGCGCGGACGGCGCGGGGGCTGCCCGCCGCGGCGGCCACAGCCGCGTAGCTGGCGGTGCGGCCATAACCGATGCCAGGCAGCTGGCTGAGCACGAGACGGCGGAAGCCGGTAGCCAGGCGCAGGTCCAGTGGCAGGTCGAAGGTGCGGCGCGCGCCGCCGAAGTACTCCTCCAGCTCGCGCGCGGCGCCGTCCAGCCGCCGCGGGGCGTTCAGGATCCGCGGGCTGATCCGGGCGGCCAGCGCGGCCAGGACCGCGTCGTGATCCTCGCCGGGGTAAGCCACCCGGACCAGGCCCTCGGGGGTGGCGGCGAGCAGCAGCGTTCCCACCGGGGTGTCGACGGTCCGGTAGGCCACGTCAAGCAGGCCCGCCGCGTCGGCCCGCTCGGCCAGGCGGTCGCGCAGGGCGCGCAGCTCCGCCTCGGTCACGGGGGGCGGCGTCCGGGGCAGGCCAGCGGCCTGCCAGCCGTTGCTGGCGGTCATGAGGGTTCTCCGTTCTGATCGGTGGCCGGGTAGGCGCGGCGCAGCCGGGCGATGCCGTCGGATGCTGATTTCCTGGCAGCTTCGGCGCTGCCGCCGGTGATCGCCGCGACCTCGGCGTAGGGCAGGCCCGCCAGGTAGTGGTAGGCGACGGCCTCCCGCTGCTTTCGCGGCAGCGCGGCCAAAGACGCGTACAGATCCAGGTCGCGCTGGCCGGGGCTGTCCGCCGAGCGGCGTTCGGGAAGGTCGGCGACCGGGACGGCGCGGCGCGCGGTGGCGCGGGTAACGTCGATCGCCTTGCGGTGCGCGATCGCTACCAGCCAGGCCTCGACATTGGCGTCCCCGGGAAGCTCGGGGTAGGCGCGCAGCGCCGCCAGGAACGTCTCCGACCAGGCGTCGTCGGCGTCGGCCGGTCCCAGCACGGCCCGGCAGACCCGCAGGACCACCGGGCCGTGCGCGGCGATGACCGCCTCGAAGGGCTGTTTGGCGCTCACGTCAGGTAAACGTCCCGGCCCGGCCGGACGTGAGCTGCCCGGCCTGGAAAAGCAGCCCGGCCGCGCCAGCCGCACGCTGCTCCAGGTCCAGCAGGAACCTCTTGCGGGCCAGCCCCCCGGCATAGCCGGTCAGCCGCCCGTCCTTGCCGACGACCCGGTGGCAGGGCACGATCACGCACAGCGGATTCCGGGCAACCGCCGCGCCGACATCCTTGGCCAGCACCTCGCCGCCCAGCTGGCGGGCCAGCTCCCCGTAACTGGCCGCCTGCCCGTAAGGGATCCGGCCAACCAGATCCCAGACCCGCCGCTGGAACTCGCTGCCCCGCGCGTCAAGCGGGAGGTCGAAGTGCTCGCGCTCCCCGGCGAAATACTCGCCCAGCTGGCGGGAGACCTCACCGAACCCGGCATCAGCGCGGCCACCGAAACTGGACGGGTCCGGCCGGTACCAGTGGTGACGGAAGTAGACGCCGGTCAGGCAGCCGTCGTCCGCGACCAGCGTCAGGTCTCCCAGCGGGGAACCGGTAACGGTATGCGTGATAGTCATGAGCTTCCTCCCGATACTTTGGCCTGCAGGACGCTCTGGTGATCGCGGAAACCAGTCACCTGGCATCTCCTTCCCCGTTGATTGGCAGGATCATCTAGAAGACGCCCCCGGCCGGCGGAACGTGAGGTCCGGGCTCGCGGGATTCCGCAGATTAATGACTGGCGGCAGGCGGGGATGTCCTGGCACCGTGCGGCAGTGGCACAGACGTACTTCGACGAGCGGGTAGCGGCCAGATACGAGACCTGCTGCACCGCGCCGAACGTCCTGCCGCGTTCAGGTCTATAGCCCCTGACCTGCCCGGAAAGGCCCGGATACGGTCGGAATGTGGCCATCAGGGTATGCGGTCGGCCCTATCTCAGGGTTCTGCACGGGCGGGGCAGGCGCGGTCACCAGCGCCCTGGCGGCTCCCGGATGGCTGGATAGCTGAGGAGGATACCGATGGCTGGTGCTGCCAAGACCCGCGCCTCCGACGCGGACCGTGACCGGGCAGCGTATGCGTTGCGAGAGCATCTGGCTGCTGGCCGGCTGACCATCGAGGAGTTCGATGAGCGCCTGGACCGCGCTTTTGCGGCGAAGACGCTGGGCGAACTGGAGCAGGTCATGGCGGACCTGCCGGCCAGCGATCTCGCCCGGCTTCCGGACGCTCCACTGGGCCGCCCCGCAGCTGACCTGCCCCCGGCCGGGCGAGGCCCCGTCCGGTCGATACAGGCCGGGCCGGGCCGGTTCTCCCCGGCGTGGCGGGCGGTCTGGGGGTCCTGGCTCGCGATCAGCCTGTTCTTTCTCGTGATCTGGCTGGCCAGCGGCGCGAGCGGCGGCCCGTGGTTCCTGTGGGTGGTCCTGCCGCTGGGCGCGCTGATGCTGGGGCGCTGGATCACGGGCGCGCCTGCCCGCAGCGACCGCCGGTCAGCCCGGCCGGGGCGACATCACCGGCACCGCGACGACTGGGCCAGGTGGTGACCGCCGAGGCGACCCGAGACCTTGTCCTCTCGACCGCACCACGGTCTTGTGGCAGGACTTTCGGCCCTGTACCGGCCATGCCGCCCGCCGCACGGTAAACGCGGAGGCGGCTAGAGAAGGGCTGATCCGATGAATGGGCAAGCAAAGGTCGTGTCAGCCGTCTCTGGTGAAACCGCCGCCCGGGTGCCGCGGGGAGACGGGCCGGTCTCCCGTGCTCCGGTGATCGAAGTCCGCGGGTTGCGGAAGTCTTACGCGGAAGTCGACGCAGTGGCGGGCATCGACCTGGAGGTCCGCGCGGGAGAGGTGTTCGCGTTCCTGGGGCCGAACGGCGCGGGCAAGACCACGACGGTGGAGATCCTGGAGGGTTACCGGCGGCGTACCGCGGGGGAGGTCTCCGTCTTGGGTACCGACCCCGCCGAGGCGGGCCGGGACTGGCGGGCGCGCGTCGGCGTGGTCTTGCAGGAGTCCGAGCCGGAGGATGAGCTCACCGCCGAGGAGTGCCTGGCGCTGTACGCCGGGTACTACCCGAGTCCGAGGCCGGTGGCCGAGACGCTGGAGCTGGTGGGCCTGACTGGCCGCCGGTCGGTCCGGTGCGGCCGGCTCTCCGGCGGCCAGCGCCGGCGCCTGGACGTGGCCCTGGCCCTGATCGGCGACCCGGAGCTGATCTTCCTCGACGAGCCCACAACCGGATTCGACCCCGCGGCCCGCAAATCCGCCTGGGACGTCATCGCCGGGCTGCGGGACCTGGGCAAGACGATCTTCCTGACCACGCACTACATGGAGGAAGCCGAGTACCTCGCCGACCGGATCGCGGTCCTGGCCGCCGGGCGGATCGTGGCCGCGGGCACCGCGGCCACCCTGGGCGGGCGGGACACCGAAGCGGCCGTGATCAGCTTCACCCTGCCGCCCGGCACGTCCGCCGCCGACCTGCCGCCCGTGGTGGCCGCCGCCGTGACCGGTGATCCCGGCCGCCAGGTCGCAGCCCGGACCCCGAGCCCGCTGCCCCTGCTCGGCGCCCTGGCCGGCTGGGCCCGGGACCGCGGCCTCGATCTTCCCGACCTGCAGGTGCACCGGCCCACGCTCGAGGATGTCTACCTGCAACTGACCCGGGAATCATGATGACCGCCGTCACCGCCCGCCCCGGCCGCGCCGCCGGAACCCGGCGCGAGCTTCCGCTGCTGATCGGGCACCAGTTCCACGCCGACCTGCGCTGCTTTACGCGCAACACCCAGAGCGTGTTCTTCACGCTCCTCATGCCGGTGCTGTTCCTGGTCATCCTGGCCTCGATCTTCCGCAACGCCACCGCCACCGTGCCCGGCGGCACCATCAAGGAGTCGGTGTACTACGTGCCGGGCCTGATCGCCTACGGCGTGATCATGGCC
>Ga0335069_10009384_pt1 | contig 13933 bp, 13 predicted proteins | sample Lox_Sample_11_FD_206714 | JGI IMG/M metagenome (GOLD analysis project Ga0335069, IMG submission 206714) | Soil microbial communities from Loxahatchee National Wildlife Refuge, Florida, United States - Lox_Sample_1.1 | ecosystem: Environmental > Terrestrial > Soil > Wetlands | place: USA... | reverse complement strand
GGATGCTGCGCGATATAGAGCTCTGCCGCGCGGGCGAGGCGGCGGATCTGCGTCGGGGTCAAGGCCAAGGTCGCGGCATCGTGATCGATCCGCTGCTTCACCTCGACGATGGCGAGGGTCGTCCCGCGCCGGGCGATCAAGTCGATCTCCCCGACGACCGAGCGCCAGTTGATGGCCAGCACGCGATAGCCCTTGAGCCGCAGCCACCAGGCGGCGCGGCGCTCGGCGCCGTGACCGCGATGGAAGGCTTGGCGCCCCGACTCCGTCCGTCCCGGTCTTGGCTTGCGCGCGCTCATCGTTCGGTGCGGCGACCGGCCAACGCCAGGGCGCGGGCATAGACCTCGCGCCGCGGCCGGCCGCTGGCGGTGGCGACTGTCGCCGCCGCTTCCTTCGTGCTCATCTCGCGCAACGCATCCGTCAAGGCGGTGTCGAGATCGAAGGCCGCCTCCTGCTCGGTCGGCGGCGCGATCACCAGGACGATCTCGCCTTTCGGCGGACCGCTGTCACCATAGTGTCGCGCCAGTGACTCGAGCGTGCCACGACGCACCTCCTCATGCAGCTTGGTGATCTCGCGGACGACCGCAGCTTCGCGACCGCCGAGCACCGCATAACAAGCCTCCAGCGAATCTGCGAGCCGTGGTCCGGTCTCGAACAACAGCAATGTTGCCGGGACCGATTTCAGCTCTTGGAGTGCCGTGCGTCGCGCGCCGTCTTTCGCCGGCAGGAAGCCGGCGAAGAGAAACCGGTCGCTGGGCAGGCCGGAGAGCACGAGAGCCGCGAGCGGCGCCGACGGCCCGGGGATCACGGTCACCGCGATCCCGCTCTCGCTCGCCTGGCGCACCAGCTTGTAGCCGGGGTCGGAGATGAGCGGCGTTCCGGCATCCGAGACGAGCGCGATCTTTTCACCCGAGCGCAGCCGCTCGATCAATTTCGGCCGCATCTCGGCGGCATTGTGGTCGTGATAGGGCAGCGTCGATCGCCGAATCCCGAAATGCGCAAGCAGCTTGCCGGTGACGCGGGTGTCCTCGCAGGCGATCAGGTCGGCCGCGCGCAACGTCTCCAGCGCCCGCGCGCTGATGTCGCCGAGATTGCCGATCGGCGTCGCCACGATGCTGAGAAGGCCATCCCCCGGATGAGCCCCCCGGCGTTTACTTCCCGGGCCGCTCTCGCTAGGCTCGGCCATCATCGGCCTTCACGGCATCAATTGGGAAATTCCGCATGGTTTCGAGGCTCCGCCCGCTGCAGCTCATCCTCGCCGCATGCGGCCTGATGCTGGCGGGTTGCGCTCCCAACGTAGCGCCGCCGAAAGCGCCGAGCCAGCCGCAAGCGCAGGCCCCGACCACCGTGACGCCGCCGCCCTCGAACGCGCTGACCCAGCCTGCGCCGTCGCTGGAATCGAAGGTGGCGCTGCTGCTGCCGCTCTCCGGGCAGAACGGCGGCGTCGGTCGCTCGCTGATGCAGGCGGCGGAGATGGGTGTGTTCGATTCCGCCGGCGACGACTTCTCCCTGGTGGTGCGCGACAGCGCCGCCGCCGGCGGTCCCGGCGATGCGGTCCGCAGCGCGCTCGGCGAAGGATCGCGCATGGTCCTCGGCCCGGTCTTCGCCACGGAGATTCCGGGCGCCGCGCAGGCGGCGGCCCAGTCGGCCAGCGGGCAAGTCCCGATGGTCAGCTTCTCCAACGACCGCACGGCCGCACGCCCCGGTGTCTTCGTGCTGGGGATCGCGCCCCAGGCCCAGGTCGAGCGCGTGGTGGCCTTCGCCGCCAGCCAGCAGGTGAAGCGCTTCGCCATCCTATTTCCCACCTCGCCTTACGGCACCGTGGTGCGGGACGCCTATCGCGACGCGGTCACTCAGGCCGGCGGGCAGCTCGTGCTGTCGCAGAGCTACGATCCCAACGCCACCGACTTCATCTCGACCATGCAGGCGCTGTCGGAGGGCTACAAGGGCGGCGGGTTCGATGCACTCATGATCCCGGAAGGCGGGCAGAAGCTGCGCACCATCGTCGGCATGCTGCCGGGCTACGACATCCCCGTCGCCGCCCCTGGCGGCGGGCCGGTCCCGGCCGGCGCGGTCCGGCTCCTCGGCACCAGCCTGTGGAACGATCCGAGCCTCGCCGGCGAGCCGCAGCTCGCCGGTGCCTGGTTCGCCACCACGCCGCCCGACCGCTGGTCGAGCTTCGCCGATCGCTACCAGCAGATCTACGGCACGGCGCCCGATCCCCGCGCCGGCGTGGTCTACGATGCGGTGACGCTGGCGGTGGCGCTCTCCAAGGCGAAGCCGGGTGGCGATTTCAGCATGGCGCGGCTCACCGATCCCTCGGGCTTCGCCGGCGTCACCGGCCTCTTCCGCCTGAACGCCGACGGCACCAGCACACGCGGCCTTTCGGTGCTGGAGCTCGGTCCCGACGGAATCCGGGTGCGCGATCCGGCGCCAAGCACGTTCCAGGCAGCGCTCAACTGATCGAACCGACCGCGCTGCTGCAGCGACCAACCCCGCGAACCTTGCTTCGGAGCCTTGCCATCATGAGAATCCGTCTCGTCCTCGCGGCGCTCGCCGCGGCCGCTGTCCTTCAGTCTTCTGCGGCGCAGGCCGATTGTTCCGCCAGCAAGAACGATTTCGAGGACGTCTATTGCGGCGCCAAGAACTTCATCGACGCCGACGGCGATCTCAATGCCGCCTACAAGGCACTGGTCGCGAAGCTCGATGCCGGCGGCAAGTCGGTCTTGAAAAAGAGCCAGGTCACCTGGATGAAGTCGCGCAACGACCAGTGCGGCAAGACCGACAGCGACGGCTATTATGTCGACCTCGACTGCGCGGTCGAGACCACCCGCAACCGCGCCCAGTTCCTGAAGGACCGCACCGCCGAATGCGATGCCGGCAAGTGCGACCTCGATAGGATGGCCGAGGTCCAGTAAGCCTCAAGCCAGCAGCGCGCCGAGCACGGCGTCGAGCCGCGCACGGCCGGCCGGCGTCGCGGTCAATCGATCTTCTGAAAGAGTGAGGAAGCCGCCCTCGATCAGCCGGCGCAACCGCACCGGATCGAGCGCCGCTTCGGTGGTCATCCCCGTCTCGCTGCGAAATCGCGAAGCGGGGATGCCTTCCGCAAGGCGGAGCCCCATCATCACCATCTCGCTCAGCCGCGCGTCGGGCTCGACTTCGAGCCGCTGGCGCGTCGCATGGCCGGCGCGCTCGACGTTTTCGAGCCAGGCCTCGGGCGCGCGGTGCTGGCGCGTCGCGAGCTTGTGCCCGTCCAGCGTCAGCCGGCCATGGGCGCCGGGACCGACGCCGACGTAGTCGCCGTAGCGCCAATAGGTGAGATTGTGCCGCGACTCCTCGCCGGGCCGCGCATGATTGGAGATCTCGTAGCCGGGCAAGCCGGCCTGTTCGAGCCGCTCCGCCGTCCAGTCGAAGAGGACGGCTTGATCGTGCTCGGGCGGCAGCTGGAAGTCGCCTCGCGCGACCCGTTGCTCGAAGACCGTGCCGGGCTCGATCGTCAGCTGATAGAGCGAGAGATGGCCGCCGCTGAGCGCCAGCGCGCGCTCGAGCTCCGCCTGCCATTGCCGGAGGCTCTGGCCCGGCCGCGCATAGATGAGATCGAAGGACATCCGATCGAAGGTCGTGCCGCCGATCTCCAGTGCCCGCAATGCCTCGGCGGCGCTGTGCTTGCGGCCGAGGAACTGGAGCATCCGATCGTCCAGTGCCTGCACGCCGATCGAGACCCGGTTGACGCCGGCTTCGCGGAAGGCGCGGAACCGTCCGGCCTCGCTCGAGGTCGGGTTGGCTTCGAGCGTGATCTCGAGATCGGGTGCCGCCCGCCAATGTCCGTGCACGGCATCGATCACGGCCGCGACCGTCTCCGGATCCATCAGCGAGGGCGTGCCCCCGCCGAAGAACAGGCTGGTGACCGTGCGACCGCCGGTCTCGCCGGCGTAGTGCGCGAGTTCGGTCAGCAGCGCCTGGCGCCAGCGCTTCTGATCGATGGCGTCGCGCACATGGCTGTTGAAGTCGCAATACGGGCACTTCGCCAGGCAGAACGGCCAGTGCACATAGACGCCGAAGCCGCGGGCGTCGGTGGAATCGGAAACGCCGGAAACCATGGGGCGAGAGAAAGCAGAGCCAGCGGCGTGAAGCAAGCCGCGCGAGCGCTACTCGGCGACGCGGGGAACCGGTGCGATGCGCTGGCCGGTCGCCCAGGCGCGCTTCAGCGCGGGCCGGCCGAAATAATAGCCCTGGAGATACTGGACGCCGGCCTTCAGCAGGAACTCGGCGTCCTCCGCGTTCTCCACGAACTCGGCCACGGTTTCGAGGCCGAAGGTGGCGGCCAGCCCCATCAGGTTGCGCACGAAGAGCTGGTTGTCGATGTTGCGCGACAGGTTCAAGACGAAGGAACCGTCGATCTTCACCATATCGACGGTCAGGGCCTTCAGATGCCGGAACGAGGTGAAGCCCGCGCCGAAATCGTCGATCGCCACCTTGCAGCCAAGATCGCGCACCACATTGACGAAGCGCGCCGATTCTTCGATGTCGTGCAGCGCCGCCGTCTCGGTGATCTCGACCACCAGCCTTGGGGCCACCTGCGGCGTCGAGCGCACGGCGGAGATCAGCGCCCGCAGCCAGGATTGATCCGAGGCGGTGAGGCCCGAGATGTTGATGGCAAGAGAAGTATCGGGCGCGCTCCGGAGCTCCGAGATCGCCATGTCGAGCACATAGCGGTCGAGCGCGCGCGCCATGCCGAGCTGCTCCACCACGGGAATGAAGGCACCGGCAGGCACGATGGCGCCCTTGTCGTCCTTCATCCGGAGCAGAGCCTCGTACTTCACCACCTCATGGGTCTCGGCGGTGACGATCGGCTGATACATGAAGAGCAGCCGATGGTCGCGCATCGCCTGCTGCACCTGCGCGCCGATATCCATCGCCTGGCGATGCACCATGCCCTGCTGCTCGGAGACGCGGTAGGTGTTGAAGCAGCTCCGCCCGTTGCGCTTGGCGTAGTTGAGTGCCAGCTCCGCCTTCGCCATCACGTCATAGGCGGTGTTGACCAGGCCCGGAAAGAGCACGCAGCCGATCGAGACACTGACTGGGATCGACTGGCCGTCGATCTGCACCGGCTCCTCGCGCACGCCGTCGATGATGCGGTCCATGGCATGGACCACCATCTCCTCGCGGCATTGCGAGAGAATGACGCCGAAGCGGTCGCCGCCGAGGCGGCCGACGACGTCGCTGGAGCGGACAAAGCGGTCCAGGCGCTGGCCGACCGCGACCAGAACGGCGTCGCCCACCTCGTAGCCGAAGGCGCTATTGATCATGGCGAGCTTGTCGATGCCGACCACCATGAAGGCGCCGGGCACATAGAAGCGCCGGGCGAAGGTCAGCGCCTGGTCGAGTTCGTCCCGCAGCCGGGTCTTGTTGAAATGGCCGGTCAGCTCGTCGTAGTTGGCGACGCGCTCCAGCCGCGCCTCGGCCTGCTTGCGCGTGGTGATGACGCGGAGCACCCCCGCCATCGAGACCGGCGTCTTCTCGCCGTCGAACACGGCGCGGCCGCGATCGTGCACCCAGACGATGCCGCCCTGGCCGTTGCGCAGGCGATACTCGCAGTCATAGTGCGCGTGGCCGGCGAAGTGGTCACTCAAGGCCTTCAGGCGGATCGGCAGATCTTCGGGATGGATCCGGTTGTTGAAGCCGTGGCCGGATTGGATCTCCAGATTCGATTCGCCGAGCAGATCCGCGACATTGCCGCCCCATTGCAGCCCGTCGTTCAGGATGTCCCAGTGATAGGTGAGATCGCCGGCGGCCCCAACCGCCCGGGCCACTGCTTCGGATTCCAGCAATGTCGCGAGGCCCTCGGTCTCCGGAGCCTGCCGTCCCAGCGTCATCATGCCCCGGTCGTCGCCAAGTCTCGCACCCTTGTGGGAGTGTTGAGTGGGCGATGATAGGGGGCGGACTCCTAAACAAACCTTAAATGTCGGGGACCCGGTCGGATGCTGCACCCGAATTGCGCGAGCATCGTGGTAAATATCTGGTGAATAGGGACAATCCTGGCATTTGCGGGCTTGAGTTCTTGCGCCGTGGAGTGAGATATCTAAAATTCGATAGGTATTGGTTCGGCGCACCTTCTGATCGACGCACCAGAATAGAGCATGGCCGATCTCGCCCAGATCCTGCTGCCACCGCCGCCGCAGCACCTGCCGGTGCGCCGGGGCTATGAGCTCGCGCTCGGCGCCGACCCGGCGACGGCCGACGACGGTCGGGCGCGTCGCTTCCGCTTCCGCGTCTATCAGGGCGGCGAGAGCGGCAATACGAACACGAACTACGATGCCCGCCGCGCCGGCACCGCGCAGGGCGCGACCGGCAATGACGCGGTCACGCAGAGCGGCAGCGCCGCGAGTTCGAATGCCGCCAACCGCCTCACCGCCGGCATTACCTCATTCGGGAACGGCGCCTCCAGCGCCTTTCTCGCCCAATCGATCGCCCAGGAGCAGCTCGGCCAAGGGTTGCACAATCCGCCCAACGCCGCGGCCAACACGGCCTATCGAACCGCCGCCGCTGCCCTGACGCCACCGCCGAGCGCGGGGGTCAATCTCAGCGCCTAGCGAAATCAGACCGTCGTATCGATCGACCCGGGGGCCACGTCGTTCGCGGGCGCGCCGCCCTTGGCGACGCCGACCAGCGCCGGGCGGAGCAGGCGGTCGTGGATCGTATAGCCGGCCTGCAGCACCTGAACGACGGTGCCGGCGGGCTGGCCGGTATCGGGCACCTCGAACATCGCCTGATGGAGATTGCTGTCGAAGCGTTCGCCTTCGGGCCAGATGCGCTTGATCTGCTGCTTGCTGAGCGCCGCCTCGAGCTGACGCTCGGTCGCCGCGATGCCTTCATAGAGCGTCTTCAGCGCCTCGTCGCTGGCGAGCGATTCGGCGGGGATCGCCTCCAGCGCGCGCCGCAGATTGTCGGCGACGGTCAGCATCTCGCGCGCGAAATTGGTGACGGCGTATTTCTGCGCGTCGTCGCGGTCGCGCTGGGCGCGGCGCCGCGTGTTCTCGGTCTCCGCCATGGCGCGCAGCAGTTGATCCTTGAGCTGCGCCGCCTCGTCGCGCGCCGCCTGCAGCGCCGGGTCGAGATCGGTCGGGCCGCTCTCGGCCGGAGCCTGGCTGCCATTCTCGTCTGGTGTCGTATGGTCGGTCTTATCGTCGGTCATCATGGGACCGGTTCTCCATCAATCGAACTCGGGTTGCAACGGAAGAATTGGCGACGCCGGGGCATCGGATCCCGCGCGTCGATCCCGGACCCTTACCCCAGGATCCGGCCGATCACCTTGGCGGTGTAGTCGACCATCGGGATGATACGGGCATAGTTGATGCGGCTCGGCCCGATGACGCCCACGGCGCCGATCAGCCGGCGCTGGCTGTCGCGATAGGGCGAGATCACCGCCGAGCAGCCGGCGAGACCGAAGAGCTCGTTCTCGGCGCCGATGAAGATCTGCACGCCTTCCGCCAGATCGGCCGCCTCCAGCAGCTTCAGCAGCTGTTCCTTGGCCTCCAGCGCCGAGAACAGGCTGCGGAGCCGCTCCAGATCGGCGAGCTCGGTGACGTTGTCGAGCAGGTGCGATTGGCCGCGCACGATCAAAGCGCCCTGGCCGCCATCGGTGGACCAGGTGGCAAGCCCGGCCTCGACGACCTTGCGAGTCAGGCTGTCGAGCTCGGCCCGCTGGGTCTCGAGGTCGCGCACGATCTGGCTGCGTGCGGTCGCGATGGTGCGTCCGGCGAGCCGCTGGGTGAGATAGTTGGTCGCTTCGATAAGGCTCGACGGCGGCAGCCCGACCGGCACGTCGATCACCCGGTTCTCGACCATGCCGCCCTCGGTCACCAGCACGACGAGCGCGCGCCCCGGGCCGAGATGCACGAACTCGATATGCTTCAAAGGGCGCTCGGATTTCGGCGCCACCACCATGCCGGCGCAGTGCGAGAGGCCGGAGAGCATGGTAGAGGCCTGCTCCAGCACCTCGGGCATGCTCCGGCCTATGGCCTGGCATTGGCCGTCGATGGCCGCGCGCTCCGCGTCGGTCAACCCGCCCAGCTCCATCAGCCCGTCGACGAACAGCCTGAGTCCGAGCTCGGTCGGCAGGCGCCCGGCGGAGGTGTGGGGTGCGAACAGCAGGCCCAGTTCCTCGAGGTCGGCCATCACGTTGCGGATGGTCGCCGGCGAAAGCTGGCCGAGCCGGCGCGAGAGCGTGCGCGAGCCGACCGGCTCCCCGGTCTCGAAGTAGGTGTCGACGATCAGCCGGAAGATCTCGCGCGAGCGTTCCGAAAGCTCGCTCAACACCGGCCGATGCTGCGGCAGGTTGCGCGGCAAATGCTGCATCCGTTGGCCTCAGAAGATCCTTGGGAATCTAGGTATGGCGCCACAAGGCGTCAACCGGGGGCGTCAACCGGGCGCGTCGATATCGCCGAATTGTCGTTGCGGGAAGGGGCGCGCTCGTGCTCGACTGCGCCGCCTTTAGGGTGAGTCCATGCGTTTCCTGGTCTTCCAGCACATTGAGATCGAGCATCCCGGCATCTTCCGTGATTTTTTCGCGGCCGACGGCATCCAATGGGATGCGGTCGAGCTCGACGAGGGTGCGGCGATCCCGGACCTCGCCTCCTATGACGCGCTCTGGGTCATGGGCGGACCGATGGATGTCTGGGAGGAGACCGAGCATCCCTGGCTCAAGGCCGAGAAGCAGGCGATCCGCGAATGGGTCAAGGATCGGGCCAAGCCCTATTTCGGCCTCTGCCTCGGCCATCAGCTGTTGGGCGCGGCGTTGGGCGGCCGGGTCGATAAGATGCCTCAGGCCGAGGTCGGGATCCTCGATATCCATCTGACCGAGGCCGGGCGACAGGACCCGATCTTCGAAGGCATCGCCAATCCCTTCCAGGCCCTGCAATGGCATGGCGCCGCAGTGCTCGACGCGCCGGCCGATGCGGTGATCCTCGCCAGCTCGCCGGTCTGCGCCAATCAGGCGATGCGGGTCGGCGATGCGGCCTATGGCCTGCAGTGCCACACCGAATTGACCACGCGCACGGTCGCCGAATGGGGCGACGTGCCAGCCTATGCCTGCGCCCTCGACGCGACGCTCGGCCAGGGCGCGCTCGTCAAGCTCGATGCCGAGGCGCGGGCCAAGATGCCGGATTTCGCCCGTGACTCCCGCCGGCTCTACGACAACTTCATGGCGTCTCTCCGAAAGCGGAGCTGATCCCATTCCGAAGGGTATCGAACCCAGGGAGCGGTCGAGACTGAGCCCGCTGGTGATGCTGATCGGCCTCGGTCTGGTGGCGCTCAACTTGCGGCCGGCGGTCACCAGCGTCGGGCCGCTGCTGGCCGAGATCGCCCAGTCGCTCGGCTTCGATCGCACCGATTCCGGGATTCTGACGACGCTGCCCGTGCTTTGCTTTGGCATTGTGGCGCCGCTGGCACCGGCGCTCGGCCGCCGCTACGGCGGCGAGAACGCGATCTTCGCCGCACTGATCGTGCTCGCCGGCGCCTGTGCGCTGCGGCTCATTCCATCCGCTACGGTGCTCTATCTGACCGGCGTCGTCGCCGGCATCGCGATCGGCATCATGAACGTGCTGCTGCCGGGCATCGTGAAGCGCGACTTCCCGCAGCGGGTCGGCGCCGTCACCGGCTTCTACACCATGATGCTCTGCGTCGGCGCCGCCGGCGCGGCAGCGCTCGCGCCGCAAGTGGAGCGCGTATTCGACAGCGCATGGCCGGCCGCACTCGCGATCTGGGCGGTGCTCGCCGTTGTGGCGCTTCCCGCCTGGGCGCCTATGCGCGCGCATTTTCGCTCCGCACCGCAGACCGCCGCCGCGTCGGCAGGCAATCTCTGGCGCAACGGCCTCGCCTGGCAGGTCACGATCTATCTCGGCCTCTGCTCTTCCGGCGCCTATGCCGTGTTCGGCTGGGGCGCCAAGATCCTGCAGGATCGCGGCATGGACGTGCCGACCAGCGGCTGGATGCTGGGCTTGAGCATCCTGGTCCAGGGCGTCGGCGCGCAGGTCGCGCCGTTGATCGTCTTCAGGGGTGGCGATCTTCGATTCTCGGCGCTGCTGATGCAGGCGCTCGGCCTCGCCGGGCTCATCGGCTACCTGTTCGCGCCGTTGTCGTTGATCTGGCTCTGCTCGATCCTGCTTGGCCTCGGCCAGGGCGGCGCCTTCGCCATCTCGCTCACCATGATCGCCCAGCGCGGCGGCAATCCCGAGACCGCGGCGCGCCTTTCGGGCATGAGTCAGAGCGTTGGCTACTTGATCGGCGCCGTGTTCGGCCCGCTCGCCGTGGCCTTGGTGCACGACGTCTTCGGCGGCTGGCCGCCGGTCACGGGGCTCTTCATCGCCATCACGGTCGGGGCCGCGCTCGCCGCCATCGGCGCCGGGCGGGCGCGCACCCTCGGCGCCTGAAATCCAGGTCTGAATCCATTGCCCCTCTTCGCCCAAGGGTCTAGAGAGGGCGAAGGACAGAATCGCGGTGGACCAGATCGCGGTGACCGACAGGATCAAGGCAAAGCGGAAGTCGCCGGGCGAGCGCGCCTTGCGCTGGTTGCGCAACGCGCTCGGCGACATGCTGGGCGAGACGCCGGAGCGGCGCTATGTGCGTCGCTGGATCAAGCGGATGGAAGGCGGCGCGCGGCACAGCACGCTCGGCGCCGAGGTGCGCGACGAGGCCGCCACCCGCGCCGGCGCCGAGCAGTGGCTCGCCGCGTTGAAGGCGCTCGGCCTCAAGCCCAGCCATCTCTGCATCGACTACGGCTGCGGCTCGCTCTGGGCCGGCGAGCCGGTGATCCGCTACCTGCAGCCCGGCCGCTTCATCGGCCTCGACGTCACCGACCGCTTCTACAGCGCGGGCCGTGCGCGGCTGGGGCGTTTGCTGGATGAGAAGAGCGTGCGGCTGCGCGTGATCTCGCCCAGGTTGTTGCGCGAGATGGCGGCCTTGCATCCAGACTTTATCTATTCGAGAAAGGTGCTGCCGCATGTGCCGCCCGGCGCGGCGGCGCGCTACCTCGCCAATCTCTGCGGCCTCATGGCGGAGCACACCATCGTCGTCGTGCATTGCCGCTTCGGCGAGGCGACGGCGCGCGATGCCAAGCGCCTCTGGCGTTACGCCTTCGACGACCTGCGCGCCAAGCTCCCGCCCGGCCTCACCTGTGAGCGGATCGAAGCCGGCATGCTGATTCGCCGCGGATAACGGCGCGCGTTGCGCCGGGGAGGCGCCCCGTGTAGGGTCCGCGCCGCTTTCGTCTCTCGCCACCCGAGGATCCGCATGTCGTCGTCTCTCTCCCGCCCCTCCGGCCGGGCCGCCAACCAGTTGCGCGCCGTCGAGCTCGCGGTCGATGTCAACCGCTATGCCGAGGGCTCGTGCCTGGCGAAGTTCGGCAACACGCATGTGCTCTGCACCGCGACCATCGAGGAGAAGGCGCCCTCGTTCCTGAAGGGCTCGGGCAGGGGTTGGGTGACCGCCGAATACGGCATGCTGCCGCGCTCGACCCACAGCCGCACCGACCGCGAGGCGGCGAAGGGCAGGCAGTCGGGCCGTACCCAGGAGATCCAGCGCCTGATCGGCCGGAGCTTGCGCGCCGTCACCGACATGACCGGCTTCGGCGAGCGCCAGATCCGTCTCGACTGCGACGTGCTGCAGGCAGACGGCGGCACGCGCACCGCGGCGATCACCGGCGCCTATGTGGCGCTCCATCGCTGCTTCGCCTTCATGAAGGAGATGGGCGCGGTTAAGGCGATCCCGCTCGTCGATCAGGTGGCCGCGATCTCCTGCGGCATCCACAACGGCCAATGCGTGCTCGATCTCGATTACGAGGAGGATTCCGCGGCGGAAGCCGACGCCAATTTCGTGCTCACCGGCGCGGGCGGCATCGTCGAGGTGCAGGGCACTGCGGAGAAGACCGCGTTCTCCGAGGCGCAATTCCTGGAGCTGCTCAAGCTCGCCCGCGCCGGCATCGGCGAATTGAACCGTCTGCAGAAACAGGCGCTCGGTCTCGCGTGATGCCGCGCCGCTTCACCGAGCAGAAACTGATCCTCGCCAGCCACAACAAGGGCAAGGCGAAGGAGATCGCCGAATTGCTCCGGCCCTTCGCCGTCGAGGTGCTCTCGGCCGGCGCGGTCGGCCTGCCCGAACCCGAGGAGACCGAGGACAGCTTCATCGGCAATGCCAAGCTGAAGGCACTGGCGGCCACCAAAGCCGTGAAGTTGCCGGCGCTGGCCGACGATTCCGGCCTCTGCGTCGACGCGCTCGATGGCGCGCCCGGCATCTACTCCGCGCGCTGGGCCGGGCCGGCGAAGGACTTCTACGCGGCGATGGACCGCGTCCTCAAAGGCATCGACGGCAAGCCGCGCGGCGCCCATTTCGTGGCGGCGCTGGCGCTCGCCTGGCCCGACGGCCATTGCGACGTCTTCGAAGGCAAGGTCTTCGGCACGCTGGTCGATGCGCCGCGCGGAACCCGCGGCTTCGGCTACGACCCGATCTTCAAACCCGAGGGCTATGCCATCACCTTCGGCGAGATGGACCCCGACGAGAAACACCGCATCAGCCATCGCGCCGTCGCCTTCCGCCAGTTGGTCGCGGGGTGTTTCAGTCTCCGTTAAGCTTCGTTGACGGCCGTATCCTCGACAACCCACCGGGGATTTGACAGAGTCCCGAGGTTGGGTTCGGCGCGAGACATCGTCAGGGGAAAGCTTTGGCTGCGAGCGTCAACGAGTCCTTGTTGGACGAAAAACTGGCGGCGCTCGAGAAGGCCCGGGCGTGGAGCCCGCGGCTGATCTCGCGGCTGGAGACCCATATCCGCACGGCGGATGACCGGGCGCTCTTCCGCATCAATCCATTCACCTTCGCCAAGGAACGCAACATCCCCGAGGGCGAGGCGATCGATCTCTTTCTCCACGCGGCCGCGCAGGGCCTGTTCTCCATGGATTGGGCGCTGTTCTGCCCGCAATGTTGCTGCGTGGTCGAGAGCTTCCGCACCCTGAAGGGCGTGCATAAGCACTATCACTGCGCCTTCTGCCAGGCGGGCTACGACACGGCGCTGGACGAGTACATCGCCATCACCTTCACCATCAGCCCGAACATCCGCGAGATCGCCCATCACCATCCCGAGCGACTCTCCGCCTGGGACAATCTCTTCGAGGTGCACAACACGCGCGACGGCGTGCTGCCGGACGGGACCCCGCTGGTGGACGTCAAGGCGCATGCGACGCGGCTGGCGACCTATCTCCCGCCGGGCGAGGAGACGGCAGTCGAGCTCGACATCGACGGGGGCACCGTTCTCGGCGCCTCGACGGACAGCCTCTCGGCTTTCTTGGTTCCTATCGTCGGCGAACGCGCGACCGACCCCCAGGTCATTCCGATCGCCTATGGGGAGGAGGTGCGAACGCATGCGATCCGGGAGGCGCGGCCCGGCAAGTTCGTCTTCACGCTCAAGAATCCGACGCCGGAGCGGGGCCTGTTGATGATCTGCGTCCTGCCGCCCAACTTCGACATCACCGCCATCGGGCTGCGCTTCCTGCCATTCCTCAACGGCAAGCGCCTGCTCGCCACGCAGACCTTCCGCGATCTCTTCCGCTCCGAGGTGATCCGGGCCAACGAGGGCATGGGCGTCAAGGACGTGACCCTGCTCTTCACCGATCTCAAGGGATCGACGGCGCTCTACGACCGGATCGGCGACCTCAACGCCTTCTCGCTGGTCCAGCAGCATTTCGATCGCCTGCAGGACGTCACCGTCCGCCACAACGGCGCCATCATCAAGACCATCGGCGACGCGATCATGGCGACCTTCCTGGAGCCGGCGGATGCCCTGGCCGCGGCCCTGGAAATGCGCAAGGTGATCGCCACCTTCAACGAGCGGCAGCCGGATCGTGCGCTGATCCTGAAGATCGGCATTCACAGCGGCGCCGCCATCGCC
>Ga0335069_10009383_pt1 | contig 13934 bp, 13 predicted proteins | sample Lox_Sample_11_FD_206714 | JGI IMG/M metagenome (GOLD analysis project Ga0335069, IMG submission 206714) | Soil microbial communities from Loxahatchee National Wildlife Refuge, Florida, United States - Lox_Sample_1.1 | ecosystem: Environmental > Terrestrial > Soil > Wetlands | place: USA... | reverse complement strand
GGGTCGCGGTCGTCGCCTTCGAGGGCGGCAAGCAGGTCGTGGTGCCGATCGCGTCGGCTGCACCGCCCGCCCTCTTCCTGCGGCCGAAATTCGCTCCGGACGGCGCGTCGCTGGTCGCGCAGCGGCGCACCGAGGGCGACTCGCAGCTCTTCGTCCTCGTGCGCGGACGCGAGCCTCGCGCGCTGACCCGCGATCCGGCGTGGTTCCACCTGAAGGGCGCGTTCACCCGCGATGGCACGCGCGTCGTGTTCACACGCCGGCCGCGGACCGGCGGCCCGTCGCAGGTCGCGAGCGTCGACCTCGAGGGCGGCGACCTGCGCGTGCTCGCCGGCGCCGACGGCACGGATTCCCAGTCGGGCACGCCGTCCCCCTCGCGCGACGAGGTCGCGTTCGTATCGAGTCGCGACGGGAACTTCGAGCTCTACCTGGCGCCGCTCGGCGGCGGCGCGCCGCAGCGCCTCAGCCGGGCGCCGGACCAGGACGAGGGCGCGCCGCACTGGTCGCCCGACGGCGAGCGGATCGCCGTCACCCTGGCGCCGCGCGAGCCTGGCGGAGCGGCGCGGCGAAACGACGAGCCGCTCGAGGGCACGCGCGTGCGCGTGGTCGATCGCAGCGGCCAGGTGCTCTTCGAGACGCCCGGCCTCATGCCCGACTGGATGCCGGCCTGGTAGGCGCGCCGCGCCGGATCGCCGCGACGTGCACGGTCGCGCCGCTCTTGCCGAGCGTCTCGGCCAGCGAGAGCGCGAGCGCGAACGGCGCCGTCGCCGCGAACAGCGCCAGCAGCCACACCCGCATGCCAACGCCAAAGGGCGTCGGCTCGCGCCGCGCGCGCTGGTGCAGCAAGGTGTAGAGACCGTTTCGCGGCAGGCCGGGGACGCGGTTCAGCGCGCTCTGGATCCAGCCGAACGGGTTCTGGCGCAGCGAGAAGTGATGCGATTCCCCGACCTCGAAGCCCGTGTCCTCGAGCAGCATCCGCAGCGCGCGCAGCGGGAAGTGGTAGAGATGGCGGGGCAGGTCGAGGTGGAACCAGGCGGCGCCGCTCCAGCGCGCCTGCCAGCTCTCGAAGTTCGGCACCGCGACGATGATGCGGCCGCCGGGCCGCAGCACGCGCGCCGCCTCCAGCAAGGTCGCGCGCGGGTCGTCGAGGTGCTCGAGCACGTGCCAGATGATCACCTCGTCGAACCAGGCGTCGGGGTAGCCAGCGTCGCGAAGGTGTGGCGCGATGCGGATCTCGGCCCGCGGATCCGCGCCGCGCGCCGCGGCCGCGCTCACCTCGACGCCGTGCACCTCGAGGCCGCGGTCGGCGAGCGGGCCGAGGACCACGCCGCGACCGCAGCCGACGTCGAGCACGCGCGATCCGCGCGCGAGCCCGCGCGACAGGAATCCGATGTGTCGCGCGCCGATCAGGCGCACCAGCCGCTCGATCACGGGCTGGAACTTTGCGCCGGGCTCCCCGTAGTATTCGTCTGGATAGAAGGCGCGGATCTCTTGCGCCCCGAGCACCGGATGGAAGCGCCCGAGGCCGCAGCCCTCGCACTCGACCACCTGCGCCGCGATGCCGTCGATCGCGAAGCGCGGGCGCGCGCGCTTGCCGCCGCACACGAGACACGGAGCGGTCTCGAGCTCCGCTCCCGAGATCACCCGCACCTCGCGCGAGTAGAGCCCGGCGTCCGCGCGCGGGGTGAGCTGCGGCATGCGAGCGGCCGAGCGTGCGCTGCGACCGCGGATCCCGCAAGGGAGCGCGCGGCAGCGCGCCGGTGACGAGCGACGGCGTCCGCTTCGCCGTCGCGGCGCTCGCCTGCGCGGCGCTCGCGCTCGCCATCGCGGCCCGCGATCTCGCGAGTCCGGGCCTCTACTACGACGAGGTGATCCAGGCGGAGCCCGCGCTCTGGTTCCTGCGCGGCGACCTCGCGCCGCCCGAGGTGCCGGGGGCGAGCCACGTGATGCTGCTCGGGCACCCGTTCCCGCTCTTCACGCAGCCCTACATGGGCGCGTTGAAGAGCCAGGTCCTCGTGCCGGTCCTCGCGCTCGCGGGCCCCGACGTCCGCGCGCTGCGCTTCGCGACGCTCGCGGCGGCCGTCGCAGGGCTCGTGCTCGCGATGGCGGCCACGCGCATGGCCTTCGATCTGCCGACGGCCGCGCTGCTCGGAGCGCTGCTCGCGGTGGATCCGAGCTTCCTCTTCACGAGCCGTCACGACTGGGGCTCGTTCGCGCTCGGCTTCGTGCTGCGCAACGCCGCGGCCCTCGCGCTGCTCACGGGCTGGCGCGCGCGCTCGCGACTCGCGCTCTTCGCGGGCGGCGCCTGCGCGGGACTCGCTGTCTACAACAAGATCGACGCCGCGATCCCGATCGCCGCGGCCGCCGCCGCGCTCGCGCTTGCATCGCCGCCGCTGCGACGCGAGCTCGCGGCGCGGCGCGACGCGTGGATCGCCGCGCTCGCGGGAGCGCTGCTCGCGGCGTCGCCTGTGCTCGTGCACGCGCTCTCCGTGCTCGCGATGGCGCGCGTCACCGCACGCGGCGCGGTGTCGGGTGCGGGCGAGTGGACCGAGAAGTGGCACGCGCACCTCGCCGCGCTCGACGGCTCCTACTTCGCGCGGCTCTTGCACGCGGGCGGTTCCTTCACGCAGATGGGAGACGTCGTGGGCGCCCCCGCGACCTTCTTCCCGGCGCTCTTCGCCGTCTCCGGGGCCGGGCTCGCGCTCTGGCTCGCGCGCGAGCGCCGCGGAACCGTGTGGGCGGCGCAGCGCTTCGCCGTGCTGGCCGCGCTCTTCACGCAGGCGGGCATGCTGCTGCTGCCGCACGCCGTCCGCATCCACCACGTGCTGAACGTGTGGCCGCTGCCGCAGCTCGTGGTCGCCGTCGCCGTGCGCGAGGCGTGGCGCCGCGCGGGTGCGGCGAGCGTCGCGCTCCGCGGCGCGCTCGCCCTCGGGTTCGTCGCGGCGCTCGCCGCTGCGGTGCGCATCGACGTGCAGACACTCGACTTCATGCGCGCGACCGGCGGCAAGGGCCTCTGGTCCGATGCGCTGGAGCGTCTCGCGCCCGAGCTCTCCGGCGCGCGGCTCGTGGCGCTCGACTGGGGCTTCGCGGGTCCGCTGCGCTTCGCGGATCCGTCGCTGCGCGTCGACGAGCCGATCTGGGGGATGCGCGGCCGTCACCCGAGCGCGCTCGAGGGCGACGACACGAGCGTGTACCTGCTGCACGAGCGACCGCTCGCCGTCTTCCCGTTCGGCGCCGCGCTGCTCGACGCCGTCGCCGCGCTGCCGGTCGGATCCGCGCGCGTCGAGCCGCACCTCGACCGCGACGGCGACACGGCCTTCGTCACCTTGCGCTTCGCGGGCCCGCACCGGCTCCTCTACCGTGGCGGGCGCTTCGAGGTGCAGCTCCGGTGACGGCGATCGAGATCCGCGCCATCGACCACGTGGTGCTGCGCGTGCGCGATCGCGAGCGCGCGCTGCGCTTCTACTGCGACGTGCTGCACTGCAAGGAGGAGCGGCGCCTCGAGTCGCTCGGGCTGACCCAGCTGCGCGCCGGCGCGAGCCTGATCGACCTGGTGGAGATCGAAGCGCCGCTCGGAAGGTTAGGCGGGGAGCCCCCTGGGGAGGGAGCCCGCAACGTCGATCACTTCGCGCTCGACCTCGCGAGCTTCGACGAGGCGGCAATCCGCGAGCATCTCGTCCGCCACGGCGTCGCGCCGGGTGAGGTCAGCATGCGCTACGGCGCTCGGGGCACCGGCCCATCGATGTACGTCCGCGACCCCGACGGCAACGTCGTCGAGCTGAAGGGGCCGCCCGTCTCGCCCGGCTCCTCGGCCGAGTGAACCTCTTCGCGGGGCGAGGTGTCGTAGAGATCGGAGCTCACTGACCCTAGCTCCCTTTCCTACAACACCGAGACCGAGACCACGCCGCCCCCGGAGCTCTCTCTCCTCGCTCCGGGGGCGGCCTCTTTTATGCTCGGCGGCGATGACCGCGCCCCCGCCCGTCGCCCTCGGAAGTCTGCTCTTCAGCCTGGTCGACCCGCGTCGCGGAGACGAGCGCGCCTACAACCGCTGGTACGAGCGCGATCACTTCTACGCGGGAGCGCTCACCGGTCCGGGCGTGCTCGCCGGACGGCGCTTCGTCGCGACGCGCGCGCTGAAGGCGCTGCGCGTTCCGGCGCCGCTGCCCTCGGACGGCCCGCTGCGCGATCCGTCGCGAGGCTCCTACCTCGTGCTCTACGGCATCCAGTCGGGCGAGCACGAGCGCTTCAGCGACTGGGCGGTCGAACGCGTGCAGGCGCTGCACCGCGCGGGCCGCATGTTCGCGGAGCGCGAACAGGTGCACACGGCCTTCTTCCGCGCGGCGGGTGGTGTCGCGCGCGACGCGGACGGAGTGCCGCCGGCGCTGGTCCTCGACCATCCCTACGCGGGACTCGTCGCGGCGTATCTCGAGGCGCGGGACGGCGGAAGCGGCGCCGAGCTCGGGCGCTGGCTCGCAGAGTCGCTCTGGCCGGCGAAGCTCGCCGGCTCCCCGATCGCACAGTGCCTGCACTTCTCGCCGCTGCCGCTGCCCGAGGGCGCTCCTCGCGACACGCCGGTGGAGGCGCCCCGAGAGCGGCTCCTCGCGCTCTGCTTCCTCGAGGCCGATCCGCGCGACACGTGGTCGCGTCACTTCGCTCGGCTGGCGGAGGACGTGGCGGACGGCGGACGCGGGCGCCTCCTCTACGCCTCGCCCTTCGTGCCGACCGTCCCCGGCACCGACCGCTACAGCGATGAGCTCTGGTAGGCGACGGTGATTGCGTGCGAGGCAGAGGCGCCTGCGGCGGCCATCTGTTCCTCCTCGGCGCCTCTACCTCGCACGCCCGCGAATCAGAACGAGGTCGCGGGGTGGTGGACGAGCAGCCCGCCGTCGACTCGCAAGGTCTGGCCGGTGACGAAGGCGCCGTCGTCCGAGACCAGGAACACGACGGCGGCGGCGATGTTCTCGGGAAGCCCGAGGCGCGGCGTGAGAACCGTGCGCTCGTAGAGCGCGATCTGCTCGGGCGGGACGTTCGCGGCGAGCGCGGGCGTCGCGATCACGCCGGGAGCGATCGCGTTGCAGCGAACGCCGCGCTTTCCGTACTGGGTCGCGACGTAGCGCGTGAGCGCCTCGAGGGCGGCCTTCGAGGCGCCGTAGGCCGAGCGCGTGAGGTCGCCCGCCCAGCCCGCCGCCGAGGACGTGTTCACGATCGCGCCGCCACCGCGCTCGAGCAGGCGAGGGATCGCGTGCTTGCAGCCGAGCATCGGCCCGCGCAGGTTGACGGCGAAGGTGCGCTCCCAGACCTCCACCTCCATCGCGGCGACCTCTCCGTCGCGGCTCATCAGCGCGGGATCCACTGCAGCCGCGTTGTTGTGCAGGATGTCGAGGCCGCCGTAGCGCTCGACCGCCGCGGCCACCATCGCCGCGACGGAGCGCTCGTCGGCGACGTCCGCGCGCTGCGCGGACGCGCGGCCGCCGCGCCGCGCGATCTCCCCCGCGACCGCGATCGCGCCGGCCTCGTCGACGTCCGCGACGAGAACCGCCGCACCTTCGGCCGCAAGCGCCAGGGCGGTCGCTCGTCCGATCCCCGAGGCGGAGCCGGTCACGATCGCGACGCGTCCGTCGAGCTTGCCCCGTCGTGTCGCCATGTCGTAGCGTCCTTCGCCGTCTGGTGTGCGCCGCAATATGCGCGGGCAGACGGCGGCTTCCAAGCGACCTCCACGGCCGCACGACGAGGAGACGTGGCCCACCCGGGCGAGCGCGCGAAGCCCCTGATCCTCGGCACCGACGTCGCGGCGGTGCGCGCGCTCGCCGGCGCGCTCGACGGGCTCCTCGAGCTCGTGCCGGCCGAGGGCGGCGACGCCGCGCTCGAGGCCTGGCGTCGGCGCAGCGCGTCGGCGGCTCGCTGCGAGCAGATCGTGGTCGCGCTGTGGAGCGAGATCCCACCGCGCGCCGAGCCGCTCACGGACGTCGAGGCCGGCGCGTGGGAGATGCGCGCCGAGGCGCCGCTGCTCGCTTGGAGCGTCGCGCTCGCCGCGGCGGCGTCGCGCTGCGCGGACGGAGGCGCCGTGGTCGGCGTGGTCGAGGCGCCGGCTGCGCTCGACGCCGCCGGCTTCGCCCCGGAGGTCGGCCTCGCTGCCGCGGTGCGCGCGCTCGCGCGCTCGCTCGCAGCGAGCGAGGGTGCGCGCGGCGTGCGCGTGAACACCGTCACGACACCCACACGCCTCGGTGTCCGACCGGTGGCGCCAGCTCCGCCGCTCGCCTCGTTCCCCGGAAGGATCGATCTCGAGGTGGCCGGCGCCGTGCGCTTGCTCCTGTCCGCAGACGCCGCTGGGCTGACGGGCTGCACGCTCGCAGCGGACTCCGGGCGAACCTGGTGAGCGCGTCGAAGGTCGTGCTCGTCACCGGCGCGAGCGGAGGGGTCGGGCGCGGCGTCGCGCTCGCGTGCGCGGAAGCCGGCTGGACCGTCTGGGTGGCCGCACGGCGAGCGCGCGAAGGGAGCGAGGTCGCGGAGAACGTGGACGCCGTCGGCGGGCGAGGACGTTATGTCCCCTGCGACGTGCGGGATGCGGAGTCGGTCGCGGCCGCCATCCAGGCTGCGGCCCTGCGCGACGGCCGCCTCGACGGCGTCGTGCACAACGCGACGAGCGACCTCTCGCCGCGTCCGGTGCGGCTCGCCGACGTGCCGTTGACGGATCTTCGCGAGCACGCGGCCGTGTCGGTGCGCGGCACCTGGCTGCTGGCGCGCAGCGCCTTCCCGCATCTGCGGGTCGCGCGCGGGTCGCTGCTGCTCCTCACCTCCGAGGCGGGCTTCGAAGGCAAGGCGCGACTCGCCCCGTACGCCGCGGTGAAGGCGATGCAGCGCGGCATCGCTCGCGCGCTCGCCCGCGAGTGGGGCCCGCACGGCGTGCGCGTGAACGCTCTCGCGCCGCTGGCCTCGAGCCCCGCGATGGAGCGCGCATTCGCCGAGGACGACGCGATGCGCGCGCGCGTTCTCGGCCGCAATCCGCTGGGACGTCTCGGCGATCCGGTGCGCGAGATCGGCGCGGCAGCGCGCTTCCTGCTCTCCGACGACGCCGCCTACGTCACCGGGCACACCTTGATGGTCGACGGCGGGAGCTGTCCCGTTACCTGACTTCCACCTCGAGCGTCTCGGGTCCGTACTCCTGGAGATGGTCGACGCAGCGCCAGACGAAGCCCGGCGCGAGCCGCAGCGCGCCCGGGGTGAAGCGCGCCTGCACCTCCTCGAGCACGACACGCCCGATCGCGCGCGTGAGGTGGTTCCCGAGGCAGACGTGGGGACCGACGCCGAACGCGAGGTGCTCGGGGTCGCCGCTGCGGTCGAGGCGGAACGAGTCGGCATCCGGGTAGACGCTCTCGTCGCGGTTCGCCGCCGCGATGTGGAGCATCACGTGCTCGCCGCGGTGCACGGAACATCCGCCGATCTCCGTCTCTTCCCGTGCGGTGCGAAACAGGAAGGTGACGGGTGCCTCGAGTCGCAGCGACTCCTCGACCGCCGCGGCGCGCAGCGACGGCGCCTCGCGCAAGGTTGCGTCGAAATCATGATCGCGCAGCATGCGGTAGAGCAGGTTGCCGAGGAGGTAGCTGGCCGAGAGCGAGCCGGCGAGGATGTTCACCGCCAGGGTGCGCGCGTGGTGCGCGCCGATTCGCCAGCCGCCATCGTCCTCGCTGTTCACCATCAGCGCGAGCAGATCGTCGAAGGCGCCGCTGCGAGCGCGCTCGCGGATCCGCGCATCGAGCGCCGCGGCCAGCTCCGGGAAAGCGCCGGCGATGCCATCGCCGCGCGACGTCTTCCCGGTGGCGGGCCAGCTGCTGTGCAGCAGCTCGTCGCACCAACGCATCAGCGGGTCGTGCTCCTCGTCGGGGATGCCGAGCACGTGCGCCGATACGGAGCCGGGCAGCGGGATCGCCAGGTCGCGCATCAAGTCGCCGCCGCCGGCGCACGCGATCCGCTCGAGCCGCTCGCCCACCTTCGCCCGCAGCCACTTCTCCGCGTCGTCCGCGCGCCGTCGCGTGAAGCCCTTCAGCAGGATGCGGCGGATCTTCGGATGCAGCGGCGCGTCGAGCTCGCCGAGGAAGCTCTCCTCCTCGGCGACCACGACGCCCGGCGCGCGCATGTCTCCGACGGAGGAGAGGCGCTTCGCGTCGAGGAAGGCGGCGCGCGTGTCCGCGTAGCGCGTGGTGATCACGATGCCTTCGGCCGGCCGGCACACGCCCCGCTCGCGGCGGATGCGCGCCAGCCGCGCGAAGTCCTTCGACTGCGAGGGGTCGGTCGGGTCGAGGGGATAGTCGGCGTCGATCGGGGCCTTCTTCACGAGCGGCCCCGGCGCGCGCGAGTCGGCGCGAAGGCGATCGGCGCGTGGGCGACACCCCGAGTCGGAACGAGCTGGTTCCGCACCACCCCCGCCTCGTCGAGCTCGTAGTCGGGAGCCACCGCCAGCAGCTCCTCCAGCGCGACTCGGACCTCGAGCCTTGCCGCGGCATTGCCGAGGCAGAAGTGGATGCCGCGGCCGAAGGCCCAGTGCGAGCGGACCTCGCGCGCGAGGTCGAGCCGTTCGGGCTCCGGAAAGACCGCTTCGTCGTGGTTCGCCGAGCCGTAGAGCAGCAGCACCTGATCGCCCTCCGGAATCGTGACGCCGTGCAGCGTCACATCGCGGGTGGTGGAGCGCGCCAGTCCCTGCACCGGCGACACGAAGCGCAGCAGCTCCTCGAGGGCGCCCGGCCAGCGGCCCGGATTTCGCGCCAGTGCCGCGCGCTGCTCCGGAAACGCCGCCAGCGCGATCACGCCGTGGCTGATCGTGTTCATGGTGGTGTTCTGCGCCGCGTCGTGGAGCAGCGAGCAGAAGCCGGCGACCTCGGCATCGGAGAGCTCCTTGCCCTCTGTCTGCCGGTGGAGGATCTGCGAGATCAGGTCGGGGCCCTCGCGCAGGCGGCGCTCGGCCACGAGGTCGCGCCAGTAGGCCTCCATCTCCGCGTAGGCGCCGAGCGCCGCCGGGCTGGTGAAGTCGGCGCCGGCAAGGGTCTTCAGGTTCCAGTCGAGGAAGCGCTCCCCGTCGCTCGTCGGGAGATCCATCAGCTCGCACATCGTGAGCGTGGGGACGAGCTGGGCGAAGTCGGTGGCGGCGTCGAAGCGCCCGCGCCGCGCGAGCCCGGCGAGGATCTCGCGCGAGATCCGCCGCACGTGGGGCTCGAGCGCGGCGACACGAGTCGGCGTCAGAACCCGCGCCAGGATCGCGCGCAGCTCGTCGTGGCGCGGCGGATCCATGTTGAACATGTTGGGCGGGATCAGCGAGATGTCGGTGTCGACGAGGGTCCCGCGCGCCGACGAGAAGGTGCGCCAGTCCACGAGCGCGCGGTCGACGTCCTCGGCGCGCGACAGCATCCAGTAGTGCGGCCACACGCGTGGCTCCGCGATCTCACGGCGGTAGACGGGGTGCTCGCGGCGCAGGGTTCGATAGGCGGGATAGGGGTCGTCGAACCAGCGCGGATCGAAGGGATCGAAGTCGAAGGAGGCGGGCACGAACTCAGCTCCTCGCCGTGGGCTCGAAGCGCAGCGGTAGCTCTTCGGGGCCGCGGATCAGGGCCCCGCGTCGCCAGGACGCCGCTCCGTCGGTGGCCAGCGCAGGCATGCGGCGCGCCAGCAGCGGCAGCGCCTCCTGGAGCTCCGCGCGAGCGAGCGACGCGCCGAGGCAGTAGTGCACGCCGCCGCCGAAGGTCAGCATCGGCTGCGGGTGCACGCGCTCGATGTCGAAGCGATCCGGATCGGCGTAGACCTCGGGGTCGCGATTGGCGGCCGGACCCGACGGCAGCGCGACGGTGCCCGCTGGAATCGAGAGACCCTTGTGCTCCAGGTCCTCGAGCGCGAGCCGCGGGGAGCCGGAGCCGGCCGGCTCGTAGCGGAGCACCTCCTCCGCGGCGCCCGCCGCGAGCGCGGGGCTCTCGGCCAGCCGCTTCCACGCGTCCGGGTGCGCCGCGAAGGTGGCCGCGGCGCAGGCCAGCTGACACTGGGTCGTGTCCTGACCGCCGAAGATCAGCACCGTCACCATCGCGCGCAGCTCGTCGGGGGAGAGTCGATCGCCCGCCTCCTCGACCGCCAGCAGCGCCGACACGAGGTCGTCGCGGGGCGCGCGGCGCCGCGCCGCGAGCAGGCCGTCGACGTAGTCGCAGAGATTTCCGAGCGCGGCCTCGATGCGCGGGCGCTCCTCGGCGATGCGCGAGCCGAATGCGAACGAGAGGTCGCGCGACCACCCGTGGAAGCGCGCAAAGTCCTCCGGCGGCACGCCGAGCAGCGCGCCGATCACGCGCACGGGATAGGGAGCCGCGAAGGCGGACACGAACTCACAGGCGCCGTCGGCGCTGAAGCGATCGAGGAACTCGAGAGCGGTGCCGCGCATCACCGGCCGCAAGATCTCGACGCGGCGCGGCGTGAAGGCCTTCGAGACGAGCCCGCGCAGGCGCGTGTGCTCGGCGCCCTCCTTGTTGGAGAGGATCTGCCCGAACCACTCCCACAGCGGACCCTCGCGGATTCCCGCGCCGGCCAGGGCATCCGCACCGAGCTCGCGGAAGCGGCGGTCGCGCAGCAGCCAGTTGACGTCGTCGTAGCGCAGGAAGAGCAGCCCGAACGGAGCGCGCGCGTACCACGACCGCTCGCGCGCCACGCGGTGGGCGGAGTGGATGTCGGCGTCGTAGGCGGGGCTCGAGGTGTCGACGAAGGGAGCTTCCACGAGGCCGCAACGTACTGCACTCTGATGCGCCAACCGATGGAGGCGACCATGCAGGAGCTCGAAGCACGCGCGGCAATCGTGACCGGGGCCGCGCGCGGCGCCGGCGCCGTGATCGCGCGCCGGCTCGCGGCGTGCGGCGCTCGCGTCGTCCTCGGCGACGTGCGCCATGAGGCCGGCGAGAAGGTCGCGGCCGGGATCGGCGCCGCCGCGACGTACGTCCCCCACGACGTGACGCGCGAGGCCGAGTGGCAGCGGATCGTCGAGCACACCTTGTCGCGCCACGGCCGCGTCGACGTGCTCGTCAACAACGCCGCGGTGCTGCACCTCGGCGCGATCGAGCGCACCGACGAGGCGACCTTCCGGCGTGTCTTCGAGATCAACACGCTCGGCCCGTTTCTCGGCGTGCGCGCGGTGCAGGGGCCGATGCGGCGCGCCGGGCGCGGCTCGATCGTCAACATCGCCTCGATCGACGCGCTCTCCGGCATGAACGGCCTCACCGCCTACTGCGCGTCGAAGTGGGGGCTACGCGGCTTCACCAAGGCTGCGGCGATGGAGCTCGGGCGCGACGGCATCCGCGTGAACTGCGTCTGCCCGGCGGGCGGCAACCCCGAGATGTACGGGCCCTGGATCCAGCAGATCGCCGGCTTCCTCGAGCAGACGCGCGCCTACACCGACAATCGCGGCATCCCTGGTCCCGCGCCGCTCGAGGTGATCGCCGACGCCGTCGTCTTCTTCGCGAGCGACGCCAGCGCGAACTGCACGGGTGTCGATCTCCCCGTCGACGGCGGCGCGCACGCCGGTCGCTACATCCCGGGCTTCAGCACGCTCTGAGTCGGCCGACTCGAGGGACGAGACAGAGGACCGCGAGTCGCGGGGCCGAAGCAGAGGTCCCCTGCGGCGGCCATCTGTTCCTCCTCGGGGACCTCCGCTTCGGCCCCACGGACCTGCGCAGCTTTACAGCGGGCGCGCGCTCGCGAGGTCGAAGAAGGCGCGCAGCTTCACCAGGCGTCCGCGCTCGTCGATCTCCGCGACGTCGATCACGTCGAGCTCGACGCGCCGTCCGCCGCGCGCGATGCGCGCGCGCATCGCCACCGCCGCTTCGCGTCCCGCGACGCACGAGGGACCCACGATCGCGACGTGCTCGGCGAGCTCGTTACCCGTGTAGAAGGCGCGGATCGCGTCGATGCCGCGGTGCACGGGCCCGCCGACGGGGATCTCGGCCGTCGCGTCGGGCGCGTAGAGCGAGAGGATGCCCTCGACGTCGCCGGCGCTGATGCAGGCGGCGTAGCGCGTCAGCACGTCGAGCACGTTCGCCACGGGGCGTAGGGTAACGCGGCGACTTCGTTCGAGGTGATACGATCGGGCGCCATGAACGCCGCCGACGAGGCCCTCGCCCACGCCGAGATCCAGTCGCTGCTCTCGCGCTACTGCCAGGCGCTCGACGTCGCCGACTGGCAGACGCTCGAGAGCGAGGTGCTCGCGGAAGATGCGGTCTGGGAATTGATCCAGCGCTGCGGCGACGAAGTGCACGAGCATCGCCTCGAAGGGCGCGCCGCCCTGCTCGCCTGGTTCCGGCGCATGATGGGCAGCGAGGTCACGATGAGTCGCGGCGCCGTGCGCCACTTCCTGAGCACGCACGTGATCCGCGTCGCGCAAGACGGCCTCAGCGCGAGCTCGACCAGTCATCTGCAGGCCGTCGACGGACACGCGATGGCAGTCGTGGCCATGGGCTTCGTCGAGGCCGAGCACGTCCGAACGTCGCGCGGCTGGCGGATCCGCCGTTACCGCGTGGACGAGCATCTGCGCGAAGCGGACATGAAGGCGCTGCGCGAGGCGTTCGGGGGCTGAGCCGAGCGGAGTTCGGAGCTAGCCCAGCTCGAGGTTCGCGTAGCGCAGCACGAGCGTCTTCACGCCGGCGCGCTCGAAGCGGACCTTCAGCTTCTGCCCGGCGCCTTGACCGGAGACCGCGAGCACGACGCCGGTGCCGAAGTGCGGGTGCCGCACGCGGAGCCCCGGCACAACCATGCCCTCGGCGTGCGATTCCTGCGCGTAGGAGTAGTCGTAGGCGCGCTCGCCCGGCGTGCCGCGCTGGCGCGCCGACGGCGGTGTCGCGTGGGAGGAACGCGGCCGCACGCGCTCGACCACGTCGGGCGGGATCTCGTCCAGAAAGCGCGATGGCATGCCGAAGGTGCGCGAGCCGAAGCGCAGTCGCTGCTGCGCGAAGGAGATCGTCAGCTTCTCCATCGCACGCGTCATACCGACATAACAGAGCCGGCGCTCCTCCTCGAGACCGGCGTCGTCGCGCAGCGCGCCCGCGTGCGGGAAGACGCCCTCCTCCATGCCCGAGAGGTACACCACCGGGTACTCGAGCCCCTTCGCCGAGTGCGCGGTCATCAGCGACACCACCTCGTCGCGGCGGTCGTACTCGTCGAGGTCCGAGACGAGCGCCACCTGGTCGAGGAAGAGGTCGAGCAGCGAGCGCTCCTCGTCGCGGATCTCGGCGTTGGCGCGCTCGAAGTCCTGCGCCGCGGCGACGAGCTCGCGCAGGTTCTCGAGCCGCGCCTCGGCCTCGGGTCCGCCCTCGCGCTCGAGGTCGGCGAGGTAGCCGGTCCGATCGAGCACGCGCGCGATCGCCTCCGACGGGGAAGCGCTCTGGATCTCGTGAGTCAGCCTCGCCAGCAGCTCGACGAAGCGCGCGACCTTCGGCGCGACCCGCGCGCCGGCCTCGCTGTCGGCGAAGCGCTTCAAGCCCTCGAGCAGCGGGACGCCCTGCGATTCCGCCTCGCGCTCGGCCGCCTCGACGGTCGTCTTGCCGATCCCGCGCGCCGGCTTGTTGACGATGCGGCGCAGCGCGGCGGAGTCGGCGGGCTGTCGCAGCAGGCGCAGGTACGCGAGCGCGTCCTTCACCTCGGCGCGGTCGTAGAAGCGCACGCCGCCGACGACGACGTAGGGGACGTTGTAGTCGAGCAGCTGCTCCTCGAAGATCCGCGACTGCGCGTTGGTGCGGTAGAAGATCGCGAAGTCGCCGAAGCGGCGTCCCTGCTCGCGCACCGCCGAGACGATCTCGCGCACGACGAACTGCGCCTCCTCGCGGTCGTCCTGCGCCTCGAAGAGCCGGATCGGCGCCCCGCCCTCGCGCTCGGTGTAGAGCCCCCGCGCACGCCGCGCGATGTTATGCGCGACGACGCCGGATGCG
>Ga0335069_10009382_pt1 | contig 13934 bp, 13 predicted proteins | sample Lox_Sample_11_FD_206714 | JGI IMG/M metagenome (GOLD analysis project Ga0335069, IMG submission 206714) | Soil microbial communities from Loxahatchee National Wildlife Refuge, Florida, United States - Lox_Sample_1.1 | ecosystem: Environmental > Terrestrial > Soil > Wetlands | place: USA... | reverse complement strand
CGCTTCAAGTTTTTCCCGCACAACATCTTGGCCGTCGTGCCAGTTGGGCAGCCATTTCCGGTATGGTTCCTGCCCTAGGGAGTAGCAGACTCCCCATTCCGAGGCGGGCGCGACGTGACCCTGGCGGTCAGGGATGGTCTTCGAAGTCTCCGGCACACACCGAGCACCCCGTTCGCGGCGTTCGAGGACTCGCAGGTCGTGCAGGCGTTTCTCGACGGGCAGGATCGGGCGTTCGACGAGCTGGTGTCCCGCTATCAAGTCCGGCTGCTGAACTTCATCTACCGGACCGTCGGAGACCGGGAGCGCGCCGAAGACCTGGTGCAGGAAGTCTTCATCCGGATCTACCGCCATTTGCACCGCTTCGACCAGTCCAAGAAGTTCTCGACCTGGGCGTATACCATCGCGTCCAACCTCGCCAAGAACGAGCTGCGCAATCGCAGCCGGAACCCGCTGGTGCTGTTCCAGACCATCAAGCGGCACTGGGAGGCGGACCATCGGCCGCTGCAGTTCGAGGACTCCAGCTCGCGTCCCGACGACCTGTACCGGAAGCGACACCTGCGGGAGCTGGTCGAGCAGTCGGTGTCCCAGCTTCCCGAGCACCACCGGGTGGTCTTCGTCCTGCGCGAGCTCGAGGGGAAGACCTACGAGGAGATCGCCGAGATCACCGGCTGCAACCTCGGCACGGTGAAGAGCCGTCTGAACCGCGCCCGGAACAACTTCGCCGCGATCATCGCCCCCCATCTCGACTGACCGTTCCGCCGGGCCCGCCCGGCGGAACAGTGCAGGCCCGCCGTGGTAGTACGTTGGTCTTTGCCAGGGCCTGCATGAACTGCTGCGAGTTCCGAGAAAAGCACTCTGATTTCGTCGACGACCTGCTGAACCCGCAGGAGCAGTCGGACGCGCGTGCGCACCTGACGGCGTGCGCGGCGTGCAGGCGTTTCGATGCCACCCTGCGTGCCGGACTCGACGCGCTCCGCGCCCTGCCCGATGTCGGCCTCTCGCACGGGTTCCGCCACCGCCTGCAGTGGCGGCTGCGTGACGAGCTCGCCGTTCGGGTCCCGGTCATGGCGCGCTGGTCGGGCGCCGTCGGCACGCTGCTGTTGGTGGCGACGATCGGCTTCGTCGGCTGGGATCTGCTTCAGTCCCGGGCCACGCACCGCCGGGGGGCGGAGTGGGCTGCCACGACGTTGAGGCCCGCCGCGCTGCCGCTGGCCGCGAACGTGCCGGCGCGTGTCTTCCCCGCCGTACGGTTCAGCTCCCTGGACCCGCGTTCCGATGCCTTCCATCCCATCAACTCCATTCTCGTGACCGACCCGCCCGGCCCGGCCGCGCGCGGCAACCAGGTGCGGTACGATCTCCCCGCCGTGTGGGGGGGGCCGTAGCGCCCGAAAGGCTTTTGCGCCACCGGCTTTCGGGCTAAGTTGCGCCCGATGCCGGGCCTGACGTTCGATGCGTTGCGTCGCTCCCTCGCCAAGGGCGAGGTCCAGCCCGTCTACTACTTCTTTGGTGACGAAGAGCTGCTCAAGGACGACGCGGTGAGCGACCTCGCCGCGCGCGTCGTCGAGGCCTCGACGCGCGATTTCAACCTCGACCGGCGCCGGGCGCCCGAGCTCTCCGCCGACCAGTTCCGGTCGCTCGTGGATTCGCCGCCGATGTTGGCGGCGCGGCGCTGCGTGGTGCTGACGGAAGTCGAGTGCCTGCAGCAGAAGCGGCCGAAGCAGCAGTCGCTGCGCGCCGCCGTGGCGGCGTATGTCGGCCGCCCGTCGCCGGAGACGGTCCTCGTCCTCGTTCAGTCGGCGGGCGAGCGGCCGGACCCCGAGCTGGAGCGGGCCGCGCACGCGGTGGATTTCGAGATTCTGGAGCCGGCGCGGGTGCTGAGGTGGATTCACCACCGCGCGAAGGAAAAGAGCGGCCTCACGCTGGACGAGGACGCCGCGCGCCTGCTTCAGGAGGCGGTCGGCAACGACCTGCCGCAGCTGGCGGCCGAGCTGGCGAAGCTCGCTTCCGCCGTCCAGGGCAGGCCCGTGACGGTCGCCGACGTCGGCGACCTCGTCGGCGTGCGCCGGGGCGAGACCGCGGCCAATTTCGTGAACACGGTGACGGCCCGGGACTTCTCGGCCGCCGCCGCCATGGTCCCGGCGCTGCTCGCGGCTCCCGGGAATACCGGCGTGAAGCTCGTCACCGCGCTCGGTACGGCGCTGATCGGCCTCGGCGTTGCCCGGTCGCACCTGGACGCGGGGGAGTCGCGCGCCGTGGTCCGCGACCGGGTGTTCCAGGCCATCAAGGCCGCGCGCCCGCCGGGGCTGGGAAATTGGGGAGAGGAGGCCGGCCGGTGGACGACCGATGCCGCGCGGTGGACGGCGGCCGAAGTGGACCACGGACTGGCCGCCTTGCTCAGGGCAGACACGCGGCTCAAGAGCACGGCGGTATCCGGCGAGGAGGCGATCGTCGCGGAGTGTGTGCTGTCACTCGGTGTGGCCGAAAGGACGGTGGCGTGAAGCCTGGGGAACGGGGGCACGGGGGCACGGGGGCACAGGGCATCCGGCGGCTTGCCAGATTCCTTGCGGTGCCCCTGTGCGCCTGTGCCGCCGTGCCCGCTCTTCGCGCCCAGGACAATCCCACGTTGCGGGCGGCCGTCCAGCTGGCCGCCGAGGGTCGCGGCGACTCCGCGCGGCGCGTCGTGGCGGCGGTCCTGGCAAAGGCCGCGCCGGGTGATTCCGTGTACGTGGAGGCGTTGTACTGGCGCGGCCGGCTCGCCGCGTCGGGCGACAGCGCTGAGCACGATCTGCGGCGGGTGGCGATCGAGTACTCGACTTCGCGCTGGGCCGACCAGGCGCTGCTGCAGCTCGCGCAGCTGGCGATGGCGGCCGGCAACAGCCCCGCCGCCCTGCAGCTCGCCGAGCGCCTGCGGAACGACTACCCGACGAGTGCGCTGCGTGGCCGCGCCGCGCTGTGGGCCGGCCGCGCCGCGTTCGACGTCGGCGACCCCGTGACGGCCTGCGCCATGCTCGACTCGGCGCGCACCGAGAGCGCCAGCGACGTGGAGTTCCTGAACCAGGTGGCCTTCTACCGCGGCCGCTGTGCTGCCGTCGCCGCGGCGCCCCGTCCCGACACCACCCACGCGGCTCCGGCGCCGTCGCCGACCGCGGATAGCGCGCACCCGCCCGCCACCGTCCAGAGCGCGGCCCCCAAGGCCGCCCCCGCAGAGTCCACGGCCTCGCCCGTTCCCGTGCGCGCCACCCAGTTCGAGGTCCAGGTGACCGCGACGCGCAGCAGCCGCGCGGCCCGGTCGGTGCTCGCGCGCGTGACCGGCAGCGGCGCGCACGGCCGGATCGTGAAGGGCGACGACGGGATTCTCCGGGTGCGGGCCGGTCCCTACACCAGCGAGGCAGCGGCCACGGCTGCCGCGACCCACCTGAAGAAGATCCTGGGCGGCCATCCGTTCGTGGTGCCCGCATCGTGACGCTGCCCGGCCTCGACGTCTCCACGCCGCTCATGCAGCAGTACCGCGAGATCAAGGCGCGGCACCGCGACGCCATTCTGATGTTCCGGATGGGCGACTTCTTCGAGATGTTCGAGGACGACGCCGAGGTGGCCGCGCGGACGCTGGGCCTCACGCTCACGGCGCGCAACAACGGCGCCGCGTCGGAGACGCCGCTCGCCGGCGTGCCGGTCAAGGCAGCCCCCGCGTACATCAAGCGGCTGGTCGAGCGCGGCTTCCGCGTCGCCATCTGCGAGCAGGTGGAGGACCCCAAGCTCGCCAAGGGGATCGTGCGCCGGGAGGTGATCGAGGTCGTCACGCCGGGCGCGGTGATGGCGGACGACCTCCTCGAAGAGCGCCGCAACACGTTCCTGGTCGCCCTGCTGGTCGAAGGCGGGCGGGCGGGCTTCGCGGCGGCGGATCTGTCCACCGGGGAGTTCGTGCTGGAGACCGCCGAGCCTGCTGCGCTGGAGGCGGCGCTGCAGCGCTACAGCCCGTCCGAGGTCGTCGTGCCCGAAGGGGCCGCCGCCCTCGCGCCGGGCGGAGTCCTGGTGACGCGCCGCGACCGGTGGGAATTCGACCCGGCCCTGGCCGGCGAGGAGCTGGCCCGCCGATTCAACCTGGCGTCACTCGACGGCCTCGGCCTCGGCGCCGACGACATGCTCGCCGTCGGGGCCGCGGGCGCGTTGCTCCGCTACCTCGGCGACCTGCAGCCGGGAGGCTTGCCGCAACTGCGCCGCCCGGTGGCGCGCCGCGCCGAGGGGCGGCTCTACCTCGACGCCATGACCCGCCGCAATCTCGAGCTGGTGGAGCCGCTGCGGCCCGGCGGGGAGCAGGCCACCCTCCTCGCCGTGCTCGATCACACGATGACGCCGATGGGCGCGCGGCTGCTGCGGCACTGGCTCCTGGCTCCGCTCACGGACGCCGCGGCCATCGCGGCGCGGCATGACGCCGTTGGCGCGCTGGTCGCCGACGAGCCCCGCCGGGCGGCGTTGCGCGAGGCGCTCGACGGCGTGCGGGATCTCGAGCGCCTGGGCGCCAAGGCCGCCGCAAAGCGCGCGACCCCGCGTGACCTCGGCGGCATGCGCGATTCCCTGCAGCGGCTCCCGCGGCTCGCCGAGGCCGTCGGCGACCTGTACGGTTTGGACGCGGGCTTCGACCCGCTGGCCGATCTGGCCGCGACGCTCGCCGCCGCGCTGGTGGATCGGCCGCCGGCGGCCCTCGGCGACGGCGACCTGATCCGGCCCGGGCACGCACCGGCGCTCGACGAGCTGCGCGGGCTCAGGGACGGCGGCCGTTCGTACATCGCCTCCCTCCAGGCCCGCGAGCGCGCGCGCACCGGCATCGGCTCGCTCAAGGTCGGCTACAACAAGGTCTTCGGCTACTACATCGAGATCACCCGGGCGAACGCGGGCGCCGTGCCGGCGGACTACGAACGGCGCCAGACGCTGACCGGTGCCGAGCGGTACGTGACGCCCGAGCTCAAGGGGTACGAGGCCAAGATCCTCGGCGCCGAGGAGGAGATCGCGCGGCTCGAGGAGCGCCTGTTCACCGAGCTGCGGGATACGGTCGGCGCGGCGATTCGCCGGATCCAGGACACGTCCACGCGGGTCGCGACGGCGGATACGCTGGCGTCGCTGGCGGAGGTGGCCGCGCGCAACGACTACACGCGCCCGGAGGTGGGCGACGGGTTCGCCCTCGAGATCGAGGCCGGCCGCCATCCGGTGGTCGAGCGCGTGATGCCGCGCGAGGCCTTCATTCCGAACGACATCCGCCTCGATGCCGAGCACCAGATCATGATCGTCACGGGCCCCAACATGGCGGGCAAGAGCACGGTGCTGCGCCAAGTCGCGCTGCTGGTGCTGCTCGCGCAGTCGGGGTCGTTCGTGCCGGCGCGCGCGGCGCGCATCGGCGTCGTGGACCGCCTGTTCACCCGCGTGGGGGCGAGCGACGACCTGGCGCGGGGCCAGAGCACGTTCCTGGTGGAGATGAGCGAGACCGCGTCGATCCTCCACAACGCCACCCGCCGGAGCCTGGTGCTGCTCGACGAGATCGGCCGCGGCACCTCGACCTACGACGGCGTGGCGATCGCGTGGGCGGTGGCCGAGTACCTGCACGAGCGTGTCGGCTGCAAGGCGGTGTTCGCGACCCATTACCACGAGCTGACACAGCTCGCCGACCGCTTCGCCCGGGTGGTGAACTTCAACGTCGCCGTGCACGAATCCGGCGACGACGTGATCTTCCTCCATCGCCTGCGGCCGGGCGGCGCCGACCGCTCCTACGGGATCCACGTCGGGAAGCTGGCCGGCCTGCCGGCCGAGGTCATCGAGCGGGCGGGGACGGTGTTGCGCTCGCTGGAGGCCGGGCACCGCGTGGCGACCACGCCGTCGGCCGCCGACCAGCTGGCGCTGTTCGCGCCGGCGGAGGACCCGGTGCTCGCCGAGCTGCGCGCCCTCGACGTGGACGGACTCAGCCCGCGCGACGCGCTCCAGCGCCTGGCGGAGCTGCAGCGGCGGGCAGCGAAAGGACGGGCATCGTGATGGACGCACGGGCGCACGGACGCACCGACGCACAGGCCGGCGGCTCAATCCCACGGGGAGCGCGCCTTGTCCGTGCGTCGGTGCGTCTGGGCGTCGGTGTCTCCTGTCTCTTCGCCGCCTGCGGCGGCCCGCAGCCGGCGCCGGCCGCGGCCAAAGCGGAGAACGACGTGCCCGTGGCGATCAACAGCGGCTCGCCGTTCCAATACCCGCCCGATCTCTATGATCAGGGCGTCGAGGGCGAGGTGCGCTTGCGGCTGTACGTGGACTCGGCGGGCCGGGTGCAGCCGGAGTCCACTCGCGTCGTCTCGTCGTCGGGAACGCCGGGCCTGGATTCCGCCGCCGTGCGCGGCGCCGGCTTGCTGTTGTTCGCGCCCGCCCACAAGAACGGCCAGGCGGTGGGCCTGGCGTTCTACCAGCCCGTGATCTTCCGCCGTGGCGCCGAGCCGGCGGGACAGCCGAGTCCATGAGCGAAGCGACCATGCCCCTCGACAGCGTGCTGGAGACCATCGGCCACACCCCGATGATCCGGCTGGGCCGCGTGACGCGCGGCCTCAAGACCCCGGTGCTCGCCAAGGCGGAGCAGATGAACCCCGGGGGCTCCGTCAAGGACCGCATCGGTCTCGCCATCATCGAGGCCGCCGAGAAGAGCGGGGCCCTGAAGCCCGGCGGCGTGATCGTGGAGGGCACGAGCGGCAATACCGGCGTGGGCCTCGCGATCGCCGCGGCCATCAAGGGCTACCGCTGCATCTTCACGATTCCGGACAAGATGTCCACGGAGAAGATCCGCCTGCTCCGCGCGTTCGGCGCCGAGGTGGTCGTGGTGCCGACGGCGGTGCCACCCGATCACCCCGAGTACTACATCCAGAAGGCCAAGGCGATCGTCGCCGCCACGCCCGGCGCCGTCCTGGCGGACCAGCACTTCAATCCGGTCAACCCCGAGGCGCACTATCGCACCACGGGCCCAGAGATCTGGGAGCAGACGGCCGGACGGGTGACGCATTTCGTGTGCTCCCCGGGCACCGGCGGGACCGTCTCGGGGGTCGGACGCTACCTCAAGGAGCGGAATCCCCGGATCAGGGTGATCGCCCCCGATCCGGTCGGCTCGATTTACGCCGAGTACGCCGCGTCACATCGCAAGGGCGAGGGCTTCCCGTACAAGGTGGAGGGAATCGGCGGGGACAAGATCCCGACCTCGCTCCACTTCGACGTCGTGGACGAGTTCGTGGCCGTCACCGACCGCGACGCCTTCCGCATGGCGCGGCGCCTGACCCGGGAGGAAGGCCTGTTCGTCGGCGGATCCAGCGGGTGCAACGTCCACGTCGCGCTCGAGCTCGCCCGCCGGCTCGACGACCCCGCGGCGCTGGTGGTCACCGTGCTGTGCGACACCGGCGAGCGCTACCTGTCGAAGCTGTACGACGACGCGTGGATGCGCGAGAACCAGATGCTGGACACCGAGTCCGTCACCGTCGAGTCGCTGATGGGCCAGCGTCCCGGCGAGATCCCGCCGCTGGTTTCGGTCGGGCCGAGCGCCAGCGTGCGCCAGGCGCTCAACCTCATGAGCACGTACGGCATCTCCCAGGTCCCCGTCATCGCCGGGGACGACTGCGTGGGCTCCGTCACGGAGGGACCGGTGATCGCCCGCGCGCTCGGCGACGCCAAGCTGCTCGAGCGGTCGGTCGGAGAGGTGATGCAGCCACCCTTCCCCGTCGTGGACGCCGCGCTGCCGTTCGAGCGGCTGAACACGCTGCTGTCGCACGAGACGCAGGCCGCGCTGGTCCGCAAAGACGGCCGCCTGGTCGGGCTCGTCACGCGCTACGACGTGCTGCGCCAGGTCGCGGGGATCCGGTGAACGTCGCGGTCCTCACCGGCGGCACGTCGGCCGAGCGCGACGTCGCGCTCGCCTCGGGCCTGCAGATCGCCGCGGCGCTGCGCTCCCTCGGCCACACCGTCCACGTGGTGGACCTCGCGTCCGGCTTCGTGCCTCCCGAGCACGAGGCGTCGCTCCTGCCGGGCGGCGTCGGTCGCGAGCCCCCGCCGCTCGAGCGGCTCAAGGAGCTCGAGCGCGGCATGCTCTCCGCGGGCCTGGGCGAAGTGCCCGCGGTGCGCGGGGCGGACGTCGTGTTCGTGGCGCTGCACGGCGGCCAGGGCGAAGACGGTACCGTCCAGGCCGTGCTCGACGTGATCGGTGTTCCGTACACCGGCAGCGGGCACCTCGCGTCCGCGCTCGCCATGGACAAGGACCTCGCGAAGCGCGTCGTGCGGGACAACGGGCTGCCCGTGCCCGCATGGGTCATGGCCCCGGCAACCGCGGCCGACGTGCACACCGTCGGATTCCCGTGCGTCGTGAAGCCTTCCAAGCAGGGTTCGTCCGTGGGCCTGACGCTTGTGAGACGGGATCAGGACCTGGACGAGGCGGTGCGGCTGGCCGCGCGCTTCGACGACGAGGTCATGATCGAGCAATTCGTCGGCGGCGCGGAGCTGACCGTGGGGATCCTCGGTGACGACGCGCTGCCGGTCATCGAGATTCGGCCGAAGCACGAGCTGTTCGACTACGAGTGCAAGTACCAGCCGGGCATGGCGGAGGAACTCTGCCCCGCGCCGATCGACGCGGCACTCGCCCGGCGCGCCCAGGACGCCGCGCTGCGCATCCACCGGGCGCTCAAGCTCGCGGGGTACAGCCGGGTCGATTTCCGCGTGGGCGAGGGCGGCGCCCTCCTCTTTCTCGAGGCCAACACGCTGCCGGGCATGACCGCCAACAGCCTCATTCCCAAGGCCGCGCGGGTCGCCGGCATGGGTTTCCCCGCCTTCACCGAGAAGGTCTGCCAGCTCGCCCTGGCGCGCCGCGGAACAAAGCGGTAGGCCGCGGGATACGGTTCCAGATATGCGCTACGACGGTTCGCCGTTCTTCCTGACCCGCTGGGTGCGGCGACTGCTGATCGCCAATGGCATCGTGTACCTGCTCCAGGTCACGGTGTTCACCGGCCCCTGGCTGGTGGACGTATTCGGGTTCAGGCCGGCGGCGGCGCTGCAGCAGCCCTGGAGCCTCCTGACCTACGCGTTCCTGCACGGCAACTTCCTCCACATCTTCTTCAACATGCTGGCGCTCTTCATGTTCGGGCCGCTGGTGGAGGACCGGTTGGGGAGCGCGCGGTTCGCGCGACTCTACGCCATCTCGGCCCTGGGTGGCTCGGCTCTCAGCCTGGCGCTGATGCCGCTGGCCGGCGACGCCGTGATCATCGGCGCCTCGGCGGCGGTGTTCGGCGTGATGCTCGCGTTCGTCTTCGAATGGCCGGACGCGCCCATCCTGGTCTTCCCCTTGCCCGTCCCGATCAAGGCGAAGTGGCTGGTCGTCTTCTTCGCCATCGCCAACCTGATCCCCGTGGTCGGGCATTGGAACGACGGCGTGGCCCACCTGGCGCACCTCGGCGGCTTCGCCGCGGCGTTCCTGTATCTGCGGGGCGGCTCCTTGCTCGGCGGCGTGGCGCGGCGCCAGGGGACCACCCCGACGGCCGCCGTGCTGGTGCATCCCTCGGCGCTCCAGACGAGTCGGCGGGCCGGGTCGTTCGGCGGCCGCCGGCGCGGAGCCGACCCGAAGGTGCTCGAGGAGGTGGACCGGGTCCTCGACAAGATCTCCGCCGGCGGCCTCTCCAGCCTGACGCCCGAAGAGCGGCGCTTCCTCGACGAGATGAGCAAGCGGTTCAAGCAGGAGCTGTGAGTGGTGATCCGTTCGGCACGAGGTGACATCACCACGTATGCCGGCGACGCGATCGTCAACGCGGCCAACAACCACCTGATCCTCGGCGCCGGGGTCGCGGGCGCCATCGCGCGACGCGGCGGGCCGGCGATCCAGGAGGAGTGCCGGCGTCAGGCTCCGATCCGAGTGGGCGAGGCCGCGCTGACCGGCGCGGGGAACCTCCCGTGCCGGTGGGTCATCCACGCCGCGGCCATGGGGGACGAGCCGGTGAGCGAGCGCAGCATCCGCGACGCGACTCGCGCGAGCCTCAGGCTCGCCGCCGCGCACGGCGCCGGCGACATCGCCTTTCCCATTCTCGGCACGGGCGTCGGCGGCTTCCCGTTCCGGCGCGCGGTGGAGATCATGGTCGGCGTCGTCCGCGACACCACGTCGGGTCACGCGCCGGCCACGGTGGTCCTCTACGGCTACACGGCCGACGATGTCGCCGTCATCGACGAGGTGCTGGCACGCTCGCCCTAGCCGCCGCTCTCCTGGCGCTGCAGCAGGCGCCGGCGCCGCGGGCGCTCGCCCAGGCCGAGTCGCTGCTCGCGGCCGGGCAGCTCCCGACGGCGCGCTCGCTCGCCGAGCGGCTGGTGGACGCTTACCCCGACGATCCCGCCACGCTGAAGCTGCTGGGCCGCATCTGGCTCGAGTGGCCCGTCTTCGGCCGCTACCGCGCCGAGTCGATCCTGGCGCGTGCGGGCCGGCTGGCGCCTTCGGATCCGGAGGCCTTCTACTACCGCGCGCAGGTGGGGCTGGCTCTGGGTGGCGACGACGGCGAATCGATCGCCCGCGACGGGCTGCTGCGGGTCCTCTCGCTCGCCCCCGACTACCGCGACGCCTGGCCGCTGTGGACGGAGCTCTACCGCGGCGGGCACGAGCGGTCGGACATGGTGGGCGCCCTCGCCCGGCACGCAGGCATGTACGCGGTCGATCTGCGGCGCGGCGAGATCCTGATCGAGTTGCGACGCTACCCGCAGGCTGCGGCACTCCTGGACTCGCTCCGCGCCGCATCGCCCGGCGACCCTGCGCCGCGCGCGCTGCTCGCCCGCCTGTGCTACGAGCAGGGTCGCGACGCCGAGGGCCAGCGGGACTATTTCGACGCGCTGGCGCGCGCGGAGGCCGACACGGCCGACCTGCTCTGGCACCAGGTGCGCAGCATCGCGACGCCCGACGAGCGGGAGGCGTACGCCGCGGTGACGCCGGAAGGTCGCGAGGCGTTCCTCCGCTTCTTCTGGGCGCGGCGGACGACCGACGTGCGGGACTCGGTGAACGCGCGTATCGGCGAGCACTTCCGCCGGCTGGCGGAAGCCCACCGGGTGTTCGCGCTGCTGCATCCCCAGTCGCGCTGGTATCACTCCCGCCTCTGGCGCACCCTGCAGGGCGGCACCGGCGCGCCGTCGGCCTCGGTGGCCATCAGCGCGATCCAGGCGGAGATCGCGACCATCCGCCAGCCGCGCGTGAACGATCCGGCCGTCGCGGCCGGCGTGGGGCCGCGCCTGGACGACACGTCTCAGCGGGCACTGAACCTGGAGGACGGCCTCGACGACCGCGGCCGCATCCTGGTGCGTTTCGGACCGCCGACGGAGCGCTACTTCTGGAGCAGCGACGCGGAGACGTGGCGCTACGACCTGCCGGAGGGCGAGTTCCAGGTCACGTTCGTGCGGCGCACCTCGGAGGGCGGAGGGGACCACGTCCTCACCCCGGTGGTGGCGGGTGAAGCGGAGGCGGCGGCGTTCCTGTTGAGCACCGACCGTCCGAGCCTGACCGCCACGCTCCGCTCCACCTACTGGCCGGCCGAATTCCGGCGCGGCATCGGGCGCACCACCGAGATCGTGCTGTTCCCCGACCGGGTGAGCGCCACCGCGGTGCTGTTCGACACCGCCGGGCGCGAAGCCGCCCGCGACTCGGCCACGAATCGCGCCCTCCATCTCGCGGCGCCCGCGGGCCGCTACTTCCTGGCCGTGGACGCCGAGCGTGACGGGCAGCTCGCCCGGGACCGGCGCTTCTTTCCGGTCACGCGCTTCACCACGGACTCCCTCGCCGTGTCGAGCATGCTGGTCGCGGCGGGCGATGTCCCGCCCGCTCGCCGGCAGCTCGAGGCCGCCGCGCCGCCCGGGCTGCGCGTGCCCGCCGGCCTGGCCCTGCGCTTCTACGCCGAGGTCTACGGGCTCGCCAGCGACTCGGGTACCGCGCGCTACGACGCCGTCTACCGCTTCGAGCGCGCGCGCACCGGCCTGCTGCGGTTCCTCTCGCGCAGCCACGTCACGAGCGTGGCCTTCCGCCGCGTGCAGCGCGCGTCCGATCCGACGGCGGAGACGCTGGTCGTCGACCCCGGACGCCTGCCTCGCGGTCACTACGTCGTCTCGCTCGAAGTACGCGACGCCGTGCGCGGCGGCGCACCCGCGACCTCGTCCCTCGAGTTCGACATCCAGTAGCGCTCTTGTCCGCGGCGCCCGCACGCTCCAAATTGGGGCGGCCGCCACGATGATCATCAACCTCATCCCCGAGTTCCTCGCCGTACACGCGTCCACCGGGCGTGAGGCCGCCTATCGCTCGTACCTCGAGCGGCACCGGCAGGTCCTCGAATCCTACTGGCACAACTACGTGCTCGATCTCGACTCGCCGCACACCGCCGAGGTCGTGGCGCGCGCGCTGGCCGCGGACCGCGACGATCTTCGGCGGCTGATGGCGTCGGTGGACCTCGAGCAGCTGGCCGCCGACGTCCTGGACCGTGCGGCCACGCTGCTCGAGCTCGACCAGGAGGTGGACGTCTACCTCACGGTCGGCGTCGGGGCGGCGAACGCGGCGGAGCTGGTGGTCGGCGGACGCGGCGCGGTCGTGGTCTGCGTGGAGCATTTCACCGGCCAGCCCAACCCCGACACCTACGGCCTCGGCCTCTCGCCGCAGCTCATCCCGCTGTGGATCGCCCACGAGATCGCGCACACCGTGCGGTACACCTCGCCCACCAGCCGCTCCGAGCTCAAGCGGCTGGTCAGCGAAGCCGGCGGCACGTACGACTACTGGGACACCGGCAGCCGGGCGACGCTCCGCGAGTTGCTGCTCAACGAGGGCGTCGCCGTGCACGTGGCGCGCGCCGCCGCTCCCGGCTTCGGCGACGAGGAGTACTTCGGCTTCACGCGGCGCCAGTACCGCCGCATGCGCGAGCTCGAGTCCTTCCTCTTCCGCGCGGCCGAGGCCGACCTCGACCGGGCCGGACTCGGTCTCAGGCTGCGGTATCTGAGCGGGGGCATGAGCCCGGCGGCCCGCCTGGTCCAGGGCCGCGTGCTGCCGGAGCGCTCCGGGTACTACATCGGCGCGCGGATGGCGGAGGCGTTGGTCGGGGAGCGCGGCGTCGCGGCGGCCGCCCGCGCCGCCGCCGCGGAGTTCACCGCCGCGACCAGCCGCCAGGCCGCGGGCCGGGCGGTGGGCGCGTGAGCCATCCGGCCGCCGAGCGGCGGGTCAACCGCGAATTGCGCGAGGTGCTGGACGAGTTGGTCGAGCACGTGCGCTACGTCGCGCGCAACGTGCAGACGATGAGCAAGCAGGACCTGGAGTACGCCGAAGAGCGCCTCGAATGGCTCGCCGACGAGGTCTGGCGCGCCGCCACCGAGACGCTGGAGTCGCGCGGCTAGGCCGCTCCCTTGCGCCGGGCCATCTCCCGCACGCGGGCCTTGTTGATCAAGTACTGCTGCGGCAGGCTCACCAGGTTCGACACCGCATAGTACAGGTTCAGCCCCGACGCGAAGTTCAGGAACAGCACCGTCATCATGATCGGCATGACGGTGGTCATCATCTTCGCCTGCGGATTCGGCGGCATCCCCATCTGCCCGAGCTTCGACAGCGCCCACATCGAGCCGCCCATCACCACCGGGATCACGTAGGTCGGATCCCGGAGCGACAGGTCGGGCAGCCACAGGAACGACGCGCCCCGGAACTCGATGGTGTTGGCGAACACGAAGAACAGCGCGAGCAGGATCGGGAACGGCAGCAGCATCGGCAGGCAGCTGCCGAACGGATTCACCTTGTGCTCGCGGTACAGCTTCATCATCTCCTGCTGCAGCTTCGCCGGATCGTCCTTGTGCTTCGTCTGCAGGTCCTTCATCAGGGGCTGGATGGCCTGCATCGCCACCGAGCTCATCATCGCCTTCTGGTTGAGCGGCCACAGCGCCAGCCGGAT
>Ga0335069_10009381_pt1 | contig 13935 bp, 13 predicted proteins | sample Lox_Sample_11_FD_206714 | JGI IMG/M metagenome (GOLD analysis project Ga0335069, IMG submission 206714) | Soil microbial communities from Loxahatchee National Wildlife Refuge, Florida, United States - Lox_Sample_1.1 | ecosystem: Environmental > Terrestrial > Soil > Wetlands | place: USA... | reverse complement strand
GAGCCGCGTCGTGAGCACGGCCCCGGTGGCGCCGATCGGATGGCCGTGAGCGACGGCACCGCCCTCGACGTTGACGATGTCCTCGGGCAGGCCGAGCTCGCGCGCCACCACGAGGGCGATCGCCGCGAATGCCTCGTTGATCTCGGCGCGCTCGATCTGCTTGGTCGTCCAGCCGGCGCGGCCCAGCGCCTGCTGCACGGCGGGGATCGGCCCGAGGCCGAACATCTTCGGATCGACGGCAGCGATGCCATGGGAGACGAGCCGGGCGACCGGCTCCAGGCCGCGCTGCGTCGCCCAGGCTTCGTCGGCCACCACCATGGCGGCCGCACCCGTGTTCAGCCCCGGCGCGTTGCCGGCGGTAATGGTTCCCTCAGGACGAAACGCCGGCTTGAGCTTCGCCAGCGCCTCGAGCGTCGTATCCGGACGGTTGTGCTCATCCGCGTCGAACACGGTCGGTCCTTTGCGACCCGGCACCTGGACCGGGATGATCTCGTCCTTGAACTTGCCGGCCGCCTGGGCCTGGCTGAAACGTTGCTGCGAGCGCAGCGCCCAGCGGTCCTGCGCCTCGCGTCCGACCTGGAATTCGCGCGCGAGATCCTCGGTGTGCCAGCCGGACGGCTGATCCGAGAACGCATCGTTGAGGCCGTCGCGCAGCACGCTGTCGTAAAGCTGTCCGTCGCCGAGCCGGTAGCCCCAGCGGCCGCGCGCGAGGAGGTACGGCGCCTGGTCCATGTTCTCCATGCCGCCGGCGACCGCGACGTCGATCGAGCCGAGCAGAATCTCCTGGGCCGCCGAGACGATCGCCTGCGCGCCCGAGCCGCACACGCGGTTGACGCTCAGCGCGGGCACCGTGACCGGCAGGCCCGCGCGGATGGCGGCTTGGCGCGCCGGGTTCATCTTGTTGCCGGCCTGGACCACGTTGCCCATGACCACGGTGCCGATCTCGTCGGGCTCGAGGCGCGCGTGCCCGATCGCGGCGGCAATGGCGGCGGCGCCGAGATCGGTGGCGGCGACGTCCTTGAGGCTGCCGCCGAAGGTGCCGATGGCGGTGCGGACTGGGGCTACGAGAATGACGGAACGGGCGGAGGCCATGCGGGTTCTCCTGGACGATGTAACTTGTAAAATGATAGTAACTAGATTAAATGTCAATCACTAGCTTTTAAGAACTCATTCGGTTATAAGAGATCCCTCGATGGCAAAGACTTACGGCCAGACCTGCCCGGTGGCGCGCACGCTCGAGATCATCGGCGAGCGCTGGACCCTGCTCATCGTGCGCGACCTCTTCCGTGGGTCCCGGCGTTTCCAGGACCTGCAGGACTCGCTGGTCGGGGTAGCGCCGAACGTGTTGTCGGAGCGCCTCAAGACGCTCGAGGAGCATGGCCTCATCCGGCGCGAGTTCTATTCCGAGCATCCGCCGCGGGCCGCCTACGCGTTGACCCCGCTCGGCCGCGAGTTGCAGCCGGCGCTGCGCGCGTTGGCCGTGTATGGGGCCAAGCATCTCGGCGGCTCGGTCGACGTCCTGCACGCGGCGTGCGACCACCGGATCGAGATGCGGCCCTATTGTCCGCATTGCGACATCGAGGTGCCCGCGGACGAGGTCAGGGTGACGTATCCGGACGACCCGCGCGCGTTGCAGGAAACCAAGGCGCGGCGGCGGGCGCGATGAGCCCCTATAGCGCGGTCCCGGCGCAGGCGGTCGAAAGCCTCGCACCGGCATCGATCCCGTCACCGCCGCGCACCATGGACGGGCGTACGCGGCGGCTGCTCGAAAGCCCGATCTTCGGAATTCTCATCCGGCTCGCGCTGCCGAACGTGGCCGTGATGGTGGCCCAGGCGGCGACCGGACTCATCGAGACCTATTTCATCGGCCGCCTCGGCACCGACGCGCTCGCCGGCGTGTCGATGGTGTTTCCTGCCGTCATGCTGATGCAGATGATGTCGGCGGGTGCGATGGGCGGCGGCATCTCTTCGGCCGTGGCGCGGGCACTCGGAGCCAACCGGCGAGCGGACGCCGACGACCTCGCGCTGCATGCGCTGATCATCAGCGTCGTCTTCGGCATCGCGTTCATGGCGGCACTGCTGCCGGGCGGGCCGTGGCTCTATCGCGCGATGGGCGGCGAGGGCGCATCGCTCGCCGCGGCGCTGACCTACTCCAACGTCGTGTTCGCGGGGGCCGTCCTGATCTGGGTGTTCAACAGCCTGGGCAACGTGCTGCGCGGGACCGGCAACATGATCGTGCCGGCGACCGTCACCTGCGTCGGCGTGGTCGTGCTGGTGCCATTGTCGCCGTGCCTGATCTTCGGCTGGGGACCGTTCCCGCGTCTCGGCGTGGCCGGCGGCGCGTACGCGCTCCTTGCCTATTATGTCGCGGGCTCGGCAGCACTCGCAGCCTATCTGTGGTCCGGCCGCGGCGTGTTGCGGCCGCGGCTCTTCGGCGTGGTGCTGCGCTGGAGCCTCTTCCGCGAGATCCTGCGGGTCGGCATCGTGGCGGCGTTCAGCACGATCCAGACCAACCTGACGGTCGCGATCACGACCGGGTTGATCGGCAGCTTCGGCACCGCGGCGATCGCGGGCTATGGCGTCGGCTCGCGGCTTGAATATCTCCTCGTGCCGCTGGTCTTCGGTCTCGGCGCGCCCCTGGTGGCGCTGGTCGGCACGGCGATCGGGGCGGGGCAGCACGGCCGCGCCCTGCAGGCGGCCTGGGCCGGTGCCGCCGTCGCCTTCGTCCTGACCGAGACGATCGGTGTCGCCGCGGCGATCTGGCCCGCGGCCTGGCTGTCGCTGTTCGGGACGGATCCCGCCATGCTGGCGGCCGGTGCGGCCTATCTGCGCGAGGTCGGCCCGGCCTACGGCCTGTTCGGCCTCGGCATGGCGCTCTATTTCGCCTCGCAGGGTGCAGGGCGTCTGCTATGGCCGGTGCTCGCCGGCACCGTACGCCTGGTCATCGCCACCGCCGGCGGCTATGCCCTGCTGCGTTGGACCGGGCAGCTCGACCACGTGTTCTACTCCCTCGCAGCTGCCCTGGTCGTCTTCGGCGCCATCAACGCCGCAGCCGTGCTCGCCGGGGTGTGGTTCCGCGGCCGGGCCTCAGTGTAAGTATTCGGGCGCGGCCATCGGCTATTGGCCTCCGCACAGCGCGCCTGTTCGGGCGATCAAAGGCAGAAGGCGGACGCCGGACTTGGCCGAGTCGTGGCAAACATTAACGATCCAGGCCCACGAACTTCTCGAGCCAGTGGATGTCGTAGGCGCCGTCGATGAACGCCGGCTCGCGGATCAGGCGCCGGTGGAGCGGCAGGGTGGTCTCGATGCCGCCGATCACGTACTCGTCGAGCGCCCGGCGCAGGCGCATCAGGCACTCATTGCGCGACGTGCCGTGGACCACCAGCTTCGCCACCATGCTGTCGTAGTGCGGCGGCACGGCGTAGCCGGAATAGAGTGCTGAATCCACGCGCACGCCGAGCCCGCCCGGCGCGTGATAGCTCGTGATACGGCCCGGCGACGGCCGGAATGTCTCCGGATCCTCGGCGTTGATGCGGCACTCGATCGCGTGGCCGTGGAAGCGCACATCCTCCTGGCGGAACGGCAGGGTGTTTCCGGCCGCCACCTTGATCTGTTCGCGCACGATATCGATCCCGGTCACCATCTCGGTCACCGGGTGCTCGACCTGAAGGCGCGTGTTCATTTCGATGAAGTAGAACTTTCCGTCTTCGTACAGGAACTCGACCGTGCCGGCGTTGCGGTAGCCGAGCTGGCGCATCGCCTGGCAGACGGTGTTGCCGATCTCGGTGCGCTGTTCGGCGTTGAGGGCGGGCGAGGGGCTTTCCTCGAGTACCTTCTGGTGCTTGCGCTGCAGCGAACAATCGCGCTCGCCGAGATGCACGACGTTGCCGTGGGCGTCGGCAAACACCTGGATCTCGATATGGCGCGGGTGCGCCAGATACTTCTCGAGATAGACCTGATCGTTGCCGAACGCGGCCGCGGCTTCGCTCTTGGCCATGCTCACGGCGCTCGCAAGCTCGGCCTCGGTCTTGGCGACCTTCATGCCGCGGCCGCCGCCGCCGGCCGTCGCCTTGATCAGCACCGGAAAGCCGATGCTGCGCGCGAACGCGAGTGCTGAGGCCGGGTCGCCGACCGGCCCGTCCGATCCCGGTACCACGGGAATCCCGAATTTCGCCGCGGTCTGCTTGGCGATGATCTTGTCGCCCATCATGCGGATGTGGTCGGGCGAGGGTCCGATGAAGACGAACCCGTGCTCCTCGACCATCGCCGCGAAATCCGCGTTCTCCGACAGGAAGCCGTAGCCGGGATGGATCGCATCCGCCCCGGTGATCGTCGCCGCCGACAGGATGGCCGCGGGGTTGAGGTAGCTCTCGCGCGCCGCCGGCGGACCGATGCACACGCTCTCATCGGCGAGGCGGACATGCATGGCCTCGGCGTCGGCGGTCGAGTGCACGGCGACGGTCTGGATGCCGAGCTCCTGGCAGGCGCGGTGAATCCTGAGCGCGATTTCGCCGCGATTGGCGATCAGGACCTTTTCGAACATGGCCCGCTATTCGATGACGAGCAGGGGTTCGCCGTATTCTACCGGCGCGCCGTTGGCGATCAGGATGCGCGTCACCGTGCCGGCGCGGGGTGCGCGGATCGCGTTCATGACCTTCATTGCCTCGATGATGAGGACCGTCTGGCCTTCGCGCACTTTGTCGCCCGGCTTGACGAAGTGCGGTGCATTCGGCTCCGGCGCCAGATAGGCGGTCCCCACCATCGGCGAGGTGAGCGCGCCAGCCGGCGTGTTCGAAGCCGCGGCCGCCGGTGCTGCGGCAGCGGCGATGACCGGTGCCGGCGCCGCCGCGGCGGCGATCATTGGCGCCGTGCCCGGCATGGCGACGCGCACGCGGCGCTCGCCTTCGGCGTATTCGATCTCGCCCAGCCCGGTCTCCTTGAGCAGCTCGGCCAGCCGGCGGATCAGGTCCGGGTCGATCGTGAGTTTGTCCGCCATCAGTCTTCGTCCCCGATGATGCGCGCGAGAGCATCCAGCGCGTAGAGATAGCCGTCGGGACCGAGCCCGCAGATCACGCCGTGCGCCGCGCGGCTGATATAAGAGTGATGCCGGAACTCCTCGCGCCGGTAGATGTTCGAGATGTGCACCTCGATCACCGGCAACTCGCAGATCATCAGCGCATCGAGAAGAGCCACCGAGGTGTGCGTGTAGGCGCCGGCATTGATGACGATCCCGTCGGCCACGTCGCGCGCTTCGTGCAGCCAGGCGACCATCTCGCCCTCGATGTTGCTCTGGCGGAAGTCCAGGGTGAGGCCCAGCGCCCCGGCGCGCTCGCGGCACGCAGCCTCGATGTCGCCGAGCGTCGCCCGGCCGTAGATCTCCGGCTGCCGCACGCCCAGCATGTTGAGGTTCGGCCCGTTGAGGACGAGGATGACGGGAGAGCTCGGCATGGCGCGGTTATACATCATAAAAACCGGGCCCAAACCACGATTTTTGCTTCGATTTCGGCAAATCCGGCGCCGCGGGCGGCCGCCGCGGCCGGCAGCCATGTTTTCGCGGGCTGAAAGGTTCCTTATTCTCTGGGGAGCCGGATTGCGATTCGGCCGGGTGCCGCATCGCAGGGCTGGCGACAGGAGCCGATGCACTTCCATTTTCTGCTGACCAATCACTACCCGTACGGCGTTTACAAGATCGAAGATCATGTGAAGCTGATCGGCGGCGGGCTTTCGGCCCTGGGGCACAAGGTGACCTACGGCTTCGATGAGGACGTGGCGCCGTGGCCGGGCGTCAACCTGCTCGTCGAGTTCTTCAACCGCAGCTCCGTCGTCGACCAGGTGATCGCGCTCAAGGCCGCGCGGACGCGCTATGCCTTCGGCCTCATCTGCCACGAGGATCTCCAGGACGCCGTCATGGACGATCCCGACTTCCCCGACCGGCGGCGGGGCCTGGAGCGGATCCTGCCGCACATGGACTTCGTCTGGACGGTAGTCCCCAGCGACTACACGGGCCTCGCCGGCGGGGAGCGTGTCCGCACCCTCGAATACGGCTACGTTCCCTCGCTGCGGCGTCCGAACGTCCTGACCCGCGACATCGACGTGCTCTTCTACGGCTTCGTCGGGCCGCGGCGGGGGCCCGTGTTCAACGCGCTCGTGCAGCGGGGCCTGCGGGTGTCGATGACGACGGGCATTCTTCCCGGCTACTTCAAGAACGATCTGCTCGACCGCGCGCGCGTCGTCGCCGACGTGCGGCGCTCGGAGGGCGTTCGCTTCCTGGCGCCGTCGCGCCTGGCCACGGTCCTTCACGCCGGCGTGGCGCTGGTCGTCGAACGCTTCGATGCGGGACCTTTGTCCGCGTTCTATCCCTACACCGCCAACGCGCCGATGGCCGAGTTCGTAGATCTGTGCGAGCGCGTGGCCCGCGCGGATCAGTGCCTGGCGCTGGGTGCCGCCGCGCGCGAGGAGTTTGCGGCCCACACCTCGATGGCGGAGAATCTGCGCCGCGTCATGGATCTGCCGATGTTCGAAGAACTCGCTGTTGCCGTCGCGGATCGGTGAGAGATGCATTTCCACCTCCAGCTGGCGAACCACTATTTCGGCGGGCTGTACCTGATCGAGGACATCGTGATGCCCGTGGTGTGGGGGCTGCGCGCGCGCGGACACCGCGTGACCATGGGCTTCCTGCCGGAATTGCCGCCCTGGCCTTCGGTCGTCCTGGTGATGGAGTATTTCGAGCTCGATCACGTCACGGACGGCTTCCTGCAGTGGCGAAACGATCCCGCCGAGCGGAAATGCGTCGGGGTCCTGTGCACGGAAGACATCAGCGACACGCTGGTGATGGATCATCCCGACTATCCGGGCCGCCGGCGCAATCTGCTGCGCGTCCTGCCGCACTGCGATTTCGTGTGGCCGATCGTGCCCAGCGACTACGCGGCGCATGTCCCGCCCGAGCGGCTGGCGTTCCTCGATTTCGGATATCTCGACGCCTTGCGCCGCGACGGTCTGCCGGCCGCCGAGCGCGACATCGATGTGCTGCTGTATGGCTCCGTGAACGAGCGGCGCAGCCGCATTCTGGAGGAGCTCAGGAAGAAAGGCCTCAAGGTCGCGGCAACCCGCGGATTGTTGCCGGACTACATGCGCGACAATCTGATCGGCCGGGCGAAGGTGGTGCTCGACGTGAAGCGCTCGGACGCCGTGAGGTTCACCTCGCCGTCCCGCATCTGCACCGCGCTCCAGATGGGGGCGACACTGGTGTCCGAGCGATTCGACACCAGCCGGCTTGGCTCGCTCTACCGCTACACGGAGGCCTGCGCATTCGAGGAGGTCGTGGAGCGCTGCTGGGAGCTCGTGCGGGCGCCGGACTGCCTCGAGCGGGGCCTCGCCGCCCGCGAGCAGTTCCGGCACGAGACCTCGATGGCCGACAATCTCGGGCGGGCCATGAACCTGCCGGTCTTCGCCGAGCTCGCCGCCGCCACGGCCGTCCGATGATCTTCAATTTCGTCCTCGCCAACCATCACGAGACGTCCCTCAACTCGCTGGGCGACCTTCTCGAGCCGATCTACCAGGGGCTCGAGGCGAATGGCCACCACGTCATCCGCTTCGGCATCGATTTCCACGAAGCGCCCGCGATCAACGTCATGGTCGAATTCTTCAAGGACGACGTCGTCGTCGAGGATCTGCTGCGGTTCAAGCGCGAGCTTGGCGACCGCTTCGTGTTCGGCCTGCTGGGGACCGAGGATCCCGAAGACGACCTGGTCATGGCGCATTATCCCAGGCGCAGGCCCAACCTGCGGCGCCTCGCCGGCGTGGCGGACTTCGTGTGGACCTTGCTTCCGGTGGCACCCTATTACGAGGCGATTTGCGGGCCGGGACGCGTCGCGTGGCTGCGGTACGGCTTCTCCGCGGGCTATGTCGAGCCGGACATGATCGCCGATCCCCGGCTGCGCGACATCGACGTGCTGTTGTACGGCAATCCGCATCCGTACCGCGACCGCATCGTCCAGGCGCTGAATGCCGGCGGGCTCACATGCGTCGGAACGCAGCGCGAGGCCTACCCCGATTTCGTCGCGGCCGACCTCATCCGGCGCGCCAAGATCCTGCTCGATGTCCGCCGCAGCGCCGAGGTCCGGTTCCTGTCGCCGACCCGCATCATGCGCGGCCTGCACAGCGGGACGGCGGTGGTCTCCGAGCGCTACGACGTGAGCCCGCTCGCCTATTTCTACGACTATGTCTCGCCCGCGAGCTACGAGGAGCTGCCCGACCGCTGCCGCGAGATCATCAAGAGTGGCAGCTATGTCGGGATGGCGGACGCCGCCCTGGCGAAATTCCGCGCCGAGACGTCGATGGCCGCCAACGTCACTGCCGCTCTGGCGCTGCCCGTGTTCGAGCGCCTGGCGAATCCCGACAGGGCCGGGGCCTGACGGAGCGGCGCATGATCTTCAACATGTTCCTCGCCAATCATCCAACCGACCGCCTCAAGAGGCTCTACGACCTCGTGCGGCCGATCGAACACGGCCTGGTCGAGAACGGCCACCACGTGATCGGCTACGGTCTCGGGCTGCGGCCGCCCCCGGCGGTCAATCTGCTCGTCGAATTCTTTCCCGATGATTCGTTCGTCGACGAGCTGCTCAGGCTGAAAGCCCATGCCGGCGCCGGGCTGCTGCTCGGGCTGATATGCGCCGACGATGTCGAGGACGACGCGGAGATCGAGACGTCGCGTTATCCGCGCCGGCGCGCGAACCTGGAGCGCCTGCTGGCCAAGATCGAGTTCGCATGGACGCTGCCGCCGCTGCTGCCGTTCTTCGAAGCCATCTGCGGCCGCGGCAACGCCGCGCCCGTCGCGTTCGGATTCAGCGAGCGGCTGCTGAATCGCCGGATCATCGGGCAGACGGAACTGCGCGATCTCGACGTCCTGATCGAGGGAGAGGAATCTCCCCGCTGCCGCGCGGTCTTCAACGGTCTGACGGCGCGCGGCCTCAAATGCTACTTCGCCGGCCCTGTTCCGCTCCCGAGCTTCGCGACCGCCGATCTCGCGCGCCGCGCCAAGCTCGTTCTGGACGTCCGGCGCGGGCCCCGGTCCCGTTTCTCGTCCGTCCCGCGCATCTGCAAGGGGCTGCACAACGGCGTTCTGGTGATGACCGAGCGCGGCCGCGGCGCGCCGGGGCCCCTCGACCGCTTCGCCGTCGGCTGCGATCCCGAAAGGATGGTCGAGGACTGCGTTGCCGCCATCGACTCCAAGAAGACCGTTGACCTCGGCCTGGCCGCGCTTGAAAAGTTCCGGCGGGAGATGTCGATGCGACAGGGACTTCAAGACGCACTGAGGCTGCCGCCTCTGCAGCAACTCCTCGCCTGATCCGCCGGATGCAGTTCAACTTCGTCCTCACGAACCATAGGGCGGCCGAGCTCCAGGCGCTGGACGACATCCTGCGGCCGCTGCTCTTCGGCCTGCGCGCTGCGGGCCATCGCGTCGTTGCCGGTATCCGTCAGCTCAGCGGTCCGCCGGTTGTCAACATCATGGTCGAGGATTTCAGTGATCCGGCCGCGGCGCGGGAGATCGGTGCCGCGCGTGCGGCCTGGGGGGCGGGGTTTCGTCTGGGCGTGCTGTGTCCGCACGACATCGGCGGCTTGCCGCCGGCGCGCGCGGACGGACTGCGCGCGGCGCTGCCGGCGTTTGACTTCGTCTGGAGCCTGGCCCCTCTGGACCGCATCGCGCCCGAGCGCATCGCCATCGTGCAATACGGATTCCATGACAGCCTGCTCGGTCCGCGGCTGATCAGCGATCCCGCGGGCCGCGACCTGGACGTCGTGGTCTACGGACCGAACAGCCCTCGTCTCGACGCACTTGTCGGGAAGCTTGCGGCGGCGCAGCTGCGCCATTTTCCGGTGCGGGCGGGCACCTTTCCGGACTACATCGTCTCCGACCTCCTGAGCCGCGCCAAGACCGTGGCCGTCGTCGGCGGCGTACCGGGCGCGGATGCGGCGCTTGGCCCGCGTGCGCTGAAATCGATCTGCAATGGCGCCTTGACCGTCGCCGAGGAGGGAAGCATCGCGGGTGCCCTGGCAGGTTTGCTCGTACCGTGCCCCTATGACGAAATCCCGGCGGCCTGCCGCCGCATCGCCGCCGAGGGACGCTTCGTCGAGCGGGGCCTCGAGGCGCTCGAGCGGCTTCGTCAAATGCCCGGAATGCGCTCGGGGGTCGAGGCGGCGGCCGGCGTCGCGGCCGTTTCTTCCGCCCCATCCGTGTCATCCGGAGGGGCGTGAGCCGCATGCAGTTCAATTTCTTCCTCGGCAACCACTCCCAGAGCAGCTTCGTCCTGCTCGAGGATCTCGTCCGCCCGATCGTGGTCGGCCTCCAGGACGCGGGCCACCATGTCGTCACCTACGGCACCGAGATGCTGATGGCGCCGTGGGTCAACGTGTTCGTCGAATTTTTCCGCGACGCGCAGTTCGCCGACGCGCTGATCGGCATCAAGCAGCAGATGAAGGATCGGTTCCTGTTCGGCGTCGTGTGCACGGAAGATCTCGACGACCCGCATATCTGGCAGCTCAGCGGGGCCGAGCGCCGGACGAACCTGCTGCGGCTGCTGCCGCACGCGGATTTCCTCTGGACGCTGCTGCCCGCCGGCTCCTACATCAAGCACGTGCCGGGCGACCGCGTGGCCTGGGTCCGCTACGGCTTCGCCGAGAGGCTGCTCGCGCAGTGCCACGTGGCCGACCCGCGCGAACGCGACATCGACGTTCTCATCTACGGCAGCCCGTACAAGTACCGGATGCCGGTGGCGGAGGCACTCGCGGCGCAAGGCCTCTCCTGCGACTTCACCATCAGCTCGGCGCGCGTCGGCTTCCTCGAAGGCTGGCCGCGCTATCTGGCCGACGAGCTGCTGTCGCGCGCCAAGGTCGTGGTCGATATGCGCCGCGGCCCCGAAGTGCGGCATGTCTCCGTGACCCGTATCGCGGCGGCGCTGCACGGCGGTTGCACGGTCGTGGCCGAGGATTTTGACAGGAGCGAAATGGGCGCTCTCTACCGTTACACGACGCCCGCAGCCTACGACGGCATCGCCGACGCATGCCGCCAGATCATCGCGGCCGGCGACTATGTGGAACGGGGGCAGAGGGCGCTCGAGCAGTTCCGGGCCGAGACGTCGATGCGCGCCAATATGCTGCACGCCACCGATTTGCCGCTGTTTCGGCGGCTCGCCAGCGGCTAAGCTTCGGACCATGCGCAAACCGGCCACCCGATCGCGGTCGAAGGGATCCAGCGCGCGCCGGCGCGTTGCCACGCAACCGCCGCGCGCGTCGAAGCGTCCGGCCGCCGCCGAAAATCCGATGGGCACGGACGGCTTCGAGTTCATCGAATACACCGCACCGGACCCGCGGGCGCTCGGCCGGCTGTTCGAGATGCTCGGCTTCGCGGCCGTGGCACGTCACCGCTCGAAGAACGTGACGCTCTATCGCCAGGGCGAGATCAACTTCGTCGTCAACGCCGAGCCCGACAGTTTCGCCCAGGCCTTTGCCCGCGTGCACGGCCCGTCAGCCTGCGCCATGGCGTTCCGCGTGCGCGACGCGGCCGCCGCCTACGAGCGCGCGATCGAGTTGGGCGGCCGCCCGTTCCACGGCAAGGTCGGCCCGATGGAGCTCAACATCCCGGCGATCCAGGGGATCGGCGGCAGCCTCATCTACCTGGTCGACCGCTACGGCCCTGCCGGGAGCATCTACGACATCGACTTCCGGCCGCTGCCGGGTGCCGCCGCGAAGCCGGCCGGCGACGGTCTCGTCTACATCGACCATCTGACCCACAACGTGCACCGCGGCCGCATGCGCCACTGGGCGCGCTTCTATGAAAAGCTGTTCAACTTCCACGAACAGCACTATTTCGACATCGAGGGCAAGGCGACCGGGCTCAAGTCGAAGGCGATGGTCAGCCCCTGCGGCAAGATCCGCATCCCGATCAACGAATCGGCGGACGCCAAGTCGCAGATCGAGGAATTCCTGCACGCCTATCACGGCGAGGGCATCCAGCACATCGCCCTCGGCTCGAGCGACATCTATCGCACGGTCGAGCGCCTGCGCGGCTCGGGCGTCAAGTTCCTGTCCACCCCCGATACGTATTACGAGCTGATCGGGCGGCGGTTGCCTGGCCACGGCGAGGACGTGGGGCGGCTGCGCAAGGGGCAGATCCTCATCGACGGGGAGACGCGAAAAAACTCTCGCCGGCTGCTCCTGCAGATCTTCACCGAGACCCTGATCGGCCCGATCTTCTTCGAGATCATCCAGCGCAAGGGCGACGAAGGGTTCGGGGAGGGGAATTTCCGCGCGCTCTTCGAGTCGATGGAACTGGACCAGATCCGGCGCGGCACCCTGAAAGCGTGAGATAGCTCACTTTTTCGTACCGAGGCGGATTGCTATCGTACGGCTCCGAATTCGACGGAGCGGTCAGTGAAACTCGCGTCACTCAAGGAGGGCGGCCGGGACGGAACACTCGTGATCGTGTCACGCGACCTCAAGCGGGCCAGCAAGGTGCCCGACATCGCGCGCACCTTGCAGCAGGCGCTCGATAACTGGTCGCGGGTGGAGGGCGACCTCAGGCGCGCCGCCAAGCGCCAGCACGAGATCCAGTTCGACCCGATCGGCGCCGGCCGCTCCCTCGATGTCAGCCCGGACCGCCTCGCGAGCCCCTTGCCGCGCGCCTTCCAGCTGTTCGGCGGGAACGCCTATTTGCGGCACGTGCAGCTCGTCCGTCAGGCGCGCGGGGCGGCCATGCCGCAGGAGTATTACGCGGCCCCGCTGATGTACCAGGGCCGCTCCGACGGCTTTTACGCGCCGACGGAGGACCTCGTCTTTGCCAATGAGACCGGCGGCATCGATTTCGAGGCCGAGATCGCCGTGATCGTGGACGACGTGCCGGCCGGGGTCGACCGCGAGGCGGCGGCCGCGCACATCCGTCTCGTCATGCTGGCCAACGACCTGTCGCTGCGCAACCTCATCCCGGACGAGCTGGCCAAGGGGTACGGTTATCTCCATGGCAAGCCGGGCCTCAGCTTCTCGCCCGTGGCCGTCACACCCGACGAGCTCGGCCCCTATTGGGACGGCGGCAAGATCAACCTGCCGCTGGCCACCTATCTGAACGGGCGGCTGTTCGGCAATCCGAATGCCGGCATCGACATGGATTTCGACTTTCCGGCCTTGATCGCGCATGCCGCCAGGACGCGGCCGCTGGTCGCCGGCACGATCATCGCAAGCGGTGCCGTCTCGAACAAGAATGCGCGGGTCGGCTCCTCCTGCATCGCCGAGCTGCGCACGCTCGAGACGATCCTCGGGGGCCGCGCGTCCACGCCGTTCCTGAAGTTCGGCGATCACGTTCGCATCGAGATGGTGGACGGCGAGGGGCGCTCGATCTTCGGTGCCATCGAGCACCGTATCCGGCGGGCCGGGAACGACGGCTGAGTTGTCTCACGGGGAGCGGATTGTTAGGTTGGGGTGCCGCTCCTCCGAGGACTTCGATCCGCCATGAAGCTCTACGATTTCTGCCGCTCGTCCGCCGCCTTCCGCACGCGCATCGCACTCCACCTCAAGGGCCTGTCCTTCGAGCAGGCGTCGATCCATCTGCGCAAGGCGCAGCAATCGGCCCCCGACTTCCTGAAGCTGAACCCGCAGGGGCTGGTGCCGGCGCTGCAGGACGGTTCGCACCTGCTGACCCAGTCGCTGGCGATCATCGATTATCTGGACGAGACCCACCCCGAGCCGCCGTTCCTGCCCAAGTCTCCGGCCGAACGGGCGCGGGTGCGCGCCCTGGCCCTGGCCGTCGCCTGCGACATCCATCCGCTCAACAATCTGCGCGTCCTCGTCTATCTGAAGAAGGACCTGAAGGTCTCGGACCAGCAGCACGACGCCTGGTACCGGCACTGGATCCACGAGGGCTTCAAGGGGCTCGAAGGGCTGTTG
>Ga0335069_10009380_pt1 | contig 13936 bp, 12 predicted proteins | sample Lox_Sample_11_FD_206714 | JGI IMG/M metagenome (GOLD analysis project Ga0335069, IMG submission 206714) | Soil microbial communities from Loxahatchee National Wildlife Refuge, Florida, United States - Lox_Sample_1.1 | ecosystem: Environmental > Terrestrial > Soil > Wetlands | place: USA... | reverse complement strand
GCCCGATGAGGGCCCGCGGGTTCTGGGATGCGCTGCTTTTTGGAAAGACAACTGATGGGGAATTCGCTGTCCCAGTCGTGCTGTGAAAATGAGGCCGGTAGAGCTCTTCCTTTTGGGTATACCTCAATCGTGCGCATTGCCGCGCCGTCGGTGGGCTCCAACACTGCTCTGTAAGACAACTCCGCCGAAGCGATGCGTCTCGTAACGGGATTATCTGCGTCGCGAAGCGACAACAGTGCGTTGTGTCCAAACCGGCCGCCACTGTCTCGCAGGTAGGCAAAATCGAACTTCTCCGCCTTCACCGCGCCCGAGTCCAACCGCGCCACTTGGCTCGCCACCGCCAGCCGCATCGGGTCGGCGATGGGCGTCGAAAGCGCGAACAGCACGATCAGGAAGACGAACGTGCCGTAGACGTTCCAGCGCTCGATCAGCTTGAGCCACAGCCCCGGCAGGATGGCGGCGATGAGATATCCGGCAGCGAAGAACCCGCTCACCAGAACGCACGCCGCCGAGGTGATGCGGTCCACCGTCCAGCCGTACTGGGTGACGCGCAGCCACAGCGCGTACCCGGCGATCCAGACGATGAAGATCAACAGCACCGCGGCCAGCGTGCCCGCCACGCGCAGGATGTGCGGCGGACGATGCTCGACATCGCCGTCCTGGTAGGCCGCGTTGATGTGAACCACCAGCACCGCCCCGGCGGTCAACAGCAGGAAGGTGGCCGTGCGCGTCTCCCACAGCGGCTGCAAACCGGTGAAGGCGAGGCTGACGAGGAACGCTAACGCGATTCCGCCGATCACCGGCAGCAGCCAGCCGAGCAGAGTGAGCGCGAGCGTACGCACGCCGCGCACAAGGCTCGCGCGCGTGTCGGTGAGGTGGATGGCCGCGGCCGCGGCAATGGTGGTGAGCGGGATCGCCACCCAGGCATGGGTGATGAAATCGCGGAAGCCCGTCAGCTTGATCATGTCGAACAGCGCGATGCCCAGAAAAAGCATCAGCCAAAAAGCGCCGATGAAGCAAACCACGATCGCCGCCTGCACGCCCAGCTTCCAGGCCAGATCGAACAGGGTGGGATAGCGCGCCACGATGCGCCGGTCGGCGTCGCCGCACGACACCAGCGCATGCGCCACGAACAGAAACAGGGCGCACACGAACACGAGCTTGGCCGACACGGGCGCGGTCATCGTCTCACCGGGCCACTGGCGCCACACGTCGTACCACGCGAGCCCGGCGATGATCGCCGTGGCCGCTGCCGTCCAGAGGATCAGCGTCCTGGCGCGGATATTGCCGAGCCCTTGCGAGACGAGCAGGGGGATGAAGATCGCCACCACCGCCAGCGGCGTAAAAAGCTGCGGCGCGGTGGCGGGCCACGCCTTCTGATCGAAGGCCGAATAGAGCAGGTACAGCGCCAGACCCTGCCCAAGCCCCAGCGCCAGCCGTACCAAGAACACACGCTGTGCGGTCTGCGATTCCATCTCGAACCCCACCCCTACGCCTCGTGACCTCAGAATACACGATTGCAGCGGTTTCGCGCAGGGTGGGCGCTACGGCAGGGTCCGCGGGTTATGCCTCCGAGCCGTCATGGCCGGGTCTAACTCGGCCGCCTCAGGGGCAGCCATGAAGAGTTAGGGGTGGATGAGTTCCCTAATCCTGGTCCATCTTCAGGGCGGCGATGAAGGCTTCCTGCGGGATGTCGACCTTGCCGAACTGGCGCATCTTCTTCTTGCCCTCTTTCTGCTTGTCGAGCAGCTTGCGCTTGCGGGTGACGTCGCCGCCGTAACACTTGGCGGTCACGTCCTTCCTCAGGGCCGAGATGGTTTCGCGCGCGATGACCTTGCCGCCCAAGGCCGCCTGGATCGGGATCTTGAAGAGGTGGCGCGGGATCAGGTCCTTCAGCTTCTCGCACATGGCGCGGCCGCGGGTTTCGGCGCGGGAGCGGTGAACGATCATGGAAAGCGCATCCACCGGCTCCTCGTTGACCAGAATGCTCATCTTGACGAGGTCGCCCTCGTGATAGCCTTCCAGGTGATAGTCGAAGCTGGCATAGCCACGGCTCACCGACTTGAGGCGGTCGTAGAAATCGAACACCACTTCGTTGAGCGGCAGGCGATAGATCACCATGGCGCGGTTGCCGGCATAGGTAAGCTCGATCTGCGAGCCGCGCCGGTCCTCGCACAGCTTGAGCACGGAACCCAGATACTCGTCGGGCACGATGACCGTGGCCCTGATCCACGGCTCCTCGATCTTCTCGATGCGGGTCGTTTCGGGGAAATCGGCCGGATTGTGCAGCTCGAGCAGCGTGCCGTCGGTGAGCGTGATGCGATAGATCACGCTCGGCGCCGTGGCGATGAGATCGAGCGAGAATTCGCGCTCCAGCCGCTCCTGGATGATTTCCAGATGGAGCAGGCCGAGGAAGCCGCAGCGGAAGCCGAAGCCCAACGCGGCGGAGGTTTCCATCTCGTAGGTGAAGCTGGCGTCGTTCAGATGCAGCCTGGCGAGCGCATTGCGCAAGTCTTCGAATTTGGCGGCGTCGGCGGGGAACAGACCGCAGAACACCACCTGCTGCGCCGGCTTGAAGCCGGGCAGGGCTTCCTCGGCGGGCTTGCGGTCGTCGGTGATGGTGTCGCCGACATGGGTCTCGGCCACTTCCTTGATCGCGGCAGTGATGAAGCCGACCTCGCCTGGCGCCAGGCTGCCGACCAGCACCTGCTTGGGGGTGAACACGCCGACGCGCTCGACCTGGTAGGCGGCGCCGGAAGCCATCATGCGGATCTTCTGGCCTTTCCGAATTTCGCCGTCGACGATGCGCACCAGCACCACCACGCCGAGATAGGCGTCGTACCAGGAATCGATCAGCAGCGCTTTGAGCGGCGCTTCGGCATTGCCCTTGGGCGGCGGAAGACGGTGGACGACGGCCTCGAGCACCGCGCCGACGTTCTCGCCGGTCTTGGCGCTGATCGCGATGGCGTCGGAGGCGTCGAGCCCGATGACGTCTTCGATCTGCTGCTTGACGCGGTCGGGTTCGGCGGCGGGCAGGTCGACCTTGTTGAGCACCGGCACGATCTCGAGGCCCGCATCGATGGCCTGATAGACGTTGGCCAGCGTCTGGGCCTCCACGCCCTGGCTCGCGTCCACCACCAGCAGCGCGCCTTCGCAGGCAGCCAGGCAGCGCGACACTTCATAGGCGAAGTCCACGTGGCCGGGCGTGTCCATCAGATTGAGCGTGTAGGTCTCGCCGTCCATCGCCTTGTAGTCGAGGCGGACGGTCTGGGCCTTGATGGTGATGCCGCGCTCCCGCTCGATCTCCATCGAATCGAGCACCTGCTCCTTCATTTCGCGGATGGTCAGCCCGCCGGTGAGTTGGATCAGCCGGTCGGCGAGCGTCGACTTGCCGTGGTCGATATGGGCCACGATCGAGAAGTTGCGGATATGGGCGAGATCGCTCATCTCTACTCTATCGGGCCACCAGACGGCCGGTTCCGAATGGCCTATCGCTTCGCTGCTTGAGGCCCTTGAAGGGCGGCATATAGCGGCGGGACGGCCTACCCGTCCACCCTGTCGCGGAATCGGCGGAAAGCGTAGGCTATCCGCCTCGTTTACCGGAGGAATGCCCGGGCGGCGTTCCTTTTCCATCGGCCGGATCAACATGGTGAAGTGGGCCGTTTTCGCTGCAAGTGTCGTAGCCGCCGCCGCGCACGGCGAGGCCACCGGATTCCTGGGCAACTGGACCAACCAGAACCCCGGGAGGGGCGGTCTCACGCATCTCGTCATCAGCCCGGACGGCGGCGATCGCGTGGTGGTGCGCGCCTACGGCGAGTGCCATCCCAACGAGTGCGACTGGGGCCTGCAACAGGCCAAGGTCTATACCGACGATCCCAAGTCCAAGCGGGTCGAGGCGATTGCGGTCACGTTCCACTACGGGTTCGCCCATCACGAGGTGATCCTGCGCCCAACCGCCGGCGGCGAACTGCAATACGAGCTGTTCACGGAATTCGCGGACGGCTCCGACAAGCGCGACTTCATGGTCGCGGGCACGCTGCAGCCGTCATCCTGGGCGGGACCGCTGGCGCAGAACTGGGTGCGGCCCGCCGAACTGCGGACCGGCTGGGGCGGCGGCGCACGCGATTTCCCGGCCAGGCCCGCCGAGCATTGCGTGCCGTTCGAAACCAGCCGGGCGCGCGCGGTGGAGGCCAACGGCAACTGGAGAATCGTCGCGGGTTCGCAGGTCCTGGCCGATGCGGGCAACGACGGTTCCAGCGCCGTGATGGCCGAAGCCGCTATCCACCACTACGGCTTCGACCGCCGCTGCACGGTGGGCGGCCCGTTCAAGACCTACTGGAAAACCGGCGTCTCTTTTTCCTCCGACCAGATGGGCGGGGCGCAGTGCATCGGCTTCAATCCGACCACGGTGCACCTCGTCCGCATGGAGCAGGAATGGAAAATCGTCGACGGTTCGACCTGGATCCTCGATCTCGGCGGCAACAAGCCCAAGGCGGACGCGATGCTCGCCTTCATCCGCGCGAACGGGCTGACCAAGGAATGCTTCATCCGGCAGGGCGATCCGGTGATGGTCTTCTGGCTGACGCATTGACCGCGAGCGTAAGCGGCCAGAGCGCCAGAAGCTGGGCCGCGGTCGCCAATGCAACCAGCGCCGGAAGCGAAACGTCGTAAAGCGCTCCCAGCGCGGCGCTGCCTGAAAACCACGCCACTCCGAAGATCGCGGTGAAGAGGCCATAGGCGCGCGCCCGCGACTCGAGCGGCACCAGGCTCGCCACCGCCGCCGACATCACCGCTTCGTGCACGCCGAGCGCCGCGCCCCAGGCGAGCGTTCCCGCCAGCGCGCCCCAGAAGCCGCCGAAGAAGGCCAGCGGAACGATCAGAACGCCAAGCGCGATACCGCCGTAGATCACTTTGAGGCCGATGCGGTCGAACCAGCGGCCGAAAACCAGCGAGGCAATTCCCGCCGCGCCCATGGCCCCGGCATAGAAAACGGCGATCAGGTCGCCCGGCACGGTTCCGGCGCGGCCGAAGTGATAGGAGACGAGCGTGAAGTCGGCAAAACCGAAGGCCACCAGCGCGGAGGCGGCGGCATAAAGCCAGAAGGCAGGAGAAGTCCCGCCGCGGGCTTCCTCGCGCGCCGGCGGCGCGATCTTTCCCACCGCGCCGTAGCGAAGCCGTAGCGCGAACACGGAAAGCACGGTGATGGCCGAAGGCACAAGCAGCCATGCGAACGCCGCGCGGTAGTCGTGATGCAGCGCCAGCACGAGTGCCGCGATCAGCGGTCCCGCCATGGCGCCCGCCTGATCGAGGACCTCGTGCAGGCCGAAAGCCCAGCCCTGACCGATGTGCTCGCCGGCCCGGCTGATCATGACGTCGCGCGCCGGATTGCGGATCGCCTTGCCGGCACGTTCGACGACGATCAGCGCGGCCGCGGTCCACCAGTTGCCCGCCAAGGCCAGTGCCGGCACCGCCGCCATCTGCACGACGTACCCGATCAGGGTGATCGGCCAGTAGGCGCGCGTCGAGTCCGCAATCCGTCCGGATACGAGGCGCAACAGATAGCCCGCCAACTCGCCGGTACCGCCGATGACGCCGACCGCCAGCCCGGTGGCGCCGAGGCTGGCCAGGAACGGCCCCGCAATGCCGCGCATGCCTTCATAGGCCGCGTCGGCGAACAGGCTGACGATGCCCCAGGCGACGACGAAGGCGAGCGCGGATCTCTTGTCGAACGGCGTTGTGTCCATGCCTCATCCTGCCTCGGCAGGCTGAAATTGCGACATCAGGTGCGCAGCGATCCACCCGTCGCCTTGGCCACCGCAGCGACAACCTTCTGCGCCAGGGTTTCGATCTCGGCGTCGGTGAGCGTCTTGTCGCGCGGTTGCAGGCGAACCGTGATGGCAAGCGATTTCCTGCCCTCGGGGATACCTTTGCCCTCGTAGAGATCGAACACGGAAACCGCCTCGATCAGCGCACGGTCGGCGGTCTTGGCCGCCTTGACCACCTCGTCGGCGGTCACGCTCGCGTCCACCACAAAGGCGAAGTCGCGTTCCACCGCCTGGAAGGCCGACGGCGCGAAACCGCCCTTGCCCTTGGCCTTGGTCTCGGGAACCGCATCAAGCACCAGCTCGAAGGCGGCCACCGGCCCTTTGAGGCCGAAGGCGGAAACGATCCTGGGATGCAACTCGCCGAAATGCGCCAGCGCCTTGGGGCCCAAAGCCAGCGTCCCCGACCGGCCGGGATGATACCAGCCGGGTGCGCCCGCCTTCACCGGGGCGGTCATCGCCGCGCCCATGGCGGATTCGAGCGCCGCAAGCACGTCGGCCTTGACGTCGAAGGCATCGGCAGGATGGGCGGTCTTGGCCCAACTTCGCGCGCCTGCGCCCGCGCGGATGCCCGCCGCGATGGTCTGCTGGTCGCCCGGCATGCCGGATCTGAATCCGGCGCCGATCTCGAACAGCATCAACTCCGTGAATCCGCGCGCCTGGTTCCGCGCCGCCGCGGCGAGCAGGGAAGGAAGCGGCGACGGCCGCAACGCATCCATGTCGGCCGCGATCGGATTGTCGAGCTGGCGCGCTTCGTCACCGCCGCCGAACAGCGCGGCGTTGGCGCGCGGGATGAAGGAATAGGAGATCGTCTCGTTGAAGCCGCGGGCGGCGAGCGCACGCCGCACCAGCCGCGTGCGCTTCTGCGCCGGCGTCAGCATCGGCCGCGCGATGGCATGCGGCCGCGTCATAGCGACGGAAGGCACGTGCTCGAGGCCGTAAATGCGCACGATCTCTTCGACGAGATCGGCCTGTCCGTCGATGTCGCTGCGCCAGGACGGCGGGGTGACTTTCACGACGGCGCCCTTGCCCGTCACTTCGAAGCCGAGGCGGACGAGAATGCCCACGGCGGTCGCTTCGGGAACGTCGAGACCGCCAAGACGGCGCACGGCCGCCAGCGGAAATTCGATCTCGCGCCGCCAGCCGGGCACGCCGCCCGCGACCACAACTTCGGAGGCTTCGCCACCGCACCACTCGAGGATGAGTTGGGTGGCGAGTTCCAGTCCCGGCACCACGAATTCGGGATCGACGCCGCGCTCGAAGCGATAGCGTGCGTCGCTCATGAGCTGGAGCTTGCGCCCGGTCGCGGCCACGCGGACCGCATCGAACAACGCCGACTCGATGAAGACGTTGGCGGTGGTTTCGGTGCAGCCCGTGTCCTCGCCGCCCATCACGCCGGCGATGCCGCGCGCCGCCGTATCGTCGGCGATCACGCACATCTCGGCATCGAGGGTGTAGGTCTTGCCGTCGAGGGCCAGAACCTGTTCGCCGTCCCTGGCGAGACGCGCCTGCATGTTGCCCACGAGCCTGTCGGCATCGAACACGTGCAGCGGCCGGCCGCGGTCGTGCGCGATCAGGTTGGTCACATCCACCAGGGCAGAGATCGGCCTGAGGCCGATGGCCTTGAGGCGATCCTGCACCCATTTGGGCGACGGGCCGTTCTTCACCCCGCGGATATAGCGTCCCGCGAACAGCGGGCAGGCCGACTTGGCTTCCGGCGGGAAATCGAGCGAGATGGTCTTGGGGCAGGGGTACTTGCCGGCAACCGGCTTGACCGCCGCCGTCGTCAACTTGCCGAGGCCTGCCGCGGCCAGATCGCGCGCGATCCCCGCGACGCTGGTGCAGTCGCCGCGGTTCGGCGTGATGGCAACGTCGATCACCGGATCGTTGAGGCCGAGCGCGTGCGCCGCAGGCTCGCCCACGACCGCATCGTCCGGCAGTTCGATGATGCCCTCGTGGTCGTCGGAGATCATCAGTTCGCGCCCCGAGCACAGCATGCCGTGCGATTCGACCCCGCGGATGGCGCCCACCTTGAGCACGTCGCCCGATGCCGGAATGACGACGCCGGCGCGCGCGAACACGCCCTTCATGCCGGTGTGCGCATTGGGCGCACCGCACACGACCTGAACCGGCTCGCCCGTTCCCGTGTCGACCAGGCAACGGCGCAAGCGATCGGCGTTGGGATGCTTCTCCGCCAGCACGACATAGCCGACGATGAAGTCCTTCAGCCGCGCGCCCGCGTCTTCCACCAATTCCACTTCCAGACCGATGTTGGTCAGCTTGTCGGCGATGGTCCCGGCGCCGGCGTCGGTTTCGAGATGATCCTGGAGCCAGGAGAGCGGAAATTTCATCGCGAAAGCCCTCCGTCGAGGGTGGGAATGTCGAGCGCCGCGAAGCCGTAGTGCCTGAGCCAGCGCAGATCGGATTCGAAGAACGAGCGGATGTCCGGGATGCCGTATTTCAGCATGGCGAGCCGGTCGATGCCGCCGCCGAAGGCATAGCCCTGATACTTCGTGGAATCGATGCCGCAATTGTCGAGCACGCGCGGATTGACCATGCCCGAACCTGCGAACTCGAGCCAGTCGTTGCCGGTGCCGAACTTGATCTGGCCGCCGGAGCGGTCGCAGCGGATGTCCCATTCGAGGCTCGGCTCGGTGAAGGGAAAGAAGCTGGGGCGCGCGCGAAGTTCGACGCTCGGCACTTCGAAGAACGCCTTGCAGAATTCCTCCAGCGTCCATTTGAGATGGCCCAGATGGGTCACTTCGTCGACCGCCAGGCCTTCGAACTGGTGGAACATCGGCGAGTGGGTGGCGTCGGAGTCGACGCGGTAGGTGCGTCCCGGCGAGATGATGCGGATGGGCGGCTTCTGCTTGAGCATCGTGCGCACCTGCACCGGCGAGGTGTGCGTGCGCAGCACGTGCTGGCTGCCGTCGGCCTGCCTGGCCACGTAGAACGTGTCGTGCATCTGCCGCGCCGGATGGTCGGGCGGGATGTTGAGCTTGGTGAAGTTGTAGTCGTCGAATTCGACGTCGGGTCCTTCGGCGACCGCAAAGCCGATGTCGGCGAAGATGGCGATGATCTCGTCGAACACCTGGCTCACCGGATGGATGGAGCCGGCGGGCTCGGGCCGCACGGGCAGGGTGATGTCGACCTTCTCGGTCGCCAGCCGCGCATCGAGGCTTGCGTCGTCCAGTACGCGCTTCTTGTCGGCGATCGCCGCGCCGACGCGGTCGCGCAGGCTGTTGAACAGCGGACCGCTGGTCTTGCGCTCCTCCGGCGGCATGGCGCCCAGCGACTTCAACAGCTCGCTGATCGAGCCCTTCTTGCCCAGCGCGGCAACGCGCACGATTTCAAGGGCCGCCTCGTCCGCCGCGCTCTCGATGGAAGCGAGGATCTGCCGTTCGAGAGCCTGAATATCCGTCATGACTGGAACCCCTTCGAATCCGGTTGAATCACGGTGCCTGGCTCCTGCCAAGCACCGCCGGCTCCGATGAGGTGATTTGCCCGGCCGGCTTGCCTAGGCCACGTTCGCCTGATCCACCAGAGCCTTGAAGGCCTCGGGCTCCTTGACGGCGAGATCGGCCAGCACCTTGCGGTCGACGGCGATGCCCGCCTTCAGAAGCCCGCTGATAAATCGGCTGTAGGTGAGCCCGTGCTCGCGGCAGGCGGCGTTGATGCGCTGGATCCAGAGGGCGCGGAAATTGCGCTTCTTGAGCTTGCGGCCGATGTAGTTGTGCTGCAGCGAACGGTCGGCGGCCGCGTTGGCGACCGTGATCGTGTTCTTGCGGCGGCCCTGGAAGCCCTTGACGGCCTTGAAGACGCGCTTGCGGCGGGCATGGCTGGGAACGGCGCGGGGTGCTCTCGACATGATCCGTCCTCCTCAGCGATAGGGCATCCAGCGCTTGACGCGCTGGGTTTCGGATGCGGAAAGCGTGTCGGTGCCGCGCAGCTCGCGGGTCTGGGCGGGCGTGTTGGAAATCAGGCGGTGGCGTTTGCCGGCCTGGCCCGTCTTGATCTTGCCTTTCGCGGTGAATTTGAAGCGCTTTTTGGCGCCGGACTTGGTCTTCATCTTGGGCATTTCGGTCTCCTTGGGACGCGAAGTCCCGGTTGCCATCTGGAGCCGCCACGGCATGCCCTTCTCGCCGGGCCACTCGGAAGAGGGGGCGTCTTATACGGAAGCGCTTGAGCTTTGCAAGCTGCGGCAAGATTCCCCGAACCCTGCAAAGCTTTAACCTGCTTTTGCCACTCTTATCCCCTAAGGTCACTTTGTGATGCAAAGCATTGGAACATGACGAGAGACAAGCTCATCAGGTGGGCCACGGTCGCCGCGCTGTATCTTCTGTGGCCGGCGATCGCGGTAGTGGTTTGGGGGGAGCTCACGCCAAGCCCCGGCCAGATCGAGATGCTCGTCTGGGATAAGGCGCTGCATTTCATCGCCTATTTTGGCCTCGGCGGGATGGTGTGCGTGGCCCTGAAGGGTGAACGGCGCGTCCTCATGGGCGTCGTCGGACTGGCGGTACTGGGCGGTGTGCTCGAGGTGCTGCAGGGCTTTACCGGACGCGATCCCGACATCTACGACGAGGCCGCCAATATCCTGGGTGCGTTCTCGGGTGCCGGCGCGGGCTGGCTGTTGCTCAGGGTGCTGCGGCCGAAGATACTCGTCGCCGTCAAGCGCGATTGAGCCGCGTTCGTTCCGCTTCGCGCACCACTGCCAAAGGCGGTTTCATGTTCAAGGAATTCAAGCAATTCGCGTTGCGCGGCAACGTGGTCGATCTGGCGATCGGCGTCATCATCGGCGCCGCCTTCACCTCGATCGTCAACTCGCTGGTCAAGGACATCATCACCCCGCCGCTCGGCTTGATCACGGGCGGGCTCGATTTCTCGAACCTGTTCGTCGTGCTGAAGGGCGGAGCGTTCACGACGCTCGCCGAGGCCCAGAAGGCCGGCGCGGTGACGATCAATTACGGCCTGTTCCTCAACGCGGCCATCAGTTTCCTGATCGTGGCGTTCGTGCTGTTCCTGATCGTTCGCTCGATCAACCGGCTGTTCGCTTCTCCACCGGCGCCGGCCGCGCCGCCGCCGCCGTCCGAGGACGTCGTCCTGCTGCGGGAAATCAGGGATCTCCTGCGGAACCGCGCGTGAGGCGAGTGTCAGGTTCCGGCGAGACGGGTTGACGGACGGCCGGAAAGGAGCGTTCGATTCGGCCGGGAGAAATCCATGGCCAAGCAGCCGGACATACTCTTTCCGCTCGCCAGATCGAACGACGAATGGCGCGCCAGCCTGACCGCCGAGCAGTACCACGTGCTGCGCGAGCACGGCACCGAGCCGGCGGGAGCAAGCCCGCTCAACGCCGAAAAACGCCACGGCATGTACCATTGCGCCGGATGCGGAGCGCCGCTGTTCGATTCCGCGGCCAAGTACGAAAGCGGCTCGGGCTGGCCGTCCTTCACCGGGGCGCGCGAGGCCGCGGTGGGCACCTCCATCGACAAGAGCCATTTCATGGTGCGCACCGAGGTGCATTGCCTCCATTGCGGCGGCCACCTCGGGCATGTCTTTTCCGACGGGCCCGAGCCCGGCGGGCTTCGCTATTGCCTGAACGGGGCGGCGCTTCGCTTCGAACCCTCGGCTGCTTGATTCCGCCCGCGCCTCCGCGTACCCAATCCCGACCTTGGGCGGGATTCGTTTGTGGGGCGCTTCGTTTCCGGGATTGAAGGTCTTTTTGCCCTGACCGCGGCGGCGCTCGCGTTCGCCACCGTGCTCTTCGCCCCGGCGATCCTCGCCGGCGGCGACGCCTACTGGCACATCGCGGCCGGGCGCTGGATGCTAGAGAACCGCGCCATCCTGCGCATCGATCCGTTCTCCTTCACCTTTGCGGGGCATCCCTGGCGGACGCAGGAATGGCTCGCCGAAGCGGCGATGGCGCTCGCGTTCATCGGCGCCGGCTGGAAAGGGCTTGCCCTGCTGTTCGCGACGGCGGCGGGGCTCACCGCCGGCCTCCTGGTGCGCCATCTTTCGCGGCAGATTTCGGGCATCGGGCTGATCGCCGGGGCGGTTGTTGCGCTCGCCTGCGCGGCCGCGGGCCTCGCGGCGGAGCCGCTGCTTCTGGCGCTGGCACTGCTCGAAATGTGGACGGCGGAACTGGTATTCGCGCGCCGTCAGGGACGCAGGCCCGCTTGGGTCGTGCTTGCTCTGATGCCTGTGTGGGCCAATCTGCACGCCAGTTTCTTCGTCGGCATCGCTCCGGCGATCGGGTTTGCCGTATGGCGCGTACGGTCTGGCCTATTCCCTGAATGCGGTTTCGCTGCTCGGTATCGGCCAATGGATCGCCATCGTGGGTATTGCCGGGTCGTTGATCGCGGCGGGACCGCTGGCCGGCGTGCTCGGCGGCGCACCCGTGGCGCGGGAGCGGACGGCAACGTTGGCGCCGGCCGCATTGTTCGCCGCGGTGATCGCGCTGATCCTCGGCATCCGTTTGCTCGAACCTATCGATCGCGCCGACGGCGCCGACCGGCCTCAAAGCGCACTGGCGCACGTGCCGCAGTCGCTGACGCATATGCCGGTCCTGAACGATTGCGCGTTCGGCGGGTATCTCATCTTCCACGACGTGAGGCCGTTCATCGACAGCCGCGCAGGACTCTACAGCCCGGCATTCGTGCGGCGCTACGAACGCATCGCCGGCGGCGATGCACCCTTGCTCGCAAACTCGCTCACGAAGTACCACATTCGCTGGACGATGCTGGCACCCGGCACCGCGGCCGTACGCGCGATGGACGGCCTTGCCGGCTGGCACAGGATCTACGCGGATCGATGGGCCGTCGTGCACGCGAGGAACGAGAGCAAGTGAACCCGAAAAACGAAACCTACCGCGAATTGTTGCGCCAGGCCGAGCACCTGTTCGAAGGCGAACGCGATCCGATCGCCCATGCCGCCAATCTTGCCGCGCTCCTCTGGCACACGCTGCCCGATCTCAACTGGGCCGGATTTTATTTCCGCAAGGGCGATGCGCTGCTGCTCGGGCCGTTCCAAGGCAGACCCGCCTGCATCCGGATCGGCTGGGGCAAGGGCGTGTGCGGCACGGCCGCCGCCGAGGCCAGGACGATTGTCGTCGACGACGTGCATGGCTTCGACGGCCACATCGCCTGCGACGCCGCCTCGAAATCGGAGCTGGTCACACCTCTGATCCGCGACGGCGCCGTGATCGGCGTGATCGATCTGGACAGCCCGCTTTCGGCAAGGTTCGACGGCGAGGATGCCGCCGGCATGAAAGCGCTGGCAGAATTGTACGTGCGTGCGACCGGCTAAAAAAAGGGGGCGGTGCAAGACCGCCCCGAAAAGAGAGAGGGTTGAAGGAAAGCCAGGACGTGAAAGCAACGGCCGAGTTAGGACGTCACAATACGCCCGGCGCCGGGGTCTGGCCAGTGATAATTGACAGCGCTTCCCTTCGTCACAGACTCAAGATCAAGCGGCGGTATACACACGCCTATTCCGCTGCGTCCGCCGGCGCCACGGTGGACTCCCGAACCACCAACTCGTGGTCCAGGCGGCGCTCGATGGCCGCGGTTTCCCCGGTAGCGCTCTGGATCAGGATGGAAACTGCCGCTTCCGCCATCTCGCGGATCGGCTGGCGGCAGGTGGTCAGCCGCGGCCACACCACCTGGGCCACCAGGGAATCGTCGAATCCCGCCACCGAAAGCTGCTGCGGAATCTTGAGGTTGAAGCGCTGGGAGGCTGCCAGAACCGCCGCCGCCATGTCGTCGTTGCCGGCGAAGATCGCAGTCGGCCGCTGCTTGAGCGAGAGCAGGCGCTCGCCGGCTTCCATGCCCGATTGGTATGAGAAGTAGCCCTGCACGCAGAGTTCTTCGACCAGCGGCAGCCCGGCATGGGCCAACGCCGCCCGGTAGCCCTCGAAGCGGGCCAGGGCCGCGCCGTGATTGGGATGGCCCTTGATGAACCCGATGCGCTTGTGGCCGAGCCCGATCAGGTAGGCGGTCATGTCGTAGGCCGCCTTGTAGTCGTCGATGCGCACGTCCGCGGCGCCGGGCTGCGGTTTTTCCGGCGCGATGCGCACGAACGGCGTTCCGGCGCGGTGCAGCGCGTCGAGAACGGTGGGCGCG
>Ga0335069_10009379_pt1 | contig 13936 bp, 17 predicted proteins | sample Lox_Sample_11_FD_206714 | JGI IMG/M metagenome (GOLD analysis project Ga0335069, IMG submission 206714) | Soil microbial communities from Loxahatchee National Wildlife Refuge, Florida, United States - Lox_Sample_1.1 | ecosystem: Environmental > Terrestrial > Soil > Wetlands | place: USA... | reverse complement strand
GAAAGAATGAAGCTGTTAACCATAGCTCGGGTGCAAAAAAGACAGAGGAAATTCAAGCTGAATGGAGAAGTGTTTGACATTCAACCAAGGCCGCGCAACTTAATGAGAGTATGGAGATTACACAAACAGGGCGGGAATTTCGAGTATCGTGTGCTCTGTGAGGTTGTCACTCAAATCCCGGTGGGCATACAGAGGCTGGAAGAAGCATCATGAAAACGATAACATTCCGTGGCCTTAAGATCAAGATTGAAAATGAAGCTGGTAGTGTGCGTTCAGGGACCGATAGAGTAACAGGTAAGAAGTGGTCCACCAAAATGCCTTACGATTACGGTGAATTGGTGGGTACTCATGGTGTAGATGGTGACCCTGTAGATGTCTTTATCGGTCCTGACAAGAGTGCCCCGTTCGTCTATATCGTTCATCAACTCAATCAGCACTCAGGTGAGTGGGATGAGGACAAGTGTTTCTTGGGTTTCGATGATGCGATGGATGCAAAAGCTGCCTACTACAAAGCATACGATAACCCTGATCTGTTTTATGGAGAGATAGAGACAATTCCATTTAGGAGATTTAGAGATTGTCTGAAACTTAATGACGGAAGCAGTTTGATTCATGCTCAGATGGATGTGAATAAGGGTGACCCCGTTACGGTTGATGGAATGAGAGGACGTGGTGTTGTAGTTGATGTAGACGGAGATGATGTTGTGATCCGTTACCGCAGTGGACTCTACATCAAGCGTAATAAGATGTTCGTTCATAACTTGGGGGACAATATGTACAAGTCTCGCTATGTTTCTGCTGGTGGACCAGGAAGCGGAAGGCGTCCTAACGGTACAAGTGAAACTCGTAAGAATGAAGCAATGAAAGAGTATAAACGTACCTACAAGCTCGCTAAGCAGTTAGGTCAAAATGAGAAGGAAGCACATGAAGCAGCCGTGGATGCGTTTATTACGAAGTTCAAAAGCCTTCAGGCATATGGTACTCCCGGACACAGTGGACGTAGACCGAGTACGGCAAAGGGATTAAATAAATGGAAATCAGATAAAGAAGAACATCGTTCTGCTAGAGTAAACCCAAAGCAACAATCTATGTTTGGCCCCGGACACATGCGTGAAATTCAAAAGAAAGTAAAAGAAGGAAAACTCGCTGCTGCCGAAGTGATTGATTCACCAGAGCTACATGTTGTTTCCCGTCCGACTGGTCCAAGTAAGCGTATCAAAAAAGTAGGAACAAATTATTGTGTTGTGTCAAGTGGGACTGATAGAAACTTTGGTTGTTATCCTTCCAGAGAAGCTGCTCAAGCTGTGATTGAAGGTAAGAGTTTTATCACACCAGATCTCCCTGCTAACATGTTTGCAAAGGGTGAGAAATTGAAAGCGTTCGGAGATATGGGTGAACCAATGGCAGGATCAATGGGTCATGCACATATCGAACCAGAGTTATGGTTCCATCCACCGTCTGAGAAGAGGCCACGTAGAATTCCTGTTGACGAGCCAACTGAGAAGGATGACCGTTTCTTGGACGTTACGAAACGTAAGCAAGCAAAGAAAGATAAAATGGCGCGTCTAAAGCGTTCCACACCGGGTGGATTACCTGCGCTCATTCCTGCTCACACTACGCTTGTAGCCCCACATACTGCAAGCTATCTACCAGGAATGTTTTCTTCTGCAATTAAAGTAGCGCGTACAAAAGACAAAAGAATGCGTGTTTCATTCGATCGTCAGGGATGTATATAATGTTCGAGCGTAGATTAAAGTGGTTGCGCAGTCATCCAGAGCTGATCAATTCGCCGTACTATGCTATCAGGAAAGCGATGATAGAAGCGGAAATAGCCAAAGAAGAAGAGTTTATTTTGGATTTAAAGATTCCAGATATGGTAAGCATGATCAAATCTGAAAGAAAAAGGCACATCCGTGGGAACCAGCATATTAGCCGGTGATGCAATTTATCCTACTGATCACAAAGCCGGAATGAAAGTTCCGAAGGGTGGATCAAGCTGCGCGGTGTGTGAGTATCTCAAAGGACCACACGAGTGTGGGAATCCTCACTTCATCAAATGGAATGACGGTCCAAATTTTGTACCACCTTCAGATGAATTCTGCTGTGATTGGTTTGAAGCAGCTAAAGAAGTAAAAGCTGCTACTCCTATTGATGATGAAGAAAAAGACCCGTTAGGTTGGTATGGTTTTGACTTTGACAAGACAATTGCACACTACGATAAGTTCCGTGGTATGACTCATGTTGGTGAGCCTGTTGAAGGTCAAGCTCTGGCTAGACTTAAAACTTACATTAAACAGGGAAAGAAGTGCAAAATCTTCTCTGCTAGAGCACGTGATCCGAAGGGTGTAAAAGCAATTGAGAAGTGGTGTGAAAAGTACGTTGGAAAGAGGCTTGAAGTTACCAACGAAAAGGATGAACACTGTCTCGAGTTGTATGATGATCTTGCCAACGTAGAACCTAATACTGGAAAGATACTTGCTGTTGGAACTCATGAAGGTGCTCTTAAAGGATGGGATACACGTGGACGTTCCAAGCATGAATCTGATAAGGAAGTCCAGCGTTTCAAAACCGGAGAGAAGCCAGAGAAAATGTGGTTGAATTTCGTTCCTTTTGAATCCGGTGTTATCGTTAAGGGGGACAAGAAGAATCCGGATGAATTTCCTATTAAGGATTTGGTCAACAAAGATTTGAAAGAGCCTCCTCTGCCTAAGATAGAAGGTAAGCATCCTGCTGCTGGAATCATTATGCAGGAGAAGGATGGTAGAGTATGGACAGTGACTCCCATGAACTATTATGGGGGTTATGTAAATACTTTCCCCAAAGGTACAATTGAAAAGGGGGAAACACCACAAGAAGCAGCCATCCGTGAAGTACACGAAGAAACAGGATTAGTTGCAAAGATCACTGGATATGTGGGTGATTTTGAACGTACTACATCAATTACCAGATACTACTTGGGTGAGCGTGTAGGTGGTACTCCCCAAGATGCTGATGAAGAAACATTCAAAGTAAACCTACTTCCGGCGGATGAACACATTGCAGATAGATTACGTGATGCTGAAGGCTATAAAACACCAGATCATAAGATACTGAATCAATTTAGAGAAGGTCCCGATCCAGATAACATTCTGCATGAAAAGTACAAGGATGCAGAGGGAACAAATAAGGGTGGCTTCTACAAAGGCGCAGATGGAGTAAATCGCTACGTCAAGTTCTACAACGATCCTCAGCGTTCAATAGGGGAAGCCTTCGCCAATGACCTATACCGTGACTTGGGATTGAGTGCTCCGAAGTCAGTGTTATTCAACAATGAAGGAAAAACTGCAATTGCTAGTGAATTGCTGAAAGGAAAGGAACTCAATGCGGTACAACTTACACCAGAGCTTGCAAGAGAGATTCTCAAGGGATTTGCCGCAGATGTTCTTACAGTCAACTGGGACGCAGTTGGACTCGAACATGACAATGTACTCGTCGACGGTAACAAAGTCCACAGAATCGACAACGGCGGAACTTTCCTCATGCGTGCCCAAGAAAAGAATGGGTACAAGCCTGAGGGCATTCTGCACGGAGTAGGAGAGTTACAGTCTCTCTTCAATCCGAGTCTTAACCCTGCCTACTCTAAGATAGCCAAAGCTGCAGGAGTGAAATCATACGAAGACATTCCTGACTTCAAAGAGCAAGTGAAAAATATCACTTCGCTTGAGAAGAAATCAGGAGGATGGGCTAACTACGTTAAGGAAAATGCTCCCAAAGCATCACCCGTCTATCAGGCTGAACTGACAAAGATTCTGGAAGCGAGATCACAAGGATTATGGGAAGCAGTACATAAAGTAAAGATCAACTCTTCCGCTATCTGGCAAGGAATTCATCTGGTAGGATTTTCTGGTCCTGAAGAAGAAGCAATACGTGCATCTCTCAGCCGCATACCACCAGAGCTTTTGCAATTATCTGAAGTAGAGTGTGTTCAATCTGCAAAAGAACTGAACGCAAAGCATGGACGTTACCTGCCTGAAGAAAATAAAATCCTCTTCAATCCAGATAATCTCTCACTTAGAACTACATTTGGCGGTGGAGAGAATCCAATACGCCATGAAATCCTCACACTGGTACACGAGTTTGGTCATGCACTTTTTGGTCACCTAACACCAGAAGAAAAAACAAAGTGGTTGAGTATATCAGGTTGGAGAGAGGGACGAGGATTAGATCAAGCTCCACCATATGTGGAACGTAGACCGGGATGGGAACCGTATACATCAGAATGGACCCATAGAGCGGGAGTGAAATTTCCACGTTACTATGCTGAGAAGAATCCTAATGAGCACTTCTCAGATGCATTCGCTTATTTCATGCTCAATAAAGCGTACAAGCTGGCAGATAATCAGAGAGAGTATTTCGAAAAGTATATTTTGGATCACGTCAAACGTTATCCACAAGCTTTGATTCAGAGTCCAGTAAAAGCAGTAGCAGATGATATTGTTGCTGCTGCCGTACTTGCTTTATCAGAAGCATTACGTGGAGGTACCAATGAGCGAACACGTCAGGGAAATCAGTTACAAGGGAAAGAAATATCTGCTAAACGAGGAAACGGGCAAACTGACACCAATGGAAGAAGTATTGGTGCTTCCAAGCATGAACGAAATGGACGATATGTCAAAGCAGAAGGAACCAGAGAAGGAGCATTGAAAGGGTGGGATACTCGAGGGCGTGGGCGTCATCCAAAAGATCATCCCAAATCTGCACTATACAAACAGAAGTTCGAGGAACAAGAACTCGGTATAAAAATTACTCCTCCTCCTGAGTTAGAAAAGACGAAGCAACAACTCAAACAGGCAATGCAAGATCTTCAAGATATTGTTGATAAGGGTTTAGTTAAAGACTCAGGAGAAAAGAAGAAGTACAAGCCGGGTGAGAAACAGAAAGAGAAAGTTGAAAAGTTCCTGTCTGGTGAGATGCCTGAAGCAAAGGGTGGTAAAATCTCAATCTTAGGTGGTATATGGACAGGTAATGCCGCTCCTGTTGTCATCTACAAGACGATGATGACCGGAGAATGGCACAGTAAAGCAGATCTAGCTGAGAAGATGCCCAAGGATATACTCGAGAAATGGGCTAAAGCTCATGCTGAAGCACTTGCCAAAGGTGACACAAAGTTTTGGGGCGTTAATGAACGCATTGAATCTGGAATAAAACGAGTCACCAAAGCTGGTCAACAGTTCGGCCAGTGGACAATGGAATCCAAGTGGGAGGATGGAGTCCAGAAGTTCCGCCTTGTGATGAACAAGGTTCAGGATCAAGCTAAAGGTCAAGAGGGTATCACTGCTGATGTTACCCACAAAGCATTACAAGCCATCCAGAAGATGGTCAGTAACACAGGACTGGATAGTACAATCAGCAAGCAAGCGATGTACGATTATCTGTCCTCTGTTGGAATTAAGGATGTCAGTGCACTGTCCAGTTGTGTAAGTGCATGGACAGGTTCTGCCCAGAGTGATGGTGCAACTAGATTGAAGATGGTAGCTGCTGAGTACTATGGAAACAACTGGAGTAAAGAGTATGCCAATCATGGCATGAAGAAGGAGGATTTTGATTTTAATAAATTGAGTAAGCAGGCAATGGCTATCAAAGCACTTTCGAATGAATACATTAAAGCAGCAGGTACGACTACGTTCTACCGTGGAATGCACAGTCTGCCAGAATCTCTTGTGGATTCAATGAGACAAGCTGTAATAGCTGGTAAACCCGTAGCCATTCCGATTAATTCTCTGACGGGTTACTCTGTGAAATTAAGTACTGCTTCCAGCTTTGGATCGGATGTGGTGTTCAGAAAAACAGGAGTGAAACCCGAGGATGTGTGGGTTGCTAGTGGTGCTCTGCCTCATTTGTTTGGATCATTTAAGGATTCAGAGAAGGAGTATTTGTTAGGAGCAAAAACGGATGGAAAGGGATATGTAATGTTTGATCCGAAGGATGTATGGATTAGACCTAAGTCAGGTAAAGAAAAATCTCCTGTGCCTGATTGGGCAGTTGAACACTATAAAAAGAAGTATGGTGATAAGTTTGACCCGTCAAAGCTGTAGAATAAAATGAGCAATAGAATTTGTATAATAACTATGAGGGGCAAGTCATGCAACTAGCAACCGCCATTCTAGCCTACGGTACTTCGCAGGGTGCTGAGAAAGCATGGGATACTCGAGGCCGTGGTAGAAAACCACGTCCACATGTTGAGAAGCTTGACCGCTCAAAACTCTCCAAGAAGTTTTCTGTTCCCGTTAACACTGAAAAGATTAGAGCAGCCGCTGAGAGTGTTAAGAAACTTGCCTCTGTGCTTGGTGGAGTTGTTACCACTAACTCCCATCCGTGGGACATTCTGCTCAATGGATCAAAAGTAGGTATCGAAGTAAAGCGTTTCATGCCGGGACACAAGCATCTCAAAGCAACCGTTCACCCAGAATCAAGGGAAAAGAAGGTTGCTTTCGCCGATAAGACAAAGATGAAACGTATGTACTTGGTTGTGCATGATGCATCAAACCCAAGTAAAGAGTCGTGGTTTGTCCGCCGTGTAGGTGACAAGGGTGATCCGCGCAGTGATCCAAAAGATCCGCGTACAGGGTGGTCTTATAACACTCGAAAGATGTATTCAGCAAATGCACCTGAAGGGCTGAAGGGGATGATCAAATGAGTTACGTTATCGCATCTGCTCAAGGGGAAGTTGGTTTTCTCGCCAGCGTTCAGGGGTTGAATGATGTTGTGGACTTTGTAGAGAGAGTGACCAAAAGAGGTCCTCTCACAGAGTTTCTTGAAACAGGACAGACTGAAAATATCCCGGAGGTGATCAAAGAACTAGGACTGTTGATTCCGTATGCAACAAACTTGGATGTAAAAGCCACTTTGACTGTACTTAGAAACAATCTGGAAAAAGCTCAACCGAATGGTTGGGCAATGATAAGTGAATAACCCAACAGAGGAGGCTGCATGAAACAAAGGAAGATTGTACCAATCGGTTTTGTGGTTCTTGTGCTGCTGCTGTCTTTCATGGGATTCGGTTGTATTAAGAAAACAACCGGAGCGGTTACTCCGTGGGAAAGAACAAGCACTGACAACGCTTTGTTTGCATCGTCATTGAATGCTGCAGAACAAGGCGCAGAGCTTGTGGCGAACAACGGATTGCTCGCTAAGAACAAGGCCGCTGCCGTGATAACGCTTATGGGACAATCAGCAGATATCCATGAGCGTGTCACAGCCTTGCTCAAAGAAGGACACGACAAGCAGAATGTGGATGTACCTGCAATAACTGCGTTGATTCAGAGCTTTCAGCAAAAGGCGAATGAACTGATTAACGATCAGAGTCTTCACATTGTTAATCCGAATACCCAACGTACAATTTCGGCGGATATTCAGATTGCAGTGAATCTGGCCAATTCTCTGCTCAGTGACGTTCAACTGTTGTTACAGAATCCGTCACACTCTTCAGTTCCCGTTCCGCCAGCGGCGAGGTCGCGAAGCCAAGATGATATGTGGCTTGCGTTTATGTTCTTGCCGATCATTGGGCTTGCCGCGGGTGTTGACTGGTCGAGTATAGTCAGTCTAATCATTCAGGCAGGTCCGCTTGCTGTAGAAGCTTTTATGAAACTCGAGTCACTCTTGAATCTCGGACCAGATGAGAAGCAGAACATTGCAAACGCTTTTGCTTCCGCTGATACAGATGACGAGGCCACAAAGGCAAATGCTTCAGCATGGCTCAAGGCAAATGGCTTTCCGGTTCCGTGGGAAACTGCACCACCTACACCACCGGCAGCCTGATTTGTGTGCGAGTAGTTAATGACAAGCTCCGTTCACAGCGGAGCTTGTCTACTTTTTAGTGGGAGGATATATGGCTGACAAAAGATATCACGTATGCTGTAACGCATCGACAGATGGAGCAGGAGTAGGATACAAGTTAGAACGTGTCCCCGCACCACCAGTTCCAAGCAATACCTTTGCGTCGATGAATTCAGTTGAGGATTTAAGTACAATGGTTAAGATGAATCCTGCGGCTGGGTTACACAACGCGGCTACAAGAACAATCATAGCTCATGGAAAAGTAAGAGGGGATCAGAGACGTATTATGGAAGAGGGTGAGTTCCTGTCTGAACCTGAGTTTGAGATCCCTGTTATGTCACCACCCCGTCCTCAAAGTAGAATAGTGAAAGCCCAGAGAGTGAATAAGCAGAAGTTTACACGGGGAATGGAAGTCAAAGACGTGAGCGTAAGGAGAAGAGGAGTAATCATTCAATGCAGTGTTGGATACACAAAGAAGAGTAGAACACCTGTGCACCGTGTATGTGACTCCAACGGTGATGTATGGCTCGCGAGGGAAGATAACCTGAAATCGGTGTACTGATGAAGAAGAAGAAAAAAGTATGGAAGTGCTGTGGTAAGAAGTACAAGAAGTGGAGTCACTTCTTACGTCATCGTAGAAAGAATCATGCAGAAGCAGTGGCAAGATCCAAACACTCAACTCAGTTGAACACTTACGGTCAAACAGGAGACGAGTTTGAGAATACACTCCTAAAGCAACATAATCGTTGTGCTGTCTGTAAAAGAAAATCCAAGCTTATCGCTCTCTCTCAGGATCATACACATTTCATTGCCAAGCTTAGAGTTACCTGTGAGCAAAGTGGTAGATTATGGATTGCTAGGAATGAAGAATTTGGTTTTAGCTATAGAAGCAAAAGTCGTAAAAAAGCAAAGCGTATGGTTACTCTCAAGCTAAAGAGACTCAGCCGTAGAGGTATTCTCTGCTGGCAGTGTAACTCTGCGCTTAGAAAATTCCTCGACAATTACAAGCTTTTGATTGCTGCGGGAGAGTATCTTAAAAAGTGGGCTAAAAAGCAAGGGTGGGGCATGGACCGTATAAAGTCCCACTTAAGCCACAAACATCGCTCAAATCGAAGGGAAATGCAGGGAAAGCGTATTGTAAAGCAGTACGCCAATGGTTATGTGGTCTACTGGAGATGATATGCGTAACATAGATGGAAAGTTTTCGACTGATGGAACAAAGATATTTAACGCAGTTAGCGGAGAAGAGATTCATGAAGATGAGCCTTTGTTTTTATTGCGTGCTCGAGATGTTCATGCACTTCAGGCACTTCGTCAGTATCTTCATGACGTTAGAATGGATTGCAACGATTTGCATGTAGAAGGTACGTTAAAAGCAATTTATAAATTTGAAAAATTCAAACATGACAATCCAGAGCGAATGAAAGAGCCAGGGGTGACGAGGCACCTGAAATTATGATTTACAATACACGTACACATACGATTGATGCTGCACATAGAGTATATGGGCATGAAGGAAAATGTATGAACCTTCACGGCCACCGTTACAAATTTGAATTCACACTTAGATCGAAATCTGGATTGGACACACTAGGTAGAGTAATTGATTTCAGTCAGATTAAAGCACTTCTTTGTAATTGGCTAGATGAACATTGGGATCACAAGACTCTCTTGTATTCAAGAGATCCTTTATACATGATGCTTAAGAAACTTCCGCCGCATCTACATGACCCAAGAGCCGTAATCTCACTTCCAGTTAACCCAACAGCAGAAAACATCGCACAGCATTTCTCAGAATCAATAGCCTCTGGATTGCTATTAGATACAGGAATAGTTTTGATTAGATGTGTTGTATACGAGACAGAGAAGTGTTCAGCAACTTTTGTAGATGATAATGAATCAGCGTATGTTAAGGAGCGAGTTGATGCAGAAGACGCCACTAGGAATGGATGAAGGTACATGGGAACAAAGAAATGACGAAGCATTATGGAGACAAAAGTACTGGAAGAAGGGATTCAAAGCTGGAAAGCAGTCAGGTAAATCGGGTGAATCAACTGAGAATCCCTACAAACTAAGTTCAAAGATAATTGAGTTACTTAGAAAAAGAACATTGTGGTTTATCGGATATGAGGAAGGTTGGTGTGCTGGAAAAGCAAAGCGTGAGAAGAAACATCACAAGCATAGAGATGAACAGATAAAGCATATCAAAGAGATCGTTAAGAAGAAACATCATAAACACAGGAAGCATCACCATGATTAGTAGCATTCCAGTTATTTTCATGCCTGCCTCTGTAGATGCGTGTGCCTACTATCGAATGTACATCCCTCATCTGAATACTCCATTTTCCGATTACTATTACACAGGATTTACCCCAGAAGGACAACCCAAGAGTATGGATTTACACCGTGTTCTCGGTAGAAAGATTGCAGTTGTTCAGAGGCAATCATCTACTGAGAATTTACAAGCAATTAAAACCCTACATACTATAGGGTGTAGAGTTATCTATGATCTGGACGATAACATGTGGAACCTGCCGCATGCGAATCCCGCCAAGATTACTTTTGAACAGCATCAGAGAGGATTTGCGATGTGTGCTATGGAAGCAGATCTTCTGACTGTATCTACGCGTGGACTGAAAACAGCAACCGATGTAGCTTTCACTCAGAAGAAGGAAATTCAGATCATCCCCAATTCAATCGACTTGAATTTATTTCATAGAAAAGAAATTGAACGTGACGATGACTTGGTAGTTATTGGATGGGGAGGATCAAATACGCATAACGCAGATGTACGTGATGTGTTTGATATAATGCCGGAGATTCTAAGTGCCAATCCTCATGCAATGATGGAGATTGTGGGAGCACCAGCTAAGAAGGAGCGTAGCCAAGAGGTTAAGATACTCAAGCTCAATTACAAAGAAGAGAAAGTAAAAGTGAATGACAAGGAGGAGATCAAGAGGACTCCGTTTACCTTTGGCTGCATTGACCTAAAAACCAGAGAAGAATTTGAGTTACCAGTAGAAGCATTTCGCAATATCATCAAAACTAGAGTAACAGGTAAAAAATCAAAAATCCTCTTGAGAGAATCAGAAGTGCCATATGAGCGTATGGTAGGCATAGAAACTTCCCGTCAAGTTCTGGATGACAGCGAGTTGGCTTTCCATGATCGTTACAGATTCAAACCGTGGGTTCCGATATGGGAGTTCCCCAATCGCTTAGCGAGTTGGGCATGGGACATAGCAATAGCTCCTCTCGAAGAGAATCGTTTCAACAACTCTAAGAGCAACATCAAGATGCTGGAATCTGCCGTGCTTAAAATTCCCTGTCTTGTTTCACCAGTCAACCCGTATGTAGAGTTCTGTGCATTAGGTGGACAAGATCTTAATTGGTTGCTGTGTCATAACACACAAGAGTGGAGAGAGAAGCTGACAACTCTGATCAATGAACCGGAGAGGCGTAAGTTCTTGGGTGAAAGAATGTATCAGGTTATGAATCAGTACTTCAACATGGAGAAGACGAGAAGCTTATGGGAATACGCATTTCATACGGCCTTAAACACCTAGGAATGTGGTTTTTACATTTCTTCAAAGAACATCCTTGGTTGATAGGGTTTCTGATTATACTTGCTTTTCTGGCCTACTTTATCTCAGAAGCAGTGAATGAAATCCTTGCCGCGAAAGAAGAGACAGATACCCGCCCACGTGAGGATATGTTCTGGTGCCCAATACACGGTCCAGTGCGTAAGAAACATTGCATAAATTTGTTTGAAGGAATGAAAAAGAGAAACGGCGAAGACTTTCTGGCGTGTCCAGTATGTTATAAAGAAAACGTCTACGATAGAGTTGACGCGAATGCGAGGAAAGCAAATGGATAGAGTATTGTTTCAAATGCCTGATGATCCAAGAGAGTTTTTCATGTCTATGTCTGTGGTCCAGGCGTACGTGTATGATTACCTGCGTGGTATAGCAGGAGGAACACGTCACAAAGACTATCAGTTTGTCTATCGTCTGAATGAGAAGTATTCAAAGTTCGAACCACCATTGAAAGTAGCAGCAGATAATTTCCCTATCTACGATTACTCGGGCTGGAAAGTGTTCTCCCGTTCAGAGTTTCAATGCTTTATTGATTTTGATTTCAATAGAGCTATGGGAATTGCACTAAGTTCAGGTGTGAGTATCATCGATTCATTGGGTGTTTTGTACGGATGTAAGCCTAGAAAATGGCCAATACTTCCCCCGCCAAAGTGTACACAAGGAAAAGGGATTATTATTGTAGATTGGGATCATATAGAGTCAGCGAGATTTCAGACAGACTTGGGAGATCGTAACTCGCATATCGTGGATGCTGATTCAGATGTACTGGAACTGGAAGTTGAAACAGCAGAAGCAGTTATAGGTCCAGCATCTGCAATTACGTATCTCGCCGCCGCTTACAACAAGCGAGTGATTGAAATATTCCCCGATCAAGACACTTATTTTCTCTATAACAACGATGGTTTGTACAGCTATCAGCCCATCATAGGCCATCCAAAATCGGATGATGTATTCCAAGCATGGAGTGTGTTAGAGCAGGAGAGTGAATATGCCCAACAGATTTTGGGTGCGTAACGAAGTAAGAAGAAGAAATCCTGACAACACGGTAAGCATCTACTGTGCAACCTGTGGCAGAGAAATCATGCGTGCTGCTCAATCTCAGATTGGTTCCGTTAACAAGTGTGCTCTGTGTGTTTTGAAAGCACAGGGAGTGGTGAATGCTGAGGATTACATTTTACCTCAGTATAAGATTCCATCTACAGGATTCCCTATTCCTTTGGACTACGATGACTCGTTAGCCGCTGGTATTCTGATGTTGAATCCTGAAGAAAAGCTGGACCCGAATCAACCCATACCGCAAGTCGGAGGAATTGTTGGTACAGTTAGATCAGTTTTCCGTGTGATTGGTTTTGCTATCAGTAAACCAGTAGAAGTGATAAAGTCAGTTCAATTGGCGTCAGAGAAACGTACAGGTTTGTTTGGTCCTAACAAGGAGAGGAGATAAGTATGATCTATCCAGTAAGTGAGACTTTTGAATCTTTTCAGGGTGAGGGTGTACACGCAGGAACTTCAATGTTCTTTATCCGTCTTGCGGGTTGTACAGTAGGGCGGCCATATACAGTAGAAAGAAGAGAGGAGTTACGTCCCGGCGGTATGCCAGATCCATTACCCATTTATGCAGAGGAATGTACTTTATATGACGGAAGAAAAATTCCGTGTGATACCGATTACCGCAAGAAAGAGCGTGTAGATGAGAAAGAGTTAGCAAGACGAGTACCCGAGAATTACAAGTACGTTTGCATTACTGGTGGAGAACCATTGATGCACGAACTGAAACCACTCATTCAAGAACTGCTTTTGTATGGGAAATACATTCACATTGAGACGTCAGGATCAAAATCAGTTCAAGACTGCCTGAAAAGAAATTCTAAAGTATGGATTACCGTCAGCCCCAAAACTGGTTTCTGTTTTGAAATGATGGCCCATGCTGATGAATTCAAGTTTTTAGTAGATAAAGAATTTTACCCTGAACGTACATTCTCTTTGAAAGAGGGGATGGAAGTTAGTCCACTTTATCTTGCGACTCGCACTCCAACTTTTCTCCAACCAGTTAATTTCGAACATGAAGTGAATGCAGAGAATCTGAAACTGTGTGTTGAGATTCAAAGAAAGTTCCCTGTGTTTCGTCTGAGTCCGCAGTATCATAAGCTGATAAGTCACTATATTCGGGAGACAATACGATGAGCACACCGCCGATTCAACCACCACCCGCAGTTAAAGTCGAGAGGCCATGTATGGCTTGTGGTCAGATTATGACATACATGATGCCAGTGCTTCGAATTTTCAATGCTGTAGATGTTTCAAACATTACGCTTCTGCACTATCGTCCAGATATCTGTAGAAGCTGTAAAGCAATGTTCCTGCCCGTTGTGGTTGGTGTAGATGATAACGGAGCAATACAATTGGAGTGGAAACCTTGTTCTGCTGGTAAAGCTCCGATTGTTGTGGGAGCAGGAGCTTCAGAGCTTCAAAAAGCAATCGAAAATGCGAATCTCGCCGAAAAACTAAGAAGGGAAGGTAACTGATGG
>Ga0335069_10009378_pt1 | contig 13937 bp, 15 predicted proteins | sample Lox_Sample_11_FD_206714 | JGI IMG/M metagenome (GOLD analysis project Ga0335069, IMG submission 206714) | Soil microbial communities from Loxahatchee National Wildlife Refuge, Florida, United States - Lox_Sample_1.1 | ecosystem: Environmental > Terrestrial > Soil > Wetlands | place: USA... | reverse complement strand
TCGGCGCATCCAGTGGGAACAGTCTCCTGGGCGGAGACACCATTTCGCCGCCACACTTAAGCGGCCCAGGCCCTGGTTTAGGAAAGACGGACGAGAACAGGGAAACGGGAGCGGCGCGTGGAGTTTCTGGCCGATCCTTCTTTCCCTCTCGGGGAAGCCGGCCATGGAATTTACCGATCGAATCCTCAAGTGCGTTGATTGCGGCGACGAATTTGTGTTCACTGCGGGTGAACAGCTCTTCTTCCACGACAAACAGTTCAAGAACGACCCCAAGCGCTGTAAGCAGTGCAAGGCGAAGCGCGCGAATGGTGGGCCGCGGGTACGTACGGAGACCCGCACCAAGTGCTCGGCATGCGGCGAGGAGACGACGGTTCCATTTCGTCCCACGCAGGGCAGGCCGGTGCTGTGCCGTTCGTGTTTTCAGAAGGTGCAGGCTTCGCCCGTCGGGCAGCAGTCTCCGCCGGCGCCGCGCTGAAACATGCTTCAAAAGGGGTGGTGTGAGTCCTCTTGCGGAGATGAAGCCGCGCACCTGCGGCGGCTCTTCCGGATGGGGTCGGAACGCAGGCTTGATGAGCACCCCCCGGGGCAACCAAGGGAAACATTTGACTTGGCGGACTGCGCCTTAGCGAACGCGGCCAAGGGCGCGGTGTCCGATGTCGCGGCGATAGTACATGCCTTCGAAGCGCATCTCCGCCATGGCCTGGTAGGCCTTCTCCAGCGCCTTGTCCAGGCTCTCGGCGGCTGCCGTAACGCCCAGCACGCGTCCGCCGCTGGTGACCAGCTTGCCGTCAGCGATGGCGGTGCCGGAGTGGAACACCTCCACGCCGGGGATGCGCGCTGCTTCCTCGAGGCCGGAGATGGGAATGCCGGTCGTGTAGCTGCCCGGGTAGCCGGCGGAACTGGCGATCACACAGGCCGAGGCCCCGGGCGTCCAGCGCAGGGCCGTGTTTGAGAGCCTGCCCTCCACGCAGGCCTCCAGGGCATCGACCAGGTCGGTCTCGAGACGCATGAGAATGGCCTGCGTTTCGGGATCGCCGAACCGGGCGTTGAACTCCAGTACCTGCGGACCGCGCGCGGTCATCATCAGACCGCAATAGAGAACTCCAACGAAGGGTGTATCTTCGTCGGCCATGCCCTGGATGGTGGGCTGCGCGATGTGGTGCAGGATCCACTCCGTCATGCCCGCGTCGAGCAGCGTGTCGGTGGAGTAGGCCCCCATGCCTCCGGTGTTCGGACCCGTGTCGCCTTCCCCGATCCGCTTGTGATCCTGTGCGGGCGCCAGCGGGACAACGTGGCTGCCGTCGGAGAGGCAGAGAAAACTGATCTCGTCGCCTTCAAGAAACTCCTCGAGAACCACCTGCTGCTCGCGGGTGCCCAGCAGGGTCCCGGAAAACAGGCCGCTCGCCGCTTCAAGCGCCACGGCGCGAGAGTCGCAGATGACCACACCCTTTCCGGCAGCGAGGCCGTCGGCCTTGACCACGATGGGAGGATGAAACATTTCGACCGCTTTCTCCAGTTCGCCCACGCTGGAGCAGAGGGCATAGCGCGCCGTGGGGATGTTGTGCCGCTGCAGAAAGCGCTTGGCGAAACCCTTGCTGGTTTCGAGCATGGCCGCCTCGCGGCTGGGTCCGAAGACGCGCAAGCCGCGGTCCTGGAGAGCGTCGGCGATGCCCAGGGACAGCGGCAGCTCAGGCCCGACGATGGTCAGATCGGGCCGCTCGGCTTCGGCCACCGCGAGCATGGAATCGAGGCTGTTGAGGCTGGCGGGAACACAGCGGGCGATGCGTGCCAGGCCGCCGTTGCCGGGGGCGCAGACAATCTCAGTGACGCGCGGACTCCGCGCCACGGCCCAGGCGAGTGCGTGCTCGCGTCCGCCGGAACCAAGAATCAGGACTTTCATTGCTTGCCTCGTGCGGGCTCGGTGGGTTGCCGATGCTCCGAAAGGTTATGGTCGGCAATGCGGCGGGGGGAAGTCAAACTTGAAAACAGTGAACAGGGAACAAGGGACCGGTGATCGGGCATCGCGGCTGGGGGCAAACGAACACGCGAACCTATACTGGTGCGTAGGCCATGGTTCAAACCCGCACCAAGCCGCACGACCAGCAAATGGCCGAAACTGCGCGTCGCGAGGAGCAGCGCCGCGTCTTCCGCCGCAACCAGGTCTTCGGCCTGCTCATCGTGGCCGCGGCCATCTTCGTGTGGTGGCTCATGCATACCAAGCCGGGCTGGGTGCTTCCCGCGGGATGGTGGCGCCTTTGAGTCCTGCGCGTGTGCCGAACCAGCCCGCTTCCGGCCGTGATCCGCTGGTTGTCATTCTTCTCGGCCCGACAGGCAGTGGCAAAACCGCCCTCTCCCTCGAACTGGCGGAACGCTTCAACGGCGAGATCGTCAGCTGCGATTCGGTGGCGGTCTATCGCGGCATGGACCTGGGCACCGCCAAGCCTTCGCCCGAGGAACGGGCGCGGGCGCCGCATCACCTCATCGATGTGGCCGATCCCGATGAGCCGATGACGGCTGGCGCCTACAGCCGTGCGGCGCGAGCGGCATTGCACGAGATCGCTGCCCGCGGCCGCTTGCCCATCGTTACCGGCGGGACCGGTCTCTACCTGCGCGCGCTGACCGAGGGTCTGTTCGCTGGTCCGCAGCGACATGAAGAGTTGCGCGACCGCCTGCGCCGCAGCGCCGAAAAACGCGGCAGCGCCTGGCTGCATCGGCTGCTGGCGCGGCTCGATTCCGCATCCGCGGCGCGCATCCACGCCAACGACACGCCCAAGCTCATCCGCGCCATCGAAGTCTGCCTTGCCGCGCGACGCCCGATGTCGGATGTGCTGGCGTCGGCGGAAGAGGCCCGCGACCCGCTCACCGGCTTTCGCCTGCTGCGCATCGGGCTCACTCCCCCCCGGGAAGCGCTCTACGAACGGCTGAACCGGCGCTGCGCGGCCATGTTTGCCAATGGGCTGCTGCAGGAGACCAAGGCGCTGCTGGCCTGCTATGGGCCGGTCAAGGCTCTGGACTCGCTGGGATACCGCCAGGCGCTGTCGGTTCTGCTCCAGGGCCGGAGCGAGAAGGCAGCCATCGCCGAAGCCCAGCAGGGACATCGCAACTACGCCAAGCGGCAACTCACCTGGTTTCGCCGTGAGCCCGGCGTGCACTGGATCGAAGCGTTCGGCGACGCCCCGGAGACGATCGCCGCGGCAGGCCATCGGGTGTGCCGGGAACTTTCGCGCACCGAATCGTAGAGGAGTCTCGGGGATTCCGGAAATGGGCCTGCGCGCGGCCGGAGCGCGACCGGGGCAGGCGAATTTTTGAAGGGATTGTCACGGACGGTGTGAAATACTCACTCATCCCCCGGGAATTCACTCGAAAGGATAGAAAGATGCGTTTACGCACCGCTCTAACGTCCATCGCTCTAACTGTTCTCACCCTGGTTTCCGGAACCGCACTGCTGCAGGCCCAGGCCCCGGATTCTCAGACCAGCAAAAAGATCTTCGGGTACCAGGATCCAGCAACGGGAACATTCCACGCGCTGCCCATGAGCGCACCCGCGGAAAACGCGTCCACCACACTGGCCGGGACGCTGAAGGTGACGCTGAATATTACGGTAAAGTCGTCATGGCCCGCGAACTCGACGAGACAGTTTGTGTGTGGCGCCGATTTCGTCGAGGACTCAGTGTCCGCGGCGGGGTCGAGCACCTACAGCGAAGCCGCTTACAGGTATCCGACCGCCACCGCCGGAGGGTGGACCTGCACGTTGACAATTCCGTACTCGTGGCTGATCCCCTCCACCTCGATCCAGAACACGCTTCTCGGGACGTACTCCGTTGAGGTGGAGAACTCGACCACGACGGCCGGCCCGCCTCTTCTGCGCCTGGCGACCGGGCCTGTCGTCTCGTTGAGCACGCTGCCTGCCAATGGCGTGACCACGTCGTACGTAATCGCCGTAACGATCTAAGCGCACCTGAATCTGAAAGCAGACTGGCGCCGCAGGACGACCCCGCGGCGCCGCCTGGGGCATTCCGTGTCCTCGCGGGCGCGTGCTTCACTGCGTGCCGCCCTTGGCCAATCGCATCCGGCGGCGGCAATTAAACTGGAGAGTGGATTGTGCCTTCCAGTGACTCTGGATGCGCAGGAACGGAGCGCGTTTTGGCGGAAAATACTGCGGCAGTTTACGACGTGGCTATCATCGGCAGCGGCCCGGCCGGCTACACGGCTGCCATTCGCGGCGGACAATACGGGCTCAAGGTCGCGCTCATTGAAGCGGAGACAAAGCTGGGCGGCACCTGCCTGCATGTGGGCTGCATTCCCACCAAGGCGCTGCTGTTCAACGCCGAAATCTGGGATCACCTCAAGCACGCCGCCGACTACGGCATCGCCGGCATCGGCACGCCGCAACTCGACTGGTCCGCGGTGCAGAAACGCAAGAGCGCCATCATCGCGAAGCACACCAAGGGCCTCGAGTTCCTGATGAAGAAGAACAAGGTCACGGTGGTTTCAGGCTACGGACGGCTGACCGGCCCGGCGAAGGACGGCGTGCACACGGTGGATGTGCTGAGCGCGGGCGGCGAAACGCAGCAGTTGAAGGCCAGGAACGTTCTTCTCGCCACGGGCTCCGAGGCGCGCACGCTCTTCGGCCTCGAGCCCGACGACCGCATCCTCACCAACATCGAAATCCTCTCCATCCCCGAGCCGCCCAAGTCGCTCATCGTCATCGGCGCGGGCGCGGTGGGCGTGGAGTTCGCCTCCATCTTCCGCAGCTTCGGCACCGAGATCACGATCGTCGAATTCCTGCCCCGCGCGGTGCCCGTCGAAGATGAAGACATTTCGAAGGAGCTGACCCGCCTCTTCAAAAAGCGCGGCATCGACGTGAATACCGGCTGCACCGTCGGCGCCATCGAGAAGACCGGCGCAGGCGTGAAGGTGACCTGGACGACGGCGAACGGCAAGCAGGTCGAGAAGGAGGCCGAAAAGGTTCTCGTGGCCGTGGGCCGCGCGCCGCGCACTGCGAACCTGGGCATCGAAAGCACGAAAATCGAGCTCGACCGCGGCTTCGTCAAGGTGGACGAGACGCAGCAGACCGCGGAGCCGGGCATCTACGCCATCGGCGATATCGTCGCGGGGCTGCCGCAACTGGCCCACGTGGGCGCCATGAGCGGCATTGTGGCCATGGCGAAGATCGCGGGCCGGCCGTTCCGCCCGGTGCGCCGCGACCGCATTCCGGGATGCACCTACTCGGATCCGCAGATCGGCTCGGCGGGGCTGACCGAAGCCCAGGCAAAGGAAAAAGGCTACGAGGTGAAGGTGGGCAAGTTCCCCTTCGCCGGCAACTCCAAGGCCAGCATTGTCGACAGCCACGACGGCTTCCTGAAGATCGTGGCGGATGCCAAATACGGCGAGATCCTCGGCGTGCACATCCTCGGTCCGCAGGCCACCGAGCTGATCGCCGAAGCGGTTGCCGTGATGGAACTCGAAGGCACGGTGGATGAGCTGATGTTCACCATCCATGCGCACCCCACGCTCTCTGAGGCCATGCTGGACGCCTATGCCGCCGTCGAAGGCATGGCCATCAACGCATAGCAGCCGCGTCCAGCCACTCTGGCGGCAAATCCCACGTTCTGCCGCGGGATTTGCCGTAAGTTGTTGCAGCAATGCGAAAATAGAAGCGGCAGCCGGGCGGGTTCAACTCCGGCGCCAGGGGTTTTCGACGATGCTGCGAGTTCTCTCCACCCATCTGTTTCTCAATCAGCGCCTGCACCCCGGCCTGCTGGAGCTTGCCGGCCGCTCCGGTGTGCAGGCGGTGGAGATCTTTGCCGCGCGCCAGCACTTCGACTACACCAGCCGCGAAGACGTGCGCGAACTGTGCGACTGGTTCCGCTCCAATTCCGTCGAGCCTTTTTCGTTGCACGCGCCCATGTTTCCCGATCGCGAGATGGGCCGGGCAGGCGCGCCTTCGGTCAACGTGGTACATCCCGAAAAATCGCGGCGCATTAACGCGATGGACGAGATCAAGCGCGCCCTCGAAGCCGCCGAGCAGATCCCCTTCAAGAACCTGGTTGTACACCTCGGCGAACGCGAGGACGGCTGGTCGCAGCGCACCATCGACTACGCGCTCACCGCGCTGGAGCACCTTGGCGCGTTCGCCAACGCCCTGGGCGTGCGCCTGCTGGTGGAGAACCTGACCAACGATGTCACCACGCCCGAGCACCTGCGGATCATTCTCGAGCTCGGCCATCTCAACAATGTCGGTGTCTGCCTCGACCTGGGGCACGCGCACATGACGGTCGGTATTCCCGATGCGTTCGCAGTGCTGGGGTCGCGCATCGTCTCAGTGCACGTGCACGACAACCACGGCCTGAAGGACGAGCATCTGTGGCCCGGAGACGGCAACATCGACTGGGCCGGCGTGACCAGGCTCGTGGGCGGCCTTGCTGCGCCACCGGCCGCGGTGCTCGAAATCGGCTACACCCTGGGCGATGCTCCGACGGCGATTCCCGAACGCATTCGTTCCGCCTGCCAGCGGCTGGGACTTTCGTAACCCTCACCATGCGATTTTCACCAGCGCTCCGGCGCGGGCGCCGCTGGACCCGTGTAAAATCGCGGCCAACAGCAAGATTCCAATTGTTTCGCTGCTTCGTGTTTCCTGCAGTTCTGTGATTGCGCCTGGTTCCGGATCGGAGTGGAACGTGCGAAATCAGCAACTGTCTCTCGCGCTGCTCGCAATCGCAATCTCGATTGCGGCCGCCGCCCAGCCTGTCCTGCCTTCAAAGCGACTGGCGATCCTCACGCGTTCCCTTCCCACCGCGCGCGTGGGGGAGAGTTATCTGGCGCTGATCAAGGCCACCGGCGGCGTGCCGCCCTACACATTCACTGCGTCCCCGCTGCCCGCCGGACTGTCGCTGGGCAACACCACCGGCGTGCTTGGCGGCGATCCGGCGGAGAGTGCCGTCGGCAGCACGGCGGTGCAGGTCACGGTGACCGACGCGAGCCGGCCGGGCAGTCGGGTCATGGTGATCCTGAACCTTGCTGTGGACGAGCGAGAATCGGCGGAGGCCTGTGGGCAGATGGCGGTGGGAGCCAATGCCCGCCTGAACGGCTTTGTCCCGTTCGAACCGGGAGACGCTTGGGTGACCGACATCTCCACGGCGCCCCTCGATCCGGACAATGACGCCATCACGTTGGCGGCCGGATTTGCCGGCCTGCACCTGCACCACGACTGGTCGTCGGTGGCGGGAGGCAACTACGGCATTCCCTACGCGGTGGTGGATTCGAGCAGCACCCCGCCCGTGCCCATCAACGTGATCGATTATGCCGATGAGAGCGATGTGGCCAGGGCGCCCTTTCCGCTCGACGCGCCGATTGAAGGCGCGCCCAACGACTGCTCCGGCTGGCCCGACGACTACCTCGGCGACGCGCACGTGCTGGTCATCGACCGCCGGACCTGCATGCTCTATGAGACGTTCAACACCCATCGCTGCCGGGGCGCGTGGAATGCCTCGTCGGAGACCATCTGGGATCTGCAGCACTACCAGAACCGGCCCTGGGGATGGACGTCGGCCGACGCGGCGGGTCTGCCCATCTTCCCTGGCCTCGTGCGCTACGACGAAATCGAAGCGGGCGAGATCAAACATGCGATCCGCTTCACCATGCAGGTGACCAGGAACGATGCCAACAACGGCTACTTCGTGGAGCCGGCCACCCACGCCGCGGGCGTTTACTGGGGCGTCAGCAACGTGATGGGCATGCGCATCCGGCTCAAGGCGGGCTTCGACACTTCGAAGTATTCGAAGACCAACCAGGTGATTCTCGCCGCGATGAAGAAGTACGGCATGATCCTGGCCGACAACGGCGGGTACTTCTACTTCCAGGGGGTTCCCGATCCGCGCTGGAATGACGACGACCTGCTGAACCTGGATGCGATCCAGTCGTCGAACTTCGAAGTGGTGCAGATGACTCCTGCGTGGCCGGGATGGGATTCGGCCACGGCGCCGGCGGGCCCTCCGCCCGTGATTCACAGCTTTACCGCGTCGGCCTCGTCGGTCGCGCCGGGGACCCCCGTGACCCTCAGTTGGGACACGACCGGCGACTCGTACCTGTTCATCGACAGGCTGGGCGGGGTGCGCGGCGACAGCGTAACGGTGAGGCCGGTAAGCACAACCACCTACACGCTGACCGCCACCAATGCCTACGGGCGGGTGACGAAATCCGTTACGGTTCGCGTGATTTGAAATCGGGCGCGCATGGGTGCCGGGCCTCCGCGATCAGCAGATGCGCGGCAACTGTTCACCGATCTGGACGGAGATGACGCGGTTGGCGCCCATACCGGTGCGCGCCACCAGCATGCGCCTGTGTTCCGCGGTCACGTAGCCGATGCGCGCCGCCTCGCGGCCCAGGCGATGCGCCCGCAGCACCGACAGCACCGTATCGGCATACTCCGGCGCAACGAAGAACACCGCCTTGCCCTCATTCGCAACGTAGACGGGATCGAATCCCAGCAACTCGCACGCCGACTGCACCTCAGGCCGCACGGGCAGGCTCGGTTCGTCGATGACCATGCCCACGTTCGAAGCTGTCGCGATTTCGTTCAGGGTGGAAGCCAGCCCGCCGCGGGTGGGATCGCGCATCGCGTGTACGCCGTCGCCCGCCGCCGCCAGCACATCGGCAATCAGTCCGTTGAGCGCCGCGCAGTCTGAGCGGATCTGGCTCTCGAACTCCAGGCCCTCGCGTACGCTCATGATGGCCATGCCGTGGTCGCCTAGGGTGCCGGAAACAAGGATCACGTCGCCGGGCTTGGCGCGATGCGGACCCACCGCGATGCCGGGCCGCAGCACGCCCATGCCCGCGGTATTGATGTAGCAGCCATCGCCGTGGCCGCGTTCCACGACCTTGGTGTCGCCGGTAACGATCTGCACGCCCGCTGTCCTGGCCGCGGCGGCCATCTCCTGCACGATGGCGGCGAGCTGCGCCAGTGGAAAGCCTTCTTCGAGGATGAAGCCCGCGGTGAGGAACTTCGGCTCGGCGCCCGATACGGCCAGATCGTTGACCGTGCCGTTGACAGCGAGCGCGCCGATGGACCCGCCGGGAAAGAACAGCGGCTGCACCACGAACGAATCGGTGCTCATGGCGATGCGGCCGCCGGCGAAATCCACCACCGCGGCGTCGCCGAGGTCTTCGAGCGCTGCATTGCGAAACGCGGGCAGGAAGAGGTGCTCAACGAGTTCGTTGCCCAGCTTACCCCCGCCGCCGTGACCCATGACGATGGCGGGATAATCGGCCAGCGGCAGAGGGCAGCTCCACTGGGAGAAGTCGGGTGCGGCCATGGTTTGCGTCGTATTGGTCATTGGCGCCTCTCGAAAGCCCTCAGCCTTCAGCCTTCAGCTCCAGCGGAGCATGGAGTGGCAAGCGAAACAAAACCTGATAGCTGATAGCTGACAGCGAACGTCTCAGTTTCCCGCCGCGGCCAGTTGTTCGACCGAGAGGAACCGTCCGTAGTTGAAATATGCCGCGCACGCCCCTTCGCTCGAAACCATTGTCGCTCCCAGAGGATGCCGCGGCGTGCATTCCTTGCCGAAGGCCGGGCACTGGCCGGGCTTGATGGCCCCGCGCAGCACGTCGCCCGCATGGCACAACGGCGACTCGGCGGTGCGTATGCCTGAGATCTGGAAGCGCTCTTCCGCATCGAAGTCGCGATAGGCCGCATTGAGCTTCCAGCCGCTCTTCGGAATCACCCCGATGCCGCGCCACGCCCGATCGGTCGTTTCGAACACTTCGCCCAGAAGGCGCTGCGCTTCAAGATTGCCAGCGTATGTGACGATGCGTTCGTAGGCGTTTTCCACGCGGTGCTCGCCGCTCTCAAGCTGGCGCACGGCGCGGCGAATGCCCTCGAGCAGGTCGAGGGGCTCGAATCCCGTGACCACGATGGGAATCCCAAACCTGTCGGCAAGCGGCGGATATTCCCAGTAGCCCATCACGCTGCATACATGCCCGGCCGCCAGGAACGCCTGCACCTGGTTGCCCGGCGAGCTCATGATGGCCTCGATCGCGGGCGGAACCAGCACATGCGACACCAGCACCGAAAAATTCTTCAGCCCGCGCCGCTTGGCCAGGTGCACGCTCATCGCATTCGCCGGCGCCGTGGTTTCAAACCCCACGCCGAAGAACACCACCTGCCGGTCGGGATGCTTCACCGCCAGCTCGACCGCGTCCAGGGGCGAGTACACCACGCGCACGTCGCCGCCGCGGCCCTTCACCTGGAACAGGTCGCCCTCGGTGCCGGGCACGCGCAGCATGTCTCCAAAGCTGCAGAAGATCACCCCGGGCTGCGCCGCGATGGCCAGCGCCTTGTCAATCAGCTCGAGTGGCGTCACGCACACCGGGCAGCCCGGCCCGTGCACCATCTCGATCTGTGCGGGCAGCATCTGGTCGATGCCGTTCTTGATGATGGAGTGCGTCTGGCCGCCGCACACCTCCATGATCTTCCACGGGCGGGTGGTCATGTGATGAATCTCGCGCGCCATGCGCTGCGCGATCTCGCCGTTGCGGAATTCGGTCAGGTACTTCATGACCGCGCCTTCACAACAGGGCTGTCATCCTGGGCGAGCTCGCCGCGCGAACCAGTCGAAGGATCTGCGGTCGCTTCTAAAGAACAGCTCCCATCCGGGCACGCCGACTGCGGCTTCTCCGCCGCGCGCGCAAACACTTCTTCCTCGCTGGCCAGTTCCTCGTCGAGCATGCCCATGGCGCGGAAGTTGGCCAGCGTCTCCTGCGCGCTGGCTTCATCGATCTTCGAAATGGCGAAGCCCACATGCACAATGGCGTAGTCGCCCACCGCGATCTCCGGCACGTAGTCCAGGCAGACGCGTTTGACCACGCCGCCAAAGTTGACGCGCCCCACGCGGATCAGGCCGTCGTCGGTGATCTCCTCCACCCGGCCCGGAATGGCAAGACACATGGTAGACCTCTCTGCAACGCTTATACGCCCGGGGGAGCGGGGTGCAATGTGATCTGGATCACGCGGGAAGGCCGGCTCTCACGGCCTCTCAAACGGTCAGTAGCCCGCCTCGCGTCCATGGCGAATCGCGAGAATCACCACCTCCCTGCCGTCGTAGCGATAGAGGGGGACATAGGCGCCCGCGCCAAACTCGATGACCCACTCGCGAAACTCTTGCGGCAGTTCCTCAACAGGGCGTCCCATCTCTGGATGGCTGCCCAGCAGCTTGATGCCCTGGCGGATCGCTCTGACGGCGCGCCTGGCCGCATCTCTACTCTTCGACGCAAGAAAATCATGGAGCCGCGCCACGTCCCGCAGGCTCTGCGGCGTCCACTTTACGGATGGCATTCCGGGGTCCCGGCGTCCTCACCCGCTTCGAGCCGGGCCAGCCAGGCGTCGGCCTCTGCGGCGGTGGCGTGCAAGCCGGTTGCCTGGTATTCGTTCCAGGCCGCCAGCGCCTCGGCCCGAAACTGCTCGCGCTTCTCCTCGCGCCCGACATATTGCTCCACGGCCTCGCGCATGATCCAATGGGCCGAGCGGCGCCGCGTCTCCGCGAGACGCTGAATGCGCTCCTTGAGTTCGGCGTCGAGCTTGAGACTTGTAGTGGATACCGGCATCGGAGCACTCCAGGGTGTTACCTTGTATTACTTTAGCACACCTCTGCTGACGGTGTTTCGGCACTCACTTGCGCGAAGCCGCCTTCTCTTCGTTCTGCGCTACCCGCGCCTTCACCATCTTCTTCACCAGCGCGGCGGGCAGGGGCTTGTCCTGCGCAAACTGCAGCGTGCCCTTCGATGTGCGGTAGTCCTTCAGCTCCCCGGCGAAATCATCCAGCAGCGACCCGCTCATGGGAAAGAAGCTGCAGTGCGCTTTGAACGCCGCGTAGCCCACCAGCCCGCCCTTGTAGCGAAACGCCGGCATCCCGTAGCTGATCTCCTCCGTCGCGTCCTTCGGCGCCGCCGCGCGGATCGTCGCTCGCAGCTTCTCCAGTGTGGCGCGTGCCGGCTCCGGCACCTTCGCCAGATAAGCTTCCACGTCGGCTCTGCCGTCGCCCGTCGCCGTCTTCATCGGACTCATGGAGCACCTCCGTTCAGGCCCTGCGCACTCCCCGCTCATCGGCCAGGTAATCGAGCCATTCTTGCATACCCGCGCCCGTCTTGGCTGAAGTTTCAAAGACGCGAATCCCCGGCCGGATGGCGCGGATGTTGCGCAGCGCCGCCTCGCGCTCGAACCCCACCGCCTCCGCGATGTCCATCTTGGTAACCACCGCGGCGTCAGCCGAATTGAACAGGGTGGGATACTTCAGCGGCTTGTCCTCGCCTTCGGTCACGCTCAGCAGCGCCACACGGATGCGCTCCCCCAGGTCGTAGCTGGACGGACAAACAAGATTCCCGACATTCTCGATGAACAGATAGTCCAACCCCGCCAGCTCCACACCCTCCCAGCCGGAAAGATGCTTGCCCACCATCTCCGCCTCCAGGTGGCAGATGCCGTGGGTGTTGATCTGCCGCACCGGGGCGCCGCTGGACGCCAGCCGGCGGGCATCGTTGTCGGTCTCCAGGTCGCCCACCAGGGCGGCCACCCGCGATCCGCGCCCGCGCAGCTCCGTCAGCGTGCGCTCGAGAAAGGCCGTCTTCCCCGTTCCCGGGCTCGACACCAGGTTCAGCACCAGCACGCCGGCCGCCGTAAAGCGGGCGCGCAGCTCCCGCGCCAGCTCGTCGTTCTTCTTCAGGATTCCCTGCCGCAGCTCCACAATGCGCGTTGTCATGCCTTGACGTCCTCCGGGGCGTCCTCAATTTCAATGGACTCGATCTCCAGCTCGCGGCCCTGGCGCACGTCGGTCACCGGCGCGCCGCAGTGGGGACATTGAAAGCTCCGCAGGCTCTCCAGCCGCCCGTCCTGCTCGCAGAACAGGCAATGCACGGTCACCGGCAGGATGTGGACCACCAGCCGCGAGCCCTGGAGCGGCGTGCCTTCCGTGGCGATTCCATAGCAGAACTGCAGGGAGTCCTCAATGACCGCGGCCAGAGCTCCGACGCGCAGACGCACCTCGACCACCCGCGCGCCGGGGTAGGCAGCGAGCGACTCGGTGACGGAGTCAACTACGCTGGCGCAGATGGATAACTCATGCATCGAAGCCCGATTCTACGCCGTGCGGCGGCCTCTCCGAGTGATCCAGCTCACATGGTTGGAGCGCAACAATTAAGATGGGGGCGAAGGATTTCCCCGTGCCTGAAATGAGCCTTCCCATGATTCTGGTCCCGAACCGAACTGAATCCGCGCCTCGGAACGAACCCTCGGCGTCCCCGTTCCCGCCGGCGTCCCGGCTGCGCCTCAGCGAGCTTGCCCCGGGCTCGGTCCAGTCCGAGATCCGCGCCATGAGCGTGGCCTGCGAGCTTGTGAACGGCATCAACCTCGCGCAGGGAGTGTGCGACACCCCGGTGCCCGCCGTGGTGGAGGCCGAGGCGGTGGCGGCCGTGCGGCGCGGCGACAACATCTATACCCGCCTCGATGGCATCGCCCGCCTGCGGACGGCCATCGCCGCCAAGCAGCAGCGCGATTACGGCCTTGACTACGATCCGGAGTCGGAGGTGCTGGTGGCGTCCGGCGCAACGGCCGGCCTGCACGCGGCGGTCATGGCTCTCCTCAATCCCGAGGACGAGGTCATCCTCTTCGAGCCGTTCTACGGCTATCACGTGGCCACGCTCCGGGCACAGCGCGTGCTCCCGGTGTTCGTGTCCCTGGCCGGCGGCGACTTCGCGCTCGACCTCGACGCGCTGCATGCGGCCATCACTCCCCGCACCCGCGCCATCCTCCTCAACACCCCCGCGAACCCCAGCGGAAAGGTCTTCACGCAGTCCGAAACCCAAGCCGTCGCGCAGGTCTGCCTCGAGCACGACCTGTTCCTGATCACCGACGAGATCTACGAGTACTTTGTCTACGATGGCCAGCG
>Ga0335069_10009377_pt1 | contig 13938 bp, 9 predicted proteins | sample Lox_Sample_11_FD_206714 | JGI IMG/M metagenome (GOLD analysis project Ga0335069, IMG submission 206714) | Soil microbial communities from Loxahatchee National Wildlife Refuge, Florida, United States - Lox_Sample_1.1 | ecosystem: Environmental > Terrestrial > Soil > Wetlands | place: USA: Florida... | reverse complement strand
TGATCCGCGAGATCAGGGCCGCGCTGCATCGCCGCGAACGAGAGCAGGCAGTGGCACGGCGCGCTGCCGCTGAAGAGATTGACTTCGCGCTGAAAGATGCCGTCTCGGGGCTCTGGCTGCATTCGCAACTGGCTCTCAGGGAACGAAGCGTTCCGAGCACGGTTTCTGACAAGCTGCGGGTGATGGCCGACCTTGCCGGAACCCTACGCCGGCAATTGTGCCTGCAATCGGAACCGAGCCGCAGAGCATCGTCATAAAGCGTGACCTCGCCGATGCCGTAAGCTGAGAAAAGCATGGATGACACGGCTGTTCTGCTTATCGACTGCCCCGACCGCAGAGGTCTGGTGGCTCGCGTAGCCGGGATGCTCTATGAGCACGGTGCGAACATTCTCCACGCTGACCAGCACCAGGACCACGATCTCGGTCTCTTTTTCATGCGCGTGGAGTGGGGCCTCGGCGAGAGTTCAGGTTCCGCGCGATTCGAGGTGGATGCCTTTCGAAAGGCGTTTACGCCGCTCGCAGCGGAACTGGAGATGCACTGGAGATTGATTGATGTGGCGCAACGGCCTCGCGTGGCGCTGTTCTGCTCGCATTATCTCCACTGCATGGCCGACCTGCTGCATCGGTGGCATTCGGGCGAGTTGCTCTGCGAGATTCCGGTGATCGTCTCGAACCACCGACAGGTGGAGAGTCTGGCCGCGTTCTACGGGATACCCTTCGAGCACATTCCAGTAACAGCGGATACGCGAACACAGGCCGAAACCGGGCAGCTGGAGCTTCTCAATCGGCACGGCATTGAACTCGTGGTACTTGCGCGTTATATGCAGGTTCTTTCTCCGGCGTTCGTCGCGCGCTATCCGGCAGCCATCATCAATGTCCACCATTCCTTCCTGCCCGCGTTCACGGGCTCCAGGCCCTATCACGCTGCGCACGCACGCGGCGTAAAGCTCATCGGGGCTACCAGTCACTACGTCACCGAGGTGCTGGATGACGGGCCGATCATCGAGCAGGATGTTGCGCGTATCTCGCACCGTGACCAGGTGGAGGACCTTGTGGCGCGCGGGCGCGATCTGGAACGGCTGGTGCTGTCGCGAGCTGTTCGCTGGCACCTCGACCGCCGGATTCTCTGCTACGAAAACAAGACGGTTGTGTTTGATTGAGGCGGGACAGTTTCGCCATGCAGCGAAGCCGCCTTACTCCACGAGTGCGTCGGCGATGCCGAGATGCCGGTCGAGCGCGGCGATCCCGAGATCGATCTCTTCCTTCGTGACAATCAGTGGCGGAGCGATGACGAAGTGGCTGACCCAGGCCTGCTGGGCGACTCCGTCGGCCATCATCTTTGCGGCGATCTGATCAACGACCAGCGACTTGCCCTCGACCTTGTCCCGCATCGTGTTGAACGGCTCTTTTGTCTTTCTGTTTTTGACGAGTTCCACGGCAAAGAAGAGGCCCAGGCCGCGCACGTCGCCGATGGAAGGATGTTTCTGCTTGAGCGCCTCCAGCTTTTCGCGCACGTAAGGCTCGAGTTCGGCGGCGCGCTCGACGAGCTTGAGGCGCTGCATCTCCTCGATGGTGGCCACTGCTGGGCCGAGCGTGATGGGATGCGCCTCGTAGGTGTGCCCGTGGGAGAAGTAGTGGTCTTCAAAGTAGTCTGCGAGTTTCTTTGTTGTCGCGCAGAGTCCCAGGGGCACATAGGCTGAGGTGATTCCCTTGGCGGTGACCAGGATGTCGGGTTTCACGTTCCAGTGATTCACGGCAAACCACTTGCCGGTTCGACCCCAGCCGGTCATGACCTCGTCGGCAATCATCAGGACGTTGTGGCGATCGCAAATCTCGCGCAGCCTTGGGAAGTATTCGGGCGGGGGAACCAGCACGCCGTTCGTGCCGACCACGGGCTCAAGGATGATAGCCGCAACATCGCTCTCATTGCGGATCATGTGCTCGATGTAGTCGGCACAGGCGATATTGCATTCGGGATACGTATGTTTGATGGGGCATGCGTAACAGTTTGTTTCAGGGGCAAAGACAACCCCTGCACCCTTGCCAGCCGGCTCCATGGCCCAGCGGCGCGGATCGCCGGTCGCCGCTATCGAACCCATCGTCGAGCCGTGATACGAACGATAGCGGGAGATAATCTTGTTTTTGCCGGTTACCATGCGCGCGATTTTGAATGCAGCTTCATTCGCTTCAGTCCCGCTGGTGGCGAAGAAAAACTTCTCGATACCCTCGGGAAGGACCTCAAGAAGCTTTGCGCTGAGACGGGCGCGCGCCGCGGTAGCGTAGACTGGGCCCACAAAGGCCAGCTCGCGGGCCTGCTTGGCGATCGACTCGACCACCCGCGGGTTTTTGTGCCCGAGGTTCACGCACATCAGTTGCGAGGAGAAGTCGAGGTATCGCTTCCCGTTGCCGTCCGTCATCCAGCAGCCTTCTGCGTCGGCAATGTAGAGCGGCTTCCAGGTGCTCTGAAAGCGCCAGGTGCCGTAGTTTGTTTCGCGCGTGAGCTTGCTCACCTGCTCGGCTGTGAGTTGGGTGCTAGTAAGAACGTCGCTCATTGGGAAACCTCGTCTTGGGCTGAGAATCTATCGTACGGCATTTCTGCGCCGGCGAAACCCCAGAGTACAATCCAAGCGAGGTCAACGCGAACATCGATCTGCCCCGAGCCGCCCCTTCCTCCTTACCCCCGAAGTGTGAACGCGAGGAGTGCTCATGAGACTGTTCGCTGCCTGGGCCAGATAAGACTTGCCCCGGTTCGGCGTGGTTTTCAAATTCAAGGAGGACACACGGATTCAATGAAGACTCCGAGCATGTGGCGCACTATTCCCCTCAAGTCCAGAGTCATTTTCCTTCTCGCGGTCTTCTTTGTTTTCGTCGGCATCGGGCTTGCCAACGATGTCACCGATTTGGGGCGCCAGCCCATGGCGCGTTTTGTGCCTTCGGTATTGCTCATTGGCCTGTTCGCCGTGTTTTATGCCTCCAGCGGAATAGCACTGCGAGGCAAGTCCTGGAAGGCAGTGGTGCCTTTGTTCGTTCTGCAAGCCTTCTGCATGGGTTTGCTGGGACACTTCTTTCCCGACCCACCCCATGCCGCTCAGTTGAATGCGGCCGAAATGGGACACCTGCGCAACCGAATGGCATTTGTCGGGGTGGGAATCATCATCTCTGTTGTTCTGGGCTACGCGGGCTTCGTGCATGTCTCCATCAGCGAAGGCAGACGGTACGTCCGCGCCCAGGCAGAAAAGGCCACGCTGGAGGCGGAAATGGCCGCCGCGCGCGAAGTGCAGCGCATGATGGTTCCAGAGAACCTGCCCCTCATCGCAGGCTACGAGATTGAAACCGTCTACCGCCCTGCAGCCGAGGTGGGCGGTGATTTCTTTCAGGTTATCCCGCTCAAAAGCGGACGCACCCTCATCGTCATTGGCGACGTCAGCGGCAAGGGCCTGAGAGCCGCCATGATCGTATCGATGCTTGTCGGTATGTTATGCGTCGTGACCAGTTCCACCGACGAACCCGCTGAAATTCTTGCCGAACTGAACCGCCGCCTCTGCGGCCGTGCCCACGGAGGCTTCGCTACCTGCCTTGTGATTCGCCTCGACGACGATGGACAACTGGCATTGGCCAACGCCGGCCATCCTTCGCCGTATCTCAATGGCAAGGAGATCCCATTCACGGGTTCAACGCCGCTGGGACTGACCGAGTCTGCCACATACATACAAACCACCCTGGAGATGAGCGCAGGCGACCGCGCTTTGCTCCAGACCGACGGCATTGCCGAAGCCCGAAGTGAGCAGGGGGTGCTCTTCGGATTCGCCCGCGTGGAGTCTTTACTGCGGGATGGGGCTTCGGCCCGGACTATCGCGGAGGCGGCCCAGCACCACGGCCAAAATGATGACCTTACCGCGATCAGCATTGTGCGGCGGCGATTGACGTGACGCAGACCTGCAAAAAATACTCCCCCCCCCCGGTTTCCCGGGGGTTCTTTGCGAGGTTGAGCCAGGTTAGTTGCTGTAGAGTAGAACGCCTGCCGCCTTTTCCTCTCCGCCTTCCTCGGAGCTCACAGGGCGATAGAAAAGCTGGTTGGCGTCGAGGTAAACCTCGAGGAACGCCGGACGCGCCAGGATCTGTCCGGCGATGAGCGCTTCAGAGAGCGGGTCTTCGACGTAGCGCTGCAGCGCGCGGCGCAACGGACGCGCGCCGTAGCTGCGATCGCTGAGCGTCTTCTCGAGAATCCACTTCTTGGCCTCTTCGGTCACCGAGATGGTGATCGCCTTCTGCGCCAGGTTCGCGTTCAACTGCTGCACGAGCAACTCCACGATCTGGATGAGGTCCGCATCGTTGAGCGACTGGAACAGAATGATTTCGTCCAATCTGTTCAAAAACTCGGGATTGAACGTCTTCTTGACCTCGTTCTTGACCAGTTCCTCCACCTTCTCGCTGACAAGATCGTCACGGTCGCTCTGGAACCCGAGCCCCTGCTTCTTCTGCAGGTGGCGCGCGCCGATGTTCGACGTCATGATCAGGATCGTATTCTTGAAGTCGACCGTGTTGCCCAGTCCGTCAGTCAATTGGCCGTCTTCAAAGACCTGCAGCAGGATGTTGAACACATCCGGATGCGCCTTCTCGATCTCATCGAGCAGGACGACGGAGTAGGGTGAGCGCTTGACGCGTTCCGTCAATTGGCCGCCCTCCTCGTAGCCCACGTATCCCGGAGGCGAACCGATGAGCTTGGAGACCGAATGCTTTTCCATGAACTCCGACATATCGAAGCGAATGAGCGCCTTGTCGGAGCCGAACAGGAACTGCGCCAGCGTGCGCGCCATCTCCGTTTTGCCCACGCCGGTCGGGCCCAGGAACAGGAAGCTGCCGATGGGCCGATGCGGAGATTTCAATCCGGCACGGGAACGGCGGATCGCCCGAGCCAGTGCGCTGATCGCCTTTTCCTGGGAGATGATGCGCCGGTGGAGTTCCTCCTCAACGCGAAGAAGCTTCTGCGTCTCCTCTTCCTTGATGCTGGTAACGGGGACGCCGGTCCAGCGGCTCACAACGTCTTCGATGTCTTCGCGGCCGACGATGCCAGCGGCTGAATCGTCGAGGTGGTACTTGTCGCGCAGTGCGCGCAGGTTTTCGCGCTCCTTGCGTTCTTCGTCCGAGTAGAAGCGAGCCTTTTCAAATTCATGATTGGCAATCGCTGAATCCATGCGATGGACGATGAACTTAATGCGCTTCTGGACCTCCGTAATCTCCTCAGGCAGCGAGGTCTGACGCAGCTTCACACGAGCACCCGCTTCGTCGATGAGGTCGATCGCCTTGTCCGGAAGGAACCGGTCAGGGATGTAGCGGTTCGAGTGGGATACCGCGAACTCGATCGCTGCGTCTGTGTAGCTGACCGCATGGAACTTCTCGTACCGATCCTTGATGCCGTTGATGATCTTCACGGCATCGGACTCACTCGGCGGCGGCACCTTCACAGCCTGGAAACGGCGCTCGAGCGACCGGTCCTTCTCGATTGATTTGCGGTATTCGGCAGGAGTTGTCGCCCCAATGCATTGAATCTCGCCACGCGAGAGGGCCGGCTTCAGGATATTGGCCGCATCAAGCGAACCCTCAGCCGATCCAGCGCCGACGAGCGTATGCAACTCGTCGATGAAGATGATCGAGTTTTGACTCTCCATCAGCTCCTTCATGATGGTCTTCAGGCGCTCTTCAAACTGGCCGCGATATTTCGTTCCCGCGACGATCAGCGAGAGGTCGAGCGCAAGCACTCTCTTGTCTGCCAGGAAGCTCGGCACTTCGCCATCGGCGATGCGCTGCGCAAGACCCTCGACGATCGCCGTCTTGCCCACGCCGGGCTCACCGATCAGAACCGGGTTGTTCTTGGTGCGGCGGCAGAGGATCTGAACCACACGCTCAAGCTCGCCGTCCCGACCCACAAGCGGATCGAGCTGACCATCCATGGCGGCCTGCGTAAGATCGCGGCTGAACTCGGCGAGCAGGCTCGACTCGCGCTGGCGCTGTTGCTGCGGTGCCTTCTCCTGCGTAACGCGAGCAAGCTCGTCGCGAATCTGCGCGAGCTTCAGGCCGCGCTCCTGCAGGATCTCTGATGCGAAGCATTTCTCTTCGCGCAACAACCCGAGCAGAAGATGCTCAGTGCCGATGTGTTTGTGCCCCAGGCGTTCCGCTTCTTCCGCGGCGTAGGCCAGCACCCGCTTGCACTCGTTGGAGAGTGGAAGGTCAACACTGGTTGAGACCTTTTCGCGAATCGTGGTGTGCGCCTCAATCTGCTTGCGAATCGACTCCACGGAGGCGTGGGAACGCAGGAAGCGATTGGTTAACGCCTTGTCCTCGCGCAACAGTCCAAGCAGAAGGTGCTCAGTCTCGATATAGGGCGATCCGAATTGGCTGGCCTCATACCGCGCGAAGAAGATCACGCGCCGTGCCTTCTCCGTATAGCGTTCGAACATGATGTTCTCCCTTGCGTCGGGCTTGCGTTGAGGAGTAGCTGTCCGGTTCCGATCCCGGCCTCAGCCCAACCTGCACGTGCCCTGCTCTGACTCGCCGCCGGAGGCCCCTGGAATTCTTTCTTCTGCCCCGAACAGCCCTTTGGGATGGCACCGGCTGCCTTGCCCAACCGGCTTCTCCGAAGTTGTCCTTCGGAAACATCCACCCTCTGCTTGCCAGCCTGGCTTGCGATCCCAGACCTCTTAATACAATCAGACTCAAAATCCTGCCGGAAAGGTGCTTTTAGTCACACGTTCCCGGGGTGAGGTCCCGCTGCGGAGAGATTACCCGCCGCGTGAAGGCGCCCGCCCTCCAGGCGCAGAGTCCGCGTACATCGCGCGGCCAATTCCAGGTTGTGGGTCACAATGATCGAGGTGAGCCCGTGGGTTACGTGCAATCGTTCGAGGATGTCGAAGACTCTTGCGGCTGTCGATTCGTCGAGATCGCCCGTCGGCTCGTCTGCCAGTAACACTCGCGGATTACCAACCAGTGCCCGCGCCAGCGCAACACGCTGCTGCTCGCCACCGGAAAGCTCTCCGGGCCGGTGTTCACTCCGATCTTCCAGGTCGACCTCCCTAAGCCAATTGGATGCAATCTCAAACGCCTCTCGCCGCGTCGCACCCCGCGCCAGCAAAGGCATTCCAACGTTCTCCAATGCCGAAAACTCCGGCAATAGGTAGTGGAACTGCCAGACATAACCGATCTCCCGATTACGAAATGCCGAGGCCTCCCGCTGCGACAGAGCTGTTACGTTGGTCGAGGCGCAGTGTACCGTCCCCGCGGTAGGCGCATCAAGTGCGCCCAGAATGTGCAAAAGTGTGCTCTTACCCGCGCCCGACTGGCCGACGATGGCCACCAGTTCGCCGGCTCCGACCTCCAAGTCCATGTTCCGAAAGAGAGTAAGGGGGCCGCGCGCCGTAGTGTAGGTCTTTTCCAGATTGTGAACCCGGATGATCGGCTGGTCCGCAGAAGCCCGCAACTCCGGTTCCCGCGTTGAGCGGGGAGCCTGGCTGGCAGCCGCTGGAGAGGTTTGAATCATTCGTTTCAGGTATTTTAGCGCGACAACAGGATTCCCGATGGAACTCGATGCCGTTCGTGGCTCTCAGGTTACCAATTTGCAGCGGGACAACACAGAAATTCCGTCGCACGAAAATGGGCAGTACGATAAGCGCCGTGCCACGCCAAGAACGATAAGGCGACGGTCTCCGGGCACGTTGTCATTTCCAATGCCCTTCCGTTTCGGGGCTGGGGGGTTCGAACGCAGGAGCGAGCGCGGCAACCGGCGAAGCGTGCTTCATCAGTGCGACATAGACCAGTCCTGCGGTGAAGAATCCCGCGAACCATGCGTATTCGTAGAGAGAGTGGAGCGGTTTGAACGCGAAGCCGATGAGCGCGATCGCTACACCCAGCACGAGTGCAATGATGGCGCGCGGGTTGATCCCCTTCGTGTAGTGATAGGCACCCTCGCGGTGGTAGAGCGAGTTGACGTCGAGCTCCGTCTTGCGGATGAGGAAGTAATCTGCAGCCATGATTCCCGCAACGGGGCCAAGAAGTCCTGAGTAGCCCACAAGCCAGCCGAAGATGTAGGCATCCGGCGAGGCAAGCAGTTTCCACGGGCACATGGCAAGACCGAGAAAGCCTGTAATGAGGCCGCCGGTACGGAAGCTGATCAGACGTGGATACAGATTTGAAAAATCATTCGACGGCGAGACGACATTGGCGCCGATGTTTACGTTGAGCGTGGCGATCAGGATGGCAATCATCGCAATGAAAGCAACGACGGGCTGATGAAACGCGCCGATCAGCTCGATGGGGTTCCAGATGGGCCTGCCAAACAGAACCGCCGATGCCGAGGTCACGGAAATTCCGACAAAGGTATAGAGCGTCATCGCCACCGGCAGGCCGAACGCCTGGCCCGCGGCCTGCGCGTGCTGCGATTTGGAGTAGCGCGTAAAGTCGGGAATGTTGAGCGCGAGCGTGGCCCAGTAGCCGACCATCGCTGTCAGCGACGGAAAGAATACCGCGAGGAACTCGCCAGTCGAATGGAACTGGCTCGGCGTGGAGAGCATGGTCCCGAAACTGCCCGCCTTGACGCGCACCCAGACGATGAGAGCCGCAGCCATGATGAACATGAACGGCGCACCAAACGCCTGCAGATGCCGGATTGACTCGACGCCGCGCCAGACAACAACCATGTTCAAAAGCCAGAAGAACAGAAAGCACGCCCACCGCACGCCATCCACCCCGGCCAGCAATGGCCGGATGATGATGAGCATCGAGTAGATCGCAGTCCCCCCGATCCACGACTGAATGCCGAACCAGCCGCAGGCGACGATCGCTCGCAGGATCGCCGGGAGATTCGCTCCCCTTACGCCAAACGGCGCCCGGATGAATACGGGAAATGGAATGCCGTATTTTGCGCCTGCGTGCGCGTTGAGCAGCATGGGAACGAGCACGATGAGATTGCCGAGCAGCACCGTCCCGACAGCCTGCTTCCAGTCCATGCCTTTCGCGATCAGCGACGACGCAAGCTGGTAGGTCGTGATCTCCATCGACATGGAGAACCAGAGCGCGATGTAGCTGTAGGTGGTCCATGTGCGCTGCGGGGGCGTGGTGGGCGCCAGGTCGCGATTCGATAGAGACGGGTCGACAGTGCTCAAGCGGCCTCCGATGCACTTTGGTATACAGGAAGGCCGATGAGAACGCGATAAGGAACCTCCTTGATGGCGCAAAATCAACATCAACCGATTCTCCGGACAGGTCCGTCGAATCAGGATTCGGGGTTATTGCTTATCGAACACGCTCACCTCGTAAACATGGTTGCCCCATCGGGTGCCGATCAGTACGTAGCGCATCGTCTTGCCGTCTGCTGAGATTTGGCCGCTGCCATACGAAGTGCCGCTCTTATCGCTCCACATATGCACCAGAGTGTCTCCGGATTCCTTCGTTTCTACAGTCAAATTGTCGCGACCAGTAACAAGAACGGCCTTACCCGGTACCGGCGTGAAGGACCACTGGAAGGAGTGTCCTTGAGCACTGACACCCTCCACAGTGAGCGTGCCGTTAGCGAAGGTTAATGTTTCGCTCTTGGGAAGCGGGCCTGGACTGAAAATTGAATTCTCTGCGTTGAATACCCACTTGCCCTCGAATGAGTTGCTCGATTGAGCGGACAGCGTAAGGGCGCAGGCAAAGACTACCGGCAGAATGGAAAGGCGACAGCGGAGACTCATAATCGTGGATTCTCCTTAGTAAACGGCTCACAAACCGCGTACGCTTATCCCGAGAGCATTGTAGGCTCCGCCTATTCCTCCGGAAAAGAGGACTTTTTCCGCCCTCGCCTAGCCGCTTCTAGTCTCGTCATTGACGGTTCTGAGCCTGAACATCCGTTATTTCCACGCGCCGCCGCGGGCCTCGCGGCGCAGGTACTGGCCACGGCCAGGCTTGCCGATGAACTCGCCTTTCGACACGATCAATTCGCCACGCGAGTAGACATCGCGCGCATTGCCCCGCACTTTGAATCCCTCGAACATCGAGTAGTCCACGCGCATGTGGTGCGTCGCGGCGGAAATGGTATGCGAAACCGCGGCATCCCAGAGCACGATGTCGGCGTCGCTGCCCGGTGCAAGCACGCCCTTCTTCGGGTACATGCCGAAGATGCGGGCGGGTGCAGTGGAAACGAGTTCCACGAAGCGGTTGAGCGTGAGATTGCCCAGACCGACTCCGTGATGGTGCAGCAACTGGAGACGATTCTCGATCCCGGGGCCGCCATTGGGGATTTTCGTGAAGTTATCTTTGCCGAGGGCCTTCTGGTCTTCGAAGCAGAAGGGGCAGTGGTCTGTCGAAACAACCTGCAGGTTGTCGGTGCGCAAGCCGTCCCAGAGCTTCGGCTGGTTGCGGCGCTCGCGCAGCGGCGGCGTGAAGACGTACTTCGCGCCATCCCAGCCCTTGTTTTGCATGTTGTCTTCAATCGAGAGCAGCAGATACTGCGGGCAGGTTTCGGCGAATGCCGGCAGGCCGCGGTCGCGGGCCTCACGCACCTGATTGAGCGCGTCTTCGCTGGAGAGGTGAACGATGTAAACGGGTACGCCCGCCATCTCGGCCATTGCAATCGCCCGATGCACTGCCTCGGCTTCGGCTTGCGTCGGCCGGGTAAGCGCGTGATAGATCGGCGCTGTTTTGCCCTCGGCCAGCGCTTGCTGCACGATGACATCAATGACAGACCCGTTCTCTGCGTGCATGCAGATCAGAGCGCCGTTCTTTGCCGTCTGGCGCATGGCCTTGAAGATGGTCGCGTCGTCCACCATCAGCACGCCGGGATACGCCATGAAGAGCTTGAAGCTGGCCACGCCTTCGCGGACCATATCGTCCATGTCTTCGAGTCCCGCATCGGGCAGATCGGTCACGATCATGTGGAGGCCATAGTCGATGCACGCCTTGCCTTCGGCCTTCTTCCACCATGTATCGAGCGCCGTGCGCATTTTGGTTCCGCGCGCCTGGATCGCGAAATCGACGATTGTCGTGGTTCCGCCGATGGCCGCGGCGCGTGTGCCGGTTTCAAAATCGTCCGCTGAGGTCGTGCCGCCAAACGGCATATCGAGGTGCGTATGCGCGTCAATGCCCCCGGGGAGAAGAAGCAAGCCGGTGGCGTCTACTGCGGTTTGCGCGGACTGCGTTGGGATGCCGGCACGAATCTCCTTGATGATGCCGCCGTCAATGAGCAGGTCAGCGCGGACAGTGGAGTCGGCATTGACGACCGTTCCGTTTTGGATGAGGACCGATGGCATATCGAATCTATCTTTCCCACCATCGTGGTTGGTCGTCCGCACCCGCGGACGACCTTCGCTCAGGATGACAGTGCAGTCACGATATCTGCGGCTCTGGCGCGCATTCCGCCCCTCGCGTCCGCTCATCCCATGTTTCCGGCGGCGCTCCCGTGTCAACGCGAACCATCGTGATGCACTCGTCTACCGGACACACCAGCGCACAGAGGTTGCAGCCGACACACTCCGATTCGTCAACGCGGGGAATGCGCGCAAGTGGAGTGGGATACGGTCCGTGGTCTGCGGTCATGGCAGCACGCTCTTTGCGCGTGACCGGCGTGACGGCTATGGACGAACGCGTACGCTCTTCGATCGCCGCCGGGGTCGCGTGAAGTTCGACACGGCCGTTCACCGGGCCTTCGACACGGTCGAGATGGATGCACTGGTGCGCACCGTCCCAGCAGGCGATGTGGCACAGGTCGCAGCCGATGCACTTCTGCTCATCGATGCGCGCCACGATCTTGTAGTTCAGATTCAGGTGCTTCCACTCGGTGACCCGACCGACCGAGAGTCCGCGGAAATCTTCAAGGGTCTTGAATCCCCTGGTGCGCATCCAGTTCTCTAGTCCCTCGGCCATGTCCTCGACCACGCGATAGCCGTAGTGCATGACCGCCGTGCAGACCTGAACGGTGCCGCAGCCGAGCAGCATGAACTCCACCGCGTCGCGCCAGGAACTGATTCCTCCAATACCGGAGAGCGGAAGAGACGACGCGGAATCAGACATGATCTGGTGCACCATGTTCAGTGCGATCGGTTTCACGGCTGGACCGCAGTAGCCTCCGTGCGAGCTCTTGCCGTCGACGTTCGGACGCGGAACAAATGTGTCGAGATCAATTCCGGTAATGGAATTGAGCGTATTGATAGCGGAAAGTCCGTCCGCTCCGCCACGCCTGGCGGCTCGGGCGACGGTCCGGATGTCGGTGATGTTTGGCGTAAGCTTTACGAGCACCGGTGTGCGCGCCTTCTCCTTGACCCACGCGGTGATCATCTCGGTGTACTCCGGCACCTGCCCCACCGCCGAGCCCATCCCGCGCTCACTCATGCCGTGCGGGCATCCGAAGTTCAGCTCCAGGCCATCGGCTCCCGCGTCTTCGGTCCGAGCCACAATGTCATGCCACGCGTTGCGATTCGACGCAACCATCAACGATGCAATGACTGCATGATAGGGATAGCGCTTCTTGACCTCGGCAATCTCGCGAAGGTTGGTTTCGATGCTGCGGTCGCTGATGAGCTCGATGTTGTTGAGGCCCATCATGCGCTGCCCGTTCCAGTCCGTCGCCGAATAGCGCGAACTCACGTTTGTGATAGGCTCACCGATCGTCTTCCAGACCGCGCCGCCCCAGCCAGCATCGAACGCGCGCATGATCTGTTCGCCTGTGTTGGTTGGCGGCGCAGACGCCAGCCAGAAGGGATTCGGTGCATCGATACCGCCCGCGAAGCGATGAACGCGCATATCAGGCATAGGCGGCCTCCGCAATCTTGAGAATCGCCTGCGCCGCGCGCTTGCCGTCTGCCACGGCATCAACGACTTCCTTGCCGCCATTCACGCAGTCGCCTCCGGCAAAGTAGCGCGGGTTGCCGGTCTGACCTGTTGCGGGATCGGCAACAATACGCCCTCCACGTACCTCAACGCGGCGCAGTTCCTGAACCAGCTGCGTAAATGGCGATTGCCCGATGGCCGGAACCACGAGATCACATTCGATGGTGAAGTGCGAATCGGGCAGGGGCAGCAGCTTTTTGTCCACTTCCTGCACCTGCACCGTATCGAGCAGCAGCCGGCCACGCTCGGCAGGGCGGATGGCATAGGGTTGCCGTCGCCACAGGAACTGCACGCCCTCCTGCTTGGAGTGCTCGTACTCAAACTCAAAGGCGGAGATGTCTCGCTCGCTCCGGCGATAGAGGAGATACACGGTCTCTGCACCCAGGCGCCGCGCGGCGTTAGCTGCGTCAATTGCCGTGTTTCCTGCACCTACGACAACCACGGTGCCACTGAGCTCGCGGATTCGTCCGGTCTTGTAGGAAGCAATGAGTTCGAGCGCATTGAGCACGCCGAGCGATTCCTCGCCAGGAATATTCATCCTCTGCATCGCTCCCAGACCGATGCCAAGAAAGACGAAGTCGAATTCAGCTTCGAGGTCCTCCAAGGCGGCGGCAGAATCGATGCCCGTGCCGAATCGGAATTCCACGCCCATGCGTCGAATCATCTCCACTTCGCGCAGGCTGTCGGAGGTGCGGACCTTGTATTCGGCGACCCCGTAAGTATTCAGGCCGCCCGCGAGCGGATGGCGTTCGATGATGGTTGCGGATGCGCCGTGACGACAGAGTTCGGCAGCGCACGCGAGCGACGCCGGACCGGCCCCGATACACGCGACCTGTACGTTGCGGGAACCTCGCGGCGCTGTAAGCAATTCTTCTCCGGTTGCATGGAATGAATCCATTGCGTATCGCTGCAGACGCCCAATCTGGATCGGCGCATGATTGTAGCGATGCATCACACAGGCGCCTTCACAGAGCACCTCGACCGGACAGGCACGGGAACAGCTGCCGCCCAGAATGTTCGCATCGAGAATGCGCAACGCTGAGCCGCGCAGATTCCCGGAACTGATGCGCTTGATGAAGCCGG
>Ga0335069_10009376_pt1 | contig 13939 bp, 12 predicted proteins | sample Lox_Sample_11_FD_206714 | JGI IMG/M metagenome (GOLD analysis project Ga0335069, IMG submission 206714) | Soil microbial communities from Loxahatchee National Wildlife Refuge, Florida, United States - Lox_Sample_1.1 | ecosystem: Environmental > Terrestrial > Soil > Wetlands | place: USA... | reverse complement strand
CGGTGACGAAAGCGATCTGATTCTTCAAGTCGGGGAGTCGGTTGTTGACCGCCGTGGCGCAGATCCTGAGCACACGGGTCTTCACGCCTTCCTTGATGATGCCGAACCGGTTTTAACGGGTCTGCCGTGCCCGCTACACCCCTACACTGATTTGCAGAAACAGGGCTTTCGATAAGCAGGGGATGGAAGCGGCGTCGCCTGCGAAGTAGTAACCAGTATCGCCCCGGCCCCGAACGGCTCCTGTGGACAAACAGCTCAAGTGCGAAGGGATCGTATAGGACCGGCTTGTTAACATAGGTTGCCTGAACTTCGCCACGGTGCTGCATTTTGTCTTGGTCTGATATCTGTTGATGGCTCCCACGTTCCGCGACCCGCAAACCAACGCTTTCACAGTAGACCGGTGTCGCTGTTGACCGTTATCCTCAAGGAAAAGTAAGAAATGAGCACTCGCCGCAGAACCTTCAAGGACCCTTCGTCTTCGGCTGCTACTGTGAGCGGCCACACGCGATGTTTGTACGGAGTTCGCGGCACCAGCACCTGTCGCCGTTCAGCAATGATTCAACTCGCCCTTATGTGCGGAGGTCTCGCGCTCGCGACGTGGGGATGTGGTTTTCTGGACATGGCTCTCAATGGCGAAGATTCACAGACCATGCGGGAAGCAAACCTATGTGATGATCTCGGCTCGCAATACTCTTCCAGGATTCCCTTACTGGTCGAGCTCCGGACCGACAAGGCTGGCACCACCCGGTATCGCGATTTACGCCTCGGCGGCACGGAAGTCGATCCGCAATGGGTTCCGATGTCAACCCAGCATGCGGATGCCACCGGATGGGCACAGGCGGGGAATTTCATGAGAATGGATTTTCAGCCGCCACTCCAGCGCGTACTGACGCCTGGCTCGGTGATCTACATCGCTTACGCATCGGCCGAAGCGCGCGACGATACTGAGCAAGAGAAACTTAACACGCTCAATTTGGCTTTTGGACCAGCGTCCGGGACTTTCCACTGGAACGGCCGCGAGTATCGTTACTCCGCTCTGCACAAGCTGCCGTGCCATCCGCCCCCGCAGTAGCTGACCACTAACCGGCCGCCGCGCGTGGGCAACGAACCACCGCGCGAGATAGACTCGTCATCGCTCAAAGCTGTAGCGCGTGCGAGGGCGTGGTTTGACGAGCGAGCGTCCGGCCGTGCGCACTCGCTCGCCGAAATCGCGCGGAATTAAGTTCTCAGCAAGCGTTACGTCGACCATCTCTGGCGCCTGGCTTTTGTGACATCCACAATCGTGGAAGCGATCTGCCGGGGCCGACAGCCCGCAGAGCTCTCCGCCGAGACGCTGCTCAACCGCATCGATCTCCCCGCGCAATGGCTGGTGCAACGCAAAGCTCTCGGTATCAACTAAGGCGCGGTCTTCAGCTGCGTCGATCTGACGCCGGACGAATCCCGCGTTGGCCGACCCTCTCCGGTGCGAGCCGAGGACAATCCCGGCAGTCGTGCCGCTTCAGAACTACCAGCACTTGATGCGCTCGGCTTTCGGACTCGCTGATGGTCAGAGATGTCGGTTTAGAGCACTCCGACGGCGCGCGCGATCAGCAGTATGACGATACTCAGCGATATGGAAATCTGTACCATAGTAAGCAACTTCGCCCAGCGAGCCAGAAGGGGTGCGTCGGTTGGTCCGAAGGTGGAGCTTTGCGTGAAAGCGATGAAAAGGTAATCGACAAAGCCTGGCCGCCAGTGTTCGACGCCAAATCGTTCACGCTCGCTTTTCTCGATCTGCATTTGTGGGAAAACGAAACTGCGGCTACCGAATTCCGGATGCCTGTCGCGCACGTTCGGGCCGCCGCCGTCGAGCCGCCAATACCAGAGCGAAAAGACGAGAACATTCGTTAACCAAAGCTCAGCACCAGAGCTTAAAAGTCGCAGAGGCGCCTCTCTGTGCGATGCTAACGTCGCAACCAGCAGAGTGACTGAACCGATGAGCGCCACAGTGATGATGCCGTTGTTCACGATCCCCAAGGCGTGATTAAACGAATGCCGCTCCATCCGATGAGTCACGATGGTCGGGGCGAGCAACACAGCTATGACGGTCGGCAGCAACCATGTCGGTCCGATGACGAGTTCTCTGGGCAATGCCAAGTAAACTCCGCCGACGGCGGCCATCGCGAGGAGGGCCTGCCAGCGCGGCTCTGGTTTGTCCATATGCGCGTCGGCCTCGGTCATGGTATCGATTGGCAAAGATTGATTTTAGTGCGAAGTGCTTAGGACGCGCTCGTTCTCGAGACACTCAGACTCGTCTATACAACTGAAACTTTCGATCTCCCAGAGGCGATAGTCGGGCGAAGGCCGCCCAGCGTTCATTCAGCTCGCTGAAGTGAACCGCTTTTATTTCGCACGGAGAGAATGATCGCCGAATCGGGTAAATCCGGCGTGAGCCGGCTCTCTCGGTGCGATGACGCGCACATCGACAGAAATCGGGCTGGTAGCGCCAATCGGGAGTACTCGTTGATCCTCCAAGACTCGAAGCAGGCTGACCTGCATTTTCGGCGGCATGCAATCGATGTCATCGAGAAACAGCGTTCCCTGATCTGCGAGTTGTAGTTTACCGACGCGTCCTCCCCTTGCGGCGCCGGTGAAGCTACCTTCGACGTAACCGAATAGTTCGGACCCTATGAGCTCATCGGCGATACCGGCGCACGTGAAAACGACAAACGGACCGCTTCTGCGCGGCCCAGCATCATGGATTGCGTGCGCAAACAGTTCTTTGCCCGTTCCGGACTCGCCCAGAATTAGTATCGGCCAATCTTCACGACTGGCTTTCTGAGCCAGGTCTATCGTTTCACGAAAGCGGGGATGTTCGCCTACCAGATCTGCGAAGCTGTACTTGGTCCGCCATGTTGCGGATCGCAAACCGCTTGAAGTGATGATCAACACGCTGCCTGCAAAACGATCCGTAGATACAGGAACAACAAGAGCTCGGTCGAAGGCGAGTTCGTTTGGATGAGCGCCTAAAACTGCCGGAAAGTTGGGTCCGAGCAAATCGATCAACGGCCTGATTTGCCCAACCGTTTGCCCAACTGCCTTTCCGTGGGATAGCGAGAGTTCCCTTTCGGCAGCTGAATTGAGAGCTATCACGTAGCCGTGTCGGTCGAGCGCCAGCAAACCATCAGAGTGGTAGCGGGCCGCTAAGCTGTTGAGCCGTTCAAGAACCTTCATTCGGAGCCGGGTTTCCTGCTCGAGCACGGCCATTTCGATCAACGAAATCGCCTGCCTGAGCACGTTGAGCGTGCCCGGATGACTGACTTCACGAAATCCGGCCACGTTCAGGGCCCCCGTGGTTCGGTTTGTGAGAGGGTCATGTATTGGAGCGGCCTGATTCACCCAGTCGTGCCAATTTCTGCAGTAGGTCTGACACCACCCCACCTGAACGGGAACGCCTGTATGCAGGGTTGCCCCAAGAGCGGTACATCCGACTTCGTCCTCACCCCATCTTCCCCCAGCAACGGCGTGCAATTCCTCGGCTCTCGAAAGCGCTCGACTGCCGCCATGCGAAAGCAGGATGCGACCGGTTTCGTCGACGAGAAGCAGTAGATGATGGGGCGCACTGAATAGCGACTGAAGGAGCGTGAACACCGGCTCCGCGGCCGTCAGCCAAGGGGCCTTTTCATGCAGCTCATCCATCGTCGCTGGCAAATGCTCAAACGGAGCAGCTGTCAGCAAGGGATCAATTCCTTTCTGGCGGGAGCGGATCCAGGAATCTCGAACGGTCAAGGGAATCCGTTGCAAGTCAACTTCACTGCCAGTTACAAACGCCTCCCACACGCGCTCGGTATTTAGCAGTTCCCGGGACGCGATGTTGAAAATTGCCGGCGTAGTCTTCGAGCCCATACAAACGGCCTCCGCGTTTAGCGGATGCTAGCAATACGCTAAAGCAAAACGCTACCTCACGTGATTGGCCGGCGGCTTGCCGGGTTTTTCTCCAGCCAAATCGGGCGTCTATCGATCGTCATAGACTTGGCCAGACTTTTGCTGAAGCCCCCATACAGCAAGCGGCAGGCCAGACCCGCCAGGATTTGCGGACGGGCGACGATGCATGCGGTGTGGCGGCGCGGGCACTCTGGGGTCTCTCGGACGGGGAGCTCTTGGTTCCCAACAGTTTTGTAAGAAAAAACGCGGCGGTGGTTCAATGAAGATTGGCATCGATATCGGCGGTACTTTCACGGACATCGTAGCGGTTGACGACCGCGGGGCCATAACCGCCACTAAGGCATTCTCTACGCCGGGAGACTTTAGCCGTGGGGTTATGGACAGCCTCGCTGCGTTGGCTACCAAGATGCAGATGACGCTCCCCGAGCTCGCATCGTCCATCACGGAGTTCGTAAACGGCTCCACGGTGGCAACGAATTCATTGGCCGAATGGCGGGGAGCAAAAGTAGGATTACTGACCACGGAAGGGTTCAAGGACCTGCTTCGGATCGCACGGTCGGCAAGAATCAACGATTTTGACCTTCACCATCAGCGACCATTGCCCGAGGTGGTCGCACAAACCTGCATACGTACTGTGCCCGAAAGGATAGATCGCAATGGCTCGATCGTTTTCCCGCTCGATGAGAATGAAGCAAAAAAGGCGATTCGTGAGTTGGTTGAGCGGGAGCACGTCGAGTCGATCGCAGTTGTGTTTCTCTGGTCGTTTCGGAATTCGGAACATGAACGCCGAGTGGGGGAATTGATCCGGGAACTCTACCCCACGCTGCACTATTCGCTGTCGCATCAGATCCATCCAGTTTGGCGAGAGTTCGAACGGATGGTTACGACCATATTCAACTCCTACGTCGGCGTTAGTGTCGTCCGATACCTGGATGGTCTCGAACGCAATCTGAGCGGCGTCGGAATCCAATGCTCGATCGACATGATGCAATGCGGTGGCGGCCGAACCAGGATTTCGGCTGCAAAAGTGCGACCCGTGGAGTTGCTTCAGTCTGGCCCGGTGGCGGGGGCAATCGGCTCTGTGCACCTGGGAAAGCTTCTAGACAGAAAGAATCTGATTTTGGGCGACATGGGCGGGACCAGCTTTGATACAGCCGTAGTCGTGAATGGCGACATAAAAAAACGCTCCAGAGTCATGGTCGGCGGCTTTCTTACTGGGCTCACGATGGTCGATGTCGTTTCGATTGGTGCAGGCGGCGGCAGCATTGCATGGATCGATCAGAGAAACATGCCGCGAGTCGGTCCGCAGAGCGCCGGAGCCCGACCCGGTCCCGCCTGTTACAACCGAGGAGGCACGGAGCCGACGGTAACGGACGTTTCCCTGACCCTGGGGCACTTGAATCCCGACTATTTCCTCGGGGGCCGGGTGCCGATTTATCCAGAATTGGCGTCCCGTGCCATCGAAGACAAATTCGCCAAGCCGCTGAAAGTTGGTGTGGAAGAGGCCGCGATTGGCGCGCGACAATTGATAACCGCCTCGATGAGTAGTGCGGTGCGCTCGGTTACGATCGAGCAGGGCTACGACCCGAGAAATTTTTCCATGGTGTCGTATGGCGGTATGGGCCCGCTGTTTGTCGCAGACATCTGTGAGGATTTAGGCATCACGGAGATTGTCGTCCCTGCCGCCAGCGCCACATTTTCCGCCCATGGCCTGCTGGTTTCTGAACATGAGCGTAACTACGTGAGAACGTTCCGGTGGACCGAACGCGACCCCGAGGAAGTGTTATCTGGGGTGTTTGAGAGCATGGAGCGCCAGGCGATTGAAGAGTTTGCACCGGTAGGAATTCACGAAGGGCAGCTCTCGTTTCACTGGGAAGCTGACATTCGTTTCGAAGGACAGTTTTTCGAATTCTCCATTCCGGTGCCGCGCGGTACGCTAGACCACTCCGCCATCCAGTCAGTCCGGAAAGCGTTCATAGCCATGTACGAGGAACGCTACGGTTCCGAAACCGCATGGAAAGGCCAGATGGAAATTGTGAACTGTCGATTGCGCGCACGTGAAATTCGCCCTGCAGTGCAGAGCACCAGATTTCCAGAAGCACCTTCGAGACCCGCTGAATGCCTCAAAGGAAGCAGGCGCGCATTTGTCTCACCGGACGGGATGATCGAGTTGCCGATTTACGATGGCACTCGTTGTGGGCCGGGAACCGCTCTGGAAGGTCCCGCAATCATCGAAGAAGAGATGACAACCATTCTGGTACCGCCACACTTCAGCGTTAAACGTGATTCTCTGATGAATTACGTGCTCACATCACGGGGAGCATAGTCATGGCCGGTAAGAAACTTGACCCTTTCACTGCAGAAATTGTCCGCATGGGCATGAACAGCATCTGTCATGAGATGGCTATCACCATGATCATGACCTCGGGCTCCCCAGTACTGGCTGAAGCAAAGGACTTCTCCAACTCTTTATTGAGCCCGATTGGAGAGCATTACGCTCATGCCGGATACGTCACGGTGCACATTGGTTCTTCTCTCCTCGGCACGCAATTGATCATAGAGAAGTTTCGTAACACCGAGATAAAGCCAGGGGATCAGTTCATGAGCAACGATCCGTATCTTGGTGGGGCATGTCATGCGGCAGACAACTATGTGATCAAACCCATCTTCTATGGGAACAGCATCGTCTGCTGGTCGTATTCGGGCGGCCATATCCTTGACGTTGGCGGCGCCGATCCGGGCGGATGGAGCCCCACCGCATACGATATGTTCGGTGAAGCGATTCATATTCCGCCCATGAAGATCGTTGAGGCTGGCGTTTTGAACAAGGATATCTGCAGCATCATTGAGAATAATGTGCGGTTACCGGAGTTATACACCAACGATCTCAAGAGTTTTATCGCGGCGAACAACACGGCCGAGAGACGCCTGCTGCACCTAATTAAAGAAATCGGCCTCGACGAATTCGTTGAATACTGCACCTTCAACCAGGCGCTTTCCGAGAGCTCGATGCGAGGCCGCATTCGGAAAATGCCGGACGGCGTCTATACAACGGTAGATTGGGTTGAGCACGATGGTCACCGCAACCAATTGTTCAGAGTCAAATGTACCATGACCGTCAAAGACGACGAGCTTGAGCTGGATTTTACCGGCAGCGATCCTCAGGGGCTGGGAGGTATAAACGCAGCGCCGGGTGGCCTGCTCGGTGGCGTTTGGACTGCATTGGTTCAGCTCTTGGGCTTCGACATACCGTTCAACGCGGGCGCTACTCGTCCTATCCGCATTAAGCCTGGTGACCCAGGTACAATCACTAATCCTCGACGTCCGGCCGCTACTTCGGTGGGACACATTGATTGTGGGGCGAAGATTAGCAAGATGGTTACCGAGCTTTTGTCATATGCGTTCTCATGCAGTGACGATCCGGCTCTACGGGGTCGTGTCTCAGGCCAATTCCAGGACTGCTTTGGAGCGAACGTCTGGTCCACGAAGACTCACAACGGCGAGTCGGCAATTTTGGCAACTATGGACCCCGGCGGAGCGGGCGGGCCGGCACAGCTTGGATCGGATGGTCTCGATTGCGCTGGCATGATGTGCATGGTCGATTGCGCGCTGCCGGATGTCGAGTCCAGCGAGGAAGTGTACCCGATGCTTTTTCTCTGGAAGCGGCTTCAGCCAAACTCTGGAGGAGCGGGAACTTTTCGGGGCGGCCTCGGATTGGACTACGCCTGGATTCTTTGGGGCGCCGAGGAAGCGATGGGTTCGCTTAACGCTCCCACCTATCAGGTTCCGCCGCGAGGTTTTTTCGGTGGACTTCCCCCTGGCACCTGCAGGTTCATCAAGATAGACGACAGCAATCTTCAGCAGTTGTTCGCCGAGCGGAGATATCCAAAACAGGAGATCGTAAGCGGGAGACGAAAGGTGCAGCCTCCTAAGCTGTTTCCTCTCAAGCTCGAGCAATTTGAAATCTTCAATCAGTGGGCTGGCGGCGGCTCGGGACTGGGCGATCCGTTGCTACGTGACCCGAAGGCGGTTGAAAAAGATCTGCGCGACGGATACATCACCGCGTCTCATGCGACCGCGGCGTATGGCGTAGTAGTTGACGCTTCTGGAAATCTCGATTCGCGAGCCACTGAGACGGGCCGAGAGCGGATACGAGAGGCGCGGCTTGCGCAGACGAAATCGCTTCGACCGCAACCAGACCATTCTCGGCAGTCCGATGAAGTCAGGCCCATATTTTTCAATTTGGAGCTGGCCATCCAAGACGGAACTGGAACCATTCGGTGTGCCAGATGCCATACAGACATATGCGACCTGGGCCGGGACTGGCGCCAGTCAGTGGCCATGAGCCAACACGAGCTTGCCTCGCACATGAGGGAACTAGAGGTGTCTGTCGAGGAGCGTCGGAACGAACCCCTGCTTCTGGTTGAGTATTTTTGCCCGTCATGCGGAACGGAACTCGACTGCACTGTCGGTAGAAAAGGAGAAGAAGACCCGCGCAGCATTCTACCCAATTTCCTGAACGTGGCAGCATCTTCTCCTGGCTCGCGTACCGATCCTGATTGAGCCGACCAGGCGAGCGCACAGGTAGGAAGAGCGATGAACCATGACCTTGCGATAGCTGTGCAGGAACTTCTTGATCGAGAGAAGATCGCTGAGCTCATTCATCGTTATTGCTTCGCGCTGGACCACGGTAGCGTTGAAGATGTGATGGCGCTTTTCGCATCGGAATGCACTGTACGTCTGATACCCGGACGAACATTTGAAAAACGGGACGCGGTACACGACTTCTACAGCAAGCTGATAGGGCATCGGATGAGCCTCGTCCGCCACACGGTGCATAACCTCGTCATCGAATTGAACGGCGATCTCGCGACCGCAAAGTCGTATTGGGATGTGAAGGGTGATCTGCGCGGACAAGCTGTAGTCCTTGGTGGATATTACGCGGACCAAGTGAATAAGCGACACGGGAAATGGCTCTTCTCTGAGCGGGAGATACGCATTGAATTTGCTGCGCCACTCGCCGAAGGATGGGGCGGCGAGCCGAGGATAAAAATTCGAGCGGTATGAAGAGGACTAACATGAAACTTGACGGAAAGCGTGCTGTGGTAACCGGTGCCGGTTCGGGCATTGGGCGTGCGATCGCGCTGGAACTGGCGAGTGCTGGAGCCAGAGTTGCGGTGAACGACATCAATGAGAGCAGCGCCAAGACGGTGTGCGCGGAGATCGAGAAAGCGGGCGGCACCGCGATGCCTGCGCCAGCCGATGTTTCCTCTTTCGGGCAAGTCCGGCAACAGATTGATCGGGTCGCCGAGGCTTGGAAAGGCCTCGATATTCTCGTTACCAACGCAGGTTACGGCCAATACAGCCCGATTGATGAGGTTACCGAAGAACAATGGGACCGCATGCTCTCGGTTCATGTGAAGGGAGCGTTCAATTGCATAAAATGCGTGCTCCCCTTCATGAAATCTCAGAAGTATGGCCGTATCGTGATAATGAGTTCAGTATCCGGCATGACTGGCACACCAAATCACGCCCACTATTCGGCTGCAAAAGGCGCCCTCATTGGAATGACCCGCGCCTTGGCCAAAGAGCTCGCGTCCTTCGGAATTAACGTAAACACCATCGCGCCCGGGCTGGTAGATACCCCCTTCCTCAATGCCACTCCTCCGGCTCTGATCCAGGTGTACCTTGACCGGACACCTTTAAAGCGTGCTGGCAAGCCTGAAGATATAGCGCCGGTGTGTAAATTCCTGGTTTCGACAGATGCTGATTTCATACTGGGTCAGGTGATCAGCCCCAACGGCGGTTTTCTGATCTCTTAATCCCAAGTGTCCGACAGAATGCCACGCGATAAGACTTTAATTTGCCCGCTTCGCGCACAGTTAAGAATGCCTGCGATGATACGAGACATACCAGCAACGCAAACGAGGTGAAAAAATGAGCCATTATCTATTCCAGGCAACCTATACCCGTGAAGCTATCGCGGCGATGATACAAAACCCGCAAGATCGAGCTCAAGCGGTGCGCGCCGTCATTGAAAAGGCCGGTGGCCGAGTCGAAGGTTTCTGGTTTGCCTTCGGTGAGTATGACACGGTCGAAATCATTGAGTTGCCGGACAATGTCGACGCAGCTGCGTTTTCGATGGCAGTGTCGGCCGGGGGTGCGTTGAAGGCGATTAAGACGACGCCACTATTGACGATGGACCAGAGCGTGGCGGCTATGAAGAAGGCCAGCACTTTCGGATATCGCCCTCCGAGCCAGAAGTGAGCGACAGTTGAGCGCTGAGCTCGTCGATTGCGTAGTGCAAGAGCGCTGTCAAGCGCTTCTAATCAAGGACCTACGGTCTCAATGGACGACCTAAGTCGCCGCCCAGATAGTGGCCCTATGCCCCTGACCGGCCTAAGAGTGCTTGATGTCTCGATCTGGGTGCAGGGACCTCTGGGTGCAATGATGTTGGCCGATTTGGGGGCAGACGTCATCAAGGTCGAGAAACCGGGCGTCGGCGACTTTGCCCGAGGAGCCAAGACCATATTCGGGCGCAGCCAGGAACTCCCTGGGGGAAGAGCCCTGATGTTTGAGATTGCGAATCGGAACAAACGCAGCGTCGGTATCGATCTCGCCCATCCCCGCGGTCGGGAGGCATTTTATCGACTCGTTCAGAAATCTGACGCATTTGTTACGAATCTGCATCCAGGATCATTGGAAAAATTCGGCATTGATCGCACGGCGCTGACAAGTGTCAATCCGCACCTGATCTATGCTCAGGCAACGGGTTATGGCTCCGCTGGTCCTGCGGCGTTGGATCCGTGCCAAGATACCACGGGCATGGCGCGGTCTGGCTTCATGTTCAACGCACCATCGCCGGATGGCGCTCCTACATACCAGGTGGGAACTCTCAGCGATGTGCTCTCCGCAACGATGCTCGCTTTTGCTGTAGTCACGGCGTTGTTAAATCGAGAGCGCTGGGGGACAGCCCTTGGAGTCATGTGCTCACAGCTGAGCGCGATGATGTGGCTTCAGTATTATTCGATTGCACAGTTCGCCAACAGCGGCCAGGCATTCGTTCCGCACGACAGAAAGAATGCGGCGAACCCGCTCGTCAACATTTATCGCTGTAAAGACGATAAATGGATCGCCTGCGGTATGTTTCTTAGCCAACGGTTTGTGTGGAGCGAGTTCTGCGAAGTGCTGGGAGTACCACAATTGGCGAATGATGAGCGCTTCGAAGACGATCAAGGAAGAAATCGGTACAACCGCGAGCTTATCCTGGCGCTTGACTCGGCCTTCGCGAAACAAGACCGCTCATACTGGGAAAAAGTGCTGCGACAGAAGGGTTATTGGATATCCGTGGTCAACAATGTGGAAGACCTAATCAACGATCCTCAGGTGTCAGCGAATAATTACTTGGTCCGCTCAGCTAATGGTCTGACGACGGTGCGCTTTCCCTTCAATTTTTCGGACCTCGAAATTGCGACGCCAAAGGACGCACCGTCATTTGGACAGGATACGGAGTCAGTTCTGACAGATGTCGCAGGTTACTCCGCAGAAGATATCATGGATCTTAAGGTTGCAGGTGCGGTGTGGTGAACAACGTCAAGACGATGATAACCCGTCTCACTACAGGGCTCTGACGCGAGTACGGCGGACGGTCGGGTGCGCTCGCTCCGTGTACTTGATCGGGCCGCCATCATCGCGGGGCACTAACTCGCGAAGGCCGGCTTCAGGCTCCCAAGCCCTTTGGTACCTCACAACTTGATCCGGCGGATTTCGTTGGCGGTTTCGATGGCCTGGCGATCGCCTGCGGTACGTGAGGATGGCTACAAGCGAATCATTCGCGGAGGCCCCAAACGGCGAAGCTCGAACTCGCACCGCGCTAATGTTGGAGGGGATCGCCTTGCGCCATCAAATCGCCGTGCTGAAGCGCAGCGGAACTCGTCGCCCGTGCTTTCGCCCTTGGGATCGGCTGTTTTGGATCTTGGTCTCGCGCTGGTGGCCCCAATGGCGTGACAGCCTGATCATCGTCCAGCCCGAGACGGTCTTGCGCTGGCGCCGTGACGGCTGGCTAGCACTTTGGCGATATCGATCCCGGAGTCTTCTCGGCCGAGCCGATGGACGACTCGCAGAGGCTGCTCACGCACGGCTGGATCCTTTGGGCGCTGGCGCGCGGACCCGACGGTCTACTTGCGGTCATGCAAAGGAGCAAGGCTAGGTTGGATGATCTGCGACAACCTCCTGTGGGGCAGATCTTTCGTCGATAGCATTTACGGTCTGTTGCCGGCGGTCGTCACGCGCGTGCAGTTACGAGGTAGCGCGGATGGCCGGGCAGCTCGGTCCACAGTTCAGGGTCCATCAGCGGCTCCACGCCGACCGAAGCAAAGCCGTGCGTGCGCACCAGCGCGGCCATTTCGGCCTCAGGCCGCCCGCCGAACAGCGGCAGGCGATCGTAAATCCGATTGTATTCGTCGCGACGCTCGGCCGGACCCCAGTGGCCTTCGATCATCATCAGCCGTCCGCCCGGCCGCAGCAGCCGGCGCCAAGTGTCGAGCGCGGTCTCAGGATGGGGCAGCGTCCAGATCACATGGCGCTCGACGATCAGGTCCTGGCTTGCGGCAGCCAGGTCGAGCGTCTCAGCGTCGGCCTCGACAAAACGGATGACGAGCCCCTGCGCCTCGGCTTTGTCGCGCGCCCGGGCCAGCATCGCGGGCGCCATGTCGACACCGGTCACGCGATGGTGCTCGGCGGCGAAGAGCAGGGAGAGAAAGCCGGTGCCGCAGCCGATGTCGAGCACGTCGAGCGGCACCGCGCCCGCCAGATCGGAAATCAACTGGCGCCAGGCGTGCGCCTGCGCATTGGTGAGCAGGCCGTGGCTCGCCTCCAGATCGAAGTCGGCGGCCCGCCGGTTCCAATGCTGGCGCACCAACTCCTTCATTCTTTCGCTGTGTCCATGACGATCCGCCGCCATGCCATTCATTTAAGCCGACGGCGCCGAAAAAAGAAGGCGGCCGGTGTGGATTAAGTTTTGAGGAGGGACAACCTGACGAGTCTCACGACCCGTTATATCCAGCGCTCAAGCGACATGCAGAACAAGTATAACCAATTCTCGACGGCACTCGCCGTGCGCTGGTTCACTCCGCGGGAGGCGAGCCTCTCGCGTGAACGTTGCGGCGGCAGCTGGACTTGCTTTTCAGTGCGCGCTGACGATGGGAGTCGTCGCGCGGCTCATATTCCGACGACGTAACAATTTGGCCGTTCTTCATCATCCCCTAATGGTCCGGAAATCTTGACCGGCTAGAATTGGAGAAGTCGCGGCTCTTCATGTGCGCGGCCTACGCACATCTGTCTCGACCCCAGCACTCTTCGCGCCAGACCGCCGTCGACATCCTCGAAGCAATGGGAGCGCCGCCATTTATCCAGCATTCGAATTGGAGGACCTCCGTATGGACGCTGTAGAACGCGAGGCATCCACCCACAGGCATCTATGCGCAGGGTGCGAAGCCGTTATAACAGTCGATCGGAGCCGCGATTGCCAAACTGAGGACGATCATGTCGACGGATTCTGTGAAATGTGTGCACTCGCAGAACCGGGCGTAGAGGAAATGATCGCGTAGAGGAAATGATCTAACCACTCGGGATCCGTCAAGAATAGTATCGCCGTACGCGTTGCCGTCCGCGCCCGCTCCAAAGACCCTGGCGCCACCCTTTCCCGTGGTACTGTCCTCAGGACGGGTTTTCGCTCTGAGTTAACCTTAATCCGAAATTAGTTCTGGTCGATTCGAACGATTTGATCGAAGAAAAGGGGCCTCTGGCGCGTCATTTGGAGTGCGCAGCAACGCAACTCGAAACGGCACGAAGGGCCCCAAAGATGCGGTTGAAGGTAACGCGGTTGTGGCGGGCGATCAAGCGGGAACTTCCGATCCAGTTCGGAGACGAGCAGCTCACTTCCTACGGCGGTCTGGAATTGGTCCGCCGCTACTTTCACCTCATCGGGTTAAACGCGCGGATTCGAGGTGCATTG
>Ga0335069_10009375_pt1 | contig 13940 bp, 12 predicted proteins | sample Lox_Sample_11_FD_206714 | JGI IMG/M metagenome (GOLD analysis project Ga0335069, IMG submission 206714) | Soil microbial communities from Loxahatchee National Wildlife Refuge, Florida, United States - Lox_Sample_1.1 | ecosystem: Environmental > Terrestrial > Soil > Wetlands | place: USA... | reverse complement strand
ATCGCAAAGCGTATCGAGCGCCTGACCGGTCGCCCAGCCGAATTGGACTACTGAGGCCTCCGGAAGTCACGATGGAGGCACAGACACAAGCCCCCACGGCACCGGCGCACTTCGAAGATCGCCTCCTGGCGAGAATTCGCTGCAGACCCGAAACGGGTGCTAGAACCTGCTACCGCCACGAATAGGCTATGCCCCCTGGCTGCGAAAGTCAGAGCTATCGGCGCGCCCATCAACTCATTCAGGTTGAGACAGATGCCTTACAGATAGAGAAAAATTCAGCTACAAAGCTGCAAAGTGTTGCAGTTGGCTGTGCTTAATTCGCTGATTTAAAGCTGATTTTGCGGAAGCCCGATTGCAAACAAATTAATCTAGAGTCCGCTGATTTTTGTGTTCAACTCTCGCTGATTTTGCTATTTTCCTTCTCGGACTCCTAGTTTAAGCCATTATTTTGTGGGGGATATTCTTGACGGGGCGGCCAAGGGAGGGAAGGCAACATGCGTAGGTTGGTGCTATTGGCGGTGCTGCTGGGCGGGGCCGTTTACGCCTACGCAGGTTCGACGAATTTCACGTTTGTGGCTTGGAATAACGGACAGTGGCAGAACGGGTATCCATACACAATTGAGCCCACCGACGGCCCTACTGGCTCGATCCTCGCGGTAATGTGCGACGACTATGCGCATGGCGGCCAGCCGGGAGACATGTGGGATGCCAACATCACCCAGCTGGGCAGCGGCAATATCATGCTCGCTCGGTTCAATAACCTGCTGCAGGGCCCCAACGCTCTTGCAAATCTCACGCTTTACGATGAGGCCGGCTGGATTCTGCTGCAAACGCAAGTCACGAACGACAGCGAATGGCAGTCGATGAACTACGCCGTCTGGCATATCTTCGATCCGAATGCTCCCCTGATGGGCGATGCCCAGATGTGGCTGAATGCCGCTATGCAGGAAGCGCAGCTCGGCTTCCCCGGAGTGGACTTCGACAAGGTGTACATCATCACGCCGACTGATCAGCACAATATGGATCCCAACTCCCCGCAGGAATTCCTTGCCATTGGAAGCGATTCCGGCTTGCTGAGCAGCGACAACCCGGGTTCAACGGTGCCGGAGCCGGGGACACTGGTGTTACTGGGGACCGGATTGCTGGGCATCTTCACCCGTCGCAGGTTTCTGCGGTAGTCCGGCATCAGGTCCGGCAACATTTTCCTCAACAATTGAACGCTCCCGGTGTAAGGCTTCTTGCTCCCGGGAGCGTTTCCCGTCATAATTGGTCGTGCACGCCTACGCGCTCCACCCTGATTGCGCTGAAAAGCCGGCGCACAGGGCACCCCGCAAGCCGGGACTCTCGGGAGCGCAGTTCGTTGCGGCACAATTCCTAAAACTGAGGGCGAGATGTCGGCAAAGTACATCTTTGTGACCGGCGGTGTTGTGTCTTCGCTTGGAAAGGGCCTAGCGGCGGCTTCTATTGGCTGTTTAATGGAGAGCCGCGGCCTCAAGGTGACCCTGCAGAAGTTCGATCCCTACCTGAACGTCGACCCCGGCACCATGTCACCGTTTCAGCACGGCGAGGTCTTCGTCACCGACGACGGCGCGGAAACTGACCTCGACCTCGGCCATTATGAGCGGTTCACGCATAGCAAGCTCACCCGCGAGAACAACTGGACGACAGGCCGCATCTACGAAACCATCATCGCCAAAGAGCGCCGTGGTGACTATCTCGGCAAGACCGTGCAGGTCATTCCTCACGTCACCAACGAGATCAAGAGCGCCATGAAGAAGGTGGCTCAGGACGTAGACCTTGCCATTGTGGAGATCGGCGGCACTGTCGGCGATATCGAGTCGTTGCCCTTCATCGAGGCCATTCGCCAGATGCGGCAGGAGTTGGGCCGAGAGAACACGCTGTTCGTGCACGTGACGCTGGTTCCATACATTGCGGCGGCCGGCGAGCTGAAGACCAAGCCCACGCAGCACTCAGTCAAAGAGCTGCTCAGCATCGGTATTCAGCCGGACATTCTGCTGTGTCGCACCGATCGCTTCCTGTCAAAGGACATCAAGTCGAAGATCGCGCTGTTCTGCAACGTCGAGAACGAGGCGGTGATCACGGCCAAGGATGTGGCGTCGATCTACGAGGTGCCACTGGTGTTCGCGTGCGAGCAGGTCGATAAGCTTGCTTTGCATTATCTGCATCTCGACGCCAAAGAGGCTGACCTGAGCCGGTGGGAGGAACTCGTCCACCGCGTCTACAATCCCAAGGATGAAGTCACGATCGGCATCGTCGGCAAATACGTTGAGTACGAGGACTCCTACAAGTCGCTCAAGGAGGCGCTGGTCCACGGAGCGCTGGCTTACAACCTGAAGCTCAACGTCGATTGGATCGAGGCCGAAGGGCTGGAGCAGAAGGATCACACCGTCCAGGCGCAGTTGGAACATGTGGACGGAATTCTGGTTCCCGGCGGCTTCGGCAAGCGCGGTATTGAGGGCATGCTGCAGGCAATCCGCCATGCGCGCGAGAATAACGTGCCGTTCTTCGGTATCTGCCTCGGGATGCAGACAGCCTGCATCGAGTTCGCGCGCAATGTGAGCGGACTACAGCAGGCCAACTCCAGCGAATTCGATCCCGCAACCCCGCACCGCGTGATCTATAAACTCCGCGAGCTACGCGGCGTGGAAGAATTGGGAGGCACCATGCGGTTGGGCGCCTGGACCTGCAAGCTGGAGCCGGGCACACTGGCGCAGCGTCTGTATGGACAATCCGAGATCAGCGAGCGCCACCGTCATCGCTACGAGTTCAATCGCGAGTACGAAGAGCCGCTGGTCGCTGGCGGCCTGCGCATCAGCGGCGCCACACCGGACGCCACCTACGTCGAGATTGTCGAGATCCCTGAGCATCCGTTCTTCATCGGTTGCCAGTTCCATCCCGAATTTAAGTCGAAGCCTCTTGAGCCGCACCCGCTGTTCGCAGGGTTCGTGAAGGCGTCGTACGAAAATCGCCTGAAGCGCGAGCATGCGCGGCATGATGTAGCAGTTGAGATGTTCCACCGGCCGGAGAAGGTCAAGCACTAGTTCGAGCAGGAGCATGTCAAGGGATTAGATATAATCGAACTCTACAGTTGGACGAGTTGAATTGAGGAGTTCATGGCCGCTAAAGCGCAAAACATCGTGATCTCTGCATTACGGGTGCGGAATCATCTCGGCAGTATACTCCGTGAGGTGGAAGCGGAACGCCGGTCGTTGGTGATCGAAAAACGCGGGGTGCCGAAGGCCGTGCTGCTTAGCATCCAGGACTACGTACGATTAGCAGCCCCCGAACCGGAGGTCCTAAAAGTCCTTGGTGAGCACTCGAAGCGCGTTGGGACCGACCGCCTAAGCTCGCGCGAGATCGACCGGATCATCAAGGCAGTCCGCAGGGAAAAGCATAAGCGGTAATGCTCCCGCTTCGTATCGTAGTGGACACCAACATCATGGTTTCCGCTGTGTTGAAACCCGACGGTCTGCAACGCACCGTTCTAACAATTGCCCTTGCGAAACCCGCCCGATTGTACGTTTCCGCTGCAATTCTGTCCGAGTACGAATCCATGATGTCGGGTGTTGGCCTTCGCGTTCTGGCCGCAGAGCGGCGCCGGTTGATGAGGCTCCTGCGGGACCGTGCCCATCTAGTGACGCCGAGGTATAGGATTCGATCAACCAGCGATCCGGACGATAACATCTTCTTAGAATGCGCTGATGCGGCACGCGCGGATTACCTGATCACCGGTAACCTGCGACACTTTCCTGAGTTTTGGAAATATACAAAGGTCGTATCGTCGCGGGATTTTATCAGCATTGCCGCACCCCATTTGTTACCGTAAATGAAGCATACTGTTAATACTTGAACAGCCATTTCCAAATCGGCGACGCCAGCGTTGGCAGCGGTAAACTCTTCCTGATCGCCGGGCCCTGCGTCATCGAGAGCGAACAACATGCGCTGACGCTGGCGCAGGCAATTGCCACTATCGCGCGCGAGAAGAAGCTCGCCTATATCTTCAAAGCTTCTTACGACAAGGCCAATCGCACCTCCATCCGCAGCTTTCGCGGGCCGGGGCTGGATGAGGGCTTGCGCATCCTGCACAAGGTGCGCGAAACAATCAAAGTCCCTGTACTCACCGATGTGCATGAAGCAGCAGACGTGCCGCGCGTGGCGGAGGCGGTCGATGTGCTGCAAATTCCGGCCTTCTTATGTCGACAGACGGACTTACTGGCGGCGGCAGGGAAGAGCGGTTGCGCGGTCAACGTCAAGAAGGGCCAGTTTGTGTCGCCATGGGACATGCGCCACGCGGTTGAGAAAGTCCGCGAGGCCGGGGGTGAACGTGTTTTTCTCACCGAGCGCGGCGCCAGTTTTGGCTACAACAATCTGGTTGTTGATATGCGCTCGCTGGCCATCATGCGTCAGTTCGCGCCGGTGGTTTTCGATGCGACGCACTCGGTGCAGCTCCCGTCGGCCGCGGAGGGCAACGGCGTTGCGGCCAGCGGCGGACAGCCGGAGTTCATCCCGCTTCTTGCGCGCGCGGCGGTCGCAGCGGGCGTCGATGGGGTGTTCCTGGAAGTGCACGATAATCCCGCGGAGGCGAAATCCGATGGGGCGAACGCACTCGACCTGAAGCTTCTACCAGAAGTTCTTGATCAACTCATTGCCGTACATTCGGCGCTGAGCCGGTAGTCTCTTTTGGTAACCGGATTTTCAATGGCCAAATCGCGCCTTTAGCTGGCCGAAACTCCCCTTTCGGCCTTAAAATGTTGGGAGTTTTCCAGTTGGCCCTTATCCTCTCGGTAGGCTTCAACTGACCGCAGTACCACTGTGTCTCGCTGATGTGCTCCCAAATCCCGCAGCGGACAATAATTTAAGGAGCTCGACTTTGTCCAAGAAACGTTACCTGTTCACCTCTGAGTCGGTGACGGAAGGTCATCCCGACAAAATTGCCGATCAAATTTCCGACGCCATTCTCGATGCGTGCTTGAAGGAAGATCCTTACAGCCGCGTCGCTTGCGAGACCCTCACCGCGACCGGGCTGGTCGTTATCGCCGGCGAAATCACGACGAAGGCTTACGTCGATTTCCAGACCCTGGTTCGCGGTGTGGTCGCCTCCATCGGGTATGACAACGCGCTCTACGGCTTCGACTCCAACACTTGCGCGGTGATCTCGAGCATCAATAAGCAATCGGGCGATATCGCCATGGGCGTCGACACTGGCGGCGCGGGCGACCAGGGCATGATGTTCGGCTATGCGACCAACGAAAACGAGAACTTCATGCCGACGCCGATTTTCCTGGCGCACAAGCTGACGCAGAAACTAAGCGAAGTTCGCAGAAACGGCACCCTTCCTTACCTCCGGCCCGACGGCAAATCCCAGGTCACAGTCGAGTATGACGAGAACCATAAGCCGCAGCGCATTGACGCTGTCGTGATCTCGTCTCAGCATTCCGAGACCGTCAGCAATGAGGAGCTGCGCGCCGACATCCTGAAGCACGTAATCCAGGCTGCGCTGCCGCCCGAGATGCTCGATGAAGATACCAAGTACCACATCAATCCAACCGGGCGCTTCGTCATCGGCGGCCCAATGGGCGACACCGGACTGACCGGCCGCAAGATCATTGTCGACACCTACGGCGGCATGGGGCGTCACGGTGGCGGTGCGTTCAGCGGAAAAGATCCGACGAAGGTCGATCGTTCGGCTTGCTACATGGCGCGTTACATCGCGAAGAACATCGTCGCGGCCGGACTCGCGGATCGCTGCGAAGTTCAGCTGGCGTACGCGATCGGCGTCGCCGAGCCGGTGAGTGTATTGATCGACACCTTTGGCACTGCCAAAATCGAGGAAGCGAAGATCGCAGAGCTCGTGCGCGCGAACTTCAAGCTGACGCCCAAGGGCATTATGGAGTCGCTGAATCTGCGCCGGCCGATTTACCGGAAGACCGCCGCCTATGGGCACTTTGGCCGAAACGACCCCGATTTCACATGGGAAAAGACGGACAAGGCCGCTGCGTTGAAAGAGCAGGCAGGACTGGCGGGCGCGAACCACAAGAGCGCGCAGGTCGCGAAGTAAGAAGCCGTTGTCCGTTATCGGTTGCCGGTTCAAGAGGGCGGCGACCCGCCCCTTCTGCTCGAAGGCAGCCAGAGCTGGCCGAACTGGAAAATTGTCATCACGAGCGGAGCGAGGGATCTGCTGTTGGCTTCAATCGGAAGGAAAGCAGATCCCTCGCTCCGCTCGTGATGACAATTTCGTGATTCGCGCAGCAATTGGTTTCCTCGCAATTTTATTGCGACAGAGGCATCGTATTGTGCGGCTGCCGCTGGCGCCGCATCTTACTCGAAACTTGAAACTCGAAACCTCAAAACTGTTCTAGGAGCCTATGTCAACGACCACATCCACTCGCGTTGCCGGCGATGTCGCCGACCTGGCCCTTGCTGATCTTGGCAAGAAGCGTATCGACTGGGCCAACCAGTCGATGAAAGTACTGCAGATCATCCGCAAGGACTTCATCAAGAACCAGCCGCTGAAGGGCATCCGCATCTCAGCTTGCCTGCACGTCACGGCGGAGACCGCAAACCTCGGCATCACGCTCCGCGATGGCGGCGCCGAGGTCGTGCTGTGCGCCTCCAACCCGCTCTCGACGCAGGACGACGTAGCCGCCTGCCTGGTGCGCGACTACAACATCCCGGTCTACGCCATCAAGGGCGAGGACAACGACACCTACTACCAGCACATCATGTCGGCGCTCGACCACAAACCGCACATCACCATGGACGACGGCGCCGACCTGGTCACCACGGCGCTGACCAAGCGCACTGACATTCTCGATGGCGTGATCGCCGGCACGGAAGAGACGACCACCGGCATCATCCGCCTGCGCGCCATGGCGAAGCAGGGCGTGCTGCGTTATCCCATCGTCGCGGTGAACGACGCCGACACCAAGCACCTGTTCGACAACCGCTACGGCACCGGGCAGTCCACCATCGACGGCATCGTACGCGCCACGAACTTCTTGCTTGCGGGCTCGAAGTTCGTCGTGGCCGGCTACGGTTGGTGCGGCCGCGGACTGGCGAGCCGCGCGCGTGGACTCGGCGCAGAAGTTATCGTCACGGAAATCGACCCGACCAAAGCCATCGAGGCCGTCATGGACGGCTTCCGTGTGATGAGCATGGACGAGGCCTCCAAGATCGGCGACGTCTTTTGCACAGTTACCGGCAACAAGAGCGTCCTGCGGCAGCAGCATTTCGAGCTGATGAAGGACGGCGCGATCATCTCCAACTCCGGCCACTTCAATGTCGAAATCGACATCCCCGCGCTGGAGAAGATGTCATCCTCGAAGCGCACCACGCGGCTGATGGTCGAGGAATACTCGCTGCGCGATGGCCGCAAGATCAACCTGCTGGGCGAAGGCCGCCTCATCAATCTCGCGTCCGCCGAAGGGCATCCGCCTTCCGTCATGGACATGAGCTTCGCCGACCAAGCGCTTTCGGTCGAGTACCTGGTGAAGAATCACAGCTCGCTGGAAAAGAAGGTGTACATCGTTCCGGAGGAGCTCGACAAGAAGGTTGCACGCCTGAAGCTGGAGTCGATGGGCATCAAGATCGACCGGCTCACGCCGGAGCAGGAAGAGTACCTGGCCAGCTGGAACGAAGGAACGTAAAGCAGTGGCCAGTGGCTAGTGATCAGTTGCCAGAAAACGCCACTAGCGTTTTCGGTGAAATGCGACTGTAAGGGCGGCAGCGATGCCGCCCTTCGTTTTTGTTGACCGTTACCTAAGATCCAGCAGCGTTAGCCGATGGCGCGACGGCCGAGGACTGATGGCCGCCTCGCCAGAACTTACAAACGCCATCACCATCGCCAGTCCGCTTATCGCCATCAGCAGGAAGACGCAGGGCGGCCAGCCGTCTGCAACCCACGTCCAGCCGGTGACAATTGCGCCGAGGCTGCCTCCGATGTAATAGAGCGTCACGTACAATCCGGCGGCTGACGACCTCGCTCGCTTTGCGACAAATCCCGTTTGCACGGTCCCAATTGCCTGATAGATGAACACTCCAGAGGAAGCAAGAGCCAAGCCAAGAATGATGACGGAGAGGGAAGACATAAGGGTAAGCAGCAGGCCAACCACGGTGAACGCAGCCGCGACTACTGAGGTCAACCTCACGCCGTAGCGATCGAAGAACCGGCCGGAGAGCGGCGTAACAACGAATCCCAGAAGATAAACGAAGAAAACAGAGCCCAACTGCGCCGAGTTCAGACGATACGGCGGATCGGCGAGATAGAAGTTCGCATAAGTGAAAGTGCCAACCAGGCAGAAGAGCGCCGCGAATCCCATGCCGAAGACCGCCAGCAACTGCGGATTGTGCAGATGCCGCCAGCTTTCTGAAATCGAGTGACTCACAGAGGCTGCGCGTATGAAGTGGCGGGCCCGCGGTAGCCAACGTTGCACCATGATCGCCCCAGCGAGATTCAGGACGCCAATGACCAGAAACGCAACCTTCCACGAAGTGTGATGCGAAACCACACCGGAGATGAAACGGCCGAGAAAGCCTCCCAGCACCGTGCCCGCGATGTAGGCCGACATGGCGCGTCCCACCTGCGCGCGCGGAAACTCCTCGTTGATGTACGCCATGATCACCACAATCACTCCTGGCACGAAGACACCTTGCATGAATCGCCAGAAGACCAGTTGGTGCAGATTGCGCGATGTTGCCGCCAGCAGGGTGGGCACAGTGATGGCATACAGCGACGGAACAATGACTTTCTTGCGGCCGATCGATTCAGCCAACAAACCCGTAAGCGGCGCCATCAAAGCCATCGCCAGGATCGTGGCACTCACCGTCAGGCTGACAGCGATTGCGGAAGCGTGAAAAACACGCTGCAGATAGGGAAGCAGCGGCTGGGTGTCGTACACGTTGAGAAACGTGCACATGCCGGCCAGCATGCACGCAATCACGGCGACGCGCGACGGCGTGCTCACCGACTCATGACTGGGTTGCGGATCGGGGACGGGGACATCCATCGTAAGCGACGGCATACTTCCATGATGGACATCGTCCGGCGTAGTGGAGAGTCCAACCCAGGATTATAGGGGAACAGCCGGTGGCAAATTGTGAGGTCAGCACACGACCAATGTGATGCCGCGATTGCCGCGGCCGAGATCGCTGTCGTTTTTCAGTTCCGGCATCTCCTTCAGCAGCTTCCAACTTCGCTCGTCGCCTTTGCGCCAGTTTTCGCCATAGATGCAGTCGCGAATTTCTCGCTTGGAAACCATTTGGCGCAACGTCGATTGCAAGGCTATACGCAGCTCACCGCCCACGCCGGTCGAGCCGTAGCCGTGAACCACCTTCAGCACCTTAACGCCTCGCTGTTGCGCCATCTGGATTTCCGTGCGCAGGCGCGCGCGTGCCTGCTCGATGCTTGGCATGCCTTCCTTGAGGATTACGGTTTTGATCGACGGCGCCGACATTTTGGTAAACAGCACGGGTGGAGCACGCCATCAGGCGTGCAGAAAAGCTCACCGAGAGCTTCACGCTTTAGCGCCTGAGGTAATGTTTGGAAGTACCTCAGCGGCTAAAGCCACGTGTTGCTCGCTGTGAATGCACCGCTGAAGCGGCGCTCCACCCAACGCGACGGCAATCTTTGCCGCGAACACGATATCATCACTAATTTGGGTCTTCGTCTATGAAAGAAATCGCCTCATGGGCGTTGGAGACGGCAAAGTTGCGCGGCGCGACGCTGGCCGAGGCCCGCATCGTAGACGATCGCCATCGCTCGCTGGCAACCAAGAACGGCAGAATTGGTAGCGCCGCCGATGCGGAGTCGCTGGGCATCGGCATTCGCGTGATTGCCATTGGCGCATTCGGATTTTCGGCGACGGACAATCTCTCGCGCGAGGGTGTCGAGCGTTGCGCTGCGCGAGCGGTGGCTATCGCGAAGGCGTCGGCAACCGTGAAATCGCAAGCTCTGCATATGGCGCCCGAGCCGCCGCACCGGGCCGAGTGGCCTTCGCCCTGCAAAGTCGATCCATTTTCTATCCCGATCGAGAAGAACCTGGAGCTATTGTTCGCCATCGACGCTGAGCTTCGCAGGAACAAGGGCGTGACGCTGGCAGAGGCGAACATGAATTTCCGCCGCTATGAGCAGTGGTTCTTCTCGTCGGAAGGCTCGGAGATCCATCAGACGGTCGTAAGCTCAGGCGCGGGTTATTCCGCACACTCCTTCGAAGGCACTGAGATTCAGAAGCGCTCGTATCCAAACTCTTTCGGCGGTCAATATGAGACCAGGGGTTACGAGCTGATTGAAGAGCTGAACCTGTTGGAACATGCGGCTGAGATTGCCGAGCAGGCGGTCGCGCTGCACTCCGCCGATCAGTGCCCTGAGGGCGCATTCGACATCATCCTGGATTCTTCGCAGCTCGCCCTTCAGATCCACGAATCCATCGGTCATCCCATCGAGCTGGACCGCGTGCTGGGTATGGAGGCCAACTTCGCCGGAACTTCGTTTCTGACGCTGGAAAAGCTGCGAAGCTTGAAGTACGGCAGCGACATCGTGAATGTGGTGGCGGACGCGACGGAAGCCCACGGGCCCGGCTTGGGCACATTCGCTTACGACGATGAAGGCGTTGCCGCGCAGTGCACGCCAATCATTACCAACGGGTTGTTTACGGGGTACCTCAGCTCGCGAGACACAGCCGAAGCGATCGGCGCTTCTCGCAGCGGTGGATGCCTGCGGGCCGAGAGCTGGAACCGGCTGCCGATCGTGCGTATGACCAATGTCAGCATTCTGCCGGGCAGCGAGCCGCTGACGCTGGAGGAGCTGATTGCGTCCACCGAGCGCGGCGTTCTCATGGAGACGAATCGCTCCTGGTCGATCGACGACAAGCGCTACAACTTTCAGTTCGGCTGCGAAATTGGCTGGGAGATCGTCGGTGGCAAGCGTACGCGCATGCTGAAGAACCCGTCGTATTCCGGAATCACAACTGAGTTCTGGAACTCTATGGATGCGATTTGTTCGCGCGATGCGTGGACGCTTTGGGGAATTCCGAACTGTGGAAAAGGCCAGCCGCAGCAGGTGATGGGCACCGGCCATGGCGCCGCTCCGGCGAGGTTTCGGGGCGTCGCTGTAGGAACGGCGTACAAGGGAAGCGGATAGCGGTGCGTATTTAGCAGTTGGCATCGCGCGTTTGCTGCGTTGCTTACCGCGTGTTCGGCAGTGACTAGCCCAGCGCGGAAGCGCTGGGACTATCGGGTTGAGAACCGCAACAAGCCCCATCAGGGGCGAAACGGCCCTACAAGCTGGATGTGTCGCCCCTGAAGGGGCTGTAGAGACTTTTACGCATTTGAAACCCAGCGCTTCCGCGCTGGGCTAATTACTTTCAGCTTCGCGATGCTGACTGCTGATTGCTGAATGCTAAATAAAGACCAAGCTCACGATATTTTCGACAAGCTCCGCCGGCTCTGCACGGCCGACGAACTCGAACTCCTTGTCGCCGGCGGCCGCAGTGCGCTCACGCGTTTCGCCAACAACACGATTCATCAGAATATCGAAGAAGAGAACCAACACATCTCGATCCGCGTGTCCTTCGGCGGGCGCACCGCCCGCGCTACTACCAACAAGTACGACGAAGCGAGTCTGCGCCGTGTGGTGCAGTCCGCCGAGGCGCTGGCCAGCGTCCAGCAGGAAGATTCGGATCTGTTGCCGATGCCGACTCCGCAAGAGGTGGCGGAGAATGTGGCCGCGGCAGGAGCAGTTCCGGTGCAGCGCTGGTTCGACGGCACTGCCGCCCTGACCCCGCAGGACCGTGCCGCCGCCGTCGCCCAGATGGTCGATATCGCCAAGCGACACCGGCTCACCAGTGCAGGAATCTTCGCTTCTTCGCAAATTGTCGAGGGCATCTTCAATTCCCGCGGCGTGGCCGATTGGTACGAGCAGACCTCAGCCGAGGTTTCCATCACTATGTTGGGTGACAGCTCATCCGGCTGGCAGAAGGCGAATGCCCCGGATGTCTCCCGGCTCGATCCCGCCGGCATGGCACAGATCGCCGCCGACAAAGCCCTGGCGTCGCAGAATCCTCGCGAGCTTGCGCCCGGCAAGTACACGGTTATCCTCGAGCCCGCCGCAGTGCTCGACATCGTCGGCTTCATGTTTTGGGACTTCAGCGGTTCGGCCCTGCTTGAGCAACGCTCTTTCCTGAACGATCGGATCGGTAAGCAACTGTTCGGGCCGAACGTTACGGTCTGGGACGACGCGTATCATCCCCTGCAGACCGGAGCTCCTTTCGACGGAGAAGCCATGAAGCGGCACCGGGTCAAGCTGATTGAAGATGGCACCGTCCGCGCGGTTACCTACTCGCGCTCCGCTGCCCAACGCATGCGTCGCGCGGAAATCAGTAATGTGGGGCCGATTACCGCGACCGGACACGGCTTCCCCTTGCCGAACGAAATCGGCGAGGCGCCCCTGAACATCGTCTTCGCTGGTCCGCCGCCTGAGGAGTCGCGATCAGTCGAGCAGATGATTGCCTCCACTGACCGAGGCGTCCTGGCTACGCGCCTTTGGTACATCCGCGAAGTCGATCCCTACGAAAAGATCCTCACCGGCATGACGCGCGACGGCACATTTTTGATCGAGCATGGCAAAGTCGGCGGCGGCATTCGCAACTTCCGCTTTAATGAGAGCCTGATTCACATGTTGCAGAACGTGGAGGCCATGGGCGAACCCGTTCGCGCCAGCGGCGAAGAGTCGATGGACATGGTAGTACCCGCCATGAAAATCAGAGACTTCAACTTCACCGAGGCCACCAAATTCTGATGCTAGCACCTTAGCGCTATACGTATAGCCGCGCTTGGAAGCAACGGCTGGCGCGTTTTGTCGCTAACGCTGTACTGAAGGAGACGAATAATCTCGTCACAAGTCTCCCGCACAGCAAACATCGAGGGTCGTCCTCTAATGCGCTATGACGTGGACTGATTGCGCTATGGAGAGCCCCAACCAAGGTCGGAATAAGCACTCGAAGCTCATCATTCTGCGCTGCCCGGTGTGCGGCCCTTTTGTGGCGGCCAGCTCCGACCTCCGGTTACTTGAGCTTGCGAGGCGAACGCACGCTTGCCCGCAATCCAGCGCTCCCGCAGTTTCTAATCAACGAGTTCCAAAAAGGAACTGATTTCATGACCTTCTCGGTAGTAACTCTGTAAAGTAATGTGCCCTGATGGTACTTTAGTAATGTTGGATAGGGCTGCGGGCCTGCCGTTGCCACCAGTTTTTCGATATTGTGTTAGGTAGCAACATGATGTCCGCTGGCCACCAATCCGACCTGCGCAATTCTGTCCGGTTTCCTCTGCACCTCCAGGTCACGCTGAAGACGCCGGCGGGAGAGTTTCACGCCAGGACCACGGACATTTCGGCCGGCGGCATTCTGTTCCACCTCGACTCGGCCATCGAGGTAGGCTCGCCGGTGGAATTCGCGATTCAAATGCCAGCAAACATGCTGGGTACGGCTCAGGCTGTGCAAGTGATGTGCGCCGGACGGGTCGTACGTTGCTCGCAGTACATGTCGGGACACACTGTTGCGGTGGCGATCGATGAGTACCACTTCAAGCGGGAACAGAGATTCGAAGGGGAATAGCCGGGCGTCGGGCGCTAATGGTAGCGAAGCTCTTTCGGGAGCGCAACGGCCTGGGGAGACGCCTGCCCGGCGGATTCGCATCATTCTGGCCGACTCCGAAGCCATTTTTCGCGTCGGAATGAGCAAGATCTTTGCCGCCCAGGCCGATTTGGAAGTGGTGGCGCAAACCGAGACACTGGCACAAACGTTGAACGCCGTTGCCACGACGCCTGCCGACGTGGTGCTCTTTGAAGCCGGCCTTTCACCCCATCCGGCCGAGGCCATCAGCGAAGTGGGCCGTCTCGTCCATCCCGACACCAAGCTCATCATGGT
>Ga0335069_10009374_pt1 | contig 13940 bp, 7 predicted proteins | sample Lox_Sample_11_FD_206714 | JGI IMG/M metagenome (GOLD analysis project Ga0335069, IMG submission 206714) | Soil microbial communities from Loxahatchee National Wildlife Refuge, Florida, United States - Lox_Sample_1.1 | ecosystem: Environmental > Terrestrial > Soil > Wetlands | place: USA: Florida... | reverse complement strand
CGCTCCATAACCGTCGCCGGCGCGGTGCTCACGCGCGGCGGATTTACGCTCGCCACCAGATTCGGATTCGTCTTGCCCGGCCCGGGATCCCCAGCCACTGCCGATGTATCTGCTGCGCTATTCCCTACGTAGAGCCCTGACGGTAAATCGCCGGCTTTGTGGCTAATACCACTCCCCTCGCCGTTCCCGCGCCCTCCTGCGCCCGATCCATTCCCCGAATCTGCACCAGGATTTCCGGAAGCCCCGGCGTGGCCACTCGGTGAGGCGGCAAAGGCGCCACGGCGATTTCCCGCTGGCGGATTCGCCGGTGCACCCACGGCCGGATGGACATTCAGGGCAATCATGCGTCCTCCGGCACCGGTGGAGGCGGAACTTCCTAACGAGGGCGGCGGAGCCACGACTTGCGGCCCGCCACTCAAGGCGGCTGCCCTGCCGCCCGCCACCGTGTGTTGTTCTCCGACCGCGAGCTGCGGGGCAGCGTTGATCACCGCTGTCCGGCCGATGTTCAAATCTCCGACGGTTCGAGTGGATAACGTCTGCACGTTCGCGGGTGGGGCAATGACGGCTGGTTCTGGCCCTTGCAGCACCGGCGCCCGGCGGGAGACATTGATATCCGACGGCGGAGCCACAACCGCGGCTTGCAGCGCCGGGGCACTGCGGCGATCACTCGGCCTCACATCAGCAGGCGGCGCAACGACTGAGTTCTCAATCTGCGGCGCTATGCGATCAATCTGCGCCGCCGGAGTCAGCGGAGCGGATGGGATCGCCAGTTCCGGCTTCTGCTTGTCAGACCAGGCCACCACATTGGGTAGGGCAACCTCGCGTTGCAGCCTGACTCTCGGCGGAACAACCACCGTCTGAGAACGATTGTCAGACTCTCGGGGTACTGAAATGATCGGCTGTCGAGAAAATTCCGGCTCCGCCTTCCGCGCTTCGTTATCCCGCCCATTGCGGGTATCCAGCGCTGGAAGGTATTCCGAGGGCTGGTAGTAAATAACCTGCGAATGCTCAAAAGCTGGCATCGCGACAACTTTCGGCTGCAGAGCCACAACTCGCGAGAGCACGACCAGCAGGGCAAACGCTACCGCATGACAGGCACCCGACTGCACGAAACCGGACCAGGGCAGCGGCCGCCGTACGAAAACGTCAGGCCAGAACGCAGCCGGAGCCGACCGAATCTCCAGGTTAGGCAGGCGCGGAGGAGAAACCAGGTCCCTGAGGTTTCCGAAGAAGGTGTTCGTCCAGGAGGGCCACTCGACGAGAAGCCGCGGACTCGGCTCTGAGTGCGGCTTTACGAGTTCGGGGACAGCCAACGGCATCCTGTAATAGTAGATGCAGAAGCACCGGTGCGGATAGCTGGGAGTGCATTAACTTTTGTCTTCTGCCCGAATCGAAACAGGCTCTGAACGTGCCGCTGGTCTATGGAACATTTATAATCCTGGATTCGGCTTACCGCCGCAATCTTACTGTAAGGATTCCGCTTGCTCGACTTTCTTGGAGATCTTCGACGCACTCACATGTGCGGAACACTACGTGCTTCCGACGCCGGAAGACCCGCTGTGCTCATGGGATGGGTGAACAAGCGCCGCGACCACGGCAGCCTGCTTTTTATCGACTTGCGCGACCGGACGGGCATCATGCAGGTTGTGGTCAACGCAGAACGCAACCAGGCAATTCACGAAAAAGCAGAGTTGCTGCGCAACGAATACGTGATTGCCGCGATCGGGACGGTCAAGCTGCGCGATGCCAACACCGTGAATCCCAACATGCCCACGGGAGAAGTCGAGCTTGTGGTCGACGACCTTCGCATTCTCAACGAATCGAAGCTGCCGCCGTTCTTGCCGTCCGACACGTCGTTGACGAACGAGGAAACGCGGCTCAAATACCGCTATCTCGATCTGCGCCGCGACGTCATGCAGTTCAACATCGAGACGCGGCATAAGGTTGCAAAAGCGATTCGCGACTATCTCTCGTCGCAGGGATTTTTCGAGATCGAAACGCCCTTCATGACTCGCTCCACTCCCGAGGGCGCGCGGGACTACCTTGTCCCCAGCCGCGTACAGACTGGGACGTTCTATGCGCTGCCGCAATCGCCGCAGCTGTTCAAGCAGATCCTGATGATCTCTGGCTTTGACCGATACTTTCAGATCGTGCGTTGCTTCCGGGACGAAGACCTGCGTGCCGATCGCCAGCCCGAGTTTACCCAGATCGATCTTGAGATGTCGTATCCACAGGCCGAGCGGGTGTGGGAGGTCGTGGAAGGATTTCTGCAGGCTGCATTCCGCGCAGGCGGCGAGGAGATTCAAACTTCTTTCCCGCGCATGGATTACGACGAAGCCATCCGTCTGTATGGGATCGACAAGCCTGATCTTCGTCTGCCTCCGTTCACGGACGTCCGCGATTGCTTCAGCGAGCAGAACCTGCAGGAACTGGCGATTAACGCCAACCTTCCGGTAATCGCGATTCGTACGCCTAAGGTTGGCGAACTCTCGCGCAAAGAACGCGACGATATCAAGCCGATGTTCCACTCCAAGGGTGGAGCGCGCGTGTACGAGGACTTCAAGCGCATCGCAAATAAGTATCCGGATGCGGCGGCTGCAATCAGCAAGAAAGCCGGCGCGGAAGACGGAGACTTGATCGTCTTGGTTGCCGGCTCGGCACAAACCGGACCGCAAACTGCGATGCCCGCGCACCGCAAAGTGACGCCCGCGGAACTCGCGATCTACGCATCCGCTGGATTGCTTCGCTTGGCCCTCGCGCAGAAATACTCTGACCGGCATGGCATCTTCAAAAAGACCGGCGACACGGCCAAGGACTACCGCTTCCTCTGGGTAACGAATTTTCCCATGTTCGAATGGGATGAGGGCGAAAAGCAATGGATGGCGGCGCATCATCCGTTCACCTCGCCGCACGAGCAGGATATGGGTCTTCTCGAATCCGGGGTCGACTCCGTGAATGACCCGCAATCTACGCTGAGCGCAGTACGTGCCCTCGCCTACGACGTGGTTCTTAACGGAACCGAGCTCGGATCTGGCTCAATCCGTATTCACCGGCAGGATATTCAACGCAAGATTTTCCGTGCCTTGGGGATGTCGGAAGAAGAAGCCAAGTCTCGCTTCGGATTTTTCTTGGAGGCGCTGGAGTATGGCACGCCTCCGCACGGCGGCATCGCACTAGGCCTGGATCGCATCGTGATGATCCTCGCGGGTGCCGAGAGCCTGCGCGAGGTCATTCCGTTCCCCAAGACCGCGCGCGCGGTGGACTTGATGTGCGACGCACCGACGCCCGTGAGCGAGCGGCAGTTGAAAGAGCTGGGAATCAGCATCAAGAAGTAGAGATCCAAACGCTCGTGTAGCCTCCGGATCTTCTGGTCCGGTTGCGGGCGAAAGCGCAACAATGCCCTCCGACCTGCGTCTCATTCCCATTCCGCTCGCCGAGGAAATCCGCCCCGGCGACGCCATTGCGGACAAACTCCTTACTGCGCTCCGCCGCCGCCGTCTCCGTCTGCAGCCCGGCGACATCGTCGTTGTTAAGCACAAGATCGTCTCCAAGGCCGAAGGGCAGATGGTCGACCTGTCGACCATCGAGTCGTCCCAAGAATCCCGAATCTGGGCCAAGCAATACGATCTCGACGCGCGGGTTATCGAACTGGCGTTGCGCGAAAGCCGCTCCGTCCTCCGCCGCAAGAACGGCGTACTGATCACCGAAACTCGGCACGGATTTCTATGCGCCAACAGCGGCATTGACGTTTCCAACGTGGATGGCGGGGCTCACGCTGTACTGCTCCCTGAGGATCCAGATCGCTCAGCCGCAAATCTGAGGCGGCAAATCAAAAAGCTGACGGGAGTTTCCGTGCCCGTCATTATTACCGACAGCTTCGGGCGTCCGTGGCGCGAGGGGTTGGTGGATTTCGCCATAGGCATTGCGGGCATCAGGCCCCTGCGCGATGACCGCGGCCGACGCGATCCCCACGGCTACAAGCTGAAAGCGAGCGTTGAAGCGGTAGCCGACGAACTCGCCGCTGCTGCCGGACTCGTCTGCGGCAAACTCAATCGCGCCCCGGCCTGCATCGTCCGTGGATACGAGTACCAGGCTGGCCGGGGTACGGCTCGCGATCTGCTGCGCTCGCCCGAGCGCGACCTTTTTCGCTAACATCCGTTAAACTGTATCGGTCGTGGGGACATCCTATGAGTGTGTTGTAGGAAGCCTCGCTCGATTGGAAAGAATCATGCACGAGAATGTTTCCTCCCTCCGGCTGGAAGATTTCCCAAGCCTCGATTGGTCCGACGTTTCCCGGCGACTCACCCCGTGGATTCGCGCCTCGCTCGAAAAAGTCCTGGAAACTCAGGACGGTCGGGGCCTTACCCTTGATGAGTCTTACGCGCTGGCAAATTCCGAAGGAAACGACCTGCTCGGACTGCTTGTCGCTGCGAACATCCTTCGTTCGGAACTGGTCGGCAACATCGTGACCTACGTCGTCAACCGCAACATGAACTTCACCAACATTTGTTTCGTCGGGTGCAAGTTCTGCGCTTTCAGCCGGGGACCACGGGAGGCTGACACCTATTTCTACACGCCCGAGCAGATGGCGAAGAAAGCAATCGAAGCCTGGCAACTCGGCGCCACAGAGGTCTGCATTCAGGGCGGACTGCCGCGCGAACTGCCCAAGTTCTATTATCGAGATGTCCTGCGCGCCATTAAGAGCGCCGTGCCTCGCATGCATATCCATGCCTTTTCGCCGATGGAGATTGTTTACGGCGTCGAGCTCACGGGCATGGCGCTCGCCGACTATCTTTGCATGTTGCGCGACAACGGGCTGGATACCTTGCCCGGCACGGCCGCCGAGATTCTCGACGATGAGATCCGCCACATTCTCTCCGCAAACAAACTTTCCACCGCGCAATGGATCGAAGTGATCCGCACGGCTCACCGTTGCGGAATTCGAACCACCTCGACCTTGATGTACGGTCATGCGGAAGCGCCGGCACATTGGGTGCGCCAGATGCGCCTGCTGCGCGACATTCAAACCGACACCGGGGGCTTCACCGAATTTGTACCTCTCGGTTTCGTTCATCAGAACACGCTGCTGTTTGCGCAGGGGCTGGCGCGAACGGGACCCACGCTGGCCGAGCACCTCAAGGTGCATGCGCTCGCGCGTCTGCTCCTGGCCGGATCCATCAACAACATCCAGGTGTCGTGGGTGAAATTGAATCGCAAGCTTTCCCAGCTGTGCCTTCACGCTGGTGCCAATGACTATGGCGGCACATTGATGGAAGAAAATATCTCGCGCGAAGCTGGAGCGACCGCTGGCCAATATACGAGCCCTGAAGATTTCCAGTCTCTGATCATGGAGATCGGACGTATCCCGGCCGAGCGCAACACGACTTACTCGCGCATTCGGATTAAAGCTCCAGTGAGCGAGTCACAATTCATCTTGCACGAATCTCTCGAGCCCGAGTTCGCATGAGCACAACTCCAAGCAAGCCTGCTCGCCCCATCGCGATCATCGGCGGCACTGGTGCCGCTGGAATGGGACTTGCCCTGCGCTGGGCGCGTGCCGGGGAAACGATCATCATTGGTTCCCGCGACCGGGAGCGCGCGCAGAAAGCGGCCGACAAGATTCGTCTGGAGGTGGGCAACGACGTGGCCATTTCGGGGATGGAAAATGCTGCGGCCTGCGCTGCGGCCGATATCCTCGTGTTGACCGTTCCTTTCGACACGCAGGCTTCCACGCTCAAGCAGTTGAAGCCCTCCATCGGTGAAGGAAGCATTCTCATTGATGCCACGGTTCCGCTGGCGGCCGCGATCGGCGGGCGGCCTTCGCGCCCTTTGGGAATCTGGCAGGGCTCGGCGGCTCAGCAGGCGGCGGAACTTGTACCGAAGGAAGTAAGCGTGGTAGCGGCGTTCCACAATGTGCCCGCCGACCTTCTTGCCGGAAACGATCCTATCGATTGCGACGTGGTAGTTTGCAGCGACGATCCCGACGCCGCACAGCTAACGCGCGAGTTGGCGGCGAGAATCCCGGGGATACGGGCTATCGATGGCGGCAAGTTAGAGAACGCCCGCATTATTGAACAAATCACAGCTCTTCTCATCGGATTGAATATTCGTCACAAAGGACACGCCGGCATCCGCATCACGGGCCTGCCCCCTGCGGCATACAAGTAACGACACTCTAACTTGACCCATCACTCATCGTTGGTGGTATCGAGCAAGTACGCCGTCTGACTTGTCGTGAGGACAAGAATTCGCTTGCCGTCATTCGAAACGCGCTTGAGAGCTATGGGGTCGGAGAACACGTACTTTCGTTTCAACTGCTGCGATTCCAGATCGTAAAGATCAAGTTCCTTCGCGTCTTTCTCGAGGGCCAGCAGTTTCGCCGATGCAATTACTTCCGGAGTGGTGCCGAAGTAGCGACCTCGTTCCACGCCATTGCTGAGCGAGAACGTCAGGATCTGACTTCCTTCCGCGGACAGTACAACCCAGTCGCCATCCGATACGCTTCCTTCCAATCGCACAGACCTCTTGTTGGTTTTGACCAGAAGCTTGCCCGTAGCCGCGCCCTGATGCAGGTCGATGAGTTCGAAGAGATAGTCGTCCTTGTTCGCCTGGCTTTTTATTTCCGGATAAGCCTGCAATCGTTCGTGTCCACCCGCAGCGGCGACCGACCATCCCATCAAGACGGTGCTCGCCCGGGAGTTGAAACTCAGCCCGGGCAGCTCATGTGCGAAATGGTGCAACCATAGCGCTTTGTTGGTGGTGACATCCCCGACCTCGACATCGACATCTGAAAAGTCGCCTTTGCCTTTCGGTGTCGTCACGAGTAAGAACGCTCCCCGCTGGCTGGCGGCGATATCGCCCAATTGGAAGGTCTGGCTGGTTGATTTTCCTGCCGGCGGAATTGCCGCAATGCTACGCGGAAGATTCTGTTGCTTGGCGAAATCGGCATACAGCAAATTGCTGTCCGAGAACCACGCTCCTTGAAAACCGCGGATGTGTTGAGTGCGGACGTTGGCCGCGACGTTCCACACCGCCGCACGCGAGCGATTGGAGACTGCAATCCAGTCGAGGTCTGGAGAAATTGCCGCCGCGCGCAACTTTCCCAGCCTAGCCTCGGGAAGAGTTATCACCTCGGTGGGGTCGCTCTTGCCCACTTGATAAAGAGCAATCTCCCCGTCGAGTCGTTCATTCACGAGGATGTCATCGTAGACGTCCGCTGTGGTTCGTTTGAACGATATCGGGAGCGTCTTGGTGCTCACGTTTAAAAGCCCGAGCGGCTGTTCTTTGAGGGGTCCCACGAAAAGATAGGGGCCTCGCGCAGCCGCTCGCATGTGCAGCCCTCGCCCGAGAGGAAGCTGGTCAACGCGCTCACCGGATGGAAAACGCAGGATCGGCGACTTCTCTGGCGACCCAGCGTTCACCATCACGATCTGATCGGTTCCCAGAAAGGCAAATCCATCGGCGATGTGGTCTTTGATAGAGCCGGGCAAAGATATTTCTTGTCTACGCGCGAGATCGAAGGTGACGTGACTTCCCGCGTGGCCCGCGAGAAAGTAGTGATCATCCGGCGAGAACTTCATCTGAACAAACTCATAATCTTCCCATTGGTCCTTCAAAATGACCTGCAACCACAAGAAAAAAGCCTCTGCGTAGGAGGGGGCATAAAACTGCTTCTTGGTGAGGAAGGCGGTGCTGGCCGCCACATCTATCAGTAAGAGATCCCGCTCGCCATCCAGGCAAGCCAGAGTCTTGCCGTCATACGATAGCGCACTCTGCATACAGAACTCGCGGAATGCAATTTCGAAGACAGAGGTTCGGGTCTGGTCCGGGATGTTCCAGATTTCCACTCTGTAAGACCGCGTGTAGAACACGAAGGATCGCGAATCGGGAGTGAATTCGGCGTTGTGCGCATCCGGAGCGGGCACGTAGAAGAGAACTGCCAGCGGCGCACGAGTCAGAATGTGGATGCCGCCTTCATCCTGGGCCAGGATGTATTTCCCGTCGGGACTGAAGCGAAGATTGCTCACGTCAGGGCGCAAGCGGGGCTGCAAGGCGTTCCGAAAGACAAGCCCGGGGAGCGTCTCCCGACCGCCTGTATCAGTGTAGGCGGCAATCTGATCTTTCCATTTGGCGAAAGCGTCATTCGTCGCGGTGGATCGTGGATCGGCGCAGGCAGGAGGAAGCGTGCCCATGTTGCGCATTGCTTCTCGCAGCCGACGCTGGCCGGGTTTGGTGGCGCCGAAAAGATCAGAAATCCAACTTCCGGTCTGCCCGTGCGTTTGCTCCGTACGATCCAGAATCTCAACAAACGATTGCGGTGAGTAACCTGACCGAAAGGCCGTGTACAGTCCCACTTGGTCGGCGGCAGATTGCTCTTTCTGCTCGCTCTCCCCTTTAGAGGGCTTGCGGCGATAGTTCTCCAGATATTGGTGGTACTTCGTGAAAACGTCCGTGCGATCGCCCACCTGGGTGATGCCAAGGACCTCACGCAGCCTCCGTGTCATGTAGATGGCCGACTGATGCGTCATGATGTGCCCGAGTTCGTGAGCCAGCACTCCGGCCAGTTCGTCTTCGCTGTGCGCGAAGATGATCAGCTTTCTGGAAACGTAGACACGCCCACCGGCAATGCTGAAGGCATTCGGCTCGGGGAGTTCGACCAAGTAGAAGCGAAAGTTAAGGTTGCTCGGCGGTAGGTGCTGAACCAAGCGGTTGCCGAGCGCCCGGAGATACATCGTTAGCGCGTCATTTTCGATGATCGTTAGGCGAGGCGCGATCTGCTCCGCCATGGCATCGCCGAGGTCAGCCTCCTGCTGATCGCTGAACATGTTGATTCCGGGCGGTAACGGCTGCAGGACTGGGGGCATGGGGCAGTTTTGAGCGACTGCCGGCGAGAGGAAAATCGCGGCGAGAGCGATGAGGAAAGCCGACTTCATGGCTCCACAGGGTAGCGCCGATTTGCGCGAGAAGCCAGAACGAACAGGGTTGGTTTAATCGTGGCGGATAGTTGCGGACTATTTGGCCGCGATGGGCGCCGTCATCTCTTCGGCTGGTTCGCCGCCCGCCATTGCCTGCGCCATGATCAGTCTCCGCGCCTCCACCCGGATCTTCGGCAGTTGCACAGCGAACCACCAGGCGCCAATTACCGATACCAAGCCCCCAATTGCAACGGTAAGCGGAGCTCCCACGCGATCCGCGAGTGCTCCGCCCAACAGCGAGCCCACCGGAGCCATGCCCATGAACATCATGGAGTACACCGCCATGACGCGGCCGCGAAGTTCATCGGGCACCATTACCTGGATCAGCGTGTTGGAGGAAGCCATCTGCAGCATGATGAAGTACCCGGCGGGCAGCAACAGGAATACAGAGATCCAGAAAGACTTTGATAGTGCAAAGACCATCAGGCTGATTCCAAAGCCTGCGCAGCAGACGCTCACCCAGCGGCCGAGACCCTTCACTCCCGTCCGCACTGCCAGCGTCAATGCTCCCAATAATGCTCCTACTCCAGCGGCGCCCATCAGGATTCCAAGACGCACCGCGCCGAGGTCGTGAGAACCGATCAATGAGGCGAATTCCTGCCCACCCCCATGCAGGATCTTATCGGCGAAGATCGGCATGAGGACGACGTAAGGCATGCCCGTCACACTCACCACGCCAAGCAGCAGCATCAAGGCTCGAATCGGAGCGGTTTGGCTGACGAACTGGAACCCTTCCCGCATGTGCTGCCAGGGAGAGGCGCCGGTAGCGACCCGCGGCGGCGCAGTCACGCTCATCAACATCAATCCGGCGATGACAGCGATGTAGCTCACTCCGTTGGCAAAGAAGCACCATCCTTCATGGAATTTCGCCACCAGTACTCCAGCGACCGCGGGCCCGATCACACGCGCGCCGTTGAACATCGAGGAATTCAGCGCGATTGCATTCATCAGGTCTCCTTTTCCGACCATATCCACCAGGAAGGACTGGCGGCCGGGGATGTCGAATGCGTTGACCACTCCCAGCAACGCTGCCAGCACGAAGATCTCGCTTACGGTGACCCGATTCGTCAACGTGAGTGCCGCGAGGATAAAGGCGAGCAGCATCGAGGCAATCTGCGTCCCGATCACGACATGCTTGCGATTGCTGCGGTCCGCCACAATGCCACCGACGGGCGCAAAAAGGAATACCGGAATCTGGCTGGCAAATCCGACCGCTCCCAGTTTCAGACCCGAGCCCGTCAGCTTGTACACCAGCCAGGACTGGGCTACCGTCTGCATCCAGGTGCCGACCAGGGATATGAGTTGTCCGCTGAAGAAAAGCTGGAAATTTCGGTGTCGCAGCGCTCTAAATGCCGCCTCCCATTTGAGTGTGCGGCTGGACGTTTCTGGCTCACTTTGAAGAATCGTTCTAGAATCTGCCACGCCTACATTGGATGACTTTCTGACATCCGGGGCACCAGTTTATCTGGGAAGGGATAAAGGCTTCATCGGACAAAGGGTTTGCCCGAAAAATCGAATGCGGTCCGGGCCAGCCACCCAGACCGCATCGGTACGTGGATTCCTGCTTTGCCATTTTTCGCCGCTGGGCGGCGGAATGACTGCCTCAGCCCGACAGCACTCCATAAGAGCGCCGCATTTGCCGAAGCCAGTTGCTTCTCGCGACCTTGCGATAGGCGTTCGCAACTGCTGCGGTTCCGCCCTCGGCCCTGCCTGCCCTCTCGAGCAAGCCGGGGAGGAGGCCGCAACGCCCGGGCAACCATCACGCGCTTACGCACGCTTCTGGAAATTCCCCCGGCAATTCACCCTCGCGAATCGCCGGCTGCCGAAGGCACTCACCGCAATCATTCAGCGAATCAGGAACACTCACGTTTTCGCTGAACCCACTCTGCGGCACTTTGTTGCGTGCCGCAATACAAAAAACCGTCCCGGTTGTGAAGAAACTGTGGAGGATGAGACTTCCCTGTGGATGAAAGAGGAAAACTAAGAATTAATTCCGGGAATGCCCTTCTTTAAACCTTTAATTCAATAACTTACACGCCGTAAAGAAAACTTATAAAAAACCCAGAAGAGGAAGAAGGTTGTGCTGTTTTACGCGGTTGTATCGGCGATTTTGTTTCGTTCCTCGGGCTGCATTTCAAAATCTTTGACAAAATCCAGACAACATCCAGCTTCCTCGCTGCTATAAACCTACCGGCCAAGCAAGACCTGGCATAGGTGGAGGAACTATGAAGCTACGCTACGCACTCATCGTAATCAGCGTTTTTCAGGCAGTTGTGTCCGCCTGGGGAGTATCGGTTTCACCCTCCCCTGCGGTGGCACCGCCGAGTTCAAAAATCAGCATTGTCGGCGCCGGCTTTTCTGCGGGAGAGCGGGTAATCCTGACGTTTGACTCGCAGGCGATCGCTACCGTGCCCGCAGACGGTTCCGGGGGCTTCACGGTGAGCTTCACGGTCCCCAAGGTGACGCAACCCGGCGCGCATACCTTGCAGGCAGCAGGACAGACTAGCGGTCTCACCGCATCAGCAGCGTTCACCGTCCGGACCAATTGGCCATCGTTTAAGAACGTCTCGGCGCGCACGGGCACCAATGCGCTGGAGAACACAATCAACAAAAGCAACGCGACATCACTATCGCAATCGTGGGTGGGGATTATGGGAGATCTGGTCGATTTCTCCTCCCCGGCCGTAGTGGATGGAGTCGTCTATATCGGCTCATTCGATGGCAAGCTGTACGCCTTCAAGGCTGACGGGTGCGGAAGCTCAAGTTGTCAGCCGCTATGGAGCGGCAAGACCGGAAACGACATCACCTCCTCGCCGGCGGTGGCGAATGGCGTGGTTTACATCGGCTCCGCTGATCACAAGCTCTATGCGTTCGCCGCAAAAGGATGCGGCAAGTCGGCTTGTTCTCCGCTCTGGACGGGAGCGCTGGGTGGCTCGATCATCGAAAGCTCTCCTTTAGTCGTAAACGGAGTCGTTTACGTGGGCTCGTATGACCACAATCTCTATGCGTTTCCGGCCGCTGGATGTGGCACTTCCTCGTGCGCACCCCTATGGACGGCCGCAACCGGAGAGCACGTTACCTCCTCGCCGGCATTCGCGAACGGGGTGGTCTACCTCGGATCCGAAGACGGGCTGCTGTACGCATTCAGTGCTGGTGGTTGCAAAGCGGCCACGTGCTCTCCGCTTTGGACCGGGACAGCGGGAACAACCCTGCTTGGTTCAAGTCCCGCGGTGGCGAATGGGGTTGTTTATATCGGTTCTTTCGACGGCAACCTGGTCGCATTCGATGCCGCAGGGTGTGGGCAATCGACATGTCAGCCATTGTGGGAGGGACCTACGAACGGAATCATCGAAGGATCTCCCTCAGTGGCAAATGGGGTCGTCTACATTGGCTCGGATGACCTGATCTTCGCCTTCCCCGCGGGAGGCTGCGGATCCTCAACTTGCTCGCCTCTTTGGAGCGGCGAAGCGGTCGGGGCGCAAGCCGGGATTGTTTCGGCTCCTACCATCGCGAACGGCTTGCTTTACGTCAGTGAAAACAACGGCATGGTGATGGTCTTCAACGCGGGTGGATGCGGCAAGTCTTTTTGCCTGCCGCTGACGCAGCTATTCACCGAAAACGAGCAGATCGTTTCGTCGTCGCCAACGGTGGTAAACGGGACCGTTTACTTTGGCTCCGCCGATGAGGCCGCTCCACCCATCGGTCGTTTGTACGTGTATAAGCTTGCGCAGTAGAGCGCCGGGGCTCTGAGAATTGAACCTAAGATGCACGCTTAGAGCCCCCGGCCGCGTCCCATAGAAGATAAGTCCATCATCAGATCGGGAACACGTGTGCGCCCGATCACCGCGTGACGGGCACTGTCCACGTAGCATTTCCCGCGTAGCATTCCCTTCTTGCCAAAGCCCGCCGCGCAGCGGGCGTGGATCGGCGGAATTCCGGTACACTAAAGAATTATCCCGAACCACAAGGACTCAATATGCTGCACAAGAATCGCCTTTTTACTCCCGGACCGACACCTCTATTGCCAGCGGCGCAGACCGCCATGGCTTCTTTCACAGCGCATCATCGCACCGCCGATTTTCGTGCGCTCTTCCAGCGAGTGCTGGCAGACATGAAGGAATTTATCGGCACAAAGAACGACGTGCTGGTGCTGGCATGTTCCGGCACCGGCATCATGGAAGCCTCGGTTTCGAACTTGACGTCTCCGGGAGACAAGGTTGTGGTCCTCACTGCGGGTAAGTTTGGCGAGCGCTGGACTGGTTTAGCCAAGGCCTTCGGCTGCCAGGTAGAAGTGCTAAGCGCACCTTATGGTGAGACATTCGTATTGGACGACATCCGGCAGCGCGTCACGCCAGACATTAAGGCCGTCTTCGTACAAGCAACGGAAAGTTCGACGGGAGCCCGGCACGACGTTCGTGGAATCGCCAAGATCGTCCGCAGTCAGGGTGACAATACCCTGCTTGTGGTTGATGCCATCACCGGGCTGGGCACAACCCATCTGGATATAGACGCATGGGGCGTAGACTTCATCATCGGCGGTTCACAAAAGGCGCTGATGATGCCTCCCGGACTCGGCTACTGTGCCGTGAGCGAGCGCGCATGGAGCCGGATGGATTCGACCCTTTCTCCGCGCTACTACTTCGATCTGCGCAAGGAGCGTAAGTCCGCCGCCAAAGGCGAAACGGCTTACACCCCGGCAACGTCATTGTTCGCCGCGCTGGGCGCCGCGCTCGATTTCGTTCGAAGCATGGGTAATGGCGATCTCGCGAAAGGCCGAGAGGAACTGGTTAACAACGCCGAACTCTGCGCCGAGATGACCCGCGCTGGAGCAAAAGCTTTGGGCCTGCAATTGTATGCGGCGGCATCGCCAGCGGCTGCTCTGACTGCGATCAGCGCACCGGATGGTGTGGATTCCAGCAAGATCGTCAAAGAGTTCCGCGAGTCATTCGATGCCGTGGTGGCCAA
>Ga0335069_10009373_pt1 | contig 13941 bp, 11 predicted proteins | sample Lox_Sample_11_FD_206714 | JGI IMG/M metagenome (GOLD analysis project Ga0335069, IMG submission 206714) | Soil microbial communities from Loxahatchee National Wildlife Refuge, Florida, United States - Lox_Sample_1.1 | ecosystem: Environmental > Terrestrial > Soil > Wetlands | place: USA... | reverse complement strand
ATCGCTGGCGCCGGTTGGTGCGGGCATGCTGGTGGCATTGACCGGTCGCCCTGAGGCCGATGGGCTCATGGCCGTCGCCATAGCGCTATGGCTGATCGTCACGACAGCTCGTGAAGTGCGCAGCTCCGCCGATGATCTCCTTTGGCCAGAGGATCTGGCGTGCGCTCACCCGGAAGCCGAGGAATGACGCGATCGCCGCTTGTGTCAGGCCCCGTCAGTGCTGAGTGCTCGGCAACAAGCCATTTGGAATGTGCGGCGAGAGCGAGTAGAAGCTCGTCGTGATGGAGGTTCATACGATGCCCGACCGGAGAGAAGTGCTGCTCGCCGGGGTGAGCTTGGCTCTGATGGCCAGCGGAGTGGACGCCGCTGAAAATGTTTCGGGCCTCACGTTTGCCAGTGCGCTCGGCCGCTGCGTCGAGAGCGGCAACGTCTGCCTCGAACACTGCCTCAAGAGCCTCGCCAAGGGCGATACCACGTTGGCCGAGTGCTCGGTCGCGGTGCGTGACATGCTCGCGGTGTGCAACGCAGTTGCGGTCTTAGCTGCGGCGCAGTCCAAGTTTCTCAAGTCCGCGGCGCGTCTGTGCATCGATGTGTGCGAAAACTGCGAGAAGGCGTGCAGAGTTCACCAGGATCATCACGCCGAGTGTAAGGCGTGTGCCGAGGCTTGCGCGGGTGCGCTGGTGGAAGCCCGGCAGCTTGCTGCGTGACGAACCACCGCCAGCGAGCCAAGCAAAGGGCTCGGCCCGCTGTCCGTGCGACCTCAGAAGCGGCAAGTGAAGCCACCGCGCAAGCGGTAATCGGGTACAATCTGCAGCGACGTATTGTGTTCCATCACCGGTACGTCCGCCGCGATCTCGGCGCCGAGCGATGTGGCGCGTTACCCGACCGCGATCGCGAAGCTGATGGTCGACGTCATCGTCCCACGCGCGGAGACCGCTCCGTAGCCGCATGCTCACAGGTCGCCGAGCGCCGCGCCGACTCCCGCCACCAGCTCGTCGACAGACACTCGCTGGTCGTCGTTGGGATCGAACTGTGTGCACGCCGTGACCTGGGCGTTGCCCAACGCGATGTTCACACCGGTGACGAGTTCGTCGACCGTGACCTTGCCGTCGCCATCGCAGTCGCCGATCGGATCATCGCAGCGATCGCCGACGCCGTTGGCGTCGCGGTCGGATTGATCCGAATTGGGGACGGACGGACAGTTGTCGCAGGCGTCTCCGACGCCGTCGCCGTCGCTGTCGGTTTGATTGGTATTGGCGACGTCGGGGCAGTTGTCGATGCCGTCAGCGATCCCGTCGCCGTCTCGATTTACACCGGCGCGGACACCTGAGCCCGGAGGAACGCAGGTGTATGTCACCGCCTGTCCTTCGGTTGCGGCCTGCGCGCGCAGCTCCGCATCGGTGAGCGACGCCCCACCGTTGTCGGGTTCGAACCAACCGCTGGTCGCGCGGACGAAACCGATTGTCTTGCCGCCGATCACCGCCTTCACGATCAGGTCACACTCTGTCGTCATCCCCCCAAGGATCTTCGAGGTGAACGGCGTGCTCGCACGTTGGATCATGAGGTCAATCCGTGGTCCGACCGTGGCCCCGTTCGTGTCGTCGAGCGTGATTTGCTGGCCGACGATCGGAGCGAGGTCGCTGTCGAATGCCAGCAAATATTGCTCGACGTTGCGGCGCTGCGGGTCGCCGTTGAAGAAGCCGATGGCGCCACCGAAGCTCGGGTTGAACACGGTGGCTTTCAAGAAGCGAAAGGGCGTGTCGATGCTGCCGTCGTGTAGAAAGCCGAAGCCACGAATTTGATCGCCCATGTCGCCGTTGTTGCCGGCGCCGACGAAAGGAATCGCGGGCATGCCGAACATGCCGACCTTTTGATACAGGTTGCGCAGGTGCGGGACCTTCACGATCTGTGACTCGTTCTCGAAGCTTTGCTGCCCGTCGGTGCCGAAGGAACCGTTTTCGGGTGCCAGCGTATGACAGCCGTGGCAGGGAAAGCCGAGATCGTTGAGGATTGGCACCCCGTCCGCTCGGTGACCGCCGCCGCTGTCAGGCCCGTCGTTGCCAAGGAAGTACTTTTGGCCGGCGGCTTGTGCCGCGGTGAGGGAGTTGTCCAGGTTGCGAATCGGATTCGGCGGCAGCGTCAGCGCGAGGGCGAAGTTGGTGAACGTCTGCATGTCTTGATCGGCAATCATCGTGGCGCGACCGAGCAAGCCGGTGAATGCGACGTTGAAATTGCGAAACGACAGGTCCTCACTGAACGCGTCGGTGCCGTAGATCCCGTTGGAGCGATCGCCGCGCCAATGCATCGCGCCGTCGTTGACGAGGCCGCGCAGCGTCTGCGTCGTCATCGGCCCCTTCATCGGATGGAACTGTTCCGCGTTGCCGGTTCCGTTGATCGCGGACGGCGCGGTGGCGGCTCCCGCTTCCAACCGAATCGGGATCGGATCGGCGCTCACGTCCGCGTCCGGGTTGCCGAGATCCCAGGCGAGATGGTCCATGTCGCCGAACACGTGGCAACTGGCGCACGACGCTTCGCCGTTGCTCGACGTCGCCACCGCATCGTAGAGGAACGGGCGCCCCTGGACCACGGCGGCCGGCTCCGGATTGTGGAGCGCGACCGTGCGGATTGTTGTGTTGGCAGTTAGATCGATCGCCGACACTGCGTTGTCGAATCGGGTCAACACATAGAGCCGATTGCGCAACTCGTCGAGCACGAGTCCGCTCGGTCCGCCGCCGCTCACCGTAATGTAGCGAGCGCTCTGTACCGCCGGATCGAACGAGTCGTCTTCGAGCGAGCTGGTGCCTAAGACGCCGACTTTGCTCGAGCCGAATGCGGCAACGTACAGGGTTTGCCCATCGCGCGAGACGGCCATCTCCAGCGGAGTGGCCAGGCTGGCGTTCTGAGTTCCGGCAGGCGCTGGAAGGACGCGATAGTCGATGTGCTTGTTCAGATGGCGCGGGTTCACGGCGCCGTCCGCTAGGACGGTAATGCGAGCTTCCGCGAGATGTCCTTGCACGGTGCTGCCGCCGAATTCTCCCGGACCTTCGAAGCGCACTTCGTTGTGCGAGTCGGTATTCGAAACATACACGTGACCGGTCTGCGGATTTACCACGAGATTGAACAGGGTGGTGCCCACGCCCGTGAATACCGCGGTCTGTTGGAGCGTGTCGGCATCGATGGCGAAGACGTCTTTGTCCGGCAGATGGAAGCGGACGGCGTTGTCCCAGTTGCGACCGATCCGATCCTCCCAGTGTCCCGCATCGGCGTTGAACTTGACGACCAGACCGACTTCGGGTGCGTGCAGGCCGGCGTAGTTGGTGGCCGGCCCGGGATTACCTCCGGGATACTGCGCGCCCATGATCGTGCACGGCGTCGTGGCATTGAAGCCGTCGCAGACCGCGCCTTCGGACACCGTCGTGGTTTGGTTGCCCGAGTTGAAGACAGCAGCGTAGACCGTGCCGCCGTCGGGACTCACGGCCAATCCGCGCGGCGTGTCCCCGAACAATTCGACGATCTTCAGCGGTGTCCCGCCGATGGTGTCGCCCAATTGGGTGGCGTCGAAGACCCATACGTCGGCACGGCCGACCCCGGGCGTTGTGAGCTGCGGGTCGCCCGCGCCAGGAACTCCCGCGATCGATGGGTCGGTACGCTGCTGTCCGCGATGCGCAGTGGTGATGAACGCGCGATTACGCCCCGCGCCGGCAAAGACGATGTCGCGCGGTTCATCCCCGACCAGCAATGTCCGAATGACATGAGGCGGCGAGACGCTCACGTCGACGATGCTGACGCTGTCCGACAGATGGTTGACGACCCACACTTCTTGTTGATTGCGCACCGCAACCGCGACCGGTTCCATTCCCACCGGCACCGACGCGAGATGCGCGAGACCGCCGCGGCCGATCGACAGGATCTCGAGGCGATCGTCGGGGGTGTTGACGGCGAACAAACGATTGCCGTCCGCCGCCATCGCCAACGGCCGCACTTGTCCGCTTTCGAAGGCGATGAACGATGGATGCGCGGGAGCCGGCGTCGGAACCGGCGTCATAATAGGCACCGCGATCGCGGCGCGAGTGACGCGCAGTATCGCACACAGAATCATCAACCAAAGCTGTGTTCGAACTGCGAGCAGGTGCCAACCGCTCTCGTCAGTTCGTTTCATCGAGGGCCTCCTGTTGCCAGTCCCCCCGAAATGCACGCGCCGTCCGCTTGCGTACCTGAGTAACTCAGCGGCGCGGGATTGTCGATGTTGAAAATTTGGCCGTATGATCCACATCAGAAGCGGTAACTCACGCCAGCCCGCAGACGGTAGTCGGGCACGATCTGCAGCGACGAGTTGTGCTGCAACACCGGGAGGTCGGCGGCGATCTCGGCGGCGAGCGAGGTACCCCAGGTCAGCGTGAATCCCGGGCCGAGATACAGTGCGGTGATGGCCGTGTCATTGCCCTTGGTACCTTGGAGCGTGTCGTTGCCCTTGGTCTCACCCGAGATCAGAAATTGCGCGCCCACGGTGTATTGGTGCGATAGCAGCACAAACGCGCCCGGGCCGCCGCTCCACAGGAGATCGTTGGCGTAGGTGTAGCCGAACGATCCTTTCGTGCGCAGCATGTACTGCACCGCGCCGCTGACGAATGCCCGCTTCCAACTGCCGAACAATTGCGTTCCGATCACGCCGTCGAACGAGCCGGAGCCGAGCGCCAAGTCATGGCCATGTATGCCGCTCTGCACGCCGTTGACCGTGTGTCGCAAGCGCATCGCCGAACTGATGCTTCCGCAGCCGTATCCGCCGCCGAACACCGGCGGCGGACAACCGGACGACTGGTTCGCGTTCAGCTCCTCTTTGATCCGATGTGAGTTGCCGGTCGGGAATTTGAGCCCGCCGAGCAGCGAGAACCGAATCACGCTGTTCTCAGTGACGTCGCTGTACGCCACGGCGTTGCCGAGCAGCGACATGTCGCCCAGGCCGGTCTCGTCGCCGTCGACGACGCGCTTGTTCGCTTCTTGACGACGATAGGCGCGTCCGATCAGAGGCAAATTGAGTTGCGCACCGAGCCGTGGGGTGAAGGTGTAGCCGGCGAGGAATTGCGTGATGAAACTATTGATGCGCTCACCGGCGGGATTTGTCACCTCGTGACCGTTGTTCTGCAGCGTGCCGTAGAACGTGTACTGTTCGGCGACACCGAGCCGGAAGCCGGTACGGCTCTCGCGCTGCTCGGTGGCGCTGTAGATCGCGCACAGGTCGCACGCGCGCACCGGCACATCGGTCATCGCGATCGCTAGCAACACCGCGGCGGCTATATGCCGCCATCGGATCGTTTGCCGTGGTGTCATGGTGTCGAGTCTTTCCGTTGATTCATTGGGTGAACAGCCGCTCGATGAGGAGAGAGAGATCGAGTTCGTCCACGGTGGCGTCGTCGTTCAAGTCCGCGCCGCACGGGAGCGGTGCCGAGTGTCCCAACAAGTCGACTTCAGTCGGTATGTCCGCCGCGCTTACGCGTTGATCGCAATTGGCGTCCCCCAACTGCGACGGCGGGCTGGGAGTCGCGGTTGGTGTTGCGGTTGCCGTCGGGGTTGCAGTCGCGGTGTCGGCCGGAGTCGGCGTCTCGGTCGAAAGAGGCGTCGCCGTGGCGGCGAAGGTCGGCGTCTCGGTTGCGGCAACGGTTTGGGTGAGCGTTGCGGTCGGCGTAGGGGTGTCGTCCGCCGCGTTCGTAAAGACCAACGTGTAGACCGGTGACGCCGTATACGCGTGCGAGGTGGTTGTGATTTTGAAAGAGATAGACCGCGTCCCGGTCGTGCCGACGGGCAGCACCAATTGCCACTGCGGGTGGAAGTGGTCTCCCGCGACGTTGGTGGTGTTGGCGACGAACGCCGACTGCCCCGCGGCGCTCAGCGTTTTGCTCCCGATCTGTACCGATGCGTCGGGATCGATCGAGACGATTTGCATGCTGAACGGGGTACCCACGGCCAGGGCATACAGTGGTATGCTCGAATCATCCATCTGCACCCATTCAATGCCCGGGAACTGGCTATAGTAGAATACGAGGCTCCCGACAGTCGTCAGGGGGGAGACGGGAATCGTCTCGGTAAAGTCAAAGCTCAAGCTCAGCGCGCCGGATCCGGGCGCGGTCGAGCCGAGCATCATCTCCGGCCCATGTGCGAACGCGCTTCGCGTCAGCGCGAGCCAGAGAATCACCGTCGCGCCGATCGCCGCCAGCGTTTTCATGCGATGCCCCTCTGAAGCTGGGGCTTCTCGATTGAGAAGCCCCACGCCTCGGTTGCGGTTTGTCCTCTTCACTCAGCGGCGGTCGAGTAGAGACACGGAAAGTAGTTGTCGAGCGTCAGGCCCCCCGGCTGGGGGAGGCCGCTTTGCGTCGCGCGGGCGGTGTACTCTTCGAGATCATCCAACGCGCCGCCGTACGCCGCCGCCGCTTGTTCCTCGGCTCGACAGCCGGCAAGCCCGAGCACCTGGAGGATGGCGTTGTCGTCGAGGTCGTCCGTTGCGGAAGTCGGGATCGTCTTCCCGTCGGCGGCGGGTGCGCCCGGGGTGCCGCACTTCTTTTGGATCTCAGCCATGGCTTTGGTGTGGGCCATAACGATCTTGCCCAGCATCGTCTGAGTGTCCGCGCCCTTCGGTGTAACGCTGTCGGCGCAGGCCTTCTCCGCCGCGGTTTGCGCTCCGGCCACCGACTTTGCCAGTGCCGCTGCCTTCTTGGGGTCGCCCGGCGGAGTCACGTCGGAATACGCGACGTACACCTGGATCTTGTCCAGGCACGGACGCAGCGCGTTCAGCTTCTGGTTGATGTAGTTTTGCACCTGTTGGCCGACCTTCTGCTGGCACGCGACGCTCTTGGATGCATAGGCGCCGGTGTCGTAGTCGAAGTGCGGCAGCGGTCCATTCGACAGCTTCAGGGTGTAGATGGGCGATGCGGTGTAGGAGCCCGAGGTGGTGGTGAGTTTGAACGAGACCCGCCCCTCGCCGTACTGCACGTTGCCGCTGTCGTCGAGCGACAGCGTGAGCGAAAATGTCGGATGGATGTGCGGGTCGGGATTCTCGGTCCCGCTCGGGTTGAGTGTCTGCCCGGAACCGGAGCCGACCACTCCCAATGTCGCGGTGTCGCGCACGCTGCGCAACGTACACGGACTCATGGTGGTGCAGGTCGTCGTGCCGTCGTCATTGACGATTTGGATCGCGACCCCATCGTCGATGGCGGTGATTTCCACCGTCACGTCGGTCCCGCTCGCTAACACATACGACGGTTCGGCGAGATCGACCGTCTGGCGCAGCGTGATCGACGGCTCCTGGCCGGTGAACAGCGCTGAGCTGTTGGGTGTTCCTGGCGTGCTCAGGGGGAAGGCCAGGCTCAACGTCGAGACGCTGGTGAACTCGTAGTCCAACTTCAACGATCCACCGCCCGAGGCGGTTGATCCCAGCAACATGTTGAAGGCTCCGTGCGCGTGCGCGCGCATCGGAGCGAGCGCAACGCCTACGGCAATAACAAACAGTGTGAATCGCTTCATTGCAAAACCCTCCATCTACGGGCACCGCACGAGTGCAGTGCCCTTGCTCGATTGCGAACCGACACCTCCACCGTCGTCTCGACCGCGACGCCGTGCGCACGGTCGGAGGGGGAGGCAGTTATGCTAAGTGTGGCGGCTACGCGTCGAGCGGTGGTGGGTGAAACGGCGGGTCCAGTGCGATTCGCTTGACGAACCGTTGGGGTTCAATCGGCGCCCTAGAGCGCAAGACTAGATCCGACGAAGCGAGCAGAACGGGCAAGAGCGCGGGATCATCCCCGTGAACGGCATTGGTGGTCGCATGCTGGCAACCGGGCGCACACAGCCCGCTGGCGGTGGATCGATGATGCGGGCAGCCGGCGCCGGTTGCTCCATGGCAGCCGCGCTTCTGGTTGTGCGCCGGGCAGGTTGTCGGGCAGCCGTCACCCCACTGCGCGGCCAGCGCCGTCCACGCGTTGGTCGCACTCAGCAGACACAGCACCGCCATGACGATGCTGAGCAGTTGACGGCGGGATGGCGTGCGGCGCAACGACACGAGCAACCTCGTTCAGGGGTTGGCGCCTTGCAGGATCCAGTCGCGAACCAATTGGATCTGATCGGCACTCAGCGGCGGCAAGCCGGACGGCATGCGGCTGCCCTGACCGAGTGGCGGCCCGGTGAGCTTCACAACCAGGAAACTGTTGGTCGGATCGCCGGGAGCCACGCGTAGCAGGTTGGATTCGACCGACTGGACATTGACGAGATTGGCGTACGCGGCGCCTTCGCTGAGGTCGAGGTTTTCATTGTGACTCGCCGCGTCGTGACAAAATTGCGTGGCGCACGTCGAATTAAAGATCTCACTCTGCAACTGGTCGAACGTCACCGCCACCGGCGTCGGGGTTGCGCTCGGACAGCCGTTGAGGCTGGCATCGACGGCCTGCACCAACTCATTCACACTGACCTTCATATCGCCGTCCGCGTCGCACGCGGAGCAGGTGGAAACCTCCGCGTTGCCGAGCGCGATGTTGACGCAGGTCACCAACTCGTCGACCGATACTAGATTGTTGCCGTCGCAATCACCGGTGCAGCCGCCCGCCGGCCCCACCGTCGGCGTCGGCGTGGGTGTCGGCGTGGCGTCGACCGGTTGAATGTTGGTGATGGTCTGCGCGTACTCCTGCGAGTCACTATATCCGGCGGACGTTGTGGTCAGCTTGTACGCGACGTGGTAGTTGCCGAACTGACCCTGCGCAACCTGGATCTTCCAGACCGGATGCACATGAATGGTCGGCATCGTCCCGAGCAGCTCGCTGTCGCCCGCTTTGGTGAGATTGACGCCGTTGACGTTCATGGTGAAGCCTGCGTCGATCGAGACAATCTCGATGGTCACGTTGGTCCCGTCGACGAGCCGGAAGAGATCGGTCGCCGGTGGCGTGTCGTCTGGCGGGGCCATGAAGCCGGGATCGTTGTTGGTATACAGACACTGCCCGCCGGCGCACAGACTCAGATACGTCTGCACCGGTTTGTTGTAGTCCCAATAGACGGTCAACGCCCCGCCACCGTTGTTAGTCGACCAAATCTCCATGCACGCGGTCCCGGTGCAGGCGAGGGTCACCCGCCGACTCAGGAGGACGACGGCGACGACGATCGTCAGCAGTCGCAGGGAGCGTGCGACGCCGCACGCCCGGTCAACCGAACTCACTGCTTGCGATGCCATAACCACGTTCAATCGTCGTCGGGCGGCGGCGCAGATCCGCTGGAGGCTTCGACCGATTCGGTGAACTCCGCTGAATCGGTGAATCCCGCCGTCGTCGTGGTGAGTTTCAACGTGACATCGTGCGTGCCGCCGATCGGCGCTCCGCCCGGCAGCGTCAACTGCCACTGTAGATCGGCGTGAATGCCGGGAGTTGTGCCCAACTCGATCGACTGGCCCGCCGCGCTCAGCGTCCCGTCCTCGAAGATCAAGCTGAGCGCCGGATCGATGGCGATCACTTGCAAGCTGACGGTGACGCCGTCGGGCAGGGCGAACAACGTACTCGTCGCCTCGTCCGTCGTCGCTTCCTTGAAGCCTGGATCGCCGCCGCTGTAGACCAACGTACCGCCGTCGCAGGCATCGCCGGTGCCGCCGAGACAAGCGCTGAAATACGCCGGAATCAAGGGAACCGGGTCGATCGTCAGCGCACCCGAGCCGTCGGCGGTCGAGCCGAAGAGATTCTCCTGACCCGCGATTTCGGGCAGCGGCGTCGGGGTGGCCGTCGGGCCGGTCGTCGCCGTCGCGGTTGGTGTCGCCGATTTGGTCGCCGTGCTGGTCGCGGTCGCGGTTGCGGTGGGTGCCGGCGGTGAGTTGTCGTTGTCGTCGCATCCAATGCCCGCGAGGATCACTACGAGTGCGCAGGCCGCAAGCCCAACCCGATGCGGAACCGATCGATCATCGTGTCGTCTCATTCGTTCCCTCCTGTTGTGGCCGAAGCTGTTGTCGCCGGACAACCGCCCAGCGCGTGATTGACGACGGCGACCAATTCGTCCACCGTTACCAAGCCATCGCCGTCCGCATCCGCGGTCACACATTCGGCGAGGGTCGCGGTACCGAGGGCGACGTTGACGCTGGTCACCAATTCATTGACGCTCACCGACCCACTGAGATCGCAGTCGCCGCCGCAGAACTGTCCGGTGAACGGATTGCTGAACTGCGGGCTGGTCACGAAGTCATGATCGGTGAGGCTCTTGAGAAAGTTTATGAAATCTTCGCGTTCGGCCGCGGTCGCGCTGAAGCCGTGAACAAATCCGTTCTTGAACGGATTTTTGCTGCCGTCGCCGGCATACGGGCCATCGGTGATGGTGCGCCCGCCGGCGGCGTAGTGATCGAGAACGTCGTCGAGCGTCGCGACGCTGCCGTCGTGCATGTACGGCGCGGTCAGTTCGATGTTGCGCAGCGTCGGGGCCTTGAACGCTCCCATGTCGGTCGGGACGTGCGAGATCGCATACACGCCGGTGTTGTTGGGCGGATAGGCGCCCGTGCCGCCGATGTTGTAGAGGCCGTTGTTCTGGAACGAGGTTTCGTCGATCGGCTTGCCGGCGAATGTCACCGAGATCGCGAAGTCGAACCCGTTGTGGCAGTGGAAGCAATCGAACCGCTCGGTGAACAACAGACGCGCGCCGCGTTGCGCGGATTCGGAAAGCGCGGTGTCGTCCAATCCTTGGACGAAGCGATCATACGGCGCGCCGCCGGAGATCAGCGTGCGGACGAACGACGCGAGCGCGTACGTGATCGTCTTCACCGAGATCGTCTCCGACTCGTCCGGAAACGCCTCCGCAAACATGCGCCGATAGCGCGCGCTCGACTGGAAGCGATCGACCAACTCGGTCTCCATGCCGCCGAGTCCGAGTTCGACCGGGTTGTCGCCGAACATCGGAATCAAGACCTGTTGTTCGAGCGTGAGCAAGAGCGGATTCGCCCACGCCAGACTGGCGGCATACGCCACGTTGGCGAGACTCATCGAGCCCCGCGGATGCATTTGGCCCGTCGAGCCGACGGCTTGCGGCAAGCCGTCGGTGAACGCCAGCTCCTGCTTGTGACACGACGCGCACGCGTAGGTCTGATTGCCCGACATGCGCGTGTCGTAGAAGACGAATCGCCCGAGCGCGACCTTCTCGACGGTGATCGGATTGTCGTCGGGCACCTTCGGCGTCGGGAACCCGATGGGCAGGTTCCATTTGTACTCCGTCGCCACGCCGCGGTGCGCGTTGACGCATACGAATCCCAGCGCCAGCACGCCGGCGATTGCCAGTCTGGCGAGACCAGATCGGGTGCGCGTGTGCATGGTGACGCCCATCACTCGACGCGGAAGAACGTTTGCGTCGACGGACTCGGCGAGCCGTCGTCGAAGTGCAATCCGAGGTTCTCGAAGATTGCTGCGCAGTCGGCGTCGTCCGGATCCGATTGGCACCCGGGCGAGGTGTTGGCGGCGTTCGCGGTCACATCCGAGTTGGCCAGCAGCGCACCGAGGTCGGCGACGATCACATTGCGGGCGGGATCGAAGTGATACAGCGTGATCTCGGCGCGATTCGGACGACTGCACCCGGCGATCACGCCCGGCTGCGAACCATACACGCAGCCGGTGCTGCCGAGATGAACGAAGAACGCGTCGAACGCCGCGTCGAAGCCGTCGATGCGCAAGAACCGGTAGCCGTCCTGCCATCCCCAGAACATGCCGCTGAGGTTGAGCGGTGATGGTGCCGTCGCTTCGTCGCGGTGGTTGCGGCTGAACGGCACTCCGAGTGTGAAGCGCACTCCGGTGTAGGTACCGGCTTGCACCAAGCCGTTGACGACGGTGTTGGTCACGGTGGTGCCCTGGCTGCACGGCGGCACCTTGTTCTCGAAGTCGAGCAAGACCAGGTTATCGAGCTGCCATACGCCGTCGGGCACTAGCCGCAGCGGCACATCCTCGCCCGCGGCCGTGAGTAGCCGAATGTTGTAGATGTAGAAGCGAAAATCCGACGGACTGAAATCCACCGCGCTGCTGCCGACACCGTGGTACGTGGTACCGCAGGCGAACGGCTGATCGCCGACGTTGGCGCGAAACTGCAACGTGATTGGCGACAGCGTACAGCCGTCGAGACCATTGTTGACCGCGCTGACGAGTTCATCGACGGTCACGCGGCCGTCGTCGTTGGCGTCGCCGACGCACTGCCCGTTGACGTCGACTCCATCATCCGCACGAGCGGGCGCCGTGCCGATCATGGCGATGATAAGGAGGCCGCCGAGCAATCGTCCAAGGCAAGAGATCAGCGATCGCGCCATGCCCTACTCCTGTTCGTGTGCCCCGCCGGCCGCCGCCGACGTTTCCGCCATGCAATCGCTGCTGCAGCCGTCGCCGCTCACGCGATTGCCGTCGTCGCATTCCTCCTGCACCTCGATCATGCCGTTGCCGCAGACCGGGTCGGGGCAGACGACGGCGTTTTGCACGGTCGTTGCGCCGGCCAGACAGTCGGCGCGCGAGCTGATGTTGGTGAGCACCGCACCGGCGGAACGATGATACGCTGCCGCGAATTCCGTCGCCGAACACTGCGACGTCAATCGCTGCAGGAACCCACTGCGCGCCCGCGCGACGCGGGAGCCGGATTGCGTGAGCAACGCGACTTTCGCGTCGTAGCCCATCGGATACATCGCGATACGATTCAACGTTTCGCGACGGGAATCGAAGGCGAATCGCAGCACCGCGGTAGTCACCGCGGCGGTCGCCTCGACGCATCGTCTCGTGGTCGCATCCACGGTGCCGATGGCGTCTCCCTGCATCGCCGGCAAGTACACCGCGGATGCCGCCGCGGTCTCGGTCTGCCGGCAAAAGATATCAGCATCCGCGTAGGCGTTGATGTTCGGGCCGAAGCCGAGCGTGTTGTAATCGTCGGTCGTGCAGTACGCGTCGATCGCACCTGGTACCAAGTTGTGTGCGTCGTCGATACGCGACTCGGTCGCGTCTACATCGCATGTGGCGCCCCGGAGTTGGGCGGCGAGGCAGTCGTTCCGCGCCGCCCACGTCACCAACGCGCAGCGGGCCGCAACGTAACCGATGGCGCGCGAGCAGCGAACGTTCTGGGCGGTAAAGAAAGACCCGCCCCAGAGCGCCAGCGGAATCGGTTGGATGTGTGCGCGCGCTGGCGGCGCCCAACCGCTCAGCAACAGCCACAGCGCGAGCCTGATCGCTCGCCGGCTGGACCGGCTTGATGAAATCGGCGATTGCAAGCGCGATCACTCCGTGTGGTAGGCGGCAACGCTTGCGCCGGTCTCGCTCTCGGCATGAAGCAGTTGATCGACCATCGCCTCCACCGTCTGGAGTCGATCGGCAGCATAGCCGGCTTCGGCGAGCCGCACGATACCGTCGCGATCGACGAGGTACAGCGCCGGCATGCCGGCGGCACCGAAACGGGCCATCACGGCGCCGTCGGGATCGCGCAACAACGTCATGTGCCCCTGCGGGAGATGCTCGGCCAAGAAGTGCTCCGCCGGGGCGGCGGTCTTGTCGATGTTGATCGCCACGACCGTGAGCTCCGGATGCTTCTGGCTGATCGCGTTGATTGCCGGCAAGGTGAGCCGACAGGTTGCGCACCAACTGGCCCAGAAGTCGATGACCACGACACGGCCGCGGAGCTGGGCAAAGTCGAACGGACGCCCGCTCCAGTCCGACACCGAAATCGCGGGCAGCTTCTCGCCCGATCGGACCTCACTCGCACGTACAGCTGTGCCGATCGGGACCAATACCATCACAAGCGCCGCGCCACCGAGCACGCGACGCAACCTGTCGACCATAGAACCTTCACCTCCCGTCGGAACGGAACGAACGTCTCGTCCGAGTCCAACGGAGAACACCCGGCACGCAGGCGCGCGCCGGGCTCTTGCTAAAACCGACTCAATCTAACGACGAAGAGGCGTCAGGCGATGACAATTGGTGGCGG
>Ga0335069_10009371_pt1 | contig 13942 bp, 10 predicted proteins | sample Lox_Sample_11_FD_206714 | JGI IMG/M metagenome (GOLD analysis project Ga0335069, IMG submission 206714) | Soil microbial communities from Loxahatchee National Wildlife Refuge, Florida, United States - Lox_Sample_1.1 | ecosystem: Environmental > Terrestrial > Soil > Wetlands | place: USA... | reverse complement strand
AGGAGATTTTCGACGGGTGGAGCGCCGATTCGCCTCTAAAACGGTTGGGCGATCCTCGCGAGGTCGCCGACGCTATCGTCTGGCTGGCTTCGGATCGAGCTTCTTACATTACTGGCCAAACCATCCTGGTCGATGGCGGCTTATACAAAGGCCTCTAGGCCAAAAGGGTTATTTTTAAATGCGACCGTTGGCTTCACGAATGTCGGGAATGAGTGGCGAAGGCGCTCTCTCCGTCTTTGCTCACGCCCGTGAGCTTGAGCGCCAGGGCAAATCGATCATCCATCTTGAACTCGGGGAGCCCGATTTTCATCCGGCGGAGTCCGTCAAAGACTCGCTGAAGCGTGCGGTCGACGAAGGCAAGGATCGCTATTGCCCCGTCGCCGGTGTACCCGCGCTGCGCCAAGCAATTGCAGACTATCTTCATACCACGCGAAACCTGAACGTATCTGCTGACAACGTTGTCATCGCACCCGGCTGCAAGCTTTCTCTCTTCATGGCAATGATGGCGCTAGTCGAGCCCGGCGATGAGGTTCTCTACCCTGATCCCGGTTTTCCCGGCTACCCATCGATCACGCTTGGCTGCGGTGGCGTACCGGTACCATTCGAACTCCGAGAGTGCCACAATCTCCAGCCGGACCTTCGCGAAGTCCAGTCGAAGATCACCTCCCGCACGCGAATTCTAATCACCAATTCACCCGGGAATCCGACCGGGTCGGTTTACACCGACGATGTGCAACGGGGTCTTGCCGAGCTGGCAGTCAAACACGATCTATTAGTTCTTTCCGACGAAATTTACGCCCGAATCATCTATGGCGGTCAGTTTATTTCGATGTTGAGTTATCCCGGCATGGAGGAACGAACGCTCATCATCGACGGTTTCTCAAAAAGCTTCGCCATGACCGGGTGGCGGTTGGGCTACACTGTGGCTCCTCCACGAATTGTCCCTGCTCTCGAAATGCTCGCCGTCAACAGCTACACCTGCGTAGCCGAATTCACCCAGTACGCCGCTATCGATGCCCTGAAAGACCGTGAAGGCGCCACTCCTCGCATGGTTGGAGAGTTCGCCCGCCGGCGCGAGCAGTTCATCCGCGATCTGAATGCAGTGCCCGGATTCCGTTGCACCGCTCCCGACGGAGCTTTCTATGCCTGGGTGAATATCTTGGATACGGGAATCAGTGCAGAGGAGCTTTGCCGCATCATGCTGGAAGATGCTGGAGTCGCCGCTATTCCTGGTGCAGCCTTCGGCCTGGCAGGGTCAGACTTCGTGCGCTTCTCGTTTGCGTCTTCCCCAGCAATTTTGCGGGAAGCAGTTGAGCGGATTTCACGGGTGTCCGCGGCGTGGCAGAAAACAACGGCGGTGAGATAGGAATGCCAATGAAGAAGAGAGTCTCAGTCAAGAAGAAGTCTAAGAAGTCTGCACTGCGTAAACGATCCGCCATTCGAGAAACACCAGAATTGCAGCACCTCGTCTGGGATGCGATTGAGCTCGAAGATCTTAACCCTCTGCTGCAGCGTCATTTCGTGGTCGGCAAGAACATCATGCTGGCCCGTGTGCTGCTCAAAAAGGGCTGCATCGTCCCTGAGCACAGCCATCACAATGAGCAGCTGACCTACATCCTTGATGGCGCACTAAAATTCTGGATCGATGGCAAAGAGATCATTGTTCGCGCCGGCGAAGTTCTGACCATTCCCTCGCATATGCCCCACAAGGCTGAGGCCCTCGAGGACACCGTCGACCTGGATGTGTTCAATCCGCCTCGCGCCGACTGGATCAATAAGACCGATAAATATCTGCGGGGACAAAAATAGCGCAACCGCATGGTTCCCACTTCAACTAACAAATTGCGCTGCATTCAGTGCTACGCAATCGAAGCCAATCCTCAGGCCAACTTTCGCTGCTCGCGCTGTGGCAATCTGCTGGAAAGCGTCCTGGATACGGCCTCGTTGAATCCCGTAGCCCTGAAGCAAACCTGGCTTCAGCGCCGTCTCACCCAAGTGCCCGTCGACCAGAGTGGTGTGTGGCGCTTCCGCGAGATGCTGCCTGCATTCCAGCAGGAATCGGTCATCACCATTCGCGAAGGCAACACCCCGCTTTACGAACTCCCGCGATGTGCTCACATTGCCAAAGTCGATCGCCTTCTGGCTAAGCATCAAGGAATGAATCCGACCGGATCATTCAAAGATACCGGCATGACCGTTGCCGCATCGGTCGCTCGCGTCGAAGGCTTTCGCTGGGTCGCCTGCGCTTCAACAGGAAATACCTCAGCCTCAATGGCGGCATACGCCTCTCGCGGCCAGATGCATGCCTTGGTTCTCATTCCCGAAGGTAAAGTCTCCTGGGGCAAGTTGTCGCAGGCCCTGGACTACGGCGCGCTCACCTGTCAGTTGAAAACCGATTTCGATGGATGCATGCGAGTGTTGAACGACGTCGTTCAGCGCATGCCGGTTTACTTGTTGAACTCAGTCAACCCATATCGAATCGAAGGCCAAAAAACTGCTGTCATCGAATTGATGGAACAACTTAGCTGGCAGGCGCCAGACCACGTGATCGTGCCGGGCGGTAATCTTGGAAACTCCTCAGCCTTGGGCAAAGCCTTCATCGAAATGCACCAGATCGGTCTGATTTCATCGCTTCCAAAAATTTCTATCATTCAAGCGGAGGGAGCCAACCCCTTGGTTCGATCGATACACGAAAACGGTGGACGAGAGCTTCACCCCGTCAAGGCTGAGACCGCCGCCAGCGCAATCCGTATCGGAAACCCCGCATCTTGGAAGAAGGCCGTTCGTGTATTAGAGGTAACTGGCGGCGCGGTTGAGCAGGTCAGCGAAGTCGAGATCGCGCTGGCGAAAGCCGAAATCGGCGCCGACGGCATCGGTTGCGAGCCTGCCTCCGCAGTTACACTCGCGGGTCTTAAAAAATTCACACAGCGAGGTTTCGTGAAATCGACCGAATCCGTTGTGCTGATCCTGACCGGTCATCTTCTGAAAGACCCCGAGTTTACGCTTAAGTTCCATCGCGGGGATCTATTTAGCGGCAGCCAGCATGAGTCGGAAGCTCGAGGGCTGGCTCCGCAGCAACGCGCGCCAGTGATTCTCGACCCCACAGTCGATGCCGTCATTAGCGAATTGCGAAAGCACGACTCGAGCCAATAATCCTGCACGCCATGTCGACTGGAACCAAACCGTCAGCATTCAACCTTAGGCTTCCTGCGACCTCGGCCAACCTGGGTCCGGCCTTTGACGCCGCCGCACTCGCCATGACGCTCTACCTGAAGATTCGCGCCAAAGTTGCGTCGGAGTTCTCCATCCTTGCTACCGGACGCGAACGCGAAGTGTGTCAGAAGCTTGAGAATCACCTGATCCTGACCACCTATCGCGAGGTTCTTGAAGAATCACACAAACCGGTGGTTCCGCTTGCTCTGCAGATCGACAATGGTATCCCCATCGGCAAAGGTTGCGGTTCTTCAGCTGCGGCGCGCCTTGCGGGCATCGCCCTCGCAAATCACTTTGGTCGACTGCGTTGGAGCGAGAGCCGCATTATCGGTGAAGCTTCGGAGCGCGAGCATCACCCAGACAACGCCTCCGCCTGTTGGTTAGGAGGCCTCGTCGTGGCTCGACTCGCCCAACATGGTGAAGCGCAGTATGCCCGTATCAAAGCGAAGGGAAGATGGCCTCTGCTTCTCGCAATTCCGCCCGAACCGTTATCCACCGAGAAAGCTCGCCAGATTCTGCCTGCCCAATACTCACGCGCCGACGCGGTGACAAACATCCAGAACTCGGCTTTGCTGATGCAGGCCTTCGCTCAGGGCCGCCGCGATCTCCTCGGCGCAGCTCTCCGGGATCGAATCCACCAACCTTATCGCGCGCAACTCTGCCCTTTACTACCGTGCCTTGAGAAGTTAGTTGGAAAGAACGGTGTCCTTGGTGTCGCGCTCAGCGGAGCTGGGCCTTCGGTGCTGATCTTTCAAGATCCAAAGCTGAAGTCAGAATTTACGAAGAGAAAAGTCCGCGCTCACATCACCGCGCACGGATTGACGGCTGAGCTGCTCCCATGTGCGATCGATGTTGGCGGCGCGAAATGACTAGCTGGCCCCGCTATGATCGCAATCGCCCTGATTGCTAGCGATAACGTGGCACAAATGTTGTTCAAAGCTGAGCCGGGGATTGTTGGCAAACCGGTCGGCGTAGGAGTTCAAAGCTTGCAGGAAACTTTCGATTTCTTGCTCTGCTTCCTCCGCCCGGGTGGCGTCGGAAAGGCCCAAAACAATTGGGCGGTGCCTCTTGCTGCTCATGTACTGCTCCCTCGAGTTGGCTGGTATCTCCCAGTGCAAAGCGCAGGCTTGGCCGCCCCAACGCCCAAGCAGAACCCGGTCGCTCTCTGCAAAATGGGAGGTATTCAGCGTATTTCCAGTCAGTCAGCCATGTAAATAGCACCTCAGTGCCATATCTGGCCGAAACCCCTTGTCCGAGGCGGTTTTCAGCGGCTCGCAGGTGGCACGATACCGTTCATCCGCAAATAAATCACCATCTGACCGTAATGATCAAAGCAGTGCCATAGCGCCAGGTTCGCAATCCCTAACCGCGTAACCTTGCCCTCCCCAAATGGACTCTTAATTTGATCCGTTTGATTGTGCTCGTTGATACTCGCCAGCGCCTTGTGCAGGTAGGCAAAAGAGTCTTTGGTGAATTTCATGATGTCGGCCTTGGTGCTGATCGCGTCCGGCCCGTTTTCCCCGTTGCCCACATCGACCGGGGACTTTTCTTCCAGAATCGCCGCTCCCACCATGTAATTCACCGACGCAACATGCTTGATCTGCTGCGCGAATGTCCGCACTCCTTTGAACTCCCCACTCGTCGGAACGAAAGAGTACTTGTCTTCTGGCATGGCATCGGCAGTTGGCACAAACTCCCCTTCAACCGATCCGACTGCCCGGTCCTCGATTTGCGATACGGTCTTATGGTCGTCAGTCTTCCCAGACTGGGCGAAGCACAGACCACCCACTGCAAGCAAGCACACCAGAATCAATCTTCCGCTTTTCATTTCATTCCTCCCGGATTGTGCGAGATTTTATGTCAGATCGAGGCTTAAGACGAGTGTTGAGGGAAGTGCCCCGCTAATCTCTTACGACAGCGGGTGCCATTTCCAGTTCGTGTGCGGTCAGGCGATAGCGGCGCACAACGATCAGCCCAAGAACCAGGGTCATAGCGGCCGCAAGCATGGCGCTGGGAACGCCAATCCAATCAGCAACCGCTCCCCACAACGCGCTGCCAATTGCCATTCCACCCTGTAGCACCAGGAGGTACATGGACAAGGCGCGAGCTCTCAGGAACGATGGCGACATGGTCTGCGCTGCGACATTCAGGCATGCCAGAATGGCAATCCACGCGGTCCCGCTTAGAAACATTACCAAACTGAGCCAGTCGAAATTGTTGATGCGTCCAACCGCAAAAGTCATGAATGCAAACAAAATTACCGCGGCGCCGACCACCCCATCTACCGACAGCTCGCTGCGCAGCCTTGGCAAGAATGCCGCGCCGGCGAGCGCACCCAGCCCAAATGAGCCCAGTAACAAACCGTAGCCGGTTGCGCCGTGGGGCCGCGCAATCAGTGGTAACAGCGCCAACAAAGCACTCGCGCCCAGGCTGAATGCGCCAGTTCGAATCAGCACACAACGAACAACCGGAGCCCTCAACCCGTAGCGCAGTCCGGTGGCAATCGCATCGCGAACTCTCCCAGACTCCATTTCAACGTCGTTCGGCCGCTTCCATCGATAGAGGAAGAAAATCACTCCGAAGAACGACGCCGCGTTCAGAAGGAAGGCGACGCCCGACCCCGCGGCAGCAATCACCAATCCGCCCAGCGCAGGTCCGATGGCTCGTGCGACATTGAATCCCACTGAATTCAATGCCACCGCGGGTGCGTGCCGCCCGGGCGAAATGATCTCAGGCGTGATCGCCTGCCACGCAGGATCGTTCATCACCGCACCGAGGCCGAGTAGAAACGTAAACAAAAGCAGCATCCAGGGGCTGATGCAACCGATAAGGCTCATCACTCCGAGAGCCCCTGCGGCAGCGACCATCCAAATCTGCGTGATCAGCAGGAACCTCCGCCGGTCCACCATGTCGGCCAGTGCACCTGCGGGAAGTATCACCAGGAACACCGGCAGGGTCGACGCCGCCTGTACCAATCCGATCATTAGCGGCGACGTGGTCAGCTGCGTCATCAGCCAGCCCGCCCCGACATTCTGCATCCATGTGCCGGTATACGAGATTACCGCCGCGACCCACAACGATCGGAACAGCGGTTCGCGCAACGGATCCCATGGAGAACCTTCTTGAGGGCGTGCGAGCGGAATGCTTACAGAAGAGTTGACCATCCCAGCCATATCAATCGCCCACGGCCGGGGTGCGCGTCGCAAATGGCCACTCGTCCTGCCGCCACGCGCGTACTAGATAGATAATCGTTCCGCTAACCAGGATTACCAGCGCATAGCGAATCTGCATCAACGAGTTGGTTCGCGAAATCAAAATGAAAATGAATCCTGCGGAAGCCAGCAGCGCCGGCAGAGGATACAGCCACATGCGAAAAGGCCGCGGGAGGTCGGGCCTCCGAATCCTCAGGATGATCAGGCCAATCGCTTGTACTAGAAATTGCAGCATAATTCGAATCACCACCAACGCCGCGATCACATCCGCCAACGAAAAAAAACAAAACAGTGCTGCTACACCCGCCAGTGCCAGAAGAGAAACATAAGGAAATCGTTTCTCTTTGTGCACTCGCCCAAAAGCTCGGAAGTAATTCCCGTCCAGCGCCGCCGCATATGGAACCCGCGAATATCCCAGCGTCAAGGAAAACACCGACGCGAATGCGGTCCACATCACCAGCACCGTTGCCAACGCAGCCGCCCACGGTCCATACACCTTCCGCATGAACGTGGAAATCACATACAAGCCGCTGTGAGCGGGGCCGGCTTGAATCTCCTGCCACGGCAGAACGCCAAGAATGCTGACGTTCATTACCACGTATAGACAGCCAACCACCAGAATGGATAGCAGGATCGCGCGCGGGATTGTCTTCCCGGGGTCTTTAATCTCGTCGCCCAAAAAAGCTACGTTGTAATAGCCCCAATAGTCGTAGGTTGCGATCAACATTGCCGATCCCAGCCCTAGAAAAAAATTCTGGGACAGATGGAACGCGCCCGGCGGAAAACTGAAAGCCATTGACGCATTAAAATGTGCCAGCCCGGTTACGATAATCCACAGAATCGTCCCCAGAACGCCGGCAAGCAACAGTTTTGACATCCAGGCAATATGGGTGATGTTTCGATACAGCAGGACCGTGGCCAGCACGACAATCGAAATCGCCAGAAATGTCGCTCCCGAAACCAGCCAGCGAGTTTGCAAGGCGCCGATGAATGGAATGACTAGATTCCAGTTGTGCACGAAAAATTGATTTTCCAGCGAAGGCCAGAAATAAGACGCGTAACCTGCGAGCCCGATAGCGCCCGATGCGATCGATAGAGGTGCGCTGAAAGAAAGCTGCCAGATAAAGAGAAAAGAAACGAGTCGCCCCACACTGTTCGGCCCGTAAATTTCGCGCAGGTAACTGTAGGATCCGCCGGAGCGTGGCATGGCGGCACCCAATTCCGCCCACACCAGCCCGTCGCACATCGCGAAAACTGCGCCGAGAATCCAGCCCAGCATCGCTTGCGGGCCGCCCATCGCGCCAATGATCAGCGGCAGTGTGATGAACGGGCCCACACCGATCATGTCAATCATGTTCAGCGCCGTGGCGCCGGCAAGCCCCACGCCGCGGATCAATCCCGGAGAATGATTTTCTTTAGAAATCTCCACTGGACGCCAGTTTGTTCGCTGACTCCTGACTACTGTTTCCCCGCCGCAAGCAAATTCACATACAAACGAATAGCTCCGGGCACTCCTGCCGGTAACTGGCGGAAGAATGCATATCCGGTGTAGATATACGTGCCCTTGCCATACTGCGCTCGCAGCAGCCCGCCCTTCTGCTCGGGTTCGTTGGGATCATGACATGACAGCAAGGCCTTGAAGTGATCGTCCCATTGATCCATGAAGTAGAGCCCGCGTTCCTGCACCCAACCGTTAAAATCCTGCGTTGTGATTTGATTTGGATAATGGAATACGCTGTCATCCGGATCCAGAATCTCAACCGGCGCCTCTTCCACCGAAACTCGCGCCCGGCTGAGTTCGGCAGGATACGGTGTCAAATGGTTGGCATTGAAGTCGGCTGCGCTCGCGTTGTATTGCACCAGGAGGGTTCCGCCGGACGACACGAAGTCCATCAGCCTTTTGTTATTTTCAGTTACCGTTTTCTGGGTGTCGTAGGTTCTGATGCCCAACACAATCGTCTGATATTGGTCCAGCTTCTCCGTCGCTAATTTTTCGGCGGGCAGTAGAGTGACATTCAGTCCCAGCTGTTGCAGGACCGCTGGAATGTCGTCCCCTGCACCCATCACGTAGGCAATCCTGAGGGCCGTGGGAACCTTCACGTCCACCATGCTGATTCGCTCAGTCGCTGGCTGATAGTAGTAAAAAGTGTTCAGGTCATCGCGTGTTACCACGCTGTATCCCTCGCTGAAGGCTGTGCCACCGGATTCGAACACGGCTCGTAATGAAGTCCGCCCTTGCTGAAGGTTACTCGGCGAAAGTTTGAATTCTGCTTCCAGCTTTTGTCCCCGCGTTTGAAAAGCAAGAGGCTGGCTCGCGGGTTCTGACCGCCACCCTGCCGGAAGTTCGAGATGAAGTTTGCCCTTGGCTTGTGCAACATTGCTAGTCACAGCCACTTTCACGGTTGTTCCGGTACCGCCGGCAACTGAAATTACGAGTTCTCCTGGTTCCAGTGCAATCGAGAATGCCGGAGCCACCGCAATGGCCCGCTCCAATCCCTCACCTCCCGTGCCCTTGTACGACACAGTCGCGGCCGCACGAGCTGCGCCTTCAAATGCTCCCAGATTGTACAAAGCATGCGCCCGCACCGGCGGCGGAGGGAAGGGAAGGGTTGCATATTGCGGTTCATCAATCTTGTTGATCGCGTCAGTCTCCGGATCATCCCGATGCCAATACGGACGGGTGTAAACTGCCTCCTTTGGGACGGTCACTCGGAACGACGCCGCGTCCGTATTCCCACCACTCAACTTGGTCGCGGTCCATCCCTGCGGCAGATCGAGTGCAATCTCTTTCATGGCAACTTGAGTTTTGCTGGTGAACGTAGCTAGTACTTGAAAGCTGGTTCCCGGTACCGCCATGAACGCGTCTTCTGCATTGGCTCCTTCGGGAACTTCGGCGACGACTTTGAACTCCGCCCTTAGTGCCAGATTTGCTGCTCTTTCAAGCTGATCTTCTTTCGTGTCCAGAATCGCAAGCACCTCCCCTTTGGTCGCAAGCGAAACTCGGTATTGCTTCACCAGGGTGATGGTCCTCTGCGTCTCGCTCAGTGCATCTAGCAGTGGCGAAGCGGCGCTGGCTGGATCTTTCTGGGCTGCGGCCGTGGCAGCATCAATTTTCTGAGCAATTTCTGCCAGCGCCGGCCGCAGGAACGGAATTCGTGCTGCCTCCCACCCAATCTGAAACGCCAGGCCTGGCAGGCTCGTATCGAGTCCATCGAAAAAGTCTGTCTCGTGTTCTGCCTTGTTCCCGCTACTCGGCTCGACCCGTTTGTAATAAGCGTAATGTGGACCGGAATCCACCGCCCTCTCGCCGAGACCTTGCGAGAGTTGGTGCCGAAGCCCTTTCACCGCAAATTGCTGATAGGTCATTCCCAACCCGGCACTCATCTCGCCCGTGTTGAGTTTGACGGTATAGTTGTCATCCGGACAGGTGAGAGCTCCAAAACCGCAAACATTCCCAATGTAAAGTTTCTTAACCTGCCAGGGCTGCAGGCCTTCGGCGATCTGCTCCGGAAAGCGTTTCGGATCCGCCGCCGCGTGGAATGCCTCTTGCGTCAGGATGCTGGAAGCCTGATGATGCCCGTGTCCGTCGCGCTCCGTCCCGCTGAATCGTGCTACCAGCACATCGGGTCGGAACGTACGAATCACGCGCACCATGTCCGCCAGAGGGATATCGTGCCCTTGCCACTTTTGAAAGGTCTCATCCGCAGTTTTAGAAAAACCAAAATCTGCGACTCGCGTGAACCGCTGTTCCACCCCGTAGTAGCGATCCGCGGCAGTCAACTCCAAGGTTCGTAGCACACCAAGTACATCAAACAAATTGCTTCCGACCTTGTTCTGTCCTCCCTCGCCCCGATTCAGCGTCTGCAACAGAACCGATGCGCCTTTTCCCCGCGATTCCAGCGTCAGCAGCCCGCCATCTTCATCATCGGGATGAGCTACCACCTGCATCAATCGCGCCGTGGTGTGCAACCGTAGCAACATCTCCTGCAAGCCTAGAACCCCTGAATCTTGTGGCAAAGGCCGCGTGGGATCGTCCGGCGTCGGCGGATCAGGAGTTACCGCAGCGCACAGTAAAAAGATCAGAACCAATGTCGCGAAGGATCGCATGATACGAACAATCGTGTGACAGGACTCGACCTTGATCTCCATCATGATAGATAAGAAGTGATTCTTTTCTCGAATGGCCGGCAAAAGTTGGTCCGATAAGTAGTTTTTTCTCGATTGCGGCTATAACAAAAGATAGCTGAATTTCCGAAAGGATGCAGAATGTCTGGCGCGCTGACCCGTGTTTCAGCCCGTCAGTGCTGTTGGCCGTTTACGCTCTGCTGGCATTGATGCGCCAGGGTCAGAATCTTGTCAAATTCTGCACTGCTGCGCAGCTTCGTAAGAAGAGGATCGGAGAGCAGATTGGAATAAGCGCAATAATTGGTCTCAACCGCGGTTTGCAGCATATGAAGCGCAGCTTTCTTTTGCCCACAGAACGCCAGGATCGCACCCTGGTTATATGCAAGTTCGGGATCCGGATCAGTCGGCCCTGTGATCTCGTCCTCGTGCGCAATCTTCTCCAGTTGTGAGGCCGGTCCCAGCAAGCAGGCCTCTATCAAGTCGCGATGATAGTGCGGTGCTGTCGGCATATGTTTGACAGCTTCTCTCGCCTCAGCGATTTTTCCTTCGCGCAGCAGTAACGATGGCATTACATAGTTCGCCCACTCCGAGCCGGCGTCCAGTTGCACGAAATCCAATGCGCGTTGTGTCTCCCCAAGCTCCATGAAGGGCCACGCGCAGGAACGGAACAGATAATTACCCGGATCGAGTTTCAAGGCCGTATCACATTCATGAGTCGCTTCTTCCAGCATGCCGGCATAACGCAAGACATAGCTGAACGTGAAATGCGCCTGACCGCTTTCAGACCGTCGCTTTACCAAAGCCGTGGCTTCTTCGTAGGCCTTGGTGAGTTCGCCCCGTTCGACCCGGTTTGTGATCAGTCGCCCGGCAGCGATCATCCGGTTTGGATCGAGGTCCACGGCTCGCTCGGCCGACGAGTTTGATCGCTGGAACGAATTCTCCCCGCCATTCGAGTAAGTCCCGTCAAAATAGTAGCGTTCTCCCAGTGCCTCCCACGCCGGCGCATAGTTGGGATCGAGCCGCACCACCTCCTGCAGGACCGCAATCGCATCTTTATTAGGCTCCGGATCGTGCGGCAGGGCTACGCTGTGCAGGTAGAGATCGTACGCTTCCTGGTTCTTCGGCTTGGTTCCAGTATTCAAAAAATCGCCAGCCGCACCGAGGGCCGGCAGCAAGCCCCGCTGAATCCGATCGGACAACTGGTTCTGCAGCGAGATCATATCGTCGCTACGCGCATTGAAGCTCGACTGCCAAACCAGTTTGTCGCTGGTCGCATCCACTGCCTCAAGCGTCACCATCAGCTGATCACCCTGTTTTAGGAAATGCCCGGTGATGAGCGTGGCTACGTGCAACTGTCGTCCAACTTGCTGGGGATCGAGATCTGCTCCGGTAAATTTTCTGGTGATCGAGGACGGCCGGACATCCAGCGTGCGAGTGTAGGTCAGCACATTCGAAATCTCGTCTGCTAGCGCGAACCGTAGAAAGTCGACGCTAAAATCACCATTCATGTTTTGCAGCGGAAGAACCGCGATCGTGTTCTTCCCGACATTCGCTCCCACGCCTCGTCGCTTAAACCACCACGCTCCCACCGCGCTCAGCACCGTTATCAGGACCGCTGCCATCCCAATGATCAGGTACTTCTGCCATCCGGCCGAACCGGCGAACGTCCCGGTAGCCACGCGCAGCGGTGTGTCACGAGGAACTGCCTTGATGGATCCCGACTCCACGGACCTCTTCAAGTGCTGCAGGTCCGTCTTCATCTGTGCCGCAGTGGGATAGCGCTTGGAGCGCTCCTTCTCCATCGCCCGCCCAATTACGCCTTCAAGTTCCGCGGGAAGCGCCGGATTCAGGCTGCGGGGCGATGGCGGTTTCTGGTGCAGCATCGCGTCAAGCGTGGTGACAACATTCGTCCCTCGAAACGGCTTTTTTCCAGTCGCCATTTCGTATAGCACCACTCCGAACGAAAAAATGTCGCTGCGCGGATCAAGATCTTCTCCACGTGCTTGCTCGGGAGCCATGTAAACGGCGGTTCCGGGTACCACGCCAACGGCAGTCAGCGAATCCTCATAAGGCGTGTCGTCGGTAGCCGGAACCCCATCCCGCGAAAGCTTGGCCAGGCCAAAATCCAGCAGCTTCACTTGCCCGGTGGGAGTGATAAAGATGTTCGCCGGCTTGATGTCGCGATGGATGATGCCCTTGGTATGCAACGCCTCCAGGGCTTCCGCGACTTGGATCCCAATATCCAGGACCGTTTGGAGATCGACCGCTTTGCCCTGCATTTTCTGCTTGAGGCTCTGGCCCTCAAGCTTTTCCATGACAATGAACGGGTGCCCATTGTTGTCCTCGATGTCATGGATGGTGCAGATGTTGGGATGGTTCAGCCGGGAGGCGGCACGGGCCTCCCGCTCAAAGCGGTCCAGAGACTTCTTGTCGCCGACTAGATTGTCAGGAACAAATTTGAGCGCCACATGGCGGCCGAGTCGAAGATCTTCGGCCTCATAGACCACTCCCATGCCACCGCCACCGATTTTCCCGAGGATGCGATAGTGGGAGACTGTTTCGCCAATCATCCGGCACCCAACCGCGCTATGTTAGGCCCCGAGGTGCGACAGGTCAACCGTTGCAACGGGATAGGCAGAAAAGCTCTTTAGTTCGCTCAAAATTCGTAGCCAAGGTTCTGCGTCTCGGCTATACTGTCGCGGCCATCCCTCCCCCGCATGTGGCATGCCCGGGGTACCTCCGGCATCTGCGGATAGGTAAGACATGGGTACCGCAAACAAGCCCCATACACCTAATCAGCGACTTGGATCGTGGAAGGAGATCTCTGCCTTCTTCGACTGTGACGAGCGCACTCTGCGGCGCTGGGAAAAAGAACGCGGCTTGCCGATCCACCGCACCCCCGGAGGCGCCGGCGGCAAGGTCTTTGCCTTTACCGACGAGCTTTCTGCTTGGTTGGCATCTTCCCGGCAATCTGCGCCCCCACCGCCCGTCGTTATGCAGCCGCGGCCGGATGTTCCGTCCGCCCGGCTCTCCGTGGTCGCAGGACATTCGCTTTCCAGGAACCAGTCGTTCCCAGAGTGGCTGCGCCAGCGCTGGAAAGTCGTCGCGCTAACTGCAGCGGCGGCGATCACGCTCGCTGTTCTGGGCCTGACTTGGTTTTTTCGCCCGCCTGATGCGGACTCGGTTGCAGTCCTTCCGTTTACAAACGGGGCCGGGGATGCGAACACCGACTATCTCAGCGACGGCATCACCGAGTCCCTGATCGACAATCTCATACGTGTTCCCCAACTGAAAGTGCGTTCTCGCAACTCCGTCTTTCATTACAAAGGGAAAGAGGTCGATGCTAGAAAATTAGGTGCCGACCTTGGCGTATCGGTTCTGGTTACGGGCCG
>Ga0335069_10009370_pt1 | contig 13943 bp, 15 predicted proteins | sample Lox_Sample_11_FD_206714 | JGI IMG/M metagenome (GOLD analysis project Ga0335069, IMG submission 206714) | Soil microbial communities from Loxahatchee National Wildlife Refuge, Florida, United States - Lox_Sample_1.1 | ecosystem: Environmental > Terrestrial > Soil > Wetlands | place: USA... | reverse complement strand
CCGCAAGCGAAATGCCGAGGAAGCGCCACGCCGCCTCATCGCAGCGGGGCACATGGATGGTCTGCAATTGACTCAATAGTCCGCCGCCGCTCTTGAAATCGGTCACCGGGCCGGTGCAGTCCGACGGTCCGGGCCACCAGCGCCATTCGATGCCGGCGTGGTAAGTCGACAGAACCACGTTGAACAGGACCGCGGCGATGATGGCGATGAAGCCGACCACGATCAGCTTGCGCGGCGCGCCGACCAGCGCAGCGATGGCGACGAGCAGCGCGAGCGGGACGATCACGTGATAAGGGATGCGCTCTTCGAGGCAAAGGGGGCACGGCTGATATTTCAGCACATATTCGAAGAACCAGGCGCCGCCGAGTGTGGCGATGCCGACCACAAAAACCGCCAGCGCGGCCGCGACTGCCGGCTGGTCGTAAAGGTGACTGGTCCAACTCTGCTTCATCGTCCTCGTCCGCGGTCCGCCATTCGTCCGTCGGCTTCGGCAATTTGCCGATCCCTGGGGCGGAAGCAAGGCCTGCGCGGATCAAGCCACTGTGAAGCAAGGCTTTCCGCCAGCCGGTGCGGCCATGCCCCAAGCGGTGGACGCCGCGGGCGATGGACGATATAGAAATCCGCTCAAGCCCGTGTGGCGGAACTGGTAGACGCACACGACTCAAAATCGTGCGCCGCAAGGCATGGGGGTTCGATTCCCTCCACGGGCACCAGCATGCATAGAACCGGATGCAGTTCAGCATCCGATCCTCCGCAGCCAGTGCACCAAAAGCCCTTTGACTTCGTCCAGTCCGAATGCCGATGCATTCAATCGGATGGGCAACCCGACTTCATTCAGCAACGTCATTACCATTATCCCTGGCTGGATCGTCGGGCCGATAACGGCATTATCTGGCGCTTACGGACGACATCAAGACAAGCCGCTCCTCACTTTGATACTCATAGGAACATCGATCAGCCGTCCTTTTGCCCGTGGGCCGACGATCCCCTTCTTCTCCGGCATTCCGACCTTTGCCCGGCGGATGCCGTTTTCCACGACCGGCGGCACGAAGCCATCGAAATTTTGAGAAGCGCGCAGCCGTAACGATTGCAAAGTGAACGGGCAGAGCGTTTTGCTCTGCCCGACCAGTTCCAAGGCAACTCATCTTTGAACAAAGACGGTAGCCTACTTCTGCTTCCGAGCTTGGTGCACCACTTTTTGACCCGCGTTCGCCGCCGGACCAACCGCGTAGGCCTTCGGACCCTCCGGGGTATCCTTGTAGATGCCATTAGGGCCACCCGCGGCTCCGCCGGCGATGGCGAGACCGTTGCTTTGCGCGAAGACGGTGGTTGCACTGAGCACAACGACAGCGGCCGCCATGAGGGCCATGATCTGCTTGTTCATTTCAGTCTCCTGTTTGACAAAGTTGGTTCTAGTAACCGCAGAGCGATGGACGGGGCCTTCGATCCGCGGATACTGACGACAGTAATATTGGGGAGATGTTGTTTGGTGAAATGCCGAGCTCGTATCGATCCGATAGCGAGCCGCTATTTTCTGGTCGCGCGGACGAACGAGGGCGGCGCGACAACAAGGATGCCGCCGCACGTTTCAGCGGCGGCCGAAGATCTGCCATCATCGATGATCGGGACGAACGGCGGCGGCACTGTTAGTCATTCCGCCGCGAGCGGCATTTCCGGCATTGACTCGTGCAAAATGACGCCTTCGATCGGGTCAAATTTTCCCAGCCACGGCGCCTGATGAAGCGCTTGCATAGCCGCACTGTATCCAGCCGCGCGCCGCGCGCCGATGCCGGCCGCGGTGAAGTCGATGTCCTTGGTATGATTTTCATTGCCGATCCGCGGCGCCAACAGCCGCACGACGTGCATCTGGGTCACGCAGCCATAGTCAGCCAGATCACTGACGACTTCACTGTTGCGAATTTCGGGGGGTATGTGGCGCGCAAGTTCGGTAATGACGTGACGGAGCCTGTGCGTCTGCTGCTGCCGCGAGATATGGCTGGCGATCCGGCTCGAATACTGAATATCCTTCTGACGATGGAGCACCTCAAAAATCGAACGCGGCACCGGGCCTGCCGGGTTCCACAGATGAACCGCAAAGATCAATGAATTTCGTCGCGGGAAATCCTCGAAAATGACCTCGGTCGGCGTGTTGGAGAGAATGCCGCCGTCCCAATAATATTCTCCATCGATGCAGACGGCGGGAAAAGCGGGCGGCAGAGCGCCCGACGCCATGATCTGTTCGGTCGAAATTTCCGACTGGCGACTGTCGAAGTAGCGCATCATGCTCGTTTGCACGTTGGCGGCGCCCACTGTGAGCCGCGGCGATCCTTTATTGATGATGGAAAAATCGACGAGCTCGGCGAGAGTCTTTCGAAGCGATGCGGTCGAATAGAATGCCGCATGATCGGCGCCCCAGGGCAGGTGCATGCTCCAGAGGGCCGAGAGATTGGGTTTGAAGAATCCCGGAATGCCACTCGCCAATGTCGACCAGCAGGACCACATGTCGGAAAGGCCGAACAACTCAGCGAATATCGGGGCGGATGGTCGCTCCACGCGTGACCAGAATTCGTCGAGCCTGGAAATTCGCTCGGAGGGGGCATTACCGGCGATCAGGCCGGCATTGATGGCACCGATCGATGTGCCGACCACCCAATCCGGTTCGATGCCGGCTTCATGCAAGGCTTGATAGACCCCGACCTGAAAGGCGCCCAATGCTCCGCCGCCTTGAAGGACGAGGACCACTTGTCCGTTCCTGCTTTTTCGGAATTCGTCGACCGCCGTTTTGAGCGATGCACGTGACACGTCACCCTCCTTTGCTGCCGCAGTTGAACGGCAAAATCCTCGCCAGAGATGCTCAATGCGCGGTCCAGCCGCCATCGATCGGCAGTGCAATGCCGGTGATCGAGGCCGCCGCGTCGGTGGCAAGGAACGTCGCCAGCGCACCGAGTTCTTCGACACTCGCGAAGCGCTTGTTGGGCTGTTGCGCGAGCAGGATGTCACGAATGACCTTTTCGCGCGGAATACCATGCGCCTTTGCCTGGCCGTCGATCTGGGTTTCGACAAGCGGGGTATAGACGTAGCCGGGGCAGATCGCGTTGCAGGTGATGCCCTGTTCTGCGGCCTCCAACGCGATGACCTTGGTCAGGCCAACCAGCCCGTGTTTCGCCGCGACATATGCTGATTTGAACGGTGAAGCGACCAGCCCATGCGCCGAGGCAACATTGATGATCCGACCCCATTTGTGGTCGCGCATCGACGGTAGGACAAGCCGCGCGGTGTGAAAGGCCGACGACAGATTGATGGCGATGATCGCGTCCCATTTCTCGGGCGGAAATTCCTGGAGTGGCGCGACATGCTGAATACCGGCGTTGTTCACGAGCACATCCAGTCGTCCAAATGAGGCAAGCGCCTTGTCGATCATCTCTCTGATCGATGCCGGATTTGACATGTCTGCCGGCGAGTGCATCACCCGAACTTTGAATTCCGATGCGATCTGCGATTGCGCCGCGGCGATGGTTTCGGGAGTGCCGAAGCCATTGAGAATGATCTCCGAGCCAGCGGCGGCAAGCGCTCGCGCAATGCCCAGACCGATACCGCTGGTTGAGCCGGTGATGAGGGACACCCGGCCTGCCAGGGCGCGGGTCGTTGTCATGCTTTGCGGCGCTGTTGAGATGTTCATATCCGGCACTCCGGGATTCGAGGTGGGCGGTCACGGTCAGAGTGTCCGGGTCGTCCCGATTAGACCAATGCCGATTGGCTAGAGCCTTCATAGAAGGCCGCTATGGCGGGGATGGCCAGCAGGGGGTCGGCGTGTTGTAAACAGCGGCGAAGGTTAACCATGCGGGCTGTGGATGTGCGCTGCGATCTCGCTCGATAGCGATGACGCATAGACTCAACAGCCACTCGGCATTTCCGGATTTCGGGCAATTGGCCAAACTGGAGGCTGTTTCAGCAGAAGGCCGCCCCGCCTTCTTGGAATTTGAGTGTAAAAGGCCGTGCGTGCCCGTCACGTTCCTTAGAATTCATGCGGGTTGAAGCGTATAGACCCAAAGCATAGTCTCTGGCCGCAAGGCCATGAGCCGCACTTGCGCGCGCAATGTCGGAGTGTGGGGCGCCCTTCGATGGAAATGCACCAGGTACGTTATTTCCTGGCGGTAGCACGAACGCTTAATTTCACGCGCGCCGCCGAGGATTGCAATGTGGCGCAACCCTCGCTCACGCGCGCTATTCGTCAACTGGAAGAGGAATTTGGCGGCGATCTATTCCGCCGCGAGCGGCCGCATGCACAACTGACCGAGCTTGGCCTTCGGATGCAGCCGCTGCTGCAGCAATGCTATGACAGCGCGCTGGGCGCGCGGTCGTTGGCCTCTTCGATCAAGAGCGGCAAAGTCGGCTCGCTCCGGATCGCACTCTCGGCGACGATCGACATGGCCCTGCTGATGCCGCACATCCTCGAACTTCGAAAACATTTCAAAGGCCTCGAGCTGAAGCTGTTGCGCGGGACTGCCGCAGAGCTCGCAGGGTTCATGAAAAGCGGCAACGCGGAGCTCGGTATCGCGTCGACGCTGGACGACACGTGGGAGCGGCTCGATGCCTGGCCGCTCTTTACCGAGCGTTTCCTCCTGGTCGTGGCCGGCGGACACCGTCTCGCCGACCGATCACCAATCGAATTGGCGGATTTGCACGGCGAGCCGTTGCTCATGTGTCCTTATTGCGAGCACTTCAGCACACTCTGCGGCGCGCTGCGAAGCCAAGATCTGGATGTCGATCGCGCCCACGAAGTGCCGTCGGAACGAGACCTACAGACGTTTCTCGAACACGGTCTGGGCGTGGCCTTCGCGCCGCAGAGTACCTCGCTACCGGCATCGCTGATACGGATTCCAATTGCCGGCTTCGATTTTCGTCGGACGATCTCGCTGTACGGCGTCGCCGGCCGCCAACGTACACCTGTCGCCACTATGATGATGAAGATGTTGCGCGCCGCCGATTGGTCGCGGTATGCGACCTGACGAAGTCCGATCAGTTTAGATCTGCTTGCGCAGCGCCGCCAGCAAATCGTCGATGGCCATTCGCCTGCGATAATCGGGATCGACGAATCGCGCGGCGATCCTGCCGTCGCGCGCAACCACGAAGGTGGCCGGAATCGGCAACATCCACGAATCGTTCCCCTGAAACGTCGCGAGGTCGCGTTGCAGAGCTCCGCGCATGATTTGTTTCATCTCGTCGCCGATCCAGACCGCAAGATTGATCGACAGCGCGTAACCGTTATCCATGTCGCTCAAGATTGGGAAAGGGACGCCCCCGTCGGCTTTGAGCTCGGCCGCGTATCTCTGGCGCTCCGGCATGATGGCAACGATGTGACCTCCCTCGCGGGAAATGACGTCGTGGGCCTGGGCGAGAGCATGAATATTGATGCGGCAATAGGGGCACCAATGACCGCGGTGGAACGTTACGGCGAGCGGGCCCTTTCGCAGCAGTTCGCCGAGGCTAACGATCTCGCCCGTTTCGTCCGGCAGCATGAATGGGGGCATCGGGTCGCCGGGCTTCGGGGCCGCCTCGCCCGCGCCGCTCTCGGCTAGCCGTTTGACCAGGCGATCCACGGCGTCCATAAATTGCGGCCGGTAAAGGCGCACTGCATCGGCAAACGCGCCCAGCCGCTCACCCAGTGAACCGTCCATGTCGCGGCATTGCTCGAACGCCTCTTCGAGCGAGGATGCGTCTGCCGTCATGGTCTGCCGTTGCTCCGCCTCGTTCGCTGTCGCCTGAACATATCAAATAGCGTTGCCCCGTTCACCAGCCGACAATCGGCCAAGCGACATTCACGCCGCCGCCCGAAGTGCGGCCAAGAGGTCGTCCACGGCCATACGTTGGCGAAAATCCGGGTCCAGAAACCGCGCCCTGATAATGCCGTCCTGCGCTACGACAAATGTCGCTGGTATCGGGAACATCCATCCATCGTTTCCCTGATACTCGGGAAGGGCGCGCCCAAAGGAGCTCAACAGTTGCTCCAGGTGGGCTCCCATCCAAACAGCCAGATTGAGCGACATCGCGTAGCCATTGTCCATATCCGTCAGGACGGCGAACGGGGATGAGGCTTCCAGCTTGAATTCGGCAGCAAAGCGCTGCCGGTCCGGCATAATGGCCACGACTTGTCCTTTGGTCGCGGCGATCTCCAGGTGAATGCGGGCGAGCGCCCGAACGCTGATTCGGCACCACGGACACCAGTGACCGCGATGAAAGGTGACTGCGATCGGACCAGTTCTTCTAAGCTCTTCCAGATCAACCAGGTGGCCGTTCTCGTCAGGTAGGATAAATCGCGGCATCGGTTCGCCGGGCGCGGGCGCGCTCGCGCCGGCGCCGCTGTGGGTGAGCCGATGCACGAGGTCGTCCACGGCGTCGGCATAGGCCGGGATCAGCTCGCGAACAGAACGCGAATAGGCATCCAAGCGCTCCTGCAGCGAGGCATCCATGTCGCGGCACCGGACAAAGACTTCGCGTAGCGCGGTAAGGGGATTGGGTGTCATGCGGTCCTGTTTCCCGGCCGGACTCTCGTATCGAGCACGATGGATCAGGCCGCGTCGCGGGATTTTGACAGCCGATCCGAGGCCAGGGAAGCCGGTACGGGCATGTCCTCCATGCGCGATCCGGATAGTCCGGTGATCAGACGCGTTCCGCGTTGGAAGGTAATGTAGCTCCAGGCCCAGCTCGTGGCGACGACGATTCGGTTACGAAAGCCGATCAGGAAGTAGATGTGGGCCACGCTCCAGAGCAGCCATGCGACGAAGCCCTTCGACTTGAAGCGTCCGATTTGTGCAACGGCGCGCTTGCGCCCGATCGTCGCGAGCGATCCAAAATCGCGATAGCGAAATGGCCCGGGCAGACGCTTGGCCTCAACACGCGCTTTGATCAGGCCGGCGACGTACTGACCTTGTTGCTTTGCAACAGGAGCAACGCCAGGCAACAGCTTGCCATTGCTATCGAGCGAGTGTGCGGCATCGCCGATAATGAAGATATTCGGCTCGTCCGGGAGCGAAAGATCGGGACGCACGTATACGCGTCCGGCGCTGTCGGTTTTCGCCCCGAGCCATCGACCAGCCGGAGAGGCCATCACTCCCGCCGCCCATATGATGGTCCGCGCTTCAATGCGGTCGCGCCCGATCGATACGCCGCCGGAATCCGCGGCGCTTACCGCCACGCCAAGCCGAACCTCGACGCCGAGTTGCTCGAGCGAGCGCTTCGCCGCTTCGGAAAGCGAGGGATCGAATGGCGTGAGGAGCCGCGGAGCAGCCTCGACCAGAACGACGCGCGCCTGCCGCGGATCGATCGCACGAAAGTCGGAAGCAAGCGCCCGGTTTGCCAGCTCGGCGACCGCACCGGCCATTTCAACGCCGGTCGGTCCACCGCCGACGATCACGAAATTAAGCAGCCGGCGCCGTTCCGCCGAATCCGGCTCGGTCTCGGCCTTTTCGAAGGCGAGCAGGATCCGGCGTCGAATGTAAGTAGCGTCGTCGATCGTCTTCAGACCCGGAGCATATTGCCCCCAATCGTCGTGACCAAAATAGGCGTGTTGTGCGCCTGTCGCGACGATCAGAATGTCGAACGGAATGCGCTGATCCTCGGCGATGACTTCGCGCGCTTTGACATCGACACCGGTGACGTGAGCGAGGATCACATTCACATTCGCCTCATCGCGGACGATGCTGCGAATCGGTGACGCGATGTCCGCAGGTGACAGCGCCGCGGTCGCCACCTGATAAAGCAGCGGCTGAAACAGGTGATAATTGTGGCGGTCGATCAGCGTGACTCGGCAGCGGCTTGTGGCCAAGGCCTTGGCCGCTGTCAGGCCGCCGAAACCGGCGCCAAGAATGACCACGCGCGGATAGGATTCCTGCGACATCAAAGCTTCTCCCGGGCCTGGCTCGCGCCAGCGGCGTGAGCGCTGGACCGTGGCGTTCGCTTGATGAATGGGCATTACTCGGCCCCGGTCCAACAGTGCGGCTCTGTGTGCCGCCCTTGCGTGAGAGCATTAAAACCGAGCAACACGCAGTCTGTGAAATGCCGGCCGGCAATGGATGCGATAGCCCCGCTCTATGGCGCCTCGATAGCGGTTGGGTATCGACACCAAAGCCACTTGGCATTTCCGTAATTGCGTTCGGGCGGCGATCCTTTGCCCATTGCCGAGGCCGACGCATCACGGGCCGAAGCGTGAAAAAGGAGAGCTCAGTCATGACGATACGTACTCCGTTCGGCCGGGCCGCCGGCCACACCGCATTGTTTGCCGGCCTGCTGGTCGGCGTCGCGACGTTCGCAGCCAGCGCCATGGCGGGCGAATGTCCGGCCGACAAGATGCAAGCCAATGTTCGTCAGAAGGTCGACCTTCCAGCCTCGGGCGTCACCGATACGACGCTCGGCGCGATCGATCTCGGCAAAGAGCCGGTAGCGCTCAAAGATCATGAGTTGCGTTTTCGCAAGCTGACAATTGCGCCCGGCGGAGTTGTGCCGTGGCACAGCCACGGCGATCGCCCCGCTCTGATCTTCATCGCACAGGGTGAAATCGTCGAGTACGCCAGCAACTGCAGCGTTCCGATTGTGCACAAAGCCGGCGACATTCGCCCGGAGACGAGCGGAACGTCGCATTGGTGGAAAAACCTCGGTGACCAGACCGTCACCCTCTATGTCGGCGACGTGCTGCACGACAAGACCGACCACAATATGTGAAGCGCAGGCGTGTGGCGCTTGCCATTGCGAGCGCCACAGCTCTTCCAGGCGGAGATTCGATATGTTTCAGATCTCGGAGCAGTGCGGCGCAACCCTCGTCGACGTCGGGGCACCACTTCACAGACCGTCGGAAGGCGTCGTCTTCCGCTCTCTGGTGATCGGTCTCACCGCCTTTCTGACCGTCGTTGACCTATTTGCAACGCAAGCGATCCTGCCATCGCTGGCGCGCTCTTACGGCGTGACCCCGGCGGCGATGGGGTTCGCGGTCAACGCGAGCACAATGGGGATGGCGGTCGCCGGCCTCGCCGTCGGCCTGTTCAGCCGGCACATCGACCGGCGCATGGGCATTCTGGTCAGCCTTGCATTGCTTGCGATACCGACCTCGCTTCTCGCCGCGGCGCCGAACCTGACGATCTTCACAGGGCTGCGGATTTGCCAGGGCCTTTGCATGGCCTCGGCGTTTACCCTCACGCTTGCTTATCTTGGCGAGCATTTCAGCGCGGCTGACGCCGGCACGGCCTTTGCAGCTTACATCACGGGAAATGTTGCCAGCAACTTGGTGGGACGGCTGGTCTCGGCGGCGGTTGCCGATCATTTTGGTTTGGCGACCAATTTCTATTTCTTTGCCGCCCTCAACGTCTGCGGCGCGCTGCTCGTCTATTTCACAGTGCAGCGGACGCCCACGATGCGCGAGACGACGCCGGGAATGGAATCGCATCTCGACGCCTGGGCCCAGCATCTGCGCAGCCCGCAGTTGCGCGCGAGCTTCGGCATCGGTTTCTGTATCCTATTCGCCTTCATCGGTACCTTCACTTATGTGAATTTTGTCCTGGTCGGGGCGCCTTTCATGGTCGGCGCAATGGCGCTCGGCTTTGCCTATTTTGTCTTTCTGCCTTCAATCATCACGACGCCGCTGGCCGGCCGGTCGGTAACCGCGTTTGGCACGCGGCCGACGTTCTGGGGTGCTCTCGGCTTGGCCGCTCTCGGCCTGCCGCTCGTGCTGACGTCGAGCTTTGCTGCAGTCCTTTTAGGTCTCGTCCTGATCGGCGTTGGCACTTTCTTTGCGCAAGCGGTGGCCACCGGTTTTGTCGGTCGGGCCGCCTCGTCGAACCGCGGTGCCGCGAGCGGTCTCTATCTGGCTTCGTACTTTTTCGGCGGCCTCGTCGGCAGCGCGGTTCTCGGCCAGCTGTTTGATCGGCTTGGCTGGGCGGCTTGCGTCGCCGGTGTCGGCGCCGCACTCGCGATCGCGGCGCTGCTCGCGGCTCATCTGGACATGCCGCAAGGGCATGCGACGCAACGATCCCATTGAGGAGCTGGATCATGTCACATCTCGCGCTCGTTTCGCCATCGGCGCCGCCGAAGCTTGGGCCGGCACTCGCGCACGATATTCGCAACGCCCTCGCCACCGTTGCCCTGAACGTGGAAACCTTGGAACGCCTTGTCGGGCCGTCGGGCAAGAAGGCAGCCGGAGCCGCAACGGCGCTCCTTCTGAAAATTTCAAGCTTTTGCAATGATTCGCTAGGGACGAATGCCGATACCCTGCCGCGGCATAAGCGAGCGACTTTCGACCTCGTCGACACGGTTCGGCAGGTCATCGACGTCGTAAGCCCGACCGCGCCGGCAGGTGTCAAAATCGTGTTTCATGCCCGTGCCCGGCACGTCGTCTTCGGCAATGCCCACGACGTGTTCCGTATCATTTTCAATCTGGCGCATAACGCGATCACTGTCGCGCGCTCGTCCGGAAAGCTCTCGACGCTCACAATTTCCATCGATCGCGTCGATGCAGTGACTTTGGTGCGCGTTATCGACGACGGTCCGGGACTTCCGGCGCACGTTCGCGACAATCTGTTCCGCCCGTCGGCGGCGCGGCAGCCAACAGCAACCAGCGGCTACGGATTGATCATCGCGCGCGATTTGGCGGAGCGAAATGGCGGGACGCTTCAGTTCGTCGATGCTGAAGTCGGCGCAGTGTTCCTTCTCACTCTCGTCTCCCCTGCCGCGTCTAACGCCGTGCCACGGCACTCGCAGGTCAGCATGGGCTGAGCGTCGATATTCCGCCTCGACCGACCAACAGAAGGAGATCTTTGCCATGTTCCGGATCAATAGCCTCAGTGCGGCGGCCCTGATCATTGGGTGTCTGGTGTTTCTCGGCGCCAGTCCGAGAGCTGAACAAAACAACGGCATCGTTAGAGTGAAGAGCGCTTATCCTCTCGCCGAGACGGTCGTTCGCCTCAAGAAGGACATTTCCGATAAGGGCATCATGTTCTTTTCGGAAATCGACCAGTCAAAACTCGCCGCTGATGCCGGTATCAAGCTGCAGCCGTCAACGCTCCTTGTCTTCGGCAATCCTCCCTTGGGAACCTTGTTCCTGACATCGAACCCGGATTCCGGCCTCGATTGGCCGGTCCGGCTTCTGGTTCGCCAGGACGCCGATGGGGAGGTCTGGGCGGTCTACTCGGATTTCGATTGGATCGCGCGTCGGCATAACATCAAGGACCGCGAGAAGGCGTTCGAAATGGCATCCATGGTCATTCAGTCGATCACCGCGAGCATTGCAGCAAAGTGACGGAAAAGGTGTGACCTCTCCTTCCGGCGATTCTGCGAGCAAAGTGCGATGGCAGGGATCGCGCTATCGACCGGCTTGGTCGCCAGCCACCCACTTCGTTACAGAAGGACCGGCGTGCCAGTCGTGGCGACCGAGCACGTTGCTTAGCTCAGCGCTCACTGGAGATAGAACCCCGCGACACCAAGCTCATGCGCGCGGCTCGCTGCCAAAAGCGATGCTGATTGGCATTGTGTGCCCTTCTCGCCAGCCGAGTGTGCTTCCGCGTCTCGCTTTCGCTCTGGATATGTGATTTCTGTGCGGATTCGGCAGGTGTCCCTTCAGGCGATGGGGGTGCGACCGCGACGGCGGATGGAGGAGTGTGAATTGTCTGCGCCGGCAGTGGCTGTACCTGCCCGATCGAATTCCTCCAGATTGTCTTGTGTCGTAATACCAGGGAACCGTTGGATCCGTTTCCCTCGGAGAGGTTTGAACCTCTCAGGGATGCGACGTGCGGGACCAAGAGCTTAGTCGTGGCTACGTCTACGAGGGTGGACACGACCGAAGCACCTGCAATAGCGCTCACCCCGATTGCAACCAATACAATTTCGCGCCGACGATCAAAGGTCGGTGTCAGACGCAATTCGAACCAGGTGTTTCCAGTGAGCCGCATCCTGGCTCCAGGTTGCCGAACACCCATTGAGATTGTGCGGCCAGGGCTGCGAGCAACTTTGATCTGAATCAAGCCAAGACACTAAATTCGCCCTGCCAAACCTACTATTGCATGCCAAGCTCAGGCTGACACGCCAACCGAGGCAGCTTGGGGGCATGATCCCGAAAAGTTGAAAACCGTTTCAGAAAGAGCATGCTCCAATGAGAACCAAGGCTAGCCAGCGGCCCTCGCTTGGTCACCGCCGCTTCACCGACATACGCTGACCAATGAGTACGGTTGCGACGACAGCTACGGCATAGGCCATGGTCGAGGCGTCGATCGGCTCGCCGTTGATCAGCATTGCGAGCACGACGATGACGAAGGGCTGCAGCAGCATCAATTGGCCGATGCGCGCGACGCCTCCGGCGGCCATCGCTGCGTTGAAGACGAAAAACGCGAAATACTGGCTGATGAGGCCAACGTAAGCCAGACCGGCCCAAGCCTGCAACGGAACAGCGGCAAGGTCATTCGGCCAGAGGGCGAGTGTCGCGATCACCGCCAACGGCAGAAAAGCCGCGACCTGCCAGGACACGACTTCCCAGCCCGGCATGCGCAGGCTCAAGCGCCCCGACAGCGCATAGCCGAAGGCGCCGGAGAGGACGGTGCCGAGCAGAAACAGGTCGCCAAGCGCAAAGGCGCGCGCCTGTGGGCGGCTCAGTACGAATGCGAGCACGATGATCGCGCCGATCAAGCTGACCAGCCAGAAGCCCAAGCTCGGCCGCTCGTGCGCGACAAGCGCCGCGGCTGCGGCCGTCGCGAGGGGAAGGATGCCGAGCACGACGCCGCCATGCGCCGCGGGCACGCTGAACATGGCCAACGCGGTGAAGACCGGAAAACCGCCGATGGTACACAGGCCGGTCAGCACCAATGCGCCCCACAGATCGCGCGGCGGCGCCGGCCGGCGCAGCGCCACGAGGACCGCGAGGCCGGCCAAGCCGGCGATCGTGGCGCGGGCGGCGGTCAGGAACAGCGGATCGATGGCCGCGACCGAAAGTCTCGTCGCCGGCAAAGTTCCGCCGAAGAGAACAACGCCGGCAAGGCCAAGCGCGATGCCGAATTCCTTGCGCGGGTGATGCATGTGAAGGGTGATACTCAATCAAGCGGTTGCTCAGGAGATGGCTTTGTCGCTTCAGCCAATTGTTTCCTTAAACGCCGCGTTTCCTCAAAACGCTCGGTGACGTCGCGCATGAGCGCCGCCATGCCGATCATGGCGCCCTGTTCGTCGTGCAAGGGCACGATCGTGAATTCCACCGAGATTGAGCGGCCGTTTTTGCATTGCGCCGGGACCGCGAGCACGTCGCCCTCGCCGTAGCGGCTTTGTCCGGTCGCCATGGTGTGCCGGAATCCCTGCCAGTGGCGCTCGCGCAGCCGTTCCGGAATGATCAAATCGAGCGATCGGCCGATCGCTTCGTTCGGCGCATGGCCGAACATCCGCTCGGCGCCCGGATTCCAGAAGCGAATGATGCCCTCGCTGTCGGTGGCGATGATCGCGTCCGAGCGTGTCGACAGGAGTGATTGCGCCAACAGATCGGGAATCTGCTTCATCATGTAGGGCGCTCGACCGTTTCAGCTGCGGAGCTGGCGCAAGGCGCGGCCCTTATGCAGGGCGACGTGATCGGTCTTGTCGCTTTTGATCTCGTATTGCGGCTCGTCCGGCGTCGCGTGATGGATATAGCCCTTGTAATCGACGTCTTTCTTATGCACCCGCACGATCCGGCCGCGGACCCGCCCCGCCTCCGAATTCCAGCTCACATGATCGCCGACCCTGAGCGTTTTCGCCATGTCACGTCAGAATGCCACACGCGAATATGTTGGTAATGAGCTCATTGCCGGCGTTGTTCCGTTGTCCGGTCAGTTCCATCACGTTGAGATCCGAACGCGGCGATCAGACCCGCGCAGCACCCGACACGCCCGCACCGCGCTCGGTCATCGCGGCCTCCCTTCGATCGAGGAGACCCATTGCGCCGGATT
>Ga0335069_10009369_pt1 | contig 13943 bp, 11 predicted proteins | sample Lox_Sample_11_FD_206714 | JGI IMG/M metagenome (GOLD analysis project Ga0335069, IMG submission 206714) | Soil microbial communities from Loxahatchee National Wildlife Refuge, Florida, United States - Lox_Sample_1.1 | ecosystem: Environmental > Terrestrial > Soil > Wetlands | place: USA... | reverse complement strand
CCGAGCGCACCCGCCGCGGGAAGCTGCACCGCGCTCGCGGCGGCTCCCAAGCGGTGATGTCGGGCGCGCCGTACGACTACCGGTACATCAAGAAATCCGAGCATATGGAGGGGTTCTGGGAGATCGACGAGACCGAGGCGCAGGTCGTGCGCGAGGTGTTCGACCGGTACGCGAACGAGGGCGTCTCGATCGGCGAGCTCGCGCGCTGGCTGACCGACCGCGGGATCCCGACCAGGACCGGCAAGACGCGCTGGGACCGCTCGACGATCTGGGCGATGCTGCGCAAGCACCCGATCCGGAACCAGGACTGGCGGACATGGCCTTCGCCGTGACATGAGCGGCTCGGCTCCCCGATTGTTTCTCTGACGAGGCTGCAATCCCAGCCCACGCGCTCGCTCCCTCCAAAGAGGCTCTCGACACCCCGCTCAGCCCTCGGAGTCTCCCCCTCAAGCCGGGGCCTGCTACCGGACGCCCCGGCGCTCACCCGGACCGGACTCTCACCGGCTGGCCTGACGCAGCTTCCAAGGCGCAACATGGCCGCAGCATATGCGGGAGAACGTTTCCCACCGGCAGGCCCCGCGAGGTTACGATCGCCCGCAGAAGTGTGGGCAACGCGCGACCGCGCTCGTCATACGCAAGGGGAAGACGATGACTTTGCATCTAGCCGTGTACAACAACGGTGACCACGCGGCGCTCGCATGGTTGCCAGACGGTCCCAAGATTCCTGACTGCCGTGGCTTCGCGCTCAAGCGCTCACGAGGCGGCCAGGCGGACTACCTACACAACTTCCTCGGGTTCAGCCCGACCGACGTGTTCCCGGCCGACGCGCCGTGGAAATGGCCGATCCAGCGGTACCTGTGGTGGGATTACGGGGTGGCACCCGGTGACGTGGTGAAGTACCAGGTCATCCCGGTGACGGGGGCCGCCAACGCGTTGGCGCAGCGCCCCGACCTGGCCAGCGATTGGTCACCGGAGCTGACGATCAGCTCCCAATTCACCCCCCACATCTCGGCGTACTTCAACAAGGGAGTCGTGGCGGCGCAGTGGGTGGCGCGGGCGCTCCAACAGGAGGACCCCCAAGAGACACAGCGAAAGGCGCTGCTCGAGATCATCGCGAAGCCTGGCGATCCGCTCCGCGACGCGCTCGGGGCGCTGCTCAAGGGCGAGGTTCTCTCGCTGCTGAAGAACGCGCCGGGAGACGTCTTCGCCGCGCTGTATGAGCTCAATGATCCCGAGCTGATCTCGGCGCTCAAGACGCTCGGCGAGCGAGCAAACCTCGTCCTCGCGAACGGTGCGTTCTCCTCTCAGAAGCCCGACGAGAACGCCGCCGTCCGGGCGGACCTCGACGCCACCAAGACTGTTTCCGTGTCCGATCGCATGGTGTCGGAGGGACACTTTGCGCACAACAAGTTCGCGGTCTTCTGCGACGAGGCGAAAGCCGCGCAGACGGTGCTCACGGGGAGCACGAACTGGACGATGTCGGGCCTGTGTACTCAGGCCAACAACGGCCTGCTGATCGATGATCATGCCGTGGCCGATCGGTTCCTCACGCAATGGCATGCTCTTCAGCAGGCCGAGAACGCGTTCCCGGCGAGTCTCATTGCCGCCAACTCGCAACAGCAGCAATTCGTCGTCGACGATGTGACCGTCACTCCGTGGTTCGCACCCACCTCCGCGCAGCAGGACCTGCAGTACGCTCGCAATCTCATCGCCAACGCCCAGCATGCGGCGCTGTTCCTGTTCTTCAACCCCGGGACGTATTCCGATGACCCGATGAAGGAGACGCTCCTGCAGGACATTCTCGAGCGTCGCGACAGCGGTCTCTACATCCGGGGCGTGGTCAACCAGGAGATCGCACAGGTGACGGACGACCCACCGCCGAGCGGAGCACCGGTCACGCTGATCGGAACTCAGGACGAGACGCCGCTCAGCACGGATGTGTTGGTACCGGCGAACATCAAGAGCAAGATCGGCAACTTCGACCCCGAGCCTCTCGGCGCCAGTCCGGTCATGGTGCACAGCAAGGTCGTCGTCCTCGACCCTTGGGGTGATCACCCCGTCCTGATGACGGGCTCTCACAACCTCGGGGTCAAGGCGAGCAAGGCAAACGACGACAACCTCGTGATCCTCGAGGGCCAGGCGGCGACGGCGCTCGCCAGCGCGTATGCCGTGAACATCATTGCGATCTTCCAGGCATACCGGTGGAACCACTACGCCACCACCCAGCCGGGCGGCTGGCACGGACCCGAGGACAACGACACCTGGCAGGATGGACATCTCACCGGCGAGAGCCTGACCGAGCTTCGCTTCTGGACCCAGCAGCCGGCGCCAGCTGCGGCACCGGCCGGATGACCGATCGATCGCCCGGTCGTCAGCGGGCCTTATCCCCCAGCGCCCGGATGCGCGAGGAAGCTGTGCGGCGCTGTGACGACAACGGTGCGGTGATGCGGGAAGTCGTTCACGACGACGCTGCCCTGCGCGACCTTCACGAGCGTCCCCGCGCACGTGTCCTCGGTCAGCCATTTGGTCCCCCGCTCCGTGGCCGCCGCGTAACCGCCGACGGTCTGGTAACCCCCCGACGCGTGGGCCCACAGGCTGCGGCGTGGACGCCGCTTCGCGAGGACCGCGTGAAACGGCTTGCAGCCGGTCGGCTTCGGACCGGCCAGGGTCAACGACGTGAGCTCCCCGCTCGGCGTCTTCTTCTGCCCGAGGCGAAACGCGCCCGCGTAGAACTGGCCGGTGACGGTGTGCCCGTTGCGGTCGGTGGCGGCCTTCAGCGACACGACACCGTTCGTCGCGTCGAGGGTGCTGCCGAGCGGGATCCGCTCGCCGGCGCGGAGCCGGGTGAAGGTGGTCTGGCCGGGCAACTTGACGAGCACCACGCCCGAGACCGGAGCAGCATCAGCGCTTTTCCCGAGGACCGGCGGCGGCGGTCCCGTCCCTGCGACCGTGCGCTTGATCAGCCAGGAGCCGACGTGCCCGTTGGTGTCGTTGCACGACCCGGTGATCGTGTTGCCGTCGCTCGAGAGCGTTCCGTCGCACGTCGCGGTGTAGCTCTTGAGCTGGTCGTAGGGCCCGAATATCCAGTGCACCTTGTTGCCGGTGACAGTGCCGGTGTTGGGCCATGTGTAACCGGTGCCGTTCGTCGCGACCCCGCGCCCCGAGAACTGTCCGGTGGCCAAGTTCATCGATGTGATCGAGTTCGTGGTCGAGTACGCCCCGGTGATCACCCACGTGCCGCGCATGTCGTACGTGGTCGACGCAACAACCGCGGGTGCCGGCGCCAATCCGAGCAGCGCGGCGACGGCGATCGACGCGGCTAACGTGCGACGTGCGACCGATGTGCCGACGCGCCCCACTGAGCCGCGAATCCTATGACTCGCCCTCTGCATGACCGTCAGTCGGCGACTCCCAGCCCCCACCCGCCGTCGATCACGATCTCCTGGCCGGTGATGTACTCCGACGCCGGCGACGCGAGGAACAGGGCGAGCGCCTTGATGTCGTCGGGCTGGCCGACGCGATGCATCGGGATCTCTTTGCCGAGGGCCGCCTGCATGTCCGGGTTGTGGGCATGGCCGCCGCCGATGTTCGTGACGAAGAAGCCCGGCGCGATCGCGTTCGCGGTGATGCCGTCCGCGGCAAGCTCGAGCGCGATCGTGTGCATGAGGTGCCGTGCGCCGGCCTTCGCGGCCATGTAGGCGGAACCAATCGCCGGCTCGACCCGCGTGGCCGCCAGCGAGGTCGTCACGATGATCCTGCCGAACCGACGTGGGCGCATGTGACGGGCGGCGGCACGCGCCGTCGCGAAGATCCCGCCCAGGTTGATGTCAATCACCCGGTTCCAGCGCTCGTCCGCGTAGCGCTCGAGCGCGCCCTCCTCCACCCGCGGGCGAGCCCCCCCGGCCCACGCGCCGACGAAGCCGACACCCGGATCGATGCCCGCGTTGGCGAACGCGACGTCGAGCCGCCCGTACAACCCGGCGGCGTCGTCGATCACACGATCGAGTGCGCCATGATCGGTCACGTCGGCAACCGCTCCACGCACGTCGAGGCCATCCCCCTGCAGCCTCGTGGCCTGCGCCGCGACACCGTCGCCGTCGACATCGATCAGCGTCACCCGCGCGCCGTGGGCTGCCAGCACCTCTCCGTACGCGAGCCCCAGTCCGCTGGCACCGCCGGTGACAATCACGCCGAATCCGGTCACGTCGAATCTGGACGACACGTTCACGCTCGCTGCTCCTGTGGTCTCGTTGGGCGGCCGAGCCTATCGCGCCATGACCCGGGATCTTGGTGCACGGTGGCGTCGTGCACGGCGGCGCGTCTGCATTTCTCGCGGAGCCGCCGTCGAGCGGCGTATGCTGCCGACGTGGGCACACGTTGTCGGATGCTGATCGTGGGGATCGCGCTCGTGCTCACATCCCTGCCCGGCGTCGCGCTGGCAGTGCGACCGTCCGTCTCGCCGAGCGAGAACGTCCCGTACGTGGGGTCCGACCCCGAGGGCCCCGTGACGTTCCTGATGATGATCCTGACCAACAAGTCACCGGCGGTCACCTACATCATGAACGGGATGAAGTTCGCGACGGAGTGCGCTCCGTCCGGGAGTTCCGCGCCCGGGGTGATCGTGATCACCCGGCACAGGACACGCGTGAGCCAGCAGCCACGGTTCAGCTACCACCGGGCTGGGTTCGTGATCCGCGGCCATGTCTATGGGAGTCTCGGGGCGCCGAGGGTGGTCGGAACCGTCCAGCTCGATGAACCCGGCTGCGACGGCGACGTGCTGCCGTTCACGGCCAGGCTTGCGCCCTGAACGGCCACGGACCGGCGCCCGCCACGATATTGGCCCGCGCGTGCGCGACGCTCGAGGTTCGCCGGGATCGCGACGTGGACACGCTCGTCGGCGAGCGTCCACTTCAACAGCTCGCTCGCATCCGATTGCTTGAGAAGCGAGCCGCCCCCCAGCGGCCGCATCGCGATCGCGCCCGAACCGACGAGTCTCCATCCCGCACAACCTACCGACCGCTCTCACGCTCAGACGGCGGCGTGAGGTTCCGAGCAGGGCGGTACCCTCCGGCTTCGTGGCCGAGGTCGTGTGTCGGTTCGGGGTTCTGGGACCGCTTGTGCTGGAGCGCAACGGTCAGCCTGTGCCGCTCCCGAGTGGGCGGCAGCGCTCGCTGCTGGCGTTGCTGCTGATGGCGGGCGGCGTTCCGCTCTCGCGCGATCGTCTGATCGACGAGCTGTGGGGCGAGCGCCCACCGGCAAGCGCGGTGTCGGCGCTGCACGTGCATCTGTCGAAGCTTCGGGATCTGCTCGGCGACCTGATGGTGCGGGAGGCGGCGGGCTACTCGCTGCGCATCGGCGAGTTCGCGCTCGACTGCTGGGAGTTCGATGCGCTGATCGAGCAGGCACGTCAGGATCCTGACGAGGCTCGGGTGAGGCTCAGGGAGGCACTCGGACTGGTCCGTGGTGAGCCGCTGTGCGACGTTGCGGCTGAGGGGAGCATCGCGCAGTGGCGCCGTGCGCTCGAGGAGCGCCAGCTGCAAGCGCTTCTGCTGCGGATCGATGCTGACCTCGCTGCGGGCGCCGCGGGCGAGCTCGTCCCCGAGCTCGAGTCGCTCGTGTCGGTTCATCGGTTCGAGGAGCGACTGTGGGGACAGCTGATGCTCGCGTTGTATCGAGCCGGCCGCCAGGCGGACGCGCTCGACGCGTTCACGCGCGCGCGGCGCGCGTTCGCCACCGAACTCGGACTCGAGCCCGGGGAGCAGCTCGTCCGCCTGCACGCGCGGATGCTCGAGCAGGACCCGTCACTGCTGCTCGCTGCCGTCGCTGCCACGGTCGAGGACGACGCGCGGAGCGCGCCGGCGCCCCCCGCGCCGCAGCGTCCCGCATCGCATCTTCCCGGCGCGGTGACGAAACTGATCGGGCGCGAGCCCGAGCTCGCCGTGCTGCAGGCGTTGCTCGCTGACAGGGAGGTCCGGGTGGTCACGCTGATCGGCGCCGGCGGCGTCGGCAAGACGCGGCTGGCGATCGAGCTCGCACGCCGCGTCGAAGCCACGTACCGCGACGGTGCGGTCTTGGTGCGCCTCGAGCGGCTGACCGACCCGGCGCTCGTGGCCGCCGAGATCGCGAGCGCGCTCGGCCATCGGTCGGGCGGCGACGGACCGGGAGCCGACGGGCTCGGCCGTTACCTGCGCGACATGGAGATGCTGCTCGTCGTCGACAACTTCGAGCATCTGCTGTCGGCCGCGGTCGTGGTGTCGGAGCTGCTCGAGATGGCGCCCGGCATCCAGGTTCTCGTCTCGAGCCGGACGGCGCTGCGCATCCGGGGTGAGCGCCTGTTCACGGTTGAGCCACTGGGGCTGCCCGCGGGAGCATCCGACGACGAGATCGCCGAGAGCCCGGCGGTTCAGCTGTTCGCGGACCGCGCGCTCGCCGCCGACCCGGGCCTCCGGCTCGATCTCGACGGCCGCAGGACCGTGGCGGCGATCAGCAGGGCCCTCGACGGCCTGCCGCTGGCGATCGAGCTTGCCGCCTCCCGCTGTCACTTGCTCAGCCCGGCCCAGATTCACGAACAGCTCTCGAGACCGCTCTCGATCGGGGCCCGCGCATTGCGCGACCTCCCGGATCGTCAGCAGACGCTGAGCGCGACGATCGACTGGAGCTACGAGTTGCTCACCGCGCCGGCCCAAGAGGTGCTGCGCGGCGCCGGTGCGTTTCTCGGGGGGTTCACGCCGGCGGCGCTCGAGGCGGTGCTCGGGCGGATGCCGGACGCCGAGCTCGCGGAGCTCCGCGAGGCGAGCCTCGTCCGCCGTCAGAGCGACCCGGGACGCTTTGAGCTGCTCGAGCTCGTGCGCGCATTCGCGGTGGAGAAGCTCCACGATGCCGGCGAGGCCGCGACCATCCACGCGCGCCACCGGGAGTACTTCGCCGCGCTCGTCGCGCCCGTCGGAGCTGCGTTCGACGCCGGCGCCGCGGCGGGCGAGCTCTCCGTCCCGTTGCGGGCCGACCATGCGAACCTGCGCCAGGCGTTCGAGGACGCGGTCGGCGACGGCGATCAGGAGTCGTCCATCGCGTTGGCCCTCGGCCTGCGCCCCCTGTGGATCGCCGGCAACCTCCGGCAGGAGAGCGGTGAGTTCGCCGAGCGTCTCCTCGGTCGCTTCTCGATTCCCCCCGAGCAGGAGATGGCGCTGCTGCGAATCCTCGCCGCGCTCGAGCATCCCGCGGCAGAGTGGCAGCATCGCTTTGCGCAGCGCGCGGCCGAGCTCGGTGACCAGGAGGCGCTGGGGGTCGCGACGACGCAGCTGTTCGCCGAGGCGATCAGCGCCCGCGACCGCGACGAGATGGACCGGCTGCACCCCGTGCTGCTGTCGTTGATCACGCCCGAGACCAGCCCCCGCGTTCTCGGCTGGGTGTATTACTCGTTGTGGGGCGAGGCGTACTTCGACGGCCGCTTCGAGCAGGCGTACGAGTACGGCTGCTTGAGCGTGGACCGAGCGGCCGAGATCGGGCACACCTACATGCTGATCTGCGCGCTCGAGGCGCGTCTGCTTGCGCGCTCGGCGGTCGAAGGGCAAATCACCCAGCCGGAGCTCGCAGAGGTCGTCGAGCGCGCGCGCCGCCACGGCGTCCACTCGGTCGCCGTGGCCGCGCTGTGGTTCGTCGCCCGCTATGCCGCCGGCGTCGACCCGGAGAGCGCGCGCCGCTGGCTCGCGCTCGCGGAGCGGATCAACACGGAGTTCGATGCCGGCCCGTCGCTGGAGGAGGTGCTCCGGGAGGAGACGATCGCGGTCCTCGGGATCACCGATATGGGGCCGCTGCTCGCGGCCGCTCCGCCGTTCGATCCCACCACCGCGCTCGACGAGGCGGCCGCATGGGTGGCGTCGCGCACGCCGAGCGAGAGCGCTCCGCGCGAGCAGGTGGGCAAGCCGGCGTCGCCCACGACCTGACGGTCGACGTTCGTGCCGGCAAATCAGTGACGCACGTGCGTGCGCCGGGGACGCTCACCCGGGCGGCGCGCGGGCCGCGAGCGCGCGTCAGCGAGCCGGCCGTGCTCGCGCAGCCGCGCTCTGGACGAGTCCGCATCGGGCAGCGGGATGCCGCCGCCCGGGATCGGGGCGCGCGGCACGGGCGAGCCGCCCCCGCCGCCTCCGCCATCCGGCTCGTCATCGGAGTCATCTCGCGTGGCGAAGCGGCCGAGCAGGATCGGCGACAGCACGACGGCGAGCACCAGCAGCAGGGCGAGGAGCCCGGGAACGTTCAGGCCCGCCATGTCCGAACTGTCTGGCACGGGCGGACCGTAGCGCGCCCGTCCGGACCCCGCAAGCCGATCACTTGCGCGTGGCTTTACAGTGATGCGCCGTGTCTGCTGAACTGATGCGCAACGACCTCACCGAGCAGGCGGCGCTCGTTCGCAGCCGCGCGGTGTCGCCGCTCGAGCTCGTCGACGCGGCGATTGCGCGCCTGGAGGGAGCGCGCGAGCTGAACGTGCTCGTCCACGAGCAGTTCGAGGCCGCGCGCGCAGCCGCGATCCGCCCCCTCGGCGACGGCCCGCTCGCCGGCGTCCCGTTCCTGCTCAAGGATCTCGCCGAACCGCAGGCCGGCTTGCCCGAACGGATGGGCTCGCGCGCGCTGCGCGACCACGTCGCCGGCGAGACCGCCTGGAGCGTCGAGCGGTATCTCGGCGCGGGCCTGATCATCTGCGGGCGCACGAACACGCCCGAGTTCGGCAATCACTGCGCCACCGAGCCGTCGCTGCTCGGGCCGACGCTGAACCCGTGGAACGCCGATGTCTCGCCGGGCGGATCGAGCGGTGGTTCCGCTGCCGCGGTCGCCGCCCGGCTGATCGGCGCGGCGTCGGGCGGCGACGGCACCGGCTCGATCCGGATGCCGTCGTCGTGCTGCGGCCTGGTCGGGCTCAAGCCGCGCCGCGGGCGCAGCTCGTTCGCGCCGGCGGCCGGACAGGTGCTCGATGGGCTGGTCAACAAGCACGCTCTCACCCGGACCGTGCGGGACAGCGCCCTGCTGCTCGACGTCGTCACCGGAGCCGCGCCCGGTGATCCCTATACGGCGCCCCCACCCGCGCGGCCGTTCGTCGAGGAGGTCGGTGCCGACCCCGGCCGCGTGCGAATCCTCCACGCAACCCGGCCGCCGTTCCCCGGCGAGCTCGACCCACGCGTCCAGGCTGTCGCCGATCGTGCTGCGCAGACGCTCGAGGGGCTCGGCCATCACGTCGAGCCGGGAGTCGCCGAGCTCGACCCCGAGGTCGTGCGCCACGCGATCTCGGTGATCCACGCCGTCGACAACGCCGCAACGTACGACTGGCTGTGCGAGGAGCTCGGCCGCCCGCCCGAACAGGACGAGCTCGACCCGGTCACCTGGGACATGCTGCGGGAGGGCCAGGCCCTCACCGCCGTCGAGCACGCGTCGGCGATCGACGCTCTCCACGCTCAGACGCGCCGCTTCGCGAACGCGTTCGAAACGGCGGACATCCTCCTCTGCCCGACCCTCAGCATCCTCCCGCCGAAGCCCGGGTCGCTGTCGGCGTCACGCGGAACGGTCGATGCGTTCTTCGACGTCGAGTTCGCGACGACGGGCTGGACCTCGGTCGCGAACGCGACCGGGTTCGCCGCGGTCTCGCTGCCGCTGGGCGAGGTCGACGGCCTGCCGGTCGGGGTGCAGCTGCTGGCGCCCGACGAAGCGGTCCTGTTCCGGGTCGCGGCCCAGCTCGAGGTGGCGCTGCCGTGGGCGGACCGGCATCCTCCGGCATACACGTAGATGACTCGGGCACTGCTGATCGTCGATATCCAGCGCGACTACTTTCCCGGCGGCGCGCACCCGCTCGTGGGCAGCGACGCCGCGGCCGACGCGGCCGCCTCGGTGCTCGCGCGGTTTCGCGCGGCCGGCGCGCCCGTGATCCACGTGCAGCATGTGTGGGATGCGCCCGAGGCCGAGTACCTCCGGCCCGGCACTCCGGGCGTCGAGCCCGATGCCCGCGTCGCGCCGACCGCGGACGAGCCGGTCGTCGTCAAGGAGAACCCGAACGCGTTCCTCGGCACCGATCTCGGGACACAGCTCACCAAGCGGTCGGTCGACCACCTCGTCCTCGCCGGGATGATGACCTCGATGTGCGTCGACGCCACCGTCCGGGCCGCGGTCGACCTCGGCTTCGAGGTCACGGTCGTCGGCGACGGGTGCGCGGCGCCGAACCTCACGCACGACGGCGTCACGGTCCCGGGCGAGCAGGTCCACGCCGCGTTCCTCGCGGCGCTGGCCGACGGCTACGCGGACGTCGTCAAGGCAGACTCGCTGCTCTGAGAGCCCGCGTCAGGAGCGAAGCTCGCCCGCATCGAGGTCGGCGGGCAGCGGCAGCTCCTGCGGGCTCACGCCGGTCGTGTCCTCCCACGCCGCGAACGCCTCGCCGTCGCGGCCCTCGTGCGGAGCCGCCCCGCCGAGCGCGATCAGCACGACGCGCTCGGGGCCGCGGTTGACCAGCTGGCGCCGCAGGCCGGGCGCGACTCTGATCAGCTCGCCCTCCGAGAGCAGCGCCTCGTCGCCCTCGACGATCAGGTCAAGCCGGCCTTCGAGGACGAGGTACACCTCCTCCTGTCGCCCGTGTCGATGGATCCGTCCGCGCTGCCCGGGTTGCAAGACGATCTGGTTGATCCCGAACGAGCTGACACCGAGCTGACGGCGCAGTGGTACGAACCGTTCTGCGGTCTCGGGATCGAGGCGTGTACGGGTGGTCCCGTCCTCCACGCCGGGCATGTTCTCACGCGCGTCGAGCGCGTGGTCTTGCGGGGTTTGGGTTCGGGCGTTGCCGGCTGGCGCCGAGTAGGGGCCTTCGGCCCGGCCTGGGTGGGAGGGATGCCCGGAATGAGGCATTGAAGGGCGGGGCGGTTGGCCCGGGCGGCATAACGTGAAAAAGCTCGCGCCGGGTTCGACGGTTTTCACGAAAGGCACCGCCACGGTGCTTATCCGGCAAAGCGTTTAACGCGGCGCGGACCTTTTCACGTTGTGCAGGCCCGTCGCGGCTCCGCACCCACCCCTTCCCCAGCCCATCACCGAGCGGTTCTCCCACCCAGGCCGGGCCGAAGGCCCCTACTCGGCGCCAGCCGACAGCAGCCCGAATGGCACCCCCCTGAGCTAGGCATCCGTCACTTGTTCGGATACTGCGCTGAGAGGATGTGCGGGATCTGGCCGGGCTTGGCGCCCGGCAGCGTCGGCGCGACCCAGCACGCCTGGATCGTCGCGGTCGCGCCCCGCGAGCCGTTGCCGGGGGCGCCCGTCGGGCGGCAGTCCCACGAGGGCAGTGCGAAGCTGCCGGGGAACGTCCCGCCGGCGGTGAAGCTCAACGGGTCCGCGAGCCACAGCGACGGCGGGTAGGTGTTGCCGCGGCTGTTGATGTCGCGGGCGCTGGCAAGTCCGGTCGTCTGCGGCCCGATCGGCGAGAACTGGCGCAGATAGTGACCGCACGGAGCGGACCCGCACTTCAGGCCGTCGCCACCGTACGCGGTGGTCTTCGCGGCGACCCCGACGGCACCGACCGAGATGAAGTCCGAGATCAGCTGCTGGTGCAGCGACAGCCAGCCGAGGATCGGATTGAGCTGCTCGAGGAACGGCTGGAGCGAGGCGAGCAGCGGTTCGGCGCCGCGCAACACGCCGGCAAGCGCCGGGAAGCCGGTCTCCGATGCCGTGATCAGCGGGCGCAAATCGACGAACAACCGCTCCAGATCGGGCGACAGCGTGCCCACCGCGCTCAGCGTCGGCGTCAGCTGCTGGGCGACCGGCACGAGCTCGCGCACGAGCGGGTCCGCATCCACGGCGAACGCCTGGACGCGCGCCAGCGTCAGCCGCGTCTCCCGCAGGAACGTCGGCAGCACATGGAACGTGTCCGCCAGCGCGTTGTCGTTCGCGGCCGTCGTGGCGAACGTCGCTTCCGCACTCGTGATCAGGTTGCGCAACGCGACAGGATTTTGGCTCAGCGAGCCAAACACGATGCCCCCGTTCTGGACCAGGCGCACCGTGGCCATGTGCTCGACGTCGAGCACCCGCAGGACATCGGTCGCGTCGGCCGCAAACGAGGGCAGGTTGCCGAGCGCGCTGTTGAGGTTCTGGCCGTTGCCGCGCACGGCGATCGCGAGCTGCTGCTGCCAGACCTGGAACGCTCGGCGGGTGACCGGGTCAAGCGCGTCGAAGATCTCGTCGAGTTGGACGGCGGGCTCGACCCTGGTGCGCGCGAGCAGCGCTCCGTCGGGCAGCAGTGGCGCGCCCGCGGACCCCGGCGTCAGCTCGACGTAGGTCTCGCCGATGATCGTCTTCTGGCGCAGGATCGCGCGCGCATCGACATGAATCGGCGCGTACTGCCTGTCGAGCTCGATCGTCGCGATCGTGCGGTTGCCCTGCGGGTCGAGCGATTTGGCGACCACCTTCCCGACCGACACCCCCGCGATCCGCACGTCGGCCTGCGTCGCAAGCTGTTGCGCATTCGGGAACGAGGCGCGGAAGCGGTACCCCTGCGGGTTGAACGGGATCGCACCGCCGAACGACAGCCACAGGAACAGCAGCAGCCCGACGCACGACAGCGTGAACAGCACCATCGTGGCGATCTTCGTGCGCGAGGGAGGGCTCGTCAGCATCAGTTCGAGGTTGGGGTCGAGGGCCGCAGCCTCGCGGACACCGGCTGCAGCGCGTGCACGTCGCGCGCGGGCGGCAGCCCCGGACAGAAGGCTCTGAGCGGTGCGAGATTCAGCAATCCGCCGACGAGCGCGAACGGCGAGCTCGCGCCGGTCAGCGTCCCGATCTGCTGGCAGCTGAACTCGATGAACAGCGGGCGGTACGGCCCGTTCGCGTCCTGAAGCGAGAACACCGTGCGCGTGTTGTGGTCGAGCCATGCCAGCCACCACAGATAACCGTGCTGGTCGCCTCCGGGCGCGTAGCCGAGCATGTTGACGAGGTGGTTGACGACCGCGAAGCTCTTCCGGAGATTCGGTGCTGCGATCGCGAGGTTGACGGCGGCCGGGCTGAGGTTGTGGACGACCGGGCGCGCCGCGATCACGAACGGGCGAATCTCGTTCTGGACGATCGGGGTCGACGGCTTCGCGAGCGCGGTCAGCGCCGCGTTGGCGGCCGGGAGCGCGGCCGCGGCTGGGAGCAGGTTGCGGGCCGCGGGACCGAGTTGATCCGCAAATGCCTGTACCTGCGCGAGTGTCGAGGTCGTCTGGCTGAGCGTCCCCGGCAGCTCGGCAAGGGCCGCGCTCACGTTGCCCTGCTCGGCGGCGGACGCCCGGAACACCGTCGCGCTCGCGTCGACGAGCTCGACGATCTGCTGCTGCTGGGCCGCGAGGGCGGTGTTGAGGCGCTGCAGCGAGTTGACGAGCCGGCGCAGGTTGGCGCCGCGCTGCGCGATCGCCTGGCTCACGCGAGCCAGATCACGATGGGTCGGCTCGAACCGCTCGAGGACCTGCGCGAGCTCGCTGCCACCGCCATCGCTGAGCCCATGGCCGGCGCCGTTGATCAGCAGTGTCAGGTAGGCGCGCGTGTCGGCGTCAAGGGAGGACAGGATCTCGTCGACGTTGACGTCCGGCAGCGTGTTCGCGACCGGAATCGTGTATCCCGGCTGCGCGGTGGGTGCCTGGTCCGAGCCAGGGTTGAGCTCGACGAACATGTCCTTCAGGCCGGTGCGCGGACGCAGCAGCGCGGTCGCGTCGGTGTGGATCACATTCCGGTAGCGCTGATCGATGTCCATCCGCACGACCGCGAGCCCGTCGCGCAGCGTGACCGCGCCGATCTGGCCGATCTGAACGCCGGACACGCGAACGGACTGCCCCTGGCCGGGCGCGACCGCCTGAGCGGTCGAAAACTCGGCGTTGATCGCGAACGGCGATGACTCGATGAACGGGAAGCGGAGCCGCTGGTGGCTGAGGATGTAGGCGCCGACGACCGCCGAC